>TARA_R110000751_G_scaffold53072_2_pt1 | contig 17905 bp, 9 predicted proteins | sample TARA_R110000751 | Tara Oceans TARA_R110000751 (sample SAMEA4398001) | marine metagenome | biome: Polar Biome; feature: [MES] marine water layer (ENVO:01000295) within the mesopelagic zone...; material: water (ENVO:00002006), including particulate matter (ENVO:01000060) such as...... | reverse complement strand
TCTCGCACTAATAGGACAGCCGCTGGAACATATAGAAAATTGAATGATGGTCAAAAAATAGTTATTGATTCAAACAAAATTATTGTTGCCGCTCGATTAGAAGAGAATTCCCTATTAAAAACATCATACGACCAATTAATACTTGCTGGTTACAACGAGGCTCAAGCTACAGCATTACTTACTGAAAAGGTATTTGGGGCGTCAAATGCCGTTCAACAGTTTGCGGAAGCCACTAAGGCATCAACAAATTTTGTAGGGTCTAAGCTCAAGGGTTTATTGTTTGGTAGTACTGAAGAAAAGTTAAAATCTTCCGCAACCATTCAGAATGCGGCGGCTGTTGCTGGCGGTGCTCGTTTGAACGACATTCAAGATTCGGGCCAAAGAAATGATGTAATCGACTTTTCTGTTCAGGCATACAACTCGGGCCTTAAGAAGATTGGCGGGAACAACATTCGTGATGGGTTAAGGGATCAGGTTCCTCAGGGGGTTTTAGACCAGTATACTGCTGGAATTCAAGATCCTGATGAGAAAAGGGCAGCCGAAGACAAACTTGTTGATGCTATCTTCGGATTAGATAGTACGGCTGTTGATCAATTGTCGGCAACTAAAGCTAATATTTTAGCCCTACAGCAAAACACAATAGCTCAAGAGGCGGCTAGAGAAGCGGCAACGAGAACAGTTGTCGATGGAAAAACTGTCGCTATCAATCCGCATTCCAATGCTCCCCCAGCCCCGGCGACGGCAGTCCCACCAGCAGCCCCACCAAAACCAGTTGGTCCGGCACCTTACGGGGCTTCAAACAGGTTTATTGGTCCTAGAAAGCCGGGTTTAAATGCTAATCCAATTCACGGACCAGGCCGTAGGGAGTTTGAAAATCGACGACCGACAAGAGAAGAATCAAACAATAGTTATCCCGCTCCAGTTCCCGATGCTGGACAGCTTAGAACTCCAACAGATAATGGCAGACATCAATTGGGCGGAACTGACGAAGGCTTAACATCCGCTCTAACTGAGATGCGTGGTTTAGTGGCTGATTTTAAGGATGCTGTGAGTACTCTCCCTGAAACTGTTACTATGAACTTGGGTGGTGAGACCCAGGTCGTTCGTATTGATGGTGTAGAGGCTATTAAAGCGGTAGAGGGTGGAATGCGGAATTTAGTTGCCTCATCGATCGTAAAAGAAATGACTCAGTTTGAGCGAGATCAACAGTCTGATGGTCCCGGATCATACGCTTCTAAAAACCCAGTCCCATTGGGCTCAAACGTAGGTTAACAAGGAATAAATAATGCCCGTAAGAATTAACGACACCTCTTATCTTTTACCAGCTCCTTTGGTAACTTTTGATAAGAACTATATACACTCAGAAAATGGGGAAACCGTTGGGGCGAGCTACAGTATCACTTTAGCCGGTCAGATTCTCCCCAACAAGGGTAATCCGATTGTTGACAGTGGTACTTTCTTGAGCACTTTCTCTACGGATAGTTGGACAAGCACTATATCTCCAGATGACGATCCGAGCCACAGTCTCGATGTCAACGACAGCTTATTGTCGATAATGGGCAAACAAGAACAGATCAGGAAATTATTTGCTATAGGTCAGGCTGTTAAAGTAGAAATATTAGACCTTAACCTAAGGGGCGGCGGCAAGGGCATTAAGTTTGTTGGGAAAGTTCTTTCTATAAATTTCCCGAGCGAGGGAAGGTGGTTAAACCCCTGTCCCTACACTATCACTTTTCAGTCTGCCAACTTTATTGAGTCGAGTGACACCGGGGGCTTTTCGAACAATCATAGTGAAGACGAGTTTAAATACTTTGTTTCCAATGCTGCCGAGAACTGGAGTGTGAAAGAGGCCGAGGATAAGATATATACGGGCAATAATTCCGATCCTACCATTAAGACTTATGAAATCACACACAACGTTTCCGCCGTTGGCCAGGCTGTATACTCTGATACGGGTGTTTATGTTGCTAGTGGAGATAAGGCTCAGACTACTAATGGGCGATATGACGCCCCCTATCTGAATGGTCTTGCTCCTTGGCAACAGGCGAGCGGATATGTTCAAGAAGTGCTTGAGATGGGAAGCGGTAATTTCCCAGGGGGTGTTTTTAATCTTAATAGCGACACCTTTAATTTTGGCAATGTATTCTTCGGAACTAACGGAAACAACACTTATATCCTGACTGATAGAACTATCTCTGAAGATATTAATATTAGAGGTGGTGGATATTCTATTGTCGAATCGTTTAAGGCCATTCCTTCAGGTGCTTTAGACGGTGGAATTCCGGTAATTCACACAAATAAGGTTAATGTTAATCGTGGAGAAAACGGGACAACCGCCGTCAGTATTGATGGAACAATTCGTGGGATGAACTCTGTTGTGCCTACTGGTGCGGGCAGACACGAAGATAATAGTTATGCGAATGCTGTTTCATACTATAACAACTACCTGGAAGGGCAAGTTGGCGGAACGGCGTTGTCGAGCAGATTCTATCATTTGGCAAAAACCGCTTCAGAGTTAAACTGGTTACATCCATACCCTAAGAGTTATACCACTGGATTAAATTCTTCCCAAGGTGTTTTAACCTATACATACAGTTATGACGATCGCCCGCCAAATATTGTGGCGGGAAGTATTCACGAAGACATTCAGGTCAACGACACATACCCTGGTCAGTTATTCGCTACCATTCCGATTATTGGTCGCAATCAACCAGTTCTCCAGTATGTTAATTCTCGATCAGAATACAAGAGAAGTTTAAAGATTGATGTTCAGATGTCGTCCTTATGGAATTCGAACAATTGGGTCGAAGATAGTGGGGCGATTATTACTGCCGGTGGATATTGGAGTGATGCCGTAGGATTTGATACGACCGTAGGAGCTGCGGGTAATGATGGTGTGAACTGGTGGCTCAACACAAGAAAGCCGAGTATCGTTTCTTCTGGAGACTTTAGCAAGATTTTTGAAGCTGCTAATCCGGCAAATGAGACTTTGGCCAATGGCTGGACTAATTATGTTATTCCCGAAAGAGTCTTCTATTCAGCACCACAGGAATCTTGGAACCCCCGGACAGGTAAGTACACATATAGCGTGGAATGGACATATGAAAGAAATGAATAGTCTTATAAAAGATAAAGGCCTTCCTTCTTTACCAGCCCCTTCAACAAATACTAAGGATCACAGATAATGGCGGCATTCAATCAGTTAAGCCAACCCCAGCCGTTCGGGACAAACACAGGAGCCATATCTCCTGCGATTGGTGCTCAGTTCTTTATGGGCTGTAGTGTCATTGATTTTAATGTTTCCGCCGATTGGTCATCTCAGGGTGGTGATCTTACGGTTAATCTTTTAGAAGATACATTAGATAATTCTAAAGTTGATTATGCCGCAAATTCGGGCATTTGGAGCAAGGGTACAACCTATCGTCAGAAGGTACAAGACACTTCCATCTATAATTGGGCAGACGGCACTTATGGAAGTCTTCCCGTTATTGGGTCGCCTCACCCGTTCAGGGTGCTTGACACCGCTGGGGCCGTAGCGTTCCAATACGACGGGCTATTAGATTCAATTTCCCGTAATGTTACCCCTCTCGGCGGCAAGGTGTTTACGGTCAAGCTTACGAGTCCTCTGAGGTTATTGGAAAATACATCCTTATTGATGAAGGGTTACCCAGGTTTCGGCCACGCCAAGGAAGGTTCGCCCGATGACATATCACTGAACTCGCACTACAAATTCAGTAGTAAAGCAGACGATATATATAATAGGTATTATAATACTACCACCAACGGTTTTATGTATACTAAATTAGATAAAGAATTAGATGAAAACTTTGTTAGCTTTAGAGATTTAAAGGTTAATGAAATCTATACATTCGGTTTGACAAGTACAGACCCCGTAACCGATCACTACACAGAAGGCGTGGGTGTAACTTTTGGTACTAACGACAGGGCGATTAACTGGCAAGATGTATACAATGTTCAGAATGTCTTTGGTTGGTTTGAGAATGAGAGCAAGGGCAGTTTGGGTTATGCGAAGTTTGGTGCTTCAAGAAGTACTAACGGTATGCCTTTGAATATGATAGCATTCGCTTTAGACGAAATTATTAATAGGAATCCGGCGGGAAGTCCAATACCGGACAAAAGATACTTTGGCGGGAATATTCTTTCGGGCACTTCTACTTACAACTTTTACGAAGTGGCTAACGGTGGGGCTAATTCCGACCCTTACTTTTATGGGTTTGATGTTTATTCCTTCTTTAATCCCATTATGGAATCATTAGGTGATGACTATTTATATCAGGGTAGTATTTCAAGCAATCTAATGGAAATGGTTTCCACATTAGCGAGTGATGCGGGAATCGACTTCGTCGTTGAATTAAATAGAGTTCAAAACACAGATTCTGGGTCAGATAACTATTGGGATGGGGTAGATACTGTCTCAAATTACGATTGTCCAGGAAGTCTGTACGACGGCGGAACATTCCATTTGGAAAAAAGTTACACTAATAGTTGCCTTGGTGGGATTGTTTCAATTAAACTATTGGATCGTAGAACTTTGTCCCTGGACGACCCTGCCAATGTAAAGAATCCGTATAGTAAAATTGCCTATAAGATTCTGGGTTACGAAGTTCCGGACTATGGTGATAAGAACATCGGTCGTATAAATCCGGGTGATACAAGCCTTAGTTCGTTTGATTCCAGTTTTGAAACGGCGGCTTTCGGTACGAGCTATTTGGACCCATTAGATGACGATATGCTATTAAAGGGAACGGATGGGTCTACACCTTATGGTGGTCGTTTCCCCGTAGTCACTCTGAGCGATCAGAATCAATCGGCAGACATTAACAACCTGGACATCACCAATGTAAATACGGATGTGACCAGTACTCAGGTTATCATTAGGGACAATCAACAAACCACTGCCAAATTATTAATGGGCGGATTACAGTCCAGAATGGTTCAGGTTCCCGAGGAATACATCTATCAGTATTGGGGTGAAGTAAAGGTTAATTCTAATGAAAGTGTTTGCCAAGCTACGTTAGACACTCAAATACGATCGATTCCGGTTATTACTCCAATACTGGATAAAGAAGACTCAACAGACTTTATTATGATTGATGTACAGCACTTATCTCCAGGAGGTTTGCCCTCTAGTGGTCATCTGGAGAATGTCTTTATGAGTGGGGTATATCCTGCCAGTGTTGTTGAAATTAGGGCGGCAATGTCCAATAAGACAAACTGGTTGGACTATATGTATGCCTTTAAGCCGTGTGTACTGTTCTCTATTGGTAGAGCCTACGGTTTAGATGTCGATAAAGCACAAAAACTGATTATTGGTGCCTTGTGGGAAGTAACCCAGACTTCGGGAACCGCCGATACAACGATTGATGTTACAGCCACCCCCACAGGTCCAGCGGCGGCAGCAAATAATACCAAATTATCAAGAAAACAGCGGGCTATGTTGGGTATGGGAGCCCCTGGTAAAAAGGAAAAGGTGTCAAAGAACAAATTGGTTCAAGCCGACATCTTTAAGACTTTAGACTCCTTACACGGTGCGATTAAGACAATTGGGGATGCACATTATGGGAAATCCTGGGTTGCCTGGTCTCCGCAGATTACCACAAAGGTAACGGAAGACATTCAAAACTTTGGGGAATATGAAAGGTCTTGGGTTCCTTCCAATTCCGCTTATCTTGAACCAAGTGTCTATGATAGCTTCCACGCTCCACAACACAATAAGTTTTTGGACGGCGGCAGATTGAAAGCTTTTGCTAACTACACTTCCGTTTTAGACGGAACTTATAATATCACAAATGGCACCGTCCCGTTAGACACGGGAATCTGGGCATACGACTTTACCAATGTTCCTGAAGACTCTAAATTCCAAAGCAATTTCTGCGATGGAAGTAAAGTACACACATCGATTGATATTGATCCAGAATACACATTCGTTCCTTACGATTACTTCTATTGGTATGACAGAAGCCGCAGACCTCTAGTGAAAGACGGTGAAGTTTTCGACATTGACTATAAAGATGTAGATTGGCCTTTCCTGGTTGATACTACAGGTTACCGAGTTTATGAGGGCACTGATAAATCGTCTCAAGACTACTATATGTACAATCATACCCGTCTCCCTAAAACCACTCCTGTAACGGAGACACCTGTTGCTACGGGATTACCCTCTGACTATCGCATAGAACAACTTTTATGTAACGATGTGACAAATACCGGAGAATTCCCCGCATCAGGTATTAGTAACACAAGACTTGTGGGCGACTTCTTAGATTTGATTGTTCCCGACCACGGGGTGGACTGTATAGTCTTTACCAAATTTAAGACATCCCAAGTATTCTATCCCAAAGGTGATGAAGCGGGTTCTCCAAATGTAGACCTCTCTATTAGCTTATTGGCCGAGTCTTATAGGGCGGCGGTTGGAATTTCTGGGGTGGATACTACTAACTCGGATATCCCGGCTACCGATCAAGACACAACGTTCTACGCTAAACCTGCCGTTCCTCCTTTAGAAGTCGTTCTACCCCAACAGTCAACAAGGCATCGGTATGGTCCGTGGTTTACTACCCATAACTTCATCTATGCTGGTAAAGTCGAACTTATTGAAGATGACTCATTAGTGCCGGAAAACTATATCTCCCCAATTTATGGAGTACTGTCTTCTTCAGACCCCAACGCCCCCGCTTTTTCAGGAGAGCTTAGTGGGTTTAAAGGAATGAATTCAGCGGCCTCTGGAATAGCCAACGCTATCGATGGTTACGGTCAGTTTGCCGCAGAAGATGGTAACATTACTGTACCAGGCGGTCCTTTAGTTAAAAGAATTGGTGATGCCTTATTGGGCGGTCCTTATATAACGGAACTTTCTGTTAAAGTCGGTGCCCAAGGCATTGAGACAAGTTACAGCTTTAATTCAGCAACGAAAAAAGCGGGTAAGACAAACTCGGACATTGTTAAAAAACTCAGAGATTACTCCACAAAAGTAACAAGGAACAGAAACTAATGAGCGACTTTTCTAGAGACATATCTATTGACATAATGTACGGCAGTCTTGCGGATGCCGCCAGGGCTTCTGGGCTGGCTGGTTCTGGCGATATGATCAGCAAGGTAGTTGCGGGTTCTACCAACCCTTACAAGTTTCAAAATGTTCTAAACGAAACTGATGACGACTTTGATAAAAAGGCCGGAGCCTCTTTTGATAGTATATATTCACCATATTCGACCAATCTTGCTGCTTCAGGATTTCCCCACTTTGAAGTTCCTACCAATCTGACCGAGCCCAACTCTTTAACTCTCAATCCGTTTAATCCAAATAATGAATTGAGTCTATACTATGCTCCAACAGGAAGTCTTCTATACCAAAACTCTTTAGCAACATCCGGGGATATTACAGCCACAGAGTCAGGTCTATTGGCACATCCCTCAGGATGGCTGGAATACGGTCACACTATTGATTCAGCAGTGAACTCTTCTGGACAAAGACACTCTATGAACTTTGATTTTCAGTTTACCAGCAGTTCTGGTACTGATGTTGAAGTTGAGAATATTCGAGCTGTTGGCCTTCGGTCACCGCAGGTTATGACGGGGTGGGGCTTTAATACGGAAGGGAAGCCGGTCCCGGCAGATACTGGTAATTCCGAGGTGTTCGCCAGTGGGGCTTTTAGCGATCCCTCTTTATGGAAGACCGGACCAATCGATCTAAGATGGGATAATGACCGCAAGGTCTGGGGTTCGCCGCCAACTAAAATCTATCTGTCTAAAGCTACCAATACCTACAACCCCTCATCGTTCTCTTATGAAGTGGATAGAAGTGACTCAAGATCCCAATTTACAAGATCAGCACCAGGTTCACTAAGAACGGTAAACCTAACTGAACCTATTCACGATCCAGAAAGTGTTGCCTATACTAACAATTCGGACAATGTAGGATCTTACGAACAGTTAAACTATGCCTCTATAGACTACCCATTCTACGAAGCTTTTATTATCAGGGAAACGACAGATACAGCAACCTCAAATGAATATTACAACATTTGGTCTGAAGACTGCCAAGACTGTGGACATATTACTAATAGTGGTTGTGGTACACAGCACGGGTCTAGTTCGGAAGGTAAGAAAATACTTATTGAAAACCCCTTAAGACAAAATATAGATGTTGGGGATCTAATGTTTACCGTAAAAACGGGTCGTAGTAAAAAGGTTAATACCGGAACATTTACAGGCGGTACTGGTTCGGGGGCTACTGGAGAAATATCGGTAAATAGCAGTGGAACGGCCACTACAAACATTACGGCTGCTGGAACTGGCTATACCTTAGGGGCCTTTGCCATAGCGAGTGGGAATATCTGTGTGGGAATTTCTTTGGGAATGACCGCAGGAGCTTTGACATCGATTACTTTAGATCAAACTACGGGCTTTACCTCTGGGACGTATCCGTTAGAAATTATACCTAATGATGCCACCGTTACTACAGAAGAGTTAGATATTCATTGGATCATGCAAGCCGAATTCAAGACGCAACAGATAGTCACTCACGTTGAGTGCGAAGGAGGAATTCTACAAAGCTGTTCACAGAAGATTCAGACTCAAGGCTTCTCATCCTGTGAATGGTGTGGGGAAGATACTACTTATATTAACAGTTTCTAACAAGTTAAAGGGCGAACTAATGGCGAATAAAGTATGTAAAATTTGCGGCCAAAGAAAACTTCTTAGTGATTTTACAGATCTTAGCTATAGTTGCTTGGAAAGAATAAAGGCAATTAACCAGCCTTACCCTTTTTCCAGACCTTTTTCTATTGATTGGGTCTATAATACTATGCCAGTGGGAATATACTACACCCCACCGTCAGTAATAAGAACAATGGGATAGTCATGTGTTGGTTGCTAGTAGTATTAGCTTCTCGACTCATGGCTATCTTTTTAGTCGGAATACGATGAAGGACAGTTTATAATGGCGACATTCAAAGAAAAGTGCTATCAGTGTGGAAAACAGTGCCTCAACGTTGAATTCTGTAACGACGGTGCTTTATATGACGCTGGCGATCAGGCTGGATTAAGTTTACCCCGCAATATTAAAGTCAAAGTGATTGCCAATCCAGCATTTTGGGGTTTCGGGGGAACCTTGATCGAAGGATGGGCACACTTTGATAACGGCCATTTTGACTTCTACGATGGCTTTGATAAAGACCATAAATCATTAAAATCGTGCGGACCCGTAACCGTTGGCCCCTATAAAAACGAGGCACGGCCCGACGTTATGTATCGATCGGTGTATGACCCACAAGATGCCTCTGTAGTTCACTACGGGTCAGATGGGTTGGTTGAAACAGGGACCGAGGCAGAACGTGGTGGTGCGGAAGTATATCTGATAGATAGGCCAGCGGGAATCATTGACGCTGTCGCAGGAGACGGTAGCTCTTGTGATCAAACCAATCCACTCCAAGTCTTTAGAAAAATGCCCGACAACTTTGGCTTGGGCAATAAAATCTACTTCGACAATGGCATTTACAAGAATGCTACAGGTGCCTGGCGACTGTATGACAATTCAAGCTGTTACGACACAACGTTCACCACCCCAGGCGGCCCTGACGCCTTCCTACATCAATGTACAGGAGTAGACAAGCAGAACCTTAGGCAGGGCGACAACTATCTTCAGTACTACGAACCAGGCCGTATCAGGGCCGGTTCACTATCCGATTGTGGTCAAGACGGTTCTGTCGCACTGGAATATTCCGGAGTTGTAAATACCGTAGTTTTAGATACGAACATTTCCCCATTTGCTAAAGTGACTATGTCTTATGGTTCGGTGGCGGCTAGTGGATTAAAGAATGGGATGGATATATTCTTTACTAACACCCATGCGGTATATAATAAGACCTATAAGATCTTTGATGTTACTCATGCCGCTACAGAAACCACTGCTACTTTAGTTGGGACTAATGCTGAATCCGCAATAAATATAGCAGTAACGGGTAATTGGGTGGCCTTAGGTACTTACGACCCTGATACCTGTTGTGGTGGGGTAGCTCATGGTATTGATGGTGACCTTAAGAACTTCTCCAATGAACAGAACTATCATTCAGACTTTAGAAGAGTCTTTAACAATCCAAAGAATTTAAGACAATCGGACAGATTTCCGGAAAATAGAGAAGTACATAATCTACCCATCCCAACATTACATAACGAGAGTGGATCCAGGATTGACTATAGTTACCCTTCCGTATCTGGTGTCAGCGGCGTGGCTGAAACTGGTGTCAGCGGAGTTCCCGTCTTTGAAAGGGAGCTTGCTTACTATGGACCGTACCACGAAGTCGATCAGTACGATGACGCACAACGATTTTCTGATAAAAAGAACACAATCAAGTCAAAGAACGGAACATGCTACTCTAAGTCTGCTTCCCTGGAAGTTTTCCCAGACTGTGTCACTCAATATGATGAATATACGAACTGTCTTCCATCTCTTACCCATACTATAAATCGGTTCCCCCGGTTAGCCTTTGTGTTTCGTGGGTGTAACTTTGATGAGGAATGTTCTTATGATTCCAGCGGTAGACCTCTGGGCGATGATGCCAGATATGGTGGATGGGCGACACATGGTGCCCCACAAAATCTTGAGGATTTAAGAAGAGGGCTGCCAGGACAAGAAATTAACATGTTCGTGAACCTTGGTACTGCTAGGGCAGCTCTAGTAGAACAGTGCGAATGCCCATGTCCCCCAGACACTCCAGTGGGTACTGACGAACCTGTACATATAGAAATCCCCTCGCCCGTTACCTTTCCTTGTTTACCAGACTTTGACTTATATCCGGAGAGGTTTGGGTGTCAGGACGTAAGGTATCAAATGGACAAGTATCGGGAATACCATGATTTCTTTTTCGAGCATGAGGCTTGTGCTGCGTTCCCAGAAGCCTCAGGTGCTTGTTATACTAGACAGCCCTATACTACCTATGGTTATATCTCCCACTTATGCGGAAGTGAAACGGAAAGTTCGAAAGAAGTAATTAAGAACTCATTCGCCAATTTGGCTCAAGGGGGGGAATATACAAATCTAACACCCGGAAGTGGCGTCAATCAGGAACCTATGTATTGGAGCTTTGAGTGCGACGTTCCAGAACCTTATAATCCTTCAGGTAATGCCTGGGGAACTTTCGGATTTAATAATAATGGTGGTGGACAGCAACCCTATTGGGGTCTTTCGGCAGGAAGAGACACGACACTTTTACAATCGTCTTATGAAACGGATTCCCGGCTTATTGCTCCTTACTATTATACAAAATCTGGAGTTAGTGACGGATGTTGCGGTGGTGAGGGTATTCCTACTGCTGATTTCTCAGCCAGCGGCAACTTCTTTAACGCAGAACCTTCGGACAACAGTGGATGGCCTACTGATAGCGTTCCCTTTTTAATAGAAATAGAAACTTCAGACCTTTGTGTAGGTTGTGCGACTACCAATATGCCCACGGGCAATTTGACGATCTCCCTGTCCTCATTAGATTCTGAATTTTATTATGGTGATGGATGTACCGCTGGAGATTGTTACGGGTTTAACGAATGCAAATATAAAGGGCCGCACGCCCCTCCAACATATTACTGTAATTCAGGATTTCGTGGATTTGAATGTACGCCTGGAAGTGAAGAGTATAAAACTTTTGGATCAGCCAGGTCTGACCAAACCTGCGAATGTATAGACGGAACCAGTTTTACTTTAACCCCTGTTATAATACAAGGTAGTGAACTTCCTATTGGATGGAGGAGTTCTGGTTTTGACGGCACGTCTTTGGTGGAAGCGGTAGGATGTCTAGATATTCCAAATAGCTATCTTGACGTGGATTATTTTTCCACCCCGGCTGCTGGCGTAACTCAATTCATGTCTATAAAGCTTGCCTGTCCTGAAAATATAGGTCTTTTAGACGAACCCGTTTTCCCTTTTGCGTTCTATGAGGGTAACGCCTTGGCTAATCTGTGGGGTTGCGGTGGATGTAGTCACCATCAGCCAGCCTCAATTGGTACTGGTGGAGACCTATCTCTACAGGTCGATTATTGGACAGTTCCACTTGCCCATCGAGAGCTATTCCAAAGTTTTACTGAGCCTGAAATTAACGCATTAGAAGGGGCTGGCGGCCTGCTTAACTACCCAGATGCCTATGCTGGCGGTATTATTGCAGGGAATGTTCAGGTCTGTTCAGGGGACTATATCCTACATTATGGGTGTTATGGGGTTGACGCATCAGGAGACCCCGCATTTCATGGTTGTGGTATGGACTGTACAGACGCTACCGTTTGTAATACCTGTGACGTTGTTTGTAATGATTGTGGAGAAATTGAAAGTGTTAACTATCCAGGAAATCCACCTGTAAGTGTTGCGACTCAAAGAGTACCTATTAATTGGGATTTGGAAAGCTGTGGTTGCTTGTGTATAGAACCTACACTATATTCTATAAATCTAGTGACAGGTCATTTCTCATTTGGTGGGGTTGACAGTATACCTACTACTACTGAAACGTGGAGACATGCTGAAGCCTGTTCCGGTACTACTGAGTTATGGCACGCCGTAAGTGGAGGTGTTGGTAGTGGTTCAAATTCGCAAAGAGTTATTGGACCTTGGAACCTTAACGTTGGACCCCCAAATCCCTATATAGGTATAAAAAACGGCACAAGAACGGCGGTAGACTGGTTTTCCTTTTCACACGGTGCTAATAGCGGAGTTGACGGTATTGATTACCGCCTTATTGAGGCTGGTAAAGGCGACTGTGATGTTTTAACACCAACAACATGTTCCACAGGCAATTGTTTAGACCCTAGAGCTAATTCGTCAATGTGTGGATCACCAGTACCAATCACTGCCGGTTCTGGACAACCTTGGACTGATTCTTCATTGACAGTACGCAAAAAGTCCTGTTTTCCAGAAATTATGTCGGTCAACAAAATAGTTTGCAATCCTGGTGGAACATACGACCTTTCCGTGTCAAGAGAATACCACTCTCACAATAGGGGTTGGAAACATTCCCCAACTGTTGACTGTGCCTGTATCCCTCTGTACGCAGGCTCTTATCAGTATGTTAGTGGGTCCGATAGTGGGTGTGTATCAATTCCGTATGCCGTTCCTTCAGACGGCGTTACCCCGGCCTCTGATGCTCCCTGTAGTATTAATCCTTCAAGTGGCGATTTTGTAAATCAGGACTTCACTTTTAACACCAAAGCTCATGCCAGTGGAGATACCACGTGGAATTATTACAACCTATTCTATACTGGATCAGGCTCTTTTCCGAATGGGCAGCCCGGTATTAATGAAAGCGGAACCTATCTATCAAGTATCTATATAGAATGGAATTCAGATTTTGGGTGTGGCCCCGTCTGCGGACAACAGGACGGGACATTGACATTGGACACCGTATTTATGGAAGGTACAGGACTATTCAATACCCCAGCGGGTAGATTCGGAGTCGATGCTACAAATAAGAGGCATAGCTGTCTACAAGATATTAAAGAATGTGGCGGCGACCTCTTTTGTAATAAAATGTTCTTCCCAAGAAGATTTCATGCTACGAATACGTTAGTAGCTCCTTTTGGATCAATGCAGATCTGTACTCCGAATGCAGACCTTACCGCAAGTATCGGAACCCGTGGGTATGAAAACTTCGATACTACCCCCGACATAATTAAAGAGGTAGAATTATATAGACATGTTGATGTGTGCGATCCGAACATTACCGTAGAACTACAAACAGATGTAGATATTGACGACACTGTAATTACGGTTTTGGATTACCTACCACTAATGGGAATCGTACACCCTGGTTGGAAAAATACTACAAATGTTCAAAGTTGTACAATATTGGAAACTGGTAACTGTGGCGGCTCTATGCCACCAACTTATTCAGATGTTACTATCCAGTCAGCAGTTCATACCCCGCTAACATTTGGTAGTGACGGTAAAGATGCTATGGGGTATTATTTAGATAAAAAAGGTGTCGCATCTATTACTGGTTTAGGAGCTAAAGCTTCTGATTCGTGCCTATTCAAACCTTTTAACATTATGGTCGATGTAGAATGCTCTACAAACAATATCGGGAGAAAAAATATAACTCCTGACGATCCTACTTTACTGACTTTTGTCTTAGATGCACCACCAGCCAGTTGTAACGGGTATAATTGGGCACCTCCTTGTGGCTGTGCAGATAGTCCATGTGCCTCTAATATATTGAATCCCCCAGGATGTGTTGAAATTAAGCCAATATCTGCCGTGTACGATATAGTTCCAGGACGGGTGTGTAACTCCGGAGGGGCGATAGAAGATATTTGTGGAGTTAGTGGCGTAGATTGGAATGCGGGTGGGATATTAGTACCAGGTGCCGATCCCGATGGACTTTTCGGAAAGTACATTTTATCTAATAATGCTTTTAATCCTTTGACCCCTTTAGATATTAGCGGCTATGGAGGATTAGGTATTCAGGAACAGGTATGCCAAGGCAGTGATGACTCGGTCCCCGGAGGCGGCGGTGGCGGTTCAGTTACGGTTAGTGGAGCCTGCATACTAGGGTCTGGTTATACAGCTTATACATTCTGTGATGGAGCTATTGTTGAAGTTGGTCCGGTTCAGTATTTGCCCCTGTGGGAGTGTGGAGACAAACAATACATACCACCGATTCCAACCCCGGTACTGCAAAGCGGTTGCTGTGACAACGTGGAGACCCTATGTAGTGCCACGAACTTTTCGGAAACCGGCGTGGATTGCGATAATGTTATAGTGAGTGATTGGGCCGCTATACCATCAGGTTCCACTTATTGGGAAAATCCCTGTGGATGTAAAGCGTCGGCGGTTCCTGGGAATGGAGCCTACATGTACCCTTGTGAAAACGATTCCAAACTTAAAGCAATTATTACAGAGGCATAAGCTAGAAAAAGAGTAAGGCAGTTAAATTGCCTTTACCTCTTACAAGACTTTTATTTTAATCGGAGATTAGGACTGTGGAAGAAAAAAAGCCAAAGACGGCTTGTGAGTGCCCATTAGCGGGACTGTGTACTAGGCACGGTATTAATAAGACAGAGCATCTTCATAAGCTATGTCAAAATCATGAGGGCTATTTTAAAATGTGGGAAAATTGCCGGGGACCAGGACAGAATCCACATAGTTGTTCCGTGTCTGACGAAGCGGTGCCGCAAGTTACTAAGTGCCAATATTGTGGTCAGGGACCGTGTAACGGCGAATGCCGAAATGATCAAGTTCTTCCTTCTAAGGTACAGATGGCGAAAAACTTGGCCGTAGCCGCTAAAGACCACGCAATGAGCGGGTTTAAAACATCCACTGAAGAAGAAGTAGCGAAAAGGTTAGAGATTTGTGCCGAGTGTCCTCACTATATCCCCCAAAGCTCCCAATGTAAACTTTGCGGCTGTTTTACAAAATTCAAAGCAAAACTTAAATCGGGCAAATGTCCAGACGGCAGGTGGTAAGCCTACGAAAAAAGCCGGAAACAATTCCGGCTTTTCTCTCTGACTATTCTTGATAACAAGACTCTATTAGCGACTCTAAAATAAATGCCTTACCGAATTGATCTTCAAGTAGTAGATCTCTAAATTTAATAGATCTACATAATACAGAATCTATGTCAAGGTCAAGGATTTCAATATGGTTTCTAAGATCTATCATTCAATGACCGCATTAAGAACTTGATAAACCCCCACACCCAACAGCATAGCCTCAAGATAGCTGCTGTCAAGGGCTAGAAAATGGGTATGGTCAGCCACCTCATGACGAATGATAGGTTTTTCCCAATTCATCTTCTGAAAATCTTCGTCACTGACATCCTGCTCAATAACATCCGTAAAGACGCATTGTCCTGCTTCGTCTTTTTTAAAGATCACACGATGATACTTCATACTTGCTCCAACTCTAAGTTGCTAGTGATAAACCCAACTCGTCCATCAGAATTCAAGATGGTGTAAGTCCAGAACTCTTTAGTGTCCGGGTATTCTTTTTGTGCGGCCAAATGGATATCAATAATGTGTTGTTCAAACTTTTCTTCTGACGTGTGCATAAGTGGGACAACATAACTATCCTTTCCCTTTTTCAAGGTCGTAAATTCAGGCCCATTCACATCGCCAAATTTTGGCCTTCGAACATTCGTCTCTACAATGTTCCGATGGAACTTGACCTGTTGACTAAACATAGCCATAGCTGAGGCCGTTGCGGTGGCCGCTACCCCCAAAAATGTTCGTCTAAGCATTGGAAATCCTTAAAAATAAGACTATAATGATTGCCGTCGAGAAAATGTGATACAGACTATATAGTAAGTACAGTGCGTCATTCTTGATAATGTTGGTAGTTTTTCGACATTCAAAGAATATGCCAAAAAATGGAATAAAAGAGGTCATGCCAAGATATCCTTTGCATCATCACCAAAGATATGTCGGGGCCGGGCCTGCATATCCTTAATGACCATACCCTTACTTAGACCCATATGCGATCCAATAGTCCAAGCTAAGTCCTTAGGTGAATAGATATTGCCCTGACTAACTAAACCACGCTTATCAGTCTCTCCAATAACCCCTCCAGAGCTATTACCACCAGCAAATACTAATGTATTAGTCCCTGGATTATGATCTCTACCAGCGTTCAGGTTTATCTTGGTTCGTGAGAACTCACTCCAAACAACTACAAGTGTGTTCTGTAGCAGCCCTCTGTCTTCAAGGTCTTTAATTAAAGTGGCCAAACCTTTATCCAAAGCGGGAGCATTAGCTTTAAAAGCATTGTCAATGCCGGAATGATTATCCCAGCCAGCATTAGAATTCAAGCTAACGTATTTAGTTCCCCGTTCCACCAAACGGCGTGCCAATAGCAAGTCCTGACCAAATCGTGACTTATCATACACTGATTCTGGCTCTTTATCAAGATCAAAAGCTTCTGAGGCAGTTCCCTTTATGATATTAACCGACATATCTTTAAGGTCAGACCAGCCGTGCCCCATATCTTGAAGAGGAGTTCTTGAATCAATAGATTTCATCATTTTAATGCGTTGATCAAATCTCTTTGCGTCCACATTAGGCTTCATGTTCTTGACGCCTTCAGCATCGGCATCATATCCGGCATATTTAATACCAAGCCACGAAGAATCGTCCCCTGCGATATTACGAAGCTTCACATAATGTGGGATTCCCGAAACTTTACCATTAGGAGCGTACTGTTTTGCCACAAGCGACCCAAAAGAAGGTTCCTTCTGCCCGTTATTAGGAACATGGAAGTGAGAAGTCATATGGGCGAGTGTGGCAGTCTGATGGTTAGCGTCCTTAAACTTCATAGAACGGACAATACTCAGCTTATCGCCTAACTTTGCCAATTCGATAAAATCCCCACCAATTTGGAAGCCCCCAGCATCTATTGCCCCACGGGATGATCTAAACTCAATCGGTTCTTCAGGGATAGGATTGATAAAATCAACGGCAGAAATACCACCCTGTAAATGAATGGAAATAACTGACTGTTCGTTTTTTGTGTCTGCTGCGAAACTATCGGAGAAATACAATGTACTTGCCCCAAAAACCCCTGTTTTTAAAAATGTTCGCCTAAGCATTAGATTCTCCTAAATACTATTATTATTGATCAGAATGTAGTAAAGACCATACATTTAGATACACCAATATGACACATTAACCATCATTGATTGCGTCTCTCAATATCGCTCTCACTAGATTCACCAATCCAGGTTTCAACCACAACAACATTCTCTGTTCCTGCGTTGTATGGGCGATGCCAAACTCCTATACCAATATCTATTGACTCTCCTACAGACGCATATTCTTCTTGAACCCCATGACCAACCATGTAGTCTAGATCTACGGCAAGTTCACCTTTAACAACGAGCCAGTGTTCCGCTCTATGAGCGTGTCTCTGATCAGACAG
>TARA_R110000751_G_scaffold124294_1_pt1 | contig 17913 bp, 25 predicted proteins | sample TARA_R110000751 | Tara Oceans TARA_R110000751 (sample SAMEA4398001) | marine metagenome | biome: Polar Biome; feature: [MES] marine water layer (ENVO:01000295) within the mesopelagic zone...; material: water (ENVO:00002006), including particulate matter (ENVO:01000060) such... | reverse complement strand
AAAATGTTTGAAAGAATGGGTGAAGAAAATGTGTGAAATATGGGCTCTCCTTCCTTCGGGCACGCGCTTTAAGTGTTTTCAATCTACAATGCCAGCTCATTTGGCTTTGCAGGTTGCTGAGAAAGACCTAGCGGACGAAGGAATTACCGTCTCCGAGGTCTATGTAATGGCATCTTCTTATAGGGTATGAAAGGAATATCCAATGAATACAACTATTAAGCGTAATGGGTCTAATGACAGCCTTACATTCACAACAACAACTGAGGGTAGTCCTAGCACTACTTTCGATCTGTCTCCTATGACTCCTATTCAATACCATGAGGTTCGTAAAGGTGTTGTCAACAAGTGGTGCATCGACAATGGGTTTGCTCCACTACACTATATGGAGGAGTAGATGGACTTCATAGCAGCTAAGAATCTCCGAGGTGACGAGAGGCCCCGTGGCAGTCAATTGGGGAATTTCATACTAATTCATGAGAGTGGAGAGTATAATAAATGCTTTAATGAGGCTTGTTACTCTAATTTAGGGATGTCCGAGGGGGAAGCCCCGTTTAAAGACCCTATTGAGTATTTCATTGACTACCCTAAGCGTGGGTTTATAGGAGGAAGGCTTAGGGCACATGAGGAGACATATCTAACTTGGCTTGTTAACGATAGCACGTTTGCTGACGCCTTCATCACTAAAGATATTGAGGAGATTATGGATGAAGGCATGTTCATGAATGTCCATTTCCCTCCTCAATATGTGGTGTCAGCTGCTATCGCTGTTCGCTACTTATACGAGTATAAGAGTATTGTCTCAGTTTGGGATAAATTGAAAGGCATCATCAATCCTATGGCTGCTTTCTATCTCGCGCATTACGTCATCTTGTACGGGAAGGGGGAGTATGTTTTGAAAGAACACAATCACGGGTACGATGGACATCACGCCTTTGGACGGCCCTTTTCCTCAGAGGGATTACGTGCTCTCATCAATTGTGACGAGAAGAATTGGAAGGCTTGTACTCAATACAATTTCAATCAAGATTCTTCCTACTACAACCTCACTGATATATGGGGAGAATCTAAATACGGTCGTAAAGACCCTGTTAAGATGCCTGTTAAAGGGAGTGAGGACGTCCCTGTAAAGCGTATTATGTCAACACTTGGCATAGAACTACCTATCCCAGCCTCCTTAGATGGGGATTTAGTGGATTTTGCTAACAACTTTATGAAAGAGAATGAATTATGAAGCGTAACACAGTGTTTTTCTCCGGGCAATCGGCAGAAGATTACAACCTGATGTTCAAGAACCAAGGGTGGGATCGTGTTGGTGACATGGCTAATGCCGACTTGGTTCAATTTACAGGTGGATCAGACGTAAACCCTGCTCTCTATAATCAAGATGAACACCGGACAACTGGCTTTAGCTATGACCGGGATAATCAAGATTATTCTGTGTATCGGCTTGCTCAATCTCTTAATCTACCAATGGCTGGTATTTGCCGAGGTGGACAGTTTCTAAACATCATGTGTGGAGGGAGTATGTGGCAGGATGTCAACGGACATACTATCCATGGAGTTCACAAGATGTACAACCACTGGGATGGAACTGAAATAGACGTAACATCCACTCACCATCAAATGATGATCCCACATGAGGACGCAGTGATCCTTGGGACTGCCTGTGAGGCCACTAGGAAGGAAAGGTTCTCTGATAAGGGCGCTGAGGTAGTTAGAATGAATAAAGCCTCTGTAGCGTCTCCACAGGAGGAACAGGACATTGAGGTATTGTGGTATCCAGAACAGAAAGCTCTATGCTTTCAGCCACATCCCGAGTTCTATGGCGAAGAAGACTTAGCTGAGTGCTACTTCGGTTTCGTCAAACTATTAATGAACCCAGAAGCAATCGAACAACTTGAAGAGGATGCAGCTTAATGTGTGGACTAGTAGGAACATTCGGAATCTCTAACCCTAAGATGGTGGGAGTGTTGACCGATTTGTTACAGATAGATGTCATCCGAGGGCCTGATAGTACAGGTGTGGGGATCATCGGGAAGAAGGTCTATCGTACCATTAAGGAATTGGGACTCCCTCAAGAACTCATTAGTTCAAAGATGTTCCAACAACATGTGGTTGCGGAGAACCACACTAACTACGGATATCTAGGCCATAACCGTATGGCTACGATGGGGGCTGTTAATGTAGACAACGCTCACCCTTTCCTTCACGCGCCTATCATGTTGACCCATAACGGGACACTCCATTCCACTTATGGGATTGAGATTGATAAGAAGCAATTCCCAACAGACTCCGAGACTATCTGTTATTACATAGCTCACAAGGGTATTGATGATCTTTGGATGGACATGATGGGAGCTGCTGCCCTTGCTTATTACAACGGGGATGACGGCTCTCTCAATCTCGTTCGTAATGATAAGCGTCCTCTATGTTACGCATACACTAAGGGGAAGCATCAGGTTATATATGCCTCGGAACCTTGGATGATACGAGGTGCTGCTTGGAGACGTATGGTAGACCTTGAAGACGATAAGGTTTGGCAGATTTCTCCGAACACTCTCCATACATTCAAACGTATTAAGGGAGGTCAAGTAGGCGCAGTAATTAGACAGCTAAAGTCATGGAGAGCTACTGGAAAGACGAATACTTTGGGTATGATGGATGGTGACTATCTTACAATTGGTGAAGAATATGCTCGGAATTTGAAGAAGAGAGGGAAGCAAGTGAAAGACGCTGTTTCTGCACGTCTCCGCTTTGGTAAAGATAAGAATAAACTAGCTATTGTTAAAGTTCCTACATTATGGGAACAGGAGATGGCTCGTAACAAGAAGAAGAAAACTATGACACTGGCTAAGGACTTAGACCTCACCAAGGCCACTATGTACGACCTAAAGACGGGGGAGGTGAGTAATGTAGAGTCATATTTGAAAGACTATACCCCTCTCGCTCTCCGAGGCTCCTACAGCCCCTTCTCTCCAGGGAACCAAGGCATCTCAGAGGAGATGTTCCACTCTGTTTACGAGATGTGTTACGAGTGTAATGGGGAGTTGGACTATTTCACTGCCCAAATCATAGATGAGCTACATGCAGGGTGCGGAACTTGTACTGATGCTGTGGCTGGTTTCAATCAAACAACAGGAGCTATGTTGGCATGACCTTACTAAACATTAAGATGGGAGCGGACCCAGAGGTGTTCGTTGTCAACAAGCAGAAGAAGCCCCGCTCTGCACATGGTTTGGTGCCAGGAAGTAAGGAACACCCATTTCCTGTCCCTTTAGGGGCTGTTCAAGTGGATGGTATGGCCCTTGAATTCAACATTGATGCAGCTGAGACACAAGAAGCTTTCTGTGGCAACATAGACACTGTTATGGAAGCTATGAAACAGATGCTTCCTAATGATCGGACGATTAAGGTGCAGCCTGTTGCCTTTTTCAGCAAGCAGCATATGGACATGCAGCCTATTGAGGCTCTTGAACTAGGGTGTGATCCTGATTTCAATGGGTATACGAGAGAGGAGAACCCTCGACCCCTTGCTCTTAAGAACATGAGGACAGCTGCTGGTCACGTACATATAGGCTGGGGAGAGGGCTTTGATATTAAAGACCCCGCGCATTACCTAGCTTGTTGTACATTAGCTCGTCAACTAGACAGCTACTTGTTCATCCCTTCGTTATTGTTTGATCGGGACAAGCGACGTCAACGTATGTACGGGAAGCCAGGGTGCTTTCGTCCCAAGTCTTACGGGATGGAATACCGAACCCTTTCTAATTGGTGGATCGAGAAGCCTGAGTACCAGCGTATGGTGTATAATGGTGCTCACTCGGCTGTGACAGACCTGATAGAGGACGGAGTGGAAAAGGTTGAGGTAGGGTTAGGTTATCTCAAGGACTTGAGGGATAATATTATCAAATACCCAGAGGATTTCAGTGACTATGAGTTGTTCGAATACATAGTTGATGTAGGTGTTATCGACTATGATTGGGTAGACGAGGAAACTGAGGAAAAGGCTATTTTACGTATTATGGGGGAGGAAAACTAGTGGATCATACTTTTGCAGAAGATGGAGTACACGCAGATATGTACCTCCGTGGCTCTGTCATCAGACTGCAGAAAACCCCCATATACATAAATAATGTAACATCTGGGAGGAAGCACATCACCCTTCATTACTCAAGACTTGTTCATTATGCTGGGGAAGATCTGGAGAAGACCATCCATATAGATGATCCAGACATAAACTGGAAACCTATCAAGGTTGGGATGGTTCCGCTCAACCCTCGAAACGCGTACCACATTCGCCGTATATTCAGGGCACCAAGACGTATGTGGAAGGTTGGACTACACGGGAGAAACCTATATTCTTATTTCCTAGGGTCGTCCAAGCGTCATGCGGGTGTCGAGATGTTCTCTCAAGGGATGTCTGCCATGATGATGAACAAATACCCATCGTTCAAGAAGGTAGCTAAGGATGGACATGGTGCTTTTCACATTGACTGGGCAGTGGAGGATGGAGGACTCTATCATCGCACTGTTAACAATCCAGTGGGTGTTTTTCAAGGAGGGGAAGCTGTCCTAGGAGAGCGTTATAACTACCTTCAAGAGAAATTGAGAGGAGATTTGTAATGGATAAGCTAGTAGTAGAACACCTCGGATTACGTCCTACAATGAAGGGGAATGAGATTGGGATTGAAATTGAGATGGAGGGGTTCAATCTTTCACAGAACCTAGAATATTGGAGGATGGATCACGATGGTTCCCTTCGAGGGGAGTCTATTGAGTATGTGATTGCCGGGCCTGTCAATAGAAAGCTGGTTCGCCCTCGTCTGGAACAGCTACAATTGGAGCTTAAGTATGGAGGAGCAGAGCTAGACCCCTCCCCTCGATGTGGTGTTCATATTCATATCAATTGTCAAGAGCTGACAGTTCAACAGACACTGAACTTCGCGTACCTATACTACATATTCGAGGACATCTTGATAAAATACTGTGGCAAACAGAGGGAAGGTAACCTGTTCTGTCTCCCCCTTGATGCTGCTGATCTGATCACTATAAGTCTTCAGTATGCACAAAAGGCTCAAACACTACGCCACCTTGACGATGATAATTGGCGTTATGCTGCTCTTAATTTCAACAGCTTGCATAGGTATGGGAGTTTAGAGTTCCGTGCCTTCCGTTCTACTACCAAGTTTATGGAGATAAATGAGTGGACTGAATTACTGTTGAAGATTAAGGATGCGTCCCTTGAATATGATAAGCCTTATGAGATTATGGAAGCTGTTTCCATGGATGGGGCAGAGACTTTCTTTAACAAAGTATTCAAAGAGCAGGCTAAAGCCTTAGCTAAGTTCGCTGGGAAGAAGCTGAGTCACATGGTGATGCATGGTGCTCGCCGTATTCAAGATGTTTGTTACACACCCCCTACGGAGGAAGATGAGATGCCTTTACGACGTGAAGAGAAAAAGCTCGACATTGACTTTATCAATAAAGGGATAAAGGTTAATAAACCAGTGGTCAATGAAGCGGTCGAGCTTGGTGCTGGTATTATAGAAGATTTAGATTTCGATGAAGCCAACGTCCCAGGTGAGCCGAATCCTGAAGAGTTATCTGAGGCACTAAGACGCTATAAAGCCATGGCTGAGGAGATGGAAGCTAGGTATCAGGCAGCGGACATGATAGATGAGGAGGAAGAGTGCTATGATGATGAGTGCTATGAGGATGATGATTGGGACGTTGAAGAAGAAGAAGAGGTGGCTTTCTAATGCTAATATATTCCTACAAGTTTGGAAGCAAGGGTGCTCGTAAGCTACGCTGGGCCCTTAAGGCAAGACGCATTAAGCACAACAGCAAGACATTCATCCCCCGTCCTCACAAGAAAGTGATTAACTGGGGGTCTATTGATGTGCCGGAATGGGAGAATGAGCTAATACTATTCAATCCCTCTAAGTTAGTACATAAGGTTACGAACAAGCTTATGTTCTTTCGAGCTATGGAATTGGAAGGGGTATCAGAGTATCTTCCTCCCTGGTGTGTTAAACAGGAGACATCTCTCAAATGGATAAAGGAGGGCTCTACAGTGGTTTGTCGTACCAAGCTAGCTGGCCACTCCGGGGAGGGCATTGTCCTCTCTAGCACCCCTGAAAGCCTCGTTAAAGCCCCTCTGTACACTAAGTACATTAGGAAGAGTGATGAGTATAGGGTTCATATGGTTAACTTCGGTGATGAGCTACAGACATTCTCTGTACAGCGTAAGGCAAGAGAGCTAGATGTTGATGATGAGGATGTAAATTGGCAAGTACGTAATCACAAGAATGGATTCATCTATATGAGGGAAAATGTGGAGCTTCCAAAAGAAGTGGAGAATGCAGCTGCTTCTGTGTTCATGGCCTCTGGTCTTGATTTCGGAGCTGTTGACGTAATTCATCGCCCTAAGAAGAAAGAGGCTTATGTCCTTGAAATCAATACAGCTCCTGGTCTTTCGGGACAGACGCTGGATGATTATTGTAAAATGTTTCGTGAATTAGTAAAATAAATATGGACAAAACAGCGTATCTGAAAATGTTACAAAGAAATAAATAAATATATTCTGTAACATTAGTACTCCCCCAAGACTCTATATACTTAGGGTATCAAGATTACTTAGACTATATAATGAACAACATGTTCAACATTATATAATTAGGAGACTACCTATATGACTAAATATACCATGGCAGACCCACCTAGTGGTTGGAAGTATGGATTTCCCAAGCGTCTCCCAGCAGACAGGATGGGTGATACCAATAAATGGTTAGTAGAAGAAGGCTATCCAGAATGGGAGATCGATAACTTAGGAGAATATTTCTATGTCAGATACTGGGAACAGGAGGTGCTAGATGGGAAGTGAGTGTGTAGAAAAGCTACCTCATTCATGTGGATCAAGTGATGCATTACAGGTGTATCAGACAGACAGCGATGGCTATACAGCATACTGTTTTGCCTGCGACACCTACGAACCTGATCCATACAAGGACAAGCCTAGTGATTACAACCCCGAGCATGTATCAATGAAGCCATCACCGGCTATGATACAGGTAGAACTTATGACTATCTCAGGCCTCCCAACAGAGGAGATGGAGGACAGGAAGCTAAGCAAGGAGACAATGGACTACTTCCGCATCAAGATGGGTGTATCAGAGCAGGATGGTGTAACCCCTGTGTTCTGTTATTTCCCATACAGGGTAGGCCCTTCCTTGAAAGCATACAAGACACGCTTCCTCCCTGACAAGAAGATATGGGCAGTGGGTGACATGAAGGGTGTTGACATGTTCGGGTGGCAGCAAGCCCTAGCTAGTGGTGGTAAGAGATTGTTCATCACTGAAGGAGAGTTTGATGCAGCAGCTGTGTACCAAGCCCTTAAGAATAGGAACAGGGGGACCAAGTGGAGTGAGCTGGACCCTGCGGTAGTGAGCTTAGCTAACGGCGCTGGTGGGGCTGTACGGGACATCACCAAGCACATGAGTTCTATACGACAGAACTTTAAGGAGATTGTTCTTGTCTTTGACATGGATGAACCGGGGCGTAAGGCAACAGAGGAAGTGTTGAAGATATTCCCTGGTGCTATGGCTGTTGATCTTCCTAGCAAGGATGCTAATGAAATGGTGATGGAGGGCAGGTCACGATCCCTCTGTGACATCTTGTTGTTCAAGGCTGAGAAGCCAAAGAGTACGAGGCTTGTTTATGGCAGCAGCTTATATGAAGTGGGACGAGCGCAGGCAGAGATGGGTTTATCGTGGCCTTGGAAAGGACTCACTAATCTCACTAGAGGTTTGCGTTTCGGAGAAACATACTACATCGGGGCAGGTGTTAAGATGGGTAAGTCCGAAGTCGTTAACACGTTGGCGGCGCACCTCATTACCGAACATCAGCTCAGAGTATTTCTAGCTAAGCCTGAAGAATCTAATGGTAAGACATACAAGCTTGTCCTTGGTAAGATAGCAGGTAAAATCTTTCATGATCCTAATGTGGAGTTTGATTACGATGCGTATGACAAGGCCCATGAACGTGTGGGAGACAATTTATGTGTGCTTAATCTGTATCAAAATCTTGAGTGGAATAATCTTAGAGATGATATATTGCAAGCTGCTTCAGAAGGATATCGAGCCATATTTATTGACCCTATCACGAACCTTACGAACGGTGTTGGGAGTGGCGAGGCCAATACAGTATTGCAAGCGATTGCACAAGAGTTATCTACCATCGCTATGGACCAAGACCTCATGATCTTCATCTTCTGTCATCTAAACAACCCAGCTCATGGGCTACCTCACAACAGAGGAGGGCATGTACTCAGTGATCAGTTCACTGGTAGTCGAGCCATGATGCGTAGTTGTAATATGATGATTGGTATTGAAGGGAACAAAGACCCTGACTTAGAAGAGGAAGAGCGTAACGTTAGACAGATGGTGATCCTTGAGGACAGGGAGTTCGGTGCCACTGGCAAGGTGCCTTTGTATTGGGACCAGAAGACTAGTTTGTTCAATGAAATGAGGAGCGTATGATGAACCAAATACAGACACTACTTGATCACCATTTCCGTAACGACTACAAGGACGCTGTTCGTATGGCAGGTGGTGGGCACAAAGGAGAAGACGTAGTACAGGATGCGTATGTCAATGCACTCATGTACTGGGATGATACAGTTAAAGACTTCGATCATTGGTTTAAGGTTATCATAGCCAATTGTTCTAAGAAGGTGATGAGAGTGGAGCGATTACGGGGTATGGCTGATGGACAAGCCAACCTAGAGCCAGCTCCAGCTAACATCTTCTCAGCTGCAATGCTAGGAGAGGTGACAAAGCTGATCAATGGGCACAATCATTCTGATATTCTTAATCGTTTCTTCTTAAAACAGGAGCTTGTTAAGACTATCGAGGCACAGGTGCCAGAGACTGACGCTAACATCCGTGTCATTATTCACAGGTTTAGGAATGAACTGAAGAAGAGGTACAAGGGAGACTAGTATGTCACGGTATAGAATGCAGACACTAGGGATGGATGGAAATATTTGGTATAGCATACTAGATACTTGGAACTTTGAAGACTTCATTGGGATGCATAAGAATAAAGACATAGCCCAGGATTATATAGACAGAATGAATGCTGAATGGGAGGAAGTTGATGAGAGTAGCAACCTTTGATATAGAAACCAACGGTCTCTTGGACACAGTGGACACAGTGTGGTGTGCTGTTGTTAAAGGGATTGCAGTCGATGGAGTTGAAGGCTTCGTTGAACGCTTCACCCCTAAAGACATTCACCATCTCCCTGATTACTTAAACAACTTCGATGAACTCCGAGGTCACAACTGCATAGGCTATGATTTCCCTATCCTACGTAAGTTGTTTGGCTGGGAGTACAAGGGGCGTAAGGTGGACACCCTTCTCATGTCCCGCTTACAGCGTCCTCTAAGGAAAGTTCCTCCCAACTGTCTCATCCGTACCGGGCCGCACAGTGTGGCTGCTTGGGGCTATCGGCTGGGCCACCAGAAGGTGGAGCATGATGAGTGGGACAAGTACAGTCCTGAGATGTTACATCGTTGTGCTGAAGACGTAGGTATCCAAGAGGAAATCTATGACGCTCTAATCAAAGAAGGAGAGGGCGAGGGATGGGACTTAGCTCATCGTATCAACAACCGTATGTTCCACTACCTAGAGGAGCAGGAGAATACAGGGTGGCCTGTTGACCTCCCTAAGCTGGACGCTCATCGTGCTACACTACAACGGTGGATGGACAAGGTGAGTGCAGTCACTGAGGAGCTGCTCCCTATTGTATTGCAGATAGATGAGACTAAGAAGGATGGAGTGTACAACTACGTAAAGAAACCATTCAAGAAAGATGGGAAGTACTCAGCTAACACTGTCAAATACATGGAAGTTGCTGAGATACCTAACAGTGTATGGGGTATCTTCAGTAGGGTGAGCTTCAGGTTGACAGACCTAGACAAGCCAGCCGAGGTGAAGGCCTACCTATTATCAGACGGGTGGGTACCAGAGGAGTGGAATACTAACAACACAGGTGAGCGTACCTCTCCTAAGATGTCAATAGATGACCCCTTCAATGGGGTGTCTACAGGGGTGGGGAAACTCATAGCCAAGCGTGTCCAATGCAAGCAGCGTCTAGGTACGTTGAATGGATGGCATGATCAATTGCGACCAGACGGAAGACTATCTGCTATGGTAGGTGGGCTGGCTGTAACTGGAAGACTGAGGCACAAGCAGATAGTTAACGTGCCTAGCCCAGAGACAGGGAGTTTCTTTGCTAAGCAGATGCGATCCATCTTCATCACCAAGCCAGGGTGGGTTATTGTTGGTGTGGATAGTATGGGTAATCAAGTGAGACAACTAGCAGCAAGGATGAACGATGAAGAGTTTACCAACGCAGTTCTCTTCGGGAAGAAAGAAGATGGAACCGACATCCACTCAGTCAACATGCGGAAGTCAGGAACAGCGACTAGAACACTCGCTAAGAATTTCTTCTATGGGTTCACGTTTGGCGCGGGGGATACGAAAGTAGGAAGCATCATTGGTGGAAGCAGAGAAGATGGCAAAGCTCTCAAAGAGAAGTACTTCGAAGAACTCCCAGGACTCAAGCGACTCATAGATGAGGCAACCAAGGAGTGGAGGGGCACAGCTACTCACGTATTCAATAAGAAGTGGAACAAGATGGAGTATAGGAATGGGTATATCAAAGGACTCGATGGAAGACCCATCCAAGTTGACAGTGAGCACAAAATCCTTGTGTCCATACTGCAATCAGACGAGGCTATCCAGATGTCAGCCGCTTATATCAAGTTTAATGATGACCTCGGAAGGGCGGGATACACTCGTGGTGTTGATTATGAACCATACATTTGGATGCATGATGAGTTCCAAGTCGGTTGCAGACCTGATATCTCAGGGCGTGTTGGAGAGCTAGCCGCTCAATCTATAACATGGGCAGGGAACTATTTCAAGATAGCCTGCCCTCATGAAGGAGAAATAAACATTGGAAACAATTGGGGAGAAACACATTAAATAAAATACTTTGTAACAATTTAGTTTGTAACAAACATGGGGTCTCGTGACTCTTATATATAGTAGCCTTAACATATAGAAAGAAATAACAAATGGCATTGAACGCAACAACAGCTCCAGTGGGAGCCGGTAAACAATTCCCCAACATGGAAGCTGGGACCTACCCGACACGTATTGTAATCGTAGCAGACTTGGGACTACAGGCACAACGCCCCTTCCCAGGTAGTGATCAGAAAGAACCACGGCGCGAAGTCTTACTCACTTATGAGTTCACCGACGAGTTCCAAAAGGACGACGATGGTGAGGATATTGCAGACAAGCCCCGCTGGTTGACTGAAACATTCCCCTTGTACAACCTAGGGGCTGACCGTGCCAAGAGCACCAAGCGTTACAACGCTCTTGATGCACAGCACCACTTCGAAGGAGACTACTTCCAGTTCATCAACATGCCCTGTAATGTGACAGTGGTGTTGAACCCAGGCAAGGGTAAGAATGTAGGCAAGGTGTACGAGAACGTAGCAGAGGTGACAGCTATGCGGTCTAAGGACGCTGACAAGACAGCTGAACTAGCTAACACACCTATCACCTTCGACCTAGATGATCCCGACCTAGACATGTTCCTAGCTCTTCCTAAGTGGATCAAGGAGAAGATCACTAACAACCTAGAGTTCGCTGGGTCAAGCCTCTCTGCTATGTTAGGGGATGAGGTGTCACCTCCTAATAACGATCTAGTTCTTGATGAAGTGGATGATGACGAGGTTCCGTTCTAAGATGCGAGCCCTCATCGATGCTGACATACTAAGATATGAAGTAGGGTTTGCTGCGGAGGCAGGGTGGAAGTTCCATAACGGAGTTGCCTCACTGCCTCCCTTCGACTACGTAGAGAACATACTCCTCCAACGTATTAACATTCTAATGTTGGATATGAAAGCAGATGAATACACGCTATACATCACAGAGGGTCCTACCTTTCGTGAGAAGATAGCAACTCTTAAGCCGTATAAGGGCACTCGTCCTTCTAATAAGCCTTGGCACTTCACGAACCTCACTGTTTATTTGACAGATGTACTCGGAGCTAACGTCATCACCGGAATAGAAGCCGATGATGCTCTGGCTGTAGAGCATATTAAAGGTGGAGACACAACGCTTTGTAGTAGGGACAAGGACCTACGTCAGGTTCCCGGGAGATTCTACTCCTGGGAGCTTGGCAAACAACCGGCTTATGGGCCAGTGGATATAGACATAGTAGGCAACCTAAAGCTTTCTGACAATAGGAAAAAGCTATCAGGTTCAGGCTATGCTTTCTTCTGTGCTCAAGTACTGATGGGTGATGCAGTTGATAACATCCCTGGGCTACCTGGGTGTGGCCCATCTAAGACTTTCAACGTTCTCAAGGCTATCACTGAGTACGAGTATGATCCTGAATTTAAGTCTGTAAAACAAGACTGTGAAGACTTGTTCGAGAGGGTGGAGCATGAGTACTTCCTTCACTATGGCAACGACTACTACGACTACTTGTTAGAACAAGGGCGTCTGTGTTGGATGTCCCGTAAACTGTACGAGGACGGTAGTCCTGTACTATGGGAGATAGGAATGTGGGAGTAATAAAGAACCTCTTAGCTATAATCTTACTGATCGGTGTCACTAGTGTGGTGTGGATCGGTGGATTGAACCAAGCTATGGCAGGAGAATACAAATGTGAAATAGGTGTACCATCAGAAGCTGCCATTGCAGGTGTGCTAGAGAGTATCCATCATGACAAAGTGACCTACTTAACACACGGAGAGAAGGAGGATTTTCTTAATGCATACGCAGTTGATGCAGGTCATCGGTATATAACGGATAGGTCTGAAGTGTTTTGGATTAAGCTTTATGACAATAAATCTGTTAGGTTTGTTGTACTCACTTTAGATGGCTGTCTTATTAATCAAGGGCAGTTCTCAGAACCTCTATGGAATAAATCAATTGGCCGAACACCCGCGTAATGGCGGTCGCTGGACAGAAGCACGTTACATGGGATTCATTAAGAGTGCCTTGCGTAACGCTTCTATGCGGTGGCCTCCTAAGTATGAAGTGAAGAAGAAATCCTGGTTGTCCAGGGGCATGTACCATTGCCAAGGGTACAAGCGACGGGGCCACAAGGTACCTGTTACGTTGCCACCTGATCCAGGGAAGAGCAGGCGTGTTAACAATGTATTGGTTGACCACATAGAACCCGTAGTACCCACTGATGGGTGGACATCTTGGGATGATATAATCCTTCGAATGTTCTGTGAAGAGGACGGGTTACAGGTGCTCTGTCGGGACTGTCACAACTTGAAGACAGCGGACGAGCGAGAGGAAAGAAAGAACAAGAAATGATCAAGACACTAGAACGACTTAAGGAAGACTTGAATAAGATTATTCATATGAATAGCCCAGCTACAGTGGAGAAGTTTTCACATGATATAGCTAGGGCCTATATGAATGCAGCTTATCTTAACGCTGATGATACAGTGTACGTTGATGAAGATGATTGGGTAAACATAATGGAGAAGTTTGCTATGATCCCTTATGATATGAGGGAACGTGTGATGCAGGGTTTCTTCGAGATAGTCTCATCTATACATACTGTCCCTGACACGGAACGAGGAGTGTGAGCACGCACTTAGTTATACCTGATGCACATGCTCACCCAGACTTCAACAACGACAGGTTCGAGTGGCTGGGGGAACTCATAGCTGAAATCAAACCAGATCATGTTATAGGAATAGGTGACTACGCTGACATGCCTAGCCTCTGCTCCTATGATATGGGAACAAAAGGATACGAAGGACGTAGATATGTTAAAGATATCGAGGTCACTCTAGATGCACAGGAGCGTATGTTCTCTCCTATCAAGGCACGTAAAAAGCGTATGCCTCAGTTTCATATGTTTATTGGCAATCATGAACATCGTATAGACCGCGCTATCAGTAGCGACGCAGCAAAACTAGAAGGAATGATATCATTAGATGACCTTAAGTATGAAGAGTTTGGGTGGGATGTTACGGGTTATAAGGGGGCAACGCCGGGCATTAAAGAAATTGATGGTGTCGCCTATGCTCACTTTTTTACGAGCGGAGTGGCGGGAAGGCCGATTGGAGGTGTCTCACCTGCTTACCAGCTTATCACAAAACAATATCAATCTTGTACGCAAGGTCATGGCCACACCCTTGATTTTTGTGTACGTACTAATGCTGGTGGTAACGACTTGTATGGCTGTACTGTTGGGTGTTACGTTGACTACTTTGCTGACTTTGCTGGGGCAGCTAACGACATGTGGTGGCGGGGTGTCGTGGTCAAAAGAGGAGTGGACAAAGGAGCCTACGATGCAGAATTCATCAGCTTGGATAGGATTAAGCGAGAATACTCCTGAAGTTAATACCTTCTCAGAGAACATGTCTGATATGTACGGAGATGATGATGAGTTGTTCAACCGTAGCCATGGATATCGAGATGAATAATAGCTATCTCCGTACTAAGAAAACATTCTATCAGAACAAGGGACCAACAATGAACGGACCAACACTAGAGATTTCTAAGGAAATCCATGAGACAAAGTATCGGCAACCTGGAGAGAGCTTCCGAGAGTATTCAATCCGTGTGGCTAACGCTTTGAAGGACAACCCTGAGCACTTCGAGGCGATGAGGGAGATGCTGTTCACCCAGCGTTTCCTTCCCGCTGGTAGGGTGCAGAGTGCTATGGGTGCAGCAAGAGAGACCACCCCATACAACTGCTTTGTTATGGGAGAGATTGAAGACAGCATGGTTGGCATCATGAAGGTGGCAGGTGAAGCTGCTGAAACAATGAGACGAGGAGGAGGAGTGGGTTATGACTTCAGTACGTTACGCCCTAGACACGATATCATCACGACCATGGGCAGTCCCTCTAGTGGGCCTGTGTCTTTCATGGCTATATTTGATGCTGTTTGTTCCACTATCTCTAGTGCCGGTAATAGACGTGGTGCACAGATGGCTGTCCTACGGGTAGACCACCCAGATATTGAAGAGTTCATTCGGTGTAAGCAGGACAGCAACAGCTTAACACAGTTTAACATTAGCGTTGGTATAACAGATGAGTTCATGCGAGCTGTACGTAGCGATAGTAGCTTTGCCCTTAAGTTCCAAGGCAGGGTCTATAAACAAATTCAAGCTCGTGGCCTCTGGGAAGAGATCATGCGATCCAACTGGGACTGGGCTGAGCCAGGAGTCTTGTTCCTAGATACCATCAATGCCGGGAACAACCTTCATTATTGCGAAACAATTGCTGCGACAAACCCTTGCGCTGAACAGCCGCTCCCTCCGTATGGTGCGTGCTTGCTGGGTAGCTTCAACCTAACAAAGTATGTCATAAAAGATTCTCTGTTTCCTGTCTTTGATTACGAACTCTTTCGTCAAGACATTGCTTATGTTGTACGAGCTATGGATAATGTTATCGATCAAGCTAAATACCCCCTACCTGAACAGTCTATCGAAGCATACAGCAAGAGACGGATGGGCCTTGGGGTCACCGGCACTGCCAATGCTATCGAAGCAATGGGGTTTAGATATGGTGACACTAATTACATCAACACCCAGGACACCATCTTAGGGACTCTCAGAGACGTAGCTTATTCTACTAGTATCTCTTTAGCTGAGGAGAAGGGGGCGTTTCCATTGTACGATGAACGCTACCTGGACAGCCAGTTCATCAAGACCTTGCCCCTGCATCTGCAAACAAGGATCAAAGAGGTTGGTATACGAAACAGCCATCTACTTAGTATTGCTCCTACAGGAACTATCAGTCTTGTAGCTGACAACGTTAGCTCAGGTATTGAACCAGTGTTCTCGTATAGCACGAGCCGGACTATACAGAAAGAAGCGGGTCAATCGATTGAAGTGATAGAGGACTATGGCTATCACAACTGGGGTGTGAAGGGGAAGACAGCTGCTGAGTGTACAGTGGAAGATCACATGAAGGTGTTGCTAGCAGCTAACAGGTTTGTTGACAGCTCAGTGAGCAAGACATGTAACGTAGGAGACGAGGTTACATGGGAGGAGTTCAATGAAATCTACATCACTGCTTGGGAACAAGGAGCCAAAGGCTGTACTACTTTCCGTCCTTCAGGAAAACGTTATGGCATCCTTAACGCTCAGCCCATCTCCGAAGAGAACGAAGGAGCAGCCTGCTACTTCGACCCAGACACAGGACAAAAGGAATGCGAATGAAAAGTATGAATAGAAAGGATGATGAAATGTCTATTAAAATATGTAGTTGTGGCGTATCCAATACATCGGAAAACACGCCCCTTAACCCCCCTCATTATAATGAATACAAGATAGAGCCCTGGGATTTTATCATGGCGAATGACCTACCCTTTTGGCTAGGGAATGTAATCAAGTATAGTATGAGAGCTGAAAAGAAGGGGGGTAAACAGGACATTGACAAAGCAATTACCTATCTAGAGAAAAGTAAGGAGTTTATGAAATGATTGCAGCACTGCTCCCCATCTTAACACCAGTGTTGAGCAAGGTTATTGATAGTATTTTCCCAGACAAAGAAGCCGCAGATACAGCTAAGTTAGAGCTAATGCGTCTTCAACAAAATGGGGAACTTAAAGAAATTGAAACCCAAATGTCTGCTATAGTTATGGAAGCTAAAAGCGACGATCCATGGACCTCTCGTGCTCGGCCTAGTTTCTTATATGTTATGTATGCTGTTATTATTCTATGTTTTGTAGGAGGAATTGGTGGGATATGGTGGCCGGTAGAGGTCACTCAAGCTTCAATGAATATCCGAAACCTTCTCACTGCCATCCCTGAACAAATGTGGTGGTTGTTTGGAACAGGCTACTTAGGTTATGCAGCTGGGCGTAGCTGGGACAAGAAGAACATTATGGAAGGGAAGAAATAACTAGCCCCTCACTTTATGCAGAGGAACGAACGTGAAATATACAAAGAATTATAAGTATCGACTAGAAGAAGACCTGACTCTTTTAACTAATGTGTTCATAACCAAAGCAGTTCAAACAGATTGGATTGGTTTGTCGGTTAAAGGAGAGTTGTATATTAATAAAGGGTATGCCTGGGATGGCAGCCCTGGACCAGTCATAGACACTGACAATTCTATGATGGCTAGCTGCGCTCATGACGCTCTCTATCAGCTTATGAGAAAGAAGTTTCTTCCCGAGTCCTACCGTAGGAAATGTAACCTCCTATACTATGATCTGTGTGAGGAGGCTGGCATGTATTGGGCTAGGCGTAAGCTGCAATACTTCTCAGTGGCTGAGTTTGCTGAGAGTTCTGCTAGTCCTAAAGACAGTCGTATCATATCCGAAGTGTAAGACAACAAAAAACCCACTACCTTCTGTAAGCTCCTAGGAGAGCCATACAGCGGATAGTGGGTTTTTTGCTTTACGTGGTACCGGAGACTATAGACTTGCCCCCTGGTGCCCCCTTAGCGGGACACTATTATTCAGGATTTCTCCATTTATTGTAGGAAATTACTATACGCAGAGCAACAAGGGCAATACCCCCCGCCACCAGTACTAAGCTTAGTAAATCATGTACAACCACCAGCCACATAGGGGTGGAGATTGCACCTGAAGCTACGACAGCATCTATAATATTATCTTTACTCATTCTAATTCCTGTCTTAGCTCTTTTTATTGAATAGTTCAAACAATACTTGGACTTTATCTTCCAGTACTTTTACACGTACTAGTATCTCTGCTCTAAAGGCAATCCCCAATGCGGCTACTACAATCACTCCAGAGAGAATGGGCCATATGTCTACTATTTCTTTCATTTAAACCCTTCCTATTAAACTATTTAAAACAAAGCCAAGAGAGGCTTATGACTATT
>TARA_R110000751_G_scaffold93304_1_pt1 | contig 18016 bp, 35 predicted proteins | sample TARA_R110000751 | Tara Oceans TARA_R110000751 (sample SAMEA4398001) | marine metagenome | biome: Polar Biome; feature: [MES] marine water layer (ENVO:01000295) within the mesopelagic zone...; material: water (ENVO:00002006), including particulate matter (ENVO:01000060) such as...... | reverse complement strand
GGTGCTTATAGTGGTGTAGAAACGGAATATAAAGCAACTACAGGAAGTGGGCACGGAGATTTTAACGGATGGAATTTTAACTTTAAATCAAGAGAGCAGCAACAAGCGTTGTATTTTGATGATTTAAACGGTGTAGGATTAAGCGTTGTAGGATTTACAGTTGTAGGTAGTGGAGAAAATGGAAATTTTATATTTCAAGATGGTAATAATTTCGTATTTCAAGATAATAATAATTTCATATTTCAATAAATAAAAAAATGGCAGACCAAAAACTAGTAGACAAAACAGCACAAACAACTTTAGCAGATACTGATATATTTGCAACGGTTGATGTTTCAGACTTATCAGCAAGTCCAGATGGAACTTCTAAAAAAACAGCGTGGTCTTTAATTAAAAGCACTTTAGCAGGTTTAACAGAATCAATAACAGGAATAAAAACATTCGTTAATGGTTTAATAGTTGGAACTGCAACTGGAACATCTTTAGTTGATTCAACAGATACCCAAACAGATGTAGCGGGAACTACTTACGGAGCAAAGTTTATAACAAATCACGAACCAACAGCAGCAGCCAACTCAACAACTTATGCTATTGGTGGACGTTATCAATATGATGGTGCTTTTGAAAATGCTAATGGGGGTGCTGGTGTTTTAGGACTTGGTTTAGCAAGTGGTTTAGCAAGACCAAATATATTAATGGGTGGTGATTTTATCGCTAACTATAATGGCACAAGTACAGCAGTTCTTCCTGGTTCTTTATACGCTGGTAGATTCAACGTTAGACTATCAAATGGTGGATATTACAATCATATAATGGGTATCAAGATAAACGCTCCTATATTAATTGGTGGAGCAACTGCTGGTTCTGTTTGGGGTATTTATATATCAGATATAGACGTTGCTGGAGCAACAACTTATGCCGCTTTAAATATTTCTGGAACTGGAGAAAACAACGCAATCACATTTGAGCAAGGTGTTACTAAACTTTGGCAAGAAGCAGATGATTTAAAAACAAATGAAAATTTTGTATTTGCAAATACCAAGTATCTTAAATTTGAAAATGCTGCTGGTACTCAAATTGGTAACTTCGGAATGACTGGAGGAGATGATATGCAATTATTAACTGACGAAAGTGTAGTTATTAAAAGTAATTCAACTTCATCTGTTCATAAACTTAAATTAAGAAATGGAAACGGAGATTTTCTATTAGATTTAAGATTTAGTGATGGTCAAGCAACTTTCTTAGGGGATATAATAACTCCTAATATTAATTTGAATGCATTACCTACCTTTGCAGATGAAGCAGCAGCATCAGCATTAACAACTGGCGATGTTTATAAAACAGCAACAGGAGAATTAAGAATTAAATTATAAGAAAACACAATGAAAAAAACAATTTTAACACTAACAACATTTTTTATTTGTGTTTATGGATTTGCTCAAGATTATACAATTCAAGACAGATTAGAATACGATGTTAAACTGGATAGTTTAGTAGTTGAAACTTTTAACACTTTAGAAGATGCACAGCAGTACATAGAAGAAAATACAATCCCTTCAGATACTTATGTGTTTGATAAATACGAATGGAGTATAAAAGAGGGTGTAATAACAGACGAAGAGGCTTTAGTTAATATAGAACAAATAAACGACGCTGTTACATACGCTCATAATAACGGATTTACAGTTTTTGAAGTAAATGATTTAGATGCTTATTTTGAAGTAAGAGCAGGGTTTGGAGGTTCTAAGATAGAGAACTACAGGAGGTCAATACAACTACCATCTAATTTTCATTTAAAAATGAATGAGAACACCTATCTAAGAGTGCAGCCAAATGATAAAAGAGATTACGCTTTACTTTGTGCTTTCTCTGAAATAAACGTTACAGTAAGTGGTGGGCATCTTGTGGGGGATAGATACACACACGATTATGATGGAGGCGATAAAGGAGTGCAAGATTTAGGTTATGGATTATATTTTATAGGTGTAGTTAATGGTGTTGTAGATGGTATTTCTGCCGATAAATTTACAGGCGATGGCTTTATTATATCTTCACCAATAAAAAGAAATGATGATGGCTCTGAAAATCAATCATCACATTATGGCGAAGTATATTTTAGTAAGAATCTAATTGTAAGAAATAGTACGTTTGATGATAACAGAAGAAACGGATTAGCCTTAACAGATGTAGAGGGTGCTTTGCTTGAAAACTTAACTTTTACAAAGACAGGTTTAGGAGTTCGTGATAAGGGTGAGCCTTATGGTTGGCAGGGTGTAATTCCACGACACGCAATTGATTTAGAAGCAATACAGTATTTTAATGATGATGGTATTACACTAAAATTAAATGAAATTGTAGACGATGTTATTATAAGAAATTCAGTATTTCAAAACAACTACGGAGATATTGATTTTTACAAAGCATCAAATGTAGATGTTTATGGAAATACTTTCACCGCAGGAAGTGGTGGAGTTGGTGCATTTAATGTAAAAGTACATAACAATACTTTTATTGCAGACGCTACTGCTAAAGATAGAGGTTTAAACGTAAAGCCTTTAGTTAGAAGTGATGGCTCTCATTTTGTAAAAAATTGGGAGATATACGAGAATGTAATTTCTGGATATAAAACAGCAATACAAATAGGAGGAGAAAATCAAAGAGTTGAAAACAATATAATATCAGACTTTAAAACAGGTATATTTTTATTGACTGGTAAAGATGTTTTAGTAAAGGATAATAATTTAAAAAGCGATGTAAAAAACGTAAAAGGGATTTACAACTACCCTAGAGGGATTGATGCTATTAATTACACAATAATAAATAATGAATTTGATTTAACTGGATTGTATGGTTACGGTTTTGACTTTAAAAAAATAAAAGGAAACAACTTTTTTTTAGATAATTGCACATTTACGCAACGAGTTAGGATTAGTAATTCAGAGAATATAACAATTAAGAACAGCACCTTTCCAAGTTCAAATTTTAATAAGGAAAACATAAATATAACTTTAGAAAACAACAACTAAATGAAGCACGTAATAGATAAGTTTTTAAATTTAACGATTAGCAAGAAATTAACAGTATTTATAGTTTCTACCGTATTAGTTTTTAGAGGTAATATACAGGGTATGGAGTGGGTATATATCGCTTTAATGTATATCGGAACACAAGGAGCAATAGATTTGTATAATAGAATAAAAAAATAGTCCTCATTATGAATGAAAAAGATAGAGATGAGTTCATTATTATGAAGTCAGATATACAGCATACTAAAGAAGGCATTAAGTCTATACAAGACAATGTAAAAGAGATTAGTTTAAATATGTCTAGGATAACTTTAAGTATGTTTAACGATGACTTAACAGGATCGGAGGGTATTATACAGATGACAAAAAGAAACGGTGTTAGATTGACTAAATTAGAAAATATTAAGGTTGCTGTTATAGCCTTATTTACTGCTGTAGTTAGTGGTGTAACTTGGATGCTAAAATAATATACAATTTGAGATACTTTAAAGAGAGTGAGTTCGTAATGGGAGGTGATAATGTATTTAATGAAATGGATAGTATTTTCTTAACTAGGTTAGACTTATTAAGAGCGTTGGTTAATGAGCCTTTATCTATAACAAGTAGTTTTAGAAGTGAAGATTATAATTCTAATATAAAAGGTAGTTCTAAAAGAAGTTACCATTTAAAAGGAAGAGCAGTAGACTTAAAATGTAATAATGGAACATTAAGAAGAAAGATAACTCAAAACGCTTTAAAGTTAGGTTTAAGTGTTGGAGTTGCTAAGAACTTTATTCACGTAGACAATAGAACAAATCAAATAGTATTTACATATTAAATAAATTAAATGATACCAGCAAAATATAATTTTACAGATAGATATAAAAACGATACATCAAACTTAGTTAAATTCACGGTAAATAAAAAAATTGCTAGTGTTGATACTGCTATAGATTTAACAGGTGTTCTTATAAAAATGCAATTAAAGAAAGGTGTGGCCTCTACTTCTTCAGTAAAAACTTTTGAAGTTGGAAGTGGTATAACTTTAACGGATGCTGTAAACGGAATATTTGAATTAGATGCGTTTTTGCTAACTATAGACGCTGGTAGTTACGTATATGATATGCAACTAACTTTTCCAGATGGCGTTGTTAGCACATACATAAAAGGATGTTTTAAAGTGATACAAGATATATCTCAATAATGGAAGATACTATTAACTTAATAATTGAAGAGGGTGGTGAAGAGATTACTCTAACTATCTCTCAATTTCTTTCGCAAGATGTTAGCGGTAAGGCTGATAAGTCTTACGTTGATTCTCAAGATTTATTAAGGGTTGAAAAGGTGGCAGGTTATTCATTAACTAAAAACGATTTAACAGATTTATTAAAGACTGCTTATGATAGTGCAGTTGCTTGGATTTCGACAAATGGTGCTAACTTAATTGATCATTTATCAAATACATCTAATCCTCATTCTGTAACTAAATCACAAGTAGGCTTAGGTAATGTTCCTAACTTAACATTTTCAGGAACTAATACAGGAGATCAAGATTTAAGTAGTTTCGCAACGAGTACAGAATTAACAGATGGTTTAGAATTAAAGGTTGATAAGGTTGTAGGTAAATCATTATTATTAGATACTAAAATAACAAAATTAAGTCAATTATCAGGAGGTAGAACAGAGGTAGATTTTGGAGCGTTACCTATTTATGAAAAAGAGTTTACAATAACAGACGCAAACGTAATAGCAGCATCTAATATAACAGCGTCATTAGCATACGAAGCACCAACTAGCAAAGAACTAGATGAAATAGAAATGGATATGTTGTCTATAAATTGTGGTCAAGCATCAGTAGGTAGTTTTAAGATGTTTATAAAATCTATAGATGGAAGTTACTTAGCAGATAAATTTAAAATTAATTATTCAATAACGATATAAGATGGCAATAATAAAATCAGGAGATTCTACAGACCAATTAACAATAGATAGTTTATCTAAGGCTGCTAGAGTTACAATGTATAGAAGTGATGGTACTGAGGTTTTAGATCACATACCTGTAGCGATAGCAGTTAATGATGTAACTGTAGTAAATAATGATTTAGTAGCATCTTTTGATGTTAGTGAATACAGTTATATTTCTTTTCAATTAAAAGGGACTTGGGTTGGTACTGTTAGTTTTCAAGCGTCAAACGATAACGGAACATTTAAAGATGTTGTAGTTCAAAATGTAGGGGATATAGTAGAGCCTTATAAAATAGAAGCAACTACTAACAGTCTAGTGAAAATCCCAATACTAGCAAAGTATTTAAGAATTAGAGTTACTGCTTATAGTTCGGGAATAATTGAAGGTGCTTCTTTCGCTTACGAACACGATGTGCATACTGGGCAAATTAGTTCGACTGGTGAAGTTACAATTGCAGCAGGGCAAACTGTAGCAGAGGTTACTAACGTTCAAAAAATGGGAGGTCAAGATGTTTCTATGGGTTCTGGTGTTAAAGACGCAGGAACTCAAAGGGTAACTATTGCAACAGATGATCCTGTTTCACTTGCAGCAGGTACAAACTTTATAGGTAAAGTGTCTATAAGTCCAGGCTCTACATTAATACCTTTATTTATATTAGGAGCGTCAGGTGCTGTTAATGCTAATTCAGGAAGTGTAACGGCATCAACTGCTACATTAAGGTCGATAACATTTACGAGTTATGCTGCAACACCTAGACACTTTAAATTATACGATACAAGTAGCGTTCCTGTAGCGGGTTCTGGAACTCCTGTTATAGTTTGTAGTATGCCGTCAAGTGGTACACTTGTTTATCCTTTACCTGTAGAGGGTTTTCCTTTTACTAATGGTATTGGTCATACTATGACATTAGGAGCAGCAAATACTGATACAACACCAACAGCAACAGCACCAGATTTTTCAGTATCATTAATTTACTCATAGTAACTAAGACAATATATTATAATGGCTGACAATATAAACCTAACGATAGAAGAAACTATAAACGCAAATTCCGTTAATGTAGTTACTGAAACTACAACTATTAATGTCGCTGAATTTTTAACAGATTCTAGCGGTAGTGGTTCAAATGGAACTAACGGAACTAATGGAGCAGATGGTATTGACGGCACTAATGGAACAAACGGAACTAACGGCTCTCAAGGTATTCAAGGCGAAACAGGACTACAGGGCACAGTAGGTTCAGACGGTGCTGATGGTTCTGATGGTGCAAATGGTACTGATGGAAGTGATGGATCTCAAGGAACGCAAGGTATACAAGGTGTTTCGGGTAATGATGGAACTAACGGAACGCAAGGTTTAACAGGAAACAACGGAGCAGACGGTTCAAACGGTTCTCAAGGTATACAGGGGATAACAGGAAACAACGGAACTGATGGGGATGACGGAAGTACAGGTTCTCAAGGAATACAAGGAATACAAGGAATACAAGGAATACAAGGAGTTGCTGGAGAAGATGGAGAAGGTGGTATTGACGGAACTGATGGAGCAGATTCCTCAACTTTTGAGAGAGTTGTAATTATTGGAGGTCGTTATGATTTAAACACTTCAAATGCTTGGATGGGAGCAAGAGAGCAACACTCTGCTAGGTATGGAGATAACGATGATAATTTAGGAACAGGCTCTACTCCTAGTTGGTCATCTTCAGATTTAGGTATTATACAATTACCAACAGGTGCTGTTTTAAAAAGGGTGTCTATACTTGCTAATTATAATAATAATGAGATAGATGGTGCTGAGTTTGCTATTTCAGCAGTAGGTGATGATATTAATGCAGGGTATTCTACAGCAACATTAGATGAACAGGTTATTGTAGCACCTACATCATTAAATTTAGCGACATTAGCGAATAGAAATAGATTAACTGAAGTTGATTTTACTGATGTAACTTTAACTAAAACTAGAAATATAGTAATTTCATTTAGACCTTCAGTATCTACACCTACTTCTACAAGATATTTAGGAGCAAACATTCAACTATATTATACACTACCTTAATATGAAAAAAATAATACTAATACTTACGCTTGTAATCTTTACAAGTTGCGGTTCTACTAAGAAAAGTATATTTAAAAGCGATAAGACGCAAACGGAATTTAAAGAAGTTAATAGAGATAGCACTAATGTAAAAGAGATTAGCAAGGCTATTAACGACAACGTAAGCGTATCTTTGCGAACTAATAACAAAGTAGTAGATAGTATTATTAAACAACGCTTAAAGGGGTTCGTATCAAGAAAGACGAGTGGATCTAATTCTTACTCTGCAAAGTTTGACTATGATAAAATGGTTTTAGATATTGCTTCTATAATAGGCGAAACGGAAAACAACACTACAAACACTACTTTAGATAGTAAAACAGAAAAAACAGTATCTGAAACTACAGACGAATATATTAAAGAGGTTAAGAAAAGAATCCCTTTCTGGATATACATTGTCGCTATTATTTGGTTTTTACCTAATATTTTAGATAAAATTCAAATGATAATAAACCCTTTATCTATACTACTTAGAGGGTTTAAAAAATAATTATTTAATCTTTTTCAATATATTTCTATTGTAATTCATTTATTTGTTGTAATATTGTACTATAATCAAAAACAATATTATGGCAAGAATTGAAACAGAATACTTAGAACAATTAATTAACTTAGCATCATTAACTTTTGAAGAAGACTTAGTTATATTAAATTACGATTCAGATGGATTTTTAATATCAGCGACTTATGATGGTATGTCTGATGAAGTTACAGAATTAGACGCTTACGTTAGCGACATAGGTTTGACGCTTACACTACCACAAGAAGACTTGATAGGTCTACATTTAGAAAACTCTTACAGAAACAAAACAATCTTAGACGCTGAAATGCACGTAGAGTTTTTAGAAGATTTGAATTACGAGCAGCATAGAGATAACTTAAACGATTTGTAATGAAAACCACACTAACGACAGGAGTAAAGATTCTACACTACCAAAGTTTCGGAAGTCAAAGAATGAAAGTAGAAAGTAAACATTTAAAAACATATAAATTATGCAACACACCATTGAAGAATTAGAAATACTAATAGATTATGCTGACGTAATGAATAACGTATGGTTAAAGCATAGATTAAAAAAGATTGTAGAACAATTAAAAACTAAACAACTAAAAACTAAATAATGGAAACAAAAAACAATTTAGAGTTATGGAATAGGGTTGAAAAGACAAACCCTAAGTACACTAAGAAAGCAAAGGTAGGTGGAATGAATATTACTGCAATTGCACCACAGTATCAAATAATGATGGTAACAGAGCAATTTGGTGTGTATGGTAAGGCTTGGGGATTTAAGAATATTGAGTTAGATTATTCTTTAATTGATAAATATGATATGGTAGTTTTTAAAGGAACTTTCTTTTTCCCAGGAGGAGGACAGTTTGAAATAATAAATAGTTATAAATTATTTATTAATAATGCTAAAACAATGTTAGATGATAATTTCGCAAAGAAGATTGAAACAGACACATTGACAAAAGCAATTTCTAAATTAGGATTTAATGCAGATATATTTTTAGGCAAGTTTGATGATGTTAGATATTTAGAAAAAGTAACAGAGGAGTTTAAAGTGCCTACGGAATGGATAACTGATAAAGCAATGGAATCTTTAACTCTACCAGAAAATAAAAAACACATACCTACTTATATTAAAAAGTTTAAGTTAAGACCAGAGCAAAGAGAAATCTTACAAAAACTTATAGAGATATGCAGTTAGTCAATATCACAATAGAGTTAAGAGATGCACAGCAATCTCACGACTTCGAGAAATATCTAAGAGGTCATATGTTGCCAGAGTATAATATAAATTACACAAATATACCTGACACAAAGAAACTTTACGAGGATGACAAACACTTTAAGAAGTTAGTTAAAAACGTAAAGGATGCAAACAGAATTAAAAACGATTATATAAACTTAAACAATTAATTATGAAACGAATTACAACTTTAACAATTATTACAGTAGCACTATTTTTAATAACAGTATCAAGCCATCAAATCGGATCATTAATATTTGATGCTAAAACTATCCCTAATATTATACTTGGCTTTATTGCTATGTGTTTTATTATTATTGGATTATATTATGGTTTAATGGCTGGTAGATACTTATACTTTAAAGTTAAAAACCTATTCAGGTAATGGGTGTAATTAATTTTACAGGCTATAAATGGTGGGAGCAAAAAAACCCCGCCTTTAGAAGTAGTTGTAGAAATAAAGCGACTGAAGAGTTAATAGAACTTAAAGGACAATATGATTACTTTATAAAACATAAAGAATAATGGAACTATACTTAGTTAAGCAATTAGATAACAGTTTTAAGGTAGCACACGACAGCGACTACGATAAACTAAAGAAAATAAAGGTAGGTAAACTTCTTAAATGTAAAGTAACACAACCAAGAAACGTAAACCATCACAGAAAGTTCTTCTCATTGCTTAACTTAGTATACCAAAACCAAGAACACTACAACAATATAGACCATCTAAGGAAGGATTTAACCATAGCAAGTGGATTCTATACAAAGAGAGAAAGTATCAAAGGAGAGGTTATCACAGAGGCTTTGAGTATATCATTTGCAAGTATGCCACAAGAGGATTTCGACAACTACTATTCTAAAATGTTAGATAGTGTTGTTAAGTACTTTAGTTTTGATAAACAATCAGTAATAGACGAAATAGAAAAAAACTTTTAATGAGAAGAAACGCAAGAGTAGATGCAAACCAACCTGAAATAGTTTTAGGTTTAAGAAAGTACGGAGCAACGGTTTTAATAACATCACAACTAAAGAACTGCTTTGATATATTAGTAGGGTTTGAAGGTGTTAATCACATTATGGAGATTAAAGATGAGAATCAACCACCAAGTAAACGTAAACTAACAGAGGGTGAAGAGGGTTTTAAGGAGAAATGGCAAGGAGGAAATTACAATATTGTAAAAAATTTAAGACAAGCGATAGAAGTATTGGAAAATAAATCGTAAGTTTGTAAAAAATATAAAAGATGACTAAAGAAGAAATAATGAACGATGTTAATATTTATACTGGATATAACATAAGCAACCCACAAAGAACACCTAATTTAGTTCGTGCAAGACAAGTGTATTATGTGCTGTGTAGAGAGTTTACAGTTAGTACATACGCACAATTAGGAAAGATGGCTAAGAGTAGTGGTGGGTTTAGATATATGAATCACGGTTCTATATTATCTTCTGTTAATTTATTTGAAATTGATAGAAAAAGATACAAGATGCACAATGATTTGTACAATAAATTAAGAAATTACTACTTAGATTTTGAAAGTCCTTATTTTAAATTCGAAACATTTATTTGTGAATCTGATTTAATCACTACAAAAACACATACGAGAAAAGATTTGAATACTTTAATGAGTTTAAAACCTAAAAAGTAATGGCTAAAGAACTTCCATACTTTCAATTTGAACCAGCAGAGTATTTAACTAAGGATGTATCTTTCTGCTCACTATCAGCACAAGGATTGTTTTCTAATATTTGCTCTTACTATTGGCAAAGGCAATGCAATCTAACACAAGCACAGTTTTTAAAAAGGTTAAACCATCCAGTAGAATTTAATGAGTTGTTAGAGCAGGGTGTTATAGATTTAGATGAGGACTGTATAAGAATTAAGTTTTTAGACATACAGTATGATAATGCTACTAACTTCTCTAAAGAGCAATCACGTAAAGGGAAACTAGGAGGCAGACCTAGAAAAGAAAAGCCAAGTGAAAGCCAAGTGAAAGCCGAAGTAAAGCCGAACGAAAGCCCTAAGATAATAGAAGATAAGATAAAAGTAGATATACCTACAGAAGAAACTTTTATGGTTTACATTAAAGACTACCTTAAAAAAGATGAGGCTAAGTATAGTAAATGCAGAAGTCATATGATAGATACATACAACGCTTGGAAGGTAAACGGATGGAGAGATGGAAAGGACAAGCCTATTAAGATATGGAAAACTAAAGCATTAATGCAATTAAGGTATATTAAATAATGCAACCATTTAAAATCATAGAGGCACAGAAGAAAGTCATAAGCGACTTAACATATAAACTTAAATTCTCTAAGAATCAAGTGAAAGATGCTGAAGTAATAAATACTTTGATAGATACAGTTAATGGCTTTGAGGCTATGATGACACAAAAGTATTATACAGATGCAGTTGAGTTGTTTATGTACTCTTATATCGCACAAGAGTTTCACAAGAATAAGATTTGGGATGGTAGAGGCTTACCTATGGAAGAATTGCTTTTTAAAATAGAATCAGATATTAAATACGGATCAAAAGTTAAGAAGTTAGAGGTTATTAGTTTATTAAAATCACACGAGTTAGAGAATAAAATACAAAATAATAGTGTGTTTGATAATAATTACTGTAACTTTGACGAAATGCTAAGTAATTTAGTTAATGAATTTAAACAGAAAATAGTATGGACAAAATAATAATAAACACTAACGAAGTAAAGCCAGAGTTTGACTATAGCAAGATGCTGTCTGATTCTTTTGTAGATGTTAGTGCAAAGTTACTACAGCCACCTATTGCTGTGAGTATAGGAACACACGAGTATAGTGGAGAGTCGGTTGCTAATGCCTTTGGAACGTATGGGAACTTCAGTTGTATCGTAGGTCAATCTAAAGCACGTAAATCATTCTTTAAGTCTTTAGTAGTTGCTAGTTATATCGGAGGTAACTCTACTAACTTTGCACCAGACTTTAAAACACATAGAGGAACTGATAAATATGTATTAGACTTTGATACTGAGCAGTCTGAATACCACTCTCAAAGAGTTTTTAAAAGGGTTTGCGATATTGCTGGAGCAAATTGGAAGTATTATAAACCATTCTCATTAAGGAAGTACAGCCACAAAGAGAGATTACAATTCATTGAGTGGTGTCTATTAGAGAGCGACTTTAAAGATAATATAGGGTTTGTAAGTGTAGATGGCTTGGCTGATTTAGTGAGTGATGTTAATGACTTGAGCCAATGTAATGACCTTGTTCAAAAGTTACTTACTTGGACTGATGTTAGTAAGTGTCATCTAACAGGAATACTACATACTAATTTTGGAACTGACAAAGCGACAGGTCATTTAGGTTCTGCTGTAATGAAGAAAGCCGAAACTGTTTGTATCTTAGAGTATGCTAAAGAATCAACTACTGTGAAGTTTAAATATACGAGAGGGTTTCCTATTGATGACTTTGAGTTTAAGATTGGATTGGATGGCTTACCCTACACACAAAAATTACAAGGAGAAAATTATTAACAAAAAGTTGTGTATGTAAATAAATTACATTACATTGCGGTAAATTAAATAAATATAAATATGGAAGTACAAGGAACGATTAAATTGAAAAAAGAAACTGAAACGTTTGGAGCGAAAGGTTTTAGAAAGAGAGAGTTTGTAATCACTACAAGCGAACAGTACCCACAAGATATACAAGTGGAGTTAGTACAAGACAAGTGCGACTTGTTAGACCAGTACAACGTAGGAGATGCTGTTAAAGTATCTATTAACTTACGTGGTAGAGAGTGGATTAATCCTGAAGGTGTTGCAAAGTATTTTAATTCTGTTCAAGGTTGGAGGATTGAAAGTGTACAGTTAGAAGAGGGTGAAGAGTTACCACCTTTAACTGTAGCAGATAACGAGTTGGATGCAGTAGAATCTGATTTACCATTTTAGTATTAATTAATCATAGGGAGTTTAAACGCTCCCTTTAAACTTTAAACAAATGAGCAAGAAATCAATTATTACAGTATTACCTAAGACAAACAACAAACACGATTCAGAATATTACTATTTAGAAATTGTAGGAAAGTTTGAAAAGAGTGAAGTTAGATATCAGATTCAGAAATTAGATAATGCTTTATACCAATAGAGTATGTGGGTAAAGTTACTAACTACAGACCAAGAAGGCAAGGATGTTTTTGTAGATTCTAATATAGACTATAATAAATGTATTGGCTATTTTATCATTCCCTTATATGTGGATGAAGAATTAGATTTAACAGTAGAAAGTGATGAGATGTGTGTTTTCTTAGGAGGAACTACTATTGTTTTAAAAGTAAATCAAGATTTAATTAAACTAATAGACGCAAAATTATGAAAGACTTTAGACCAAGATTAAAAGGTAAGATATTAAAAGCATACAATGACTTAGTAAAGGTAGAGAATAGAGTTCTATGTATTGGAGATTTGCACGAGCCTTTCTGCTTAGATGGTTACTTAAAGTTCTGTAAAGAGCAGTACGCTATACACAATTGCAACAAGGTTGTGTTTATAGGAGATGTTATAGATTCACATTACAGTTCTTACCACGAATCTGATGCAGATGGTATGGGAGGTAAAGCAGAACTTGAGTTAGCAATAAAGAAACTAAAGAGATGGTACAAAGCGTTTCCTGATGCTGATATAACTTTAGGTAATCACGACCGTATCATAATACGTAAAGCACAATCTTCTAATATACCTAGCCAATGGATTAAAGAGTTCGGAGAGGTGTTAGAAACTCCTAACTGGCGATTTGTTACTGAAGTATACATTGATGGTGTTAGATACGTTCACGGTGATAAGAGTGGTAAAGCAAGAATGGCTGCTAAGAGAGATATGGTTTCAACTGTATCAGGTCATTATCATACAGACTTTTATTGTGAGTGGATGTTCGGAAAGACTAGAGCAATCTTTGGAATGGCTGTAGGTTGTGGTATTGATAGTAAGTCTTACGCTATGGGTTATATGCAAGGCGGTAAGAAGGAGGCAATAGGAATAGGAATAGTAAAGGGTGGTCATACTGCTTTTAATGTTAAGATGGAATTATAGATATTGTTAATAAGTAAATTTTTATTATAGATTTAATCTATGTATATTTGAGTGTTCATAATTATATTAATAAGTTTTCGCCCTCTCACTTTATGGGAGGGTTTTTTTAAATATGCTAGAAGAACTATCAAAGAAAAATAAGAAGTGGTTAAAGATGGCTTACAATCTATGCCAAGATTACGACTACGCTAAGGAGATGGTGCAAGAGATGTATCTTAAAATCTACGACCACCATATTAAAAACCCTGGCACACCTATTAGAGATGTTTATGTATGGGTTGTTATGTACAACATCCTTAAAGATAAATACAAACACGATCAGAAATATATCAAAGTTAGTTTAGAGGCTGCTTTACATATTGCAGTAGAAGATGGTTCAGTAGAGTTTGATGATATACAACAGATGTATTTGAATAGAGCCAATGAGTTTAGATACTTGGATAGAGGTTTGCTTACTGAGAGTTACGACAAAGGTTTAAGAGAGGTTGCTACTTTGATAGGTTCAAGTCATTACTATGTGCATAAGAGAAACGAAAAGACACGTAAGTTAATACTGAGAGATGACTACGACAAACTTTATAATAACAAGAGATTAAAATATTTAAAGAAATGATAGAACCTAAAGACAAAAGAACAAAGGAATGGAAAGAGTGGAAGAAATTCCTTAAAGATACAGAAGAGGCTAAGGATAAGATAATAGAAAAGCATAATCTTAAAGAGCCAAAAACAGCGACAGGAGAAGAGGCTCATAAAATTCTAAGAGAGCATATTGAAACAATAGGTCTAGGAGATGTAGTAGAATCTATTACTAAAGCCACAGGTATTAAGAAGGTAGTAGATGCTATTGCTAAGAAGTTAGATAAAGACTGTGGATGTGGAGAGAGAAAGACATTCTTGAACAAGTTGCCAGTATTTAGAAAGACAAGAGTTCTAAGATGTTTAAATGAAGAACAGGTACAAGACTATAAGATATTCATAGAAGAGCGTAAGAAAGGTACGTGGACTATTCCACAGCAACAATTGCTAATAGATTTATATGCACAAGCGTTTGCATTACAATACAATCTAAAAGATTTAAGCGGTAACTGTAGTGGATGTGCTAAAGTATTACAAAACATACAAGATAAATTAGATTCAGTTTACAATGAAAGATAAGAAACACACAGCAAACGAAAGGATTGCTACATTAGAGAAGTTGGTAGGTACAATATACTATCAGCAAAAAGAATTAGTAAAGTATATCTTAGAGAAACAAAAAGAAGATGAAACTGAAGAGATAGAATAAATGATAAAAAGTTTGTATATTAAATAAATAGTATTATCTTTGTGGCTAATCATATAGTGTAGGTTAGTTAGTTAGATTAATGTGATTGAGAGGAGTGCTTAACGGTGCTCCTTTCTTAGTTTAATAACAATAACAAAGATAATTAGTTATAATAATGAATCATTAATGAAATTATTTGATTATGAGAGAAGATATAATAATAGGGAATAGTAGAGGGCATTCTTGGTATGGAAATCCAAAAGGAAATGATAGTTTAATTGGAGATACTGAACTTTGGGGTTCTAATTGGGATTAAATGTCAGACGGTAGAAAAAATAACGGAGGTAATAAAAACGCTGGTCGAAAGTCTAAGGCAGAGGAACAGCAGTTGATAGAAAGACTAACACCTTTAGCAGAAGATGGCTACAAGGCTCTTAAAAACGCTTTAAAGGATGAACAAGGGTGGGCGGTCAAACTCTTCTTTGAATATATGTACGGTAAACCTAAGCAGTCTATAGAGCAAAAGAATATACACACAATAAACGACTTCGATTTATCTAAACTATATGATAAAAAAGCATAGCGACAAGTGGAATAACCTAATGAATAGTAGTAGGTATTTTATAGTTACTGGTGGTCGTGGTTCTGGTAAGTCTTTTGAGGTTGGTAGATTCGCAAGTCTACTATCGTTTGAATCTAATCATAAGATACTATTTACAAGGCAGACAATGACCTCTGCACACCTTTCTATTATACCAGAGTTTCAAGAGAAGATTGACTTATTAGAGTTGAATGGTGCGTTTGATGTTAATAGAGGTGAGATAGTGAATAACCTATCTAATAGTGAGATAATATTTAAAGGTCTTAAAACATCTTCAGGAGATCAGACTGCATCATTAAAATCATTACAAGGTGTTACTACTTGGATATTAGATGAGGCTGAAGAGTTAGTAGATGAGGCTACATTTGACAAGATAAACCTATCTATAAGAAAGAAAGGGAATCAAAATAGAATCATATTAATACTGAATCCTGCAACTAAAGAGCATTGGATTTACGATAGATTCTTTGCAAGTCAAGGAGTAGAAGAAACGTTTACAGGTACTAAAGGAAACACTACCTACATACACTCAACATATTTAGATAATGAAGAGAATCTAAGTCAAGGGTATTTAGATGAGATAAACCACATCAAAGACACAAACGCTGCTAAATATAAGCACGTTATATTAGGTGGTTGGTTAGATAAGGCAGAGGGTGTAGTTATAACTAATTGGAAGTTTGGAGAGTTTAATCCAGACAATCTGCAAGTATCATACGGACAGGATTTTGGATTTAGTATTGATCCGACAACTTTGGTAGGTATTGCAATAGATAAGAAGAAGAAGATAATCTATGTTAAAGAACACTTATACAAACCTAAACTAACTACTACAGAAATAGCATACATTAATAAAGAGATTTGTGGTAGGTCTTTAATCGTAGCAGATAGTGCAGAGCCTAGATTGATTAACGAGTTAAAGAACTTAGGGATAAATATAAAGGGTGCTGTTAAGGGTGCTGGAAGTATCTCTTTAGGGATTGAGTTGCTAAGAGATTATGAGATTGTAGTAGAGAAGAATAGTTCTAATGTTGCTAAGGAGTTTAATAACTATGTGTATGCTGATAAGGGGAGTAAGTTGTATGTAGATAGTTTTAACCATATCATTGATGCTATTAGATATAATGTAACGTATCACTTAGGTAGACACTCACAAATAGAGATAAGATAAACGTGTGTAATGTTTACGCTTGTAATTGAAACGAGTGTAAATAAAAAACCCTCCTATTTCTAAGAGGGCAAAACATCACATTAATCTAAATCAAACAAATCATAGAATCTTGTTAAGCAGAATACATCTAAGGGATAGTACACCCAGAATATAGTAGTTGCATCGTATAATGTTATGGTATGAAGATTATAATACTTGCTTAGTATTTCAATAACCTCTCTGCAGTGTTCTGGTTGAGTATTCTTTATTTGTAATAAAGCCTCTTTGCTTTTTAATCTGTCGTATAGTTTCATTATATTATAGTTTTACCTAGTTCTTTTTGTGCTTCTTCTTTAGTGATTGTTTCAATAGATGGTTTCCCATTTTCCCTTCTGAAATAAAACCTTATTTCCAAGAGCAAACATATTTGAATTTGGCATATAATATGGACTATCCATATCGTAATCATCAATCATTAGTCCATCAAAACTTTTATGAAACTCACCTTTAATAATATCACCCTTCTTAAACCCTCTCTTCTTAGCCTCTTTAATAAGTGCTTCCTCTACTTCTTTGTCGGTTGCTGGGGTGCATACTCTATAACCGTATAAAATAGGTTTAGCATTAAAACAAGTAGTCCACTCTTTAGTGTAACCAAAACCATAAAGAGTAGGTTCATTACTAAAACAAATAAGTGCCTCTATACTATCTTCAGGTCTTTTTACTTTATACCACTTACCAACCTCTAACGCTTGTTTAAACAGTTTAGGAAACTCTTTCTCAATGTTTTGTTTCCACTCGCTACAAGCCTCTTTGTGTGCTTGTATAATAAATTCTTTTCTACTTTCTTTCATTATATGAATTTTTGATTGGTTAATACTTCGTTTATTCCTTTAATAAGGTCATATCTCTCACCTACTGTATAAAATCCTTTATAATAATCTGTGTCAATCTGTTCTAGTAATTCAATCAATTCTTTCATTTGTGTTATTTTCATAATATGTGCTTTAAGTTTCAACAAAGATACACATTTATTTGACATACACAACCTAAATAACATTAAACTTATATTTTAGTTATATTATTATATGAAAATAACACTACCA
>TARA_R110000751_G_scaffold147711_2_pt1 | contig 18116 bp, 27 predicted proteins | sample TARA_R110000751 | Tara Oceans TARA_R110000751 (sample SAMEA4398001) | marine metagenome | biome: Polar Biome; feature: [MES] marine water layer (ENVO:01000295) within the mesopelagic zone...; material: water (ENVO:00002006), including particulate matter (ENVO:01000060) such... | reverse complement strand
AAGCCGCTACAACACGGTTTGCTAATTTTGGTAAGTGGGAATTAAGGAAGGGACATGATGTTCTGTTAACAGCATTCAACAAAGCTTTTGAGCTTGATGATGATGTAGAACTGATTATGTCCCCGCACAACTTATTTTTGACTCCACAACAGACTCAAGATTGGATTAATTATTATGGATCAAGCAAGCTAGGGTCTAAAATTCATATAGCAAATAGACGTGAGACCCATGAAGAGGTGTATAAACTAATGCAAATGGTTGACTGTGGAGTCTTTCCGGCTCGTGCAGAAGGTTGGAATCTAGAACTATTAGAATTAATGTCTTGCGGGAAACATGTAATCACGACGGATTGTACTGGTCACACTGAATTCTGTACTCCGAACAATAGTATGTTGATTGATGTAAATGATATGGAATCTGCTGTAGATGGAGTCTTCTTTCATGGACAGGGCGAATGGTATTCGTTTGGAGAAGCTCAAATTGACCAATTGGTTGAATACATGCGGGAATTTCATAACTCAAAAAAAGGCACTGTCAATACGGCAGGAATTAATACGGCGAAGCAATTTACTTGGGCAAAGTCTGCTGAAGATATTGTGGAGCTAATAAAAGAGGAAGGCTAAATGGGATTTTTTAAAAGATTATTTGCTGAGAAGCCTATTGAGGAAGAGGAAGTTCAAGAGACGTTCTTCAAGTTCTACGTATCTGACGATAGAACGGAAATTAAGTATAAATTTGAGACAGGTGATCTAGACTCATTTTTACAAATGATGTCGTTGCTGCTCTCTGGCGGCATCAGTGAAGAAATAGTTGAATGCATTTTTAATGAAATTAAAGATGACGAGGTTAAAGAAACTTTTATTTTTGACCTTTTGCATAGGACAGAAGAATCTTTAAAGGATAAAGGGGACAGTTTAGTAGTAAGTCCATCTGATTTTACTGTATAAGGGGTTAAGATGAATAATAAAATAGCTTGGGAAAAGTGGGATGAAGCAGATTTTATCACAGAAGCCTTATCGGGGGATGAAGAGTTAGAAGAAATGTTAGAGAGTCCTGATCTTCCACCTATGAACCTTGGTAGCTTTTCTGTTACATTTCCAAAGATTAGAACACCTCTAGGGTTTTTTAGCATTGATGATCCTTTAAGGCCTGCCAGTATGTTTGACTGCTGGATTGGGCACACTAATTTTGGGTTAACAAAGAGTGTTCAAAAACAAATTGAAGAGATTCCCGGTATTGAGGCATTCAAAGTAATGTCTAGATACCGTTTTTTTATTGGCATCGGAAAACTGTTCAAATTTAGAGATGTTTGTCAGCAAATTCAAGTAGCTCTCGGCACAACCTATGAAGAGGAAGATGGTTACGATCAATCTTATCTATTGGAAATTGTTAAGACTCAGCTTAAATCTTACGAACGTTGGGCAATTTTCTATTCAAAAGAGGGTCTTTTAGAGTATGCTGCATCTAATGAAGAAGAAGATGCTGAGTTCGATGCTACTGTTAGTCGTTTTACAGAAGATGAGAACTTTACAGTGATAAAGTCCGAAGATGAAGAATAATGGTGTATATAATTACTGGAACTGGACCTTTAATTTAATAGGAAAACAAGGATATAAAACAGAGACATTGGAGAAGATAGATGACTATTCCTGCAATTTATAAGCGTAATGCCGTTGGTGGTGCTTTTACAGCCGATGTTGTCGGTGGTACTGTTATTGGTATTACTTCTGCTACGACCACGACTGCCGGAAGTCCTGTTACCAGAACGTTCACCCTCGCAGAACAGGGCGTTGATGGAGTGGATCGGTTTTCCGGTCCTAAAGATGTTGCTTATACAGTAGAGGCATTGGCTAATACTGGAACGTTTGCTTACGACCAAGTTGCATTTATGTTTCGTGGTAATCAAGCAAGTAATACGATTAACGGGACTGCTAGTACTCTCTTGAGTGTTGGTGGCAACGAACAGTATCGTGATAGTGATCACAGCATTCTGGCTCCTGTTGGTGCAAAAACCCTTACATCAATGGCTGCTAATGAATTTGATCCTCTTGGTATTAGTGGTAAACGACATAATTGGGAATCTCTTCCAGCCACAATGACCGGAACGAACTTCCATGATGGTGTGGGCGGCGCTACCACTGTTGACGATGCTATTGGAACTCAGGCAGTTCCTGGTGAGTTGGCATTCATGTACGGTGCGATCGTTGCTAATACTGGCGAATACCAACCAAGAACGTTAGTCTAATAGTTCTTAAATAAAAGTAAGGAGTGGGGCCGCATTAGTTTCTGATGCGGCCCTATTCAGTGCCGGGTATACTAAAATGGACGCTAAAACAAAAAAGAGACTACAGACAATACCAATGGTTTTGATGCCAATACTGTTTGGAGTTACCCTTAGTGGTTTATTGGCGTGGGCTGGTGGTATAAATTCTGATGTGGTCGAGATGCGTATAGCTCAAGGTAAAATTACAACTTTGATTGAAGGTATTGACAGCAGACTAAAAGAGGCTATAGATAACGGAAAAAGGTATGAGGATTTACGCAATGAGCTAAGTTCTATTAAGTTACAGTCTAAAATAAATACCGTCGATTTATTCTCAAGGAGAGGTATTCATTTTAATATGCCTGATTATGATAATTATGTCAGGCCCGTTCAAAACGACCTATTACAAAGAGTTGCCACGGTAGAGGCAAGAATTGATAATAAATGAAAAATTTACACTACATATGTCTGCCCCTTATTTTAATGGCTTTTATCTCAATCAAATATAGTATGAACAACGGATTTGCGGATAATATAAAATCAATAACACATAATACTAAACTTGTTAAAGATCTAGCGGTTAAAATTGAAGAACACATACAATTAACAGAAGTAATTAAAGAAGTAGTAAGTTTAGAACCAATTGCTTTAGGGATTATAAAAATAGATAGTAAAGGCATTATTCAGGAAGTGTCTGATGGTATTGAGTGTTTAACAGAAAAAGGATCGAATGAACTTGTTGGAGTATCAATCTCCACTCTGATGTCTAAAGGGGATTGGGAAGAACACAAACGTATTTTGTCTAAAACCGTTCAAGAAGGTGTCTCTTCTCATCTTATAACCCTTTCAGAGAAGCGTAAGGTAGATGTTGAAGTTAATTATTGTCCAACAGAAAACGTCTTTATCATTAACATGAGAGAGATTTAAATGAATTTTGTGCCATATAAAGAAGCTAAGGGGCTATTAAAAGAGGGAGACATTCTTCTCTTTACAGGCGGGGGGCCAATCGGGTTCTTTATTCAAAGATATACAAAGGGGAAACATAGTCATGTGGCTATAGCTCATTTGGATGGCGAAATTTGGGAATGTGTTGAGTTTAGGGAATTTATTGGAGGTCGGTCGGTTTCTCTAAGGAGCCAAGTCTCTGGTAACCCCACAATGATTGATGTGTTTAGGCCGGTAGATAGTATTAGCTATCAAGAGTTGGGTAGATGTAATGAGATTGTTGTTGTCAACAAGAAATATACAAAAGAGGTTGCGGCAAATACAGTAAAAGACATCATTAGATGGACTGGCCAATCCTATGGATGGGGAAATATTTGGTCCATGATGCTTCGCTTTATTCCCTTTGTTCGATTATTTACCAAACAGAATTTAGATGATGACGAATTGTCTACAGCAAAAGTTTGCTCGACCGCAGTCACCATCGCATTACGAAAGAACTACATGGACCCCGTTCCTTATCTAGCAGATGATATAGTATCACCAGCAGATTTGGCCCGAAGTCCGCTACTACAATACCTTTTCACTATTGAAAAGGATTTTTAAAAAAGACATAGGGATATTATGAAAAAGTTACTGTCGATCTTAATTTTGTTGTTGTCTACTTCCGCCAATGGAATGGATGTGGAAAAAGACAGCAGGGTTTTAAATCTCAATGGATGCACAGGCTTTATTGTGGATGGCAACTATCTTGTCTCTGCAAAGCACTGTCTTGAGTCATTAGGTCAAAAAATTACTCTGAGCAAGAGCAAAGGGATTACGGCAGAACTTGTTTATGTCCCAAACACAGAAGATGGACCTATCGTTTATCACATCAAGGGGGGGAAACGGTATAAATCCTTCAAGCTCGCTGACAAGGTTCCGCCGTCTGGTAGCTTAGTTTCGTCTATTGGTTATCCTGGTGGGAATTACGCTGTACTTACAGGTAAGATGATTGGGACTATCGATAGAGCCAAGATTGAAAATTCTGTTAGTATGAGAGTTAATCCTGGTCATTCTGGCGGGCCTCTCCTGTCTGAGAATGGGGAAGTTATTGGTGTCACACTTTCAGTTCCACATGATTTGGATGTTAATTATTCAAACTTTGCTTCTTGGGCAGCTACTACTAAGGCAGTAAATGCCGCCAGGGGAAAGACTGGATATAAAGGCGGGCTAACTTATCAAAAAGAACTTGTTATCTTTAGCTATGTCGGATGTACCCCATGTCGGAACCTTGATGCTGAACTGGATTATGCAGAGCTTGCCAGAAATAACATCAAAGTGACTAAGGTAATTTTGAATAGTCAAGGTCAGTGGTCTAATAAATCGTTGGTTAATGAATTTAGTGCCGCTAATGGTCATAGGTTAAATAGTTACCCTACTATGTGGCTGAGAGGTTCTACGCAGTATAAGGTTGGTTATAAAAAGGGGACCAAGCTTTCTGTATTGGGCTGGATTATTCATGGCTTCAAGAGTATTAAACTGTTCTTGTTTGGTAGTGATTTGAGTGGCGAAATTAAAGACGAAGACTATACTACGCCACCAGCGCCAGTACCAGATTCAGAACCTCTGCCAGAAGCAGGGTTAGAACTTGAAAATGGACCTATTGTCGATGCACCATCTACTACGCCTGAAACGTTTATTGAAGAAGTAGATTGGGAAAATGTTTCTATCATCATTGCCGCTAAAAAGCAGATAACTAGTTATGTTCGTGGTCAAGCTTTACAGCTTGCTCTTAAAGCGGTGAAGGGTCCAATTCAAAGAGCAAATGCTGAGTTCTTTGAAGGTAAAGCCAATATCTTCTTGGTGGACGAACGTACACAGCCCGCTAGGTATAATTCACTGCTGACCGCAGCCGGTATTGACTTTGAGAAATTTTATGTTATAGTATTGATTAAGAAACAGAGCTTGGGGCTGAAGGGGTTTATTGCTTCCAGAGTAGAATCTTGTATTCTAGAAAAATTACCAGAAGGAATTCCTATTGAACTTGTGTTTGAGAGAATCCATTCAGAATCTTATAATGCTATTACTACCTCTTTAATTGTTACAGATACTGCTCCTGAACCTTTGACCGCTAATTTGAAAGAAGATCTTATTGAGGCAGTACAAGGACAAATCGAAGGAATTAGGTCAGACTTTTATGACAGTATGGTGCATATGGAAGTCCCTGATGAAGCTAGTATTGCTGAAAAAGTTAAAGCAAAAGTTATCCCAGCTCTATTGGAAGCCGCCAAACCTAAAGATGAAGACGGCACTGAAAGAACTTGGATGATGAGAGTCATGGCTGGTCTTATGGCTTTAGTCGGTGGAGCACAGGGAGTTACAGGAGTTAGAAGTTGGCTTGCTGAAAGAGCCATTAAAAAGGTTAAAGCAGTAACGGGGATTAGCTAATGATTGCACTTCTCGCTGCGTTAGGAATTGGTGGTTCGTTAGGTACAGTTATCGGGTTTTTAAACAATCCGGCAGCAAAAATTGTGCTAAAATTCGCAAAAAAGGCCTTAATCGATGTTTCTCAAGGAAAGCACCTTTCTGAAGACGAAAAGGTGTTCATCCGAGACTATAATCATGTAGAGGCGATGGCTTACGGGCACGATTTCTCGGAGCAGGTAAAAACCATGAGATACATGGAATTCAACTAGAGACTCTGGAAGATTTATGAGACCATCCAAGGACCAAGACTTCATGGCATCGGCTTTTCGTTCTGCTTTTCGTTCACACGATTCGCAGTCAAAAGTCGGTGCCGTTCTTGTTAATACTCAGAAAAGAGAAATTAGCAGGGGAAGGAACGGTTTTCCTTCTGATATCAAAAAGGAAGGGCTTCCTACAACACGTCCTACTAAATATCCTTTCATGGTACACGCTGAGATTAACGCTATTGCGAACATGGTAATTAAACCAAAGGTCGCATCTCTTTATGTCACACGTATGCCCTGTGAGAACTGTGCAAAAGCTTTATGGCAGAACAATATAAGAGAATGGAACGTTCCTCGGTCGTGTATGGATTTTTCTTCATCAAAACCGATTGTGAAACACTATAATGAGGAACAGACCCAATTACTTGATCTATTAATTGAGAATGGGCTGGTCATCAACTTTCACGATTTTGATATTGAAGATGTAATCAAACTTGCGGAGGCGAATAGAGAATATTTTGACTATCTTAAATAATGTGTGTCAACAACAATTATCCAAGGCTTTTAACAACTTAGAAGTTGGTTGTTTGTCTGAAGGTGTAAGAGATTTCTATAATTTAAGATATGGGATACCCATTTTTGAAACTCTAGTAGTTTTTGCTGCTCTGAATAATTCACGAAGGTCTATAAGACTAGCCTACGAACAATTTAATTAAAGAATAATATGCATACATACGAACAAGCACTAAGCGACAGTATCGAGTATTTTAATGGAGATGAATTAGCTGGCAAAGTATTTGTAGACAAGTATGCTCTCAGAAACAAAGATGAGCTACTTCATGAGAACACTCCCACAGATATGCATTGGCGAATCGCCAAGAACATTGCCCGTATTCAAAAGAAGAAATACCTTTCTCCTTTACCAGAAAAAAGAATCTTTGAGCTAATAGATCAATTCAAATATATCGTGCCCCAAGGTTCCCCGATGTATGGGATTGGGAATCCCAATTACGTATCCATCGGAAACTGTTTTGTATTGGACCCACCAGAAGATACCTATAACTCAATCTTAGCTACTGATGAACAGTTGGTTCAGATTAGCAAACGTCGTGGTGGAGTTGGTATTGATCTGTCTAAGCTACGTCCTGTTGGTTCAAACACTAATAATTCGTCTAATACTAGCACTGGTGTTCCGGCGTTTATGGAGCGTTATTCTAATAGTATAAGAGAAGTAGGCCAGGCCGGGAGGCGTGGGGCACTCATGGAATCCCTGTCAGTCCATCATCCTGACGTAGAAGCATTTGCTACTATTAAAAAAGATAAAACCAAAGTCACAGGTGCTAACATATCTGTTCGTCTTACTGACGATTTCCTTAAGGCAGTACAGAACAACGAAGAATATGTTCAGCGTTGGCCTTTAACTGGTAAGGCTAAGATTAGGAAGAAGGTATTAGCTACAGATGTGTGGCATACTCTTATTACTTCAGCTCATGAAATGGCGGAACCTGGACTGCTGTTCTGGGATAATATTATTAAGGAAAGTCCTGCCGATTGTTATGAAAACTTTAAGAGTGTAAGTACAAATCCATGTGCTGAGCTACCTCTTTCAGCTATGGATGCTTGCCGTCTCTTATGTTTGAACCTCTTATCTTATGTCGTTGATCCATATACAGAGAACGCCAAATTTGACTTTAAGTTGTTTTTTAACCATTCTCAAATAGCAGCTAGGATGATGGATGATATTGTCGATTTAGAAGAAGAGTGTATTAATAGAATTCTAGAGAAGATTGAGAGTGATCCTGATCCTGAAGAAATTAAATGTAGAGAAAGATCAATTTGGGAACGAATTCTTGAAAGCTGCGTTTCTGGTCGTCGCTGTGGTTTGGGGATCACCGCTTTGGGCGATACTTTGGCTTCTCTGGGACTCTCTTATGGATCTGATGAATCTATCGCAATGTCGGAAAAGATCTATCAGGCGTTGAAATTGGGGTCGTATACAGCGTCTGTGGATATGGCTGAAGAGTTAGGGACGTTTGATGGGTGGGATTATGAAAAGGAAAAGAATTGTCCGTTCCTGAAACGCTTCAAACAAGATGTTTTGGAATATGAGGGCGAAGTTCTTATAAAAGGAAAAGACCTATACGAAAGAATGAAGGTGGTTGGCAGGCGGAATATTGCCATGTTAACCATTGCTCCCACTGGTAGTGTTTCGACTATGACACGAACTACTTCTGGTGTAGAGCCTGCCTATCTTTTGGAATATACACGACGGAAAAAGGGGAATCCGGGAGACAGTAAATTCAGGGTTGACTTTGTGGATGGAAGCGGCGATAGTTGGATGGAGTTTAAAGTCTATCATCCTCAAGTTGCTGAATGGATGAAGATTACCGGGGAAACTGACGTGGAAAAATCTCCGTGGTTTGGCTGTTGTGCTCCTGATTTAGATTGGACTAAGCGTGTCAAGTTGCAGTCGGCACTACAGAGACACTGTGATCATTCTATTAGCTCTACTGTGAATCTACCTAGTGACGCAACCGTAGATCAGGTCAAAGAGATTTATGAGACTGCATGGAAGTCTGGTTGTAAAGGCATCACTGTTTATCGTGATGGCTCCCGGACTGGAGTTTTAGTCAAAGACACAAAGAAGGAAGACGTTGTTATTAAACGTCCTGATGATCTTCCTTGTGAAGTATATCACATTAGCGTTAAGACTGAACCGTATTTTGTATTGATTGGATTAGTAGATGGAAAACCCTATGAAGTTTTTGCCGGGAGAAATGGATGCATTGAGGCTGCGATTAAAACGGGAGTTATTCACAAAGTTAAACGACCGAAATGTTATCGTGCTACTTTCGACGATGGATCGCAGCTACAGCCAATTACTGCGGCTTGTTCAGACAATGAAGAGGCACTTACAAGAATGATTTCTATGTCTCTACGTCATGGGGCAGAAATCAACTATGTGGTGGATCAACTTCAGAAGACTCAGGGGTCGATGACTTCTCTAGCAAAAGCTATTGCCAGGGCTTTGAAGAAACATGTTCCAGATGGTGCAAAGTCTTCTCAAAAATGCGGCGAATGCGGGTCTAATCTAACGTTTCAGGACGGTTGTAATATCTGTAAATCTTGTGGATTTTCAGCCTGCTCTTAAACTAAAAAGAAAAGGACATATAATGGATGAACCCCATAAATTCACACCAGAGATTAATAATGAATGGTATCACGACTATAACCCTAAAAAATGTCAGTGCTGCGGTAAAAATCAGGGACATCCTATTCATCAGAAGAAATTTAGAAAAAAGCCTTTGACTTATAAGTTATGGTTGGAGAGTAAGTAAGTGCTCATGAGTTATGTTGATATTCACAATTTGTCACATTGTTTAAGATATATTCCGATTGAAGAACTGTCCATTTCTCATCGTGAGATGATTAAATGGTGGGAAGAAGTTAATAATGACATTGGATCGAATTTTAATGGGTTTGGGTTTATGGTCGAGAACATCTACAATAAAAGCCAGTGACTTAGCTGACTGCGTAATGCAAACAGAGGGAGATCTTAGAGGTCCGGTTTATCGTGCTATTAGTGGGAATCAGCAGGATTGGCTATATGGCTATTCAGAAATCTGGAAGGTTGGTCTTAAAGATCAAATTAGTAATGAGGCATTTTCCCAACTACACAGTGCTTCAAGAGTAATAGAAGGGGTGTATTATGAAGCTTAAATTGGACGTAAGCAGTATTAATGAGTCCTTATATTGGGAAACTAAGAGTAGATTTTATAGTTTAGGAATTGGTGCTCCAACAACTTATCAGGAAATGATAGATAAGCTTTTTACTCCCATCTATACCAAACTTGGCACAACTTCAGGAATACAGAGGATTTTAAGTGATACCTATAACATTTACTAATTCTAGAGAACCTTATCTTTCTAACGCTAAACGTAAACGGTATATAAAAAAACTTAAGAAAAAAGAACTTCGGGCACTCCTTAATAAGATTATGGACGACCGCCTAGATACTTTAGGGTATGATTCCCCCGTACAGTTTAGAGAAGCTATTTCAGAAGAAGACGAAACCGGATTTTACTGCTTACACTCAGGAGAGAAAATTGGATAGCGGACCCTCCACAGCGGACAAAATGATTGGCTTTATCCTTTTAGTAGTTTTATTCATGAGTTTATCTGTTTTAGGCTTTTATGCCCAAAAGAAGATGCTTGGGGTTTATGACCTTGAGGATAGAGTTAGATACTTAGAAATAAAATTAGATGAAAAATAGGACTAATTCCATGAAAATTTCTGTCAAATTCTTGTCTCCTACAGCCAAAATGCCTACTAAGACAAACCTTACAGATGCTGGGTATGATCTTTACGCAGATGAAGATGTTGCTTTATATCCTGGTGTGACCACATTAGTTAGAACAGGTGTGGCTATTGCCGTTCCAGAAGGTATGGTTGGCCTACTATGGGACCGTTCAGGGCTTGGAAGTAAGGGGTATCACCGTCATGGGGGTGTAATAGACTATGGATACACTGGTGATGTGTCTGTAGCAATATGTAACAATAATATTTCCGGACATCTAAGCATTCCTATTCATCAAGTTAAAAAAGGTGATAGGATTGCTCAAATTATTTTTCAAGAAGCTAGACATTTCGAATTAGAAGAAGTCGAGGAACTTGATGAAACAGGACGATCTAAATCTGGTTTTGGGGGCAGCGGTCGCTAATCCCAACAAATAAGAGCACTCTATGAAAAAAAATAGGCATCATGAATGCGATTCAGACTGGACCTTAGTATCTGATCCACCAAAAAGAAAGCTAAAAAGAAGCTTCGAGGCAAAAGGGAAGAATCAAACCGACTACGTTTTGTCTATAATTAAGAATGACATCACATTTTGTTCAGGACCATCGGGTACTGGAAAATCATTCATTTCAGCGGGAATTGCAGCACAACATCTTTTAAAAGGAAAAACGGAGCAGTTAATTGTAACTAGGCCTTTAGTTACCGCTGGTTCAAGTCTTGGGGCAGTTCCCGGAGACATTCAAGACAAGGTACGTCCTTACTTGAAACCTATGGAAGAGAACCTTAAGTATTTTCTAGGAGAAGAAATATTTGATGAGTTGCTCGCAGAAGATATAATTAGGTTTGAACCTTTAGAGCTAATGAGAGGGGCTAGTTATCATAATTCCTATATGGTTCTAGATGAGGCTCAAAACTGCACCCTTCAACAGATTAAGATGTTTATTACTCGGATTGGGGAAAATAGTAAGGTTATTATTAATGGAGATACTGACCAAACAGATTTGAAGAGAGATAGTGGATTACATATATGTGTAAAAAAGCTATATGATTTGAAAGGCGTCGGAGTTTGTGAGCTAACAGACGACGATATTCAAAGACACCCTATTATCAAATCTGTTTTAATGAGACTAAAAGATGAAAATTTATATGATTAGAGACCTCGCTGGTCAGCCTCTTATGACTTACAAAAAGACTTGGTGCTACAAAACGTTAGGAGCAGCAAAGACAGCAGCAAAAAATGCGATTTCTAGCAAAAATAAAAAGTTAGATAAGTCTCAAAAAATTCGTTTTGAAGATTTAAAAGTGATAGAATGCGAATTAGTGGAGAAAGACACTCATCCTTTATAAAATTTGTTTTTCCGTTTGTTTGTGAATATCTAAAGATCTTAATTTTTGTGATACTTGAGATAGGAACACTTTACTACGTGGTATTAATTCCTTTAAAGATTTTTTACTATATCTTTAATGCCACGAACTAGAAAATTACTATGCCAAAATATGATTACTCTTGTCACAAATGCGGATTCCTTTGGGAAGATGTGCAGCAATCTATACATGATAAACCTAAGAAAAAATGTCCCAGATGTGAGAAGATGTCTCTTAATAGATTGATTGGCGGTGGAATTCCTCCTATTGTAGTTGGTGAAGCCACTACTTTAGGCCAGATAGCCGACCGTAATACTAAAAAAATGGGGAAATACAAAGTCTCAGAAGAAAGGGGTAAGTATGATGAGACTGTAGACAAAGTGGCTAAGGAGCGTCAAGACGAACACAAACAAATTAACAAAATGACAGACACACAAAAATTGAGGTTTATCGAAAATGGATGAGTTTTTTACTGAGCCTATTGTTTATAATGAGACGTATTTCAATAGAGAAGGCAAAGAGTGTATAGATAATGACATTTGTTATGCTAAGGCATTATCTAAAACTAGAGACGGCAAAGAGAGTATTACTTACTCAATCCTTTGCAAAATGAATTTATTAGTTGACCCTTGGGGAGACGATAGTACACAGCGGAAGACGATTGACAAGACCTTTAAAAGGGTGAATCCAGATTGTTTCCGTGTTTATCTCAAGTATCTTAAAAGTAGAGAACAGCGATTCTTAATTATCGCAAAAAGGAACCAACATGGCTGAAAAATCTAAACGATATCGTATGACTAAACTGGAAAAGTTCTATATTGACAATCATCTAGAATCTGAACCAAAGGCTTTAGCGGTCGAACTTGGAATTCCTACTGATGTTATTGATCGTTATATGAAAAAAGCGATTCGTGACGGTAAACTGGTTAAGAAACCAACAGAGACAGAACAACCAGCTCCGGAACCTATCACTGATGATCAAATGATGATGAAGAATTCTAGGTATGGTGCTGTTGGTATGACAGAGGCTGCGTCTGCCAGGGGTGATGCTTCTAGAGGTGCTGGTTTGAAAAGTAGTTATTACAATAATGCAATCACAACCATCAAAAAAAAGCCCGTATAAATCTCTGTATGGCGATCTACATGTTACGCCAGCGGCTCATTTATCGGAGTTGATATTTAAGAGGCGGTCAGAAGTAAAGAATGAGGGGGTATTACCTCAATTCTTCTGGCGGCTTCCTAAATATAAAAAGACCTTTGGTTTGCAGATGATGTATGCGGCTAGACTTCTAGCTAAATATGATTTTGACGCAATCCTAAGAGGCTTTAATGAGAAGTCTGTTAAGAATGTACTTTCATTTTCAAATAAGAGACTTCTTCCATTTATTGAGGAAGCTCAAGGGCTAGTAAAAGATAAAGCCTTTGTAGACAAGATAGTACAGGACAAGATGAAATTAATGCCGAAGAAACCCTTTGGTAAGCAAAACTTGTGGAGTAGACTGAATGAGTAAAGAAACTGATGCCGCCGTTAAGAAGGTCCAAAAGAATTTCGAGAAGAATTTCGTAAAGACTGGTCGAGAAGTATTTGATGAGAAATGTCAACTGAAAAGCTTGTCAATTTCCCCAGCTTTAGATTTTGCTTTAAACGGTGGGTTACTAGAGGGAACATGGGTTCAGATTGTAGGAAAAAGTAAAACAGGAAAGACCTCAACCATACTTCAAATTGCGGCTAATGCTCAAGCTGATGGTAGGAATGTAGTTTATCTGGATGCTGAAGGTAGAATCAAAAAGTATAATTTAGCTGGAATTGAAGGATTAGACTTAGACAAGATTCAGATGATTCAGTCAGATGGTAATACAATCCTCTCGGCTGAAATGTTCCTTAATGCTTTAGAAACTAAGATTAAAGAGCCGGAAAATGAAGGTGCTGTATTCATTATCGACTCACTCTCTAGTTTGATTCCCGCTAAAGAGCTAGATGGCTTTGTTAGTGGGGATTTCCGGCCTGGGTTGCCGAAAATCCTATCCAACTTTTGTAAACGAATGGGGCAGGTTGTTCCCAAAACAAAAGCTATCATTATTGCTATCCATCATCTAATCTCTGCTCAAGCTTCAATGCCGGGACAGAAACAATGGGTTGCAGATGGAGGGGTTAAGATTGGCTATCAATACGATACTATGATGCAGGTTGCTCATAGTAAAGATTGGATCAATGACGACGGTGATCGTATTGGTCAAGAGATCAATTGGAAAATCTTAACATCTTCCCAAGGTACTGACAAGACCAATGCTACTGGTTATTTTCGCTTTAATCATGGGCTGGATAATGTGGAAGAGATAGTCACTTTAGCTGACGATTTCGGACTCTTCAATAAAAAAGGTGCTTGGTATTATATGCCTTTCTTGGAGAAGCATATAGACAAGCTTGGTGATAAAACTTGGGACGAAAAGAAATATGGTTTCCAAGGTAAAGCCAAGCTTTGTGCATTCTTAAACTCTAGTCCAGTTGTTATGGATATTATTCAGGAAGACATGAAAGAGTTTTTAGCGTGAGAGTTGTAGGCTTCGACGATAGGTCTTATAATATTAATTTTGCTAAGGCCAATCATAAGTCGTATAGAGATAAGAAGTCTTCATACCACAAGAAGGCCAGGGCATTAATCTCTGAGTCATTCCCCTTTGAAATAGTCTATGAAGAGACTACTTTACCGGGTTCTAGAACCAGAGCAACTGGTCTTCTGTATGCTGATTTCTTTATCCCTAAGCTTTGTATAATAATCGAAGTTCACGGAGAGCAGCATTATACCTTCAGTAGATTCTTTCACAAGACTAAAAAGGGTTTTCAGGAGCATAAGCGTAGAGACGCTAAGAAAATCGAGTGGTGTGAACTGAACGATATAACAATGATCGTACTACCTTTTGACAAGGAAGAACAATGGCAGGAACTACTGACGAGTTGGAAGTAGATGAGATTTTAAAAGAACTCGATTCTTTTTTAGCACAGTATGAATTGTCTCATAACATAGATATGTGTGAGTCTGACGCCGCCGTCTATGAGTCTCTTAATTTCTCGCAAGAGCAGCTTAAAGAACTAAGTAATGAGGATGCGTTAGTTCACTCATATCTGATTCAAACATATATCTCCAAACTTACCCATGATCATAATAAGGAAATTGCCAGGTTTGAATGGGCTTCTGACGCATTCAATGATCTTCTCTATCACTACCTAAGTGTCACTCAGTTCGATGATTACACTAAACATGGTGTAAAGGAACAAATGATATGCGATACTCATCCAGTAGTAGAGAAGTTGAGAAAAGTTATGAGAAAGTCTAAGACTGTGTGTACATTATACACTAATAAATTTCCCCCTCTTGGCAAACTTGCCGATATCCTTTTCCAATTAGCGAGAACACGATGAAACTTACAGAAGCTATCAACAAACTCAAAGCTGGCATTCAAGAAGGCGACGACGATCTGATTGAAGAAGGCTTTTTCCTTTTAACAGGAGAACGTGTGGTTTTTCCCGATGAAGATCCTTCTATGTTTGCTGGTGGACAACATCCACATAAAATGACCCCTCCTGGACCTATGACTATGACTGATAAGGAACCACCTCAAGTCCTTATGGCTCAAGGTCAAGAAGATTGGTCTATGAATAAAGATAAGGCGGCTCCCAAGAAAAGGACTTTTGTTAATACCTTTCAACCAGAAAATGTAAAGGTAAATGATGAGGAAGGGGCACATCTACTTGATGATAATGTAGTACCTGTTCCAAGAATACGTGCTGAATTCAAGATGGCTTCTGTCCACTGCCAAGACTGCAACAAGACGATTGAAGTAAATCCACAATTCAAGAAAGAGCCTTATCACTGTGACCTCATCCGACTCGGACAAACCTGTCCAAACGCTTAATAATGTGGCCTCTGAAAAGGCCGTTCTGTCCGGATTAATCAATCATGGGATAAATGCTTTTGTAGATGTTCAATCAATCGTTCAAGAAGAAAGCTTTACGGTTGATAATAACAAGGTGATTTTTAAGTGTGTTAGTAAAGCTCTTGAAACCTCTGCATCTATCGACCTAACTTCTGTACTATCATCAGCTAAACAGCTTGATCTTGATGAATACTTGAATAAGCCCGACGTGTTGAAACATCTTCAACATTTAATGAGGTACGAAGTCAAGCTAGAGAATGTGAGAACTCATGCGTTAAAAATCCGGAAGCTTCAGTTTAGTAGGGAGCTACAGAACTCCTTACGACATATCTATCTAGCTCTTAATGATGTGGATGGCGACCAGAGTGTTACAGAGATTCTATCTATTGCTGAGAAAAGAATTGAGGATATTGCGGGAGAGTATATTCGGCAAGATAAGACCAATCCCGAATTAATTGGTCATAACATTATTGATTATGTCGAGAACTTAATGACACAGGAGATTAGACCGCCCGGCCTATCTACTGGATATCCCGCATTTGATGATGCCATTGGTGGAGGATTAAGGAGACAGTGTGTCGATCTTGTTGGTGCTCGTAGTAAAGCCGGTAAATCTGTTCTCGCAGATAATGTCGCAGAGTTTATTACAGACCAAGGTATTCCGGTACTGATGCTTGATACGGAAATGAATGAAACGGATCATCAGAATAGACTATTAGCACTTCTTAGCAAGGTCGCAATCAATGATATCTCCAGCAGTGCCTTCAAGCTTAATGAAGGTTCTATTACCAACGTAAAAGAAGCCGCTCAGACGCTATCTGAGAGACCCTATCACTATATCAATGTCTCCGGTCGTCCCTTCCAGGAAATCCTCTCAGTGGCACGACGTTGGCTGTTAAAAGAGGTAGGCTATGATGAAAACGGGAGAATGAGAGACTGCCTGATTATCTATGATTACCTCAAGCTTATGTCCGCAGACGCTATTAATGGTAATGTGGCGGAATTCCAAGCTTTAGGTTTTCAAATTACCGAACTCCATAACTTCTGTGTTGAGTATGATTGCCCTTGTCTATCCTTTGTTCAGCTTAACCGTGACGGCATTACTAAAGAGACAGAAGACGCCGTGTCTGGATCAGACAGACTTATTTGGCTGGCGACTTCCTTTTCTATTTTCAAGAAAAAGAGTGATGAAGAGTTTGCCCAAGACAAAGCTTTATATGGAGAAAAATCTGGCAATCGTAAATTAATCCCCGTTGTTAGTCGTCATGGTCCCGGCATGGAAGACGGTTATATATGTATGCAAATGACTGGAGAGATTGCCGAGATCAAAGAGCTAGGGACTATCAAAGAAATTCAGAAAGAGAAAGCGGAGCAAAATGATGGAGTCCCTGACAGAGCCGCAGAAGAACTCAATGAAGAGGGAAGCGACGGATAAGATTGAAGAGATTCTGGAAGCTTTGGGTTTAGAGGGATTCTATCAGTCTGAACGTAAGTTAATTGGAAGCTGTCCTGTACACGATGGGGATAATTCGACAGCCTTCAATATTAACGTTGATCCCACTTCGGAGTATTATGGCATTTGGTTCTGCAATTCCCACGGCTGTCATGAAGATCATGGGAATGATATCTTTGGTCTGATTAAGGGAATCCTAGAACAGAAGACTGACCAAGATAAGACCTTTATTGATGCGGTCAATTTCTTGAAGAAGTTTGTGTCTGGGAAAATAACAGGGCAGGATAACCTAAAACACAATGTTGAGGAATCCCGCATTGATAAGATTTTTCATAGCGGAATTGTTAACAAGGCTTTGTGTAGTAGGAGTCAGGTAGTTCGTGGATTGATTATTCCCTGTACTCATTATCTAGATAGAGGGTTTACTAAAGAGGTGTTGACAGAGTTTGATGTTGGATATTGTAATACAACAGGCAAGCAGATGTATAACCGAACAGTATTCCCCGTATATGATAAATCAGGCGAAAATATGATCGGTGCCGTTGGCAGAGCCGTTTCCCCCAATCAAGCTTCAAAGTGGGTCAATAGTAAGGGATTCAATACCGGGAATGCCTTATATAATTATGGAAAGGCGTTTGATAGTCTTAAAAGGTCCGGTGCCGCCATTCTTGTGGAAGGTCAAGGAGACATTCTGAAATTGTGGCAATCTGGAATTACAAACTGTGTCGGCTTATTTACGTGTAAAATCAGCGACCGTCAGACTATACTGTTAGAAGAAGCTTCTGTGGACACATTGTATCTTGCCTTGGACAATGATGAGCCGGGACGCAAGGGTAGAGAAGAGATCCGAAAGAAGTTTGGACAGATCTTTAACATCGTCGATCTTAAATTTGACAAGCATGACATTGGGGATATGACTACGGAAGAAATCGTTTCTGTAATTAAGCCACAGATTTGAACGTATGGCTTTTGCTGAACAGATAATTGAAGCAGAATTAAGGAATGTCTCATGATAACAAGAACAAAGATACATAGATGGTCTGACGAGTTATTTACCTTGTTGAATAAAGATTTAAATTACAATTTTGATAATAGTTTTATTTCTGGGACTATGCAGACCTATAGATTAATTAGACCGATGAGACCTTTGTTGGCAGTGCTTCCACTGGCGACTAAATCCCAATAC
>TARA_R110000751_G_scaffold68966_1_pt1 | contig 18187 bp, 31 predicted proteins | sample TARA_R110000751 | Tara Oceans TARA_R110000751 (sample SAMEA4398001) | marine metagenome | biome: Polar Biome; feature: [MES] marine water layer (ENVO:01000295) within the mesopelagic zone...; material: water (ENVO:00002006), including particulate matter (ENVO:01000060) such as...... | reverse complement strand
TTGTAGCTATGATTTTGAAAGACAAAAAATAGTGAAATATCAACTTAAGATTTTCGATAATGAGCTAAATGTTTATTTAGAAGAAAAAATAGTAGAAGCAAGTTCTTCTTCAATAGCCAGGAAATTAGCTGACATACACTTTGAAAAATATTACTACAAACACAAAGATGTATCTTTGTCGATTACAGAGTTAAAAAATGATAAGTAAGATCGTAGTGATGCTGATTAATAATTTGCTCGGAAAGGCCACTGTTTTTTTTGTAGAGTATTTTAAAAAACGCAAGATAGCTAAATTAGAAAATCAAGTACGATCTTATGAAGACAAGGTCTTGATTTTAAAAAGAGAAAAAGAAACACAACTAAAAATTGAAAACTGGAAAGACAGATTGCGCAATAAAGAGAATGAATCTTTAGCAAAAGAGTTGAATAGGATTTTAAATGGGTAACAAACAGGGAAAACCATAGAAATGTGGCTTAAATCGATTTTAGATAGGCATATAGGCTTCCTAACTAAGAATAGGATACCTAGTATCATTCTTATTGCGTTTATCTGCATATCTTGCTCTAATTTGTCCTTTTCTAAGAAAGAATTACCAAAGAAACTAAAATATGACAAAGTTGAGTTTGAACCTTGTGCATATTCTGGAAGCGATTATCTTTGCATAACAAATAATGACGCAATCAAACTTACATTAAACTTAAAACAATGTCAGGAACAAAACAGCTTACTGAGGGAGATTAATGGAAACTGAAATAATGGCAATTGTTAGTCAAGCACCAGCACTAGCAATAGTGGTCTGGTTGATCATGAGACAAGAAAAAACAAATACACAAAAGAACGGAAATGGAAATGGAGCAAACCTAGAATTGGTTAGAGCCATATCTGGTTCAATGGAAAAATTAGCAGATGCTCAAGTGGAAGCAAATAGAATTCACGCACAAAGAGGTAGGAGTTTTGAAAAATGGGTAGACTTTCAACAAGCACAAATGTCAAAACCATTTCAGTCAAGAAACCAAGAGTAGATTGGAGTGAATATCTATACCAACAGATTATAGAGTTTGGTGGGATTCCTTTACCTGAATTAGAATACAAGTTTCATCCAACAAGAAGATGGAGATTTGACTTGGCTTTCTTAAAAGAAAAATTAGCATTAGAAATTGAAGGAGCGGTCTGGATTCAAGGTCGACACACTAGAGGGTCCGGGTTTGTAAAAGATATGGAGAAATATAATGAAGCCTGTTACTATGGGTGGAGACTTTTAAGGTTCACACCTAATGATGTCAAAACTTTAGTGGCATTAAAATTCTTAACTAAATATTTTATAGGAGATAAAGCAATTGAATGAATCAATGTTAGAGAAAGCTTTCTTAAAACTTTATGACGAATTTCTTAAACTGAATCTACATATACAAAAAACTAAAAAAACAGATATAATCATTAATAAGCAATTGACAGCTATTGTAAATGTATGCGAAGATATAGCAGAGCACTATTATTATGTTGAAATTAATAGAGTCAAAGAAGAAAGAACGAAAGAAGAGTCTCACTAAGACAGTCTTTATTTCTGATATACATATTCCATATCAAGATAAACCTGCTTTGTCTATGGCAATGCAAGTTATTAAAGATTTAAGATTAAAATCTCAAGACAATGTGATAATTGGTGGCGACCTAGTTGACTATTACCCAGTTTCAAACTTCAGTCCAGACCTGATGTCCTCAAATATTGAGGTAGAATTATTTGAAGCAGTTGAGTGGTTAAATAAACTGCGCAAGATCGTACCTAAATCCTCAATCTATTTCTTTCAAGGTAATCATGAAGAACGTATGCAAAGAAAAATTATGAGCTCTGCTAGTGCGTTAGCTCCGTTCCTAAAAAACAGATTAGCTATTAGGGAACTGTTAGAGTTTAGAAAGTTTGGAATAAGAGAAGTTAAAACTCCATTTACTTTAAACAAAAAACTTTACTTTTTACATGGTCATGAAAAGAAAGGATTTATTACTCCAAAGCACATAGCTAACGTAAATTTAATGTATTACAATCGCAATGTGATCGTAGGACATCATCATAGGTTTGACATGAGTATAACAACTCAACTGGATGGAAGCCTTTTGGGTGGTTGGGCAAATGGTTGTCTAGCTGATTTAAGCCTATTACCAGATGGACTATATTCTAGTTTTGATTCTACACAAAGAGGAATTACTGTTATTTATTCAAAACCTAACGGCTTTTTTTCAGTTGCTCAACATTTATTTATTCCTAATAAAGAAAAGGGTTATGAGTGCTTAGTAAACAATAAAGAATACATCTCAAATTAAAAACCTTTTACGATCGTGTGGACTTTTATCATATATCGTGTAGCTTGTTAAATAACACTTAAGGAGTAATTTATGAAAGAACAACTGGAAGAAGTTCTAAGAGAATATTGGTTTTCAGGAAAAAGTTATGCACAAATTGCAAGAGATTGTGGATATTCTCGGCAGTATATTCAACAAATATGTAGTAGAAAAACACCAGAGAATTTGGAGTTAAAAGCTAAATTTTATAATGAGTTTATGACTATCAAAGATGAGTTGCCTATTAACAAGAGAATAAAAATTGCTCGAATTATGCAGGGTAAAACACAATCGCAGCTAGCTAAAGAAGTGGGAATTAAACAATCTTATCTTTGTAATTTAGAAAACAGAGAAAGCAAGTCTTTTCACTACAAAACAATCCAGGATACTTTATGTATTTAGTTGACTTTTATAAAACCAAAATGATAAAGTAGATTATCAAAATACGCAGACAAAGGAGTTTGAGCTATGGAGAAAAAAAAAGCCAAACCAGAAACTCATATCGGCAGGATTGCAAGAACTAGCCCTTATGGTTTTCAACTAGAACAACACGTTGCAGACGAGAAGTGGATTAACTACGGCAACTACTTTGAAGGTAAAAAAGAATGGGAGGTAGGTCAGGAAGTAGAATGTGCAGTCAATGCGCTTGGAGACAAGATGTATCTAAACCAAATTGATTTATCAATTGATGCTAAAGACAAGCAAATTGATTCAGCAATGGGAGTTAAAGACGATTTTGATCTGGACGAGTTTAAGGACAATACAAAAAGACCTAGCCCAAATCAGTCAGAAAACCAAAAAAGACAAAGGTCAATTGTTAGGCAATCAAGTTTAAAGTCTGCAGTTGAGTTTGCTAAGGGTCAAGACCTTAAGTTGGAAGAAGTTTTTAACATCGCTGAAGCAATGTACGATTGGGTTGAGCAGGATGAAGTACCATTTTAAAGGAGACAAAAATGAAAGATAAACCTAATTACTATGCTGTTCTTATTGCAGAGGTGCGCTACGACCACGATCTTGGAAATTTTTCTAAACTACTTTATGCAGAGATATCTGCACTTTGTAACAAAGAGGGGTATTGCTGGGCGTCAAATAATTATTTTGCAGCTTTATATGAGGTTAAAGAGTTAACTGTAACAAGGGCTATTACACAGCTTGTAGAGCGAGGTTATTTGATTAGGGAACTTAACAATGTGGGCGGTCAGGATACAAAACGAATTTTACGATTGTCCATATCAGAAATGATAAGCCCTGTTATCAAAAATGATAGGGAGTTGGGTATCAAAAATGATACACATAATACTATAAACTTAGATAATATTAAAACTAATAAAAGTATTACCATAAAATTAGGTTTTGATATTTTTTGGAAAGGACTAAAAGGTAGAAAGTTAAATAAGCCTGATGCAAAAAGAGCTTATGAAAGAATAGGTACAAAGCTATGTCCTGAAGATTTAGTAAAGAGGTTCAACAATTTATTTATAAGTAGAGAAGAAAAATTTATTCCTTATCCTGCGAAGTGGTTGAGGAATGAGGGATGGAATGATGAAACGTCTATTGAAAAAGTTAATGGAGATATTGTCTTTCGCAATAAAGAAGGATATATTGTTTCCGAAGACGAATATAATCAATCGAGATAAACCATACTGGGTTTATTCAAATAAAATTAAAACGATAGAGAGGAGGTTAAAATGACCAAGGAACTGGAAAATGTTTTGAAAGAATCAGAAATGAACAGTTTTATAATTTACTATGCTTTAGCACAGTATGCTTCACGTTTTGCTAACGACAAAGACCTACCAAAGTTTGCAGACGGATTAATAAAACTTATAGACAAGTACGAAGCTAAGACTTCGGCTATTCTGATTAAAAAAAACTTAACAGGCGGCAACTATGAATAGTGAGTTATCCAAAAACGTTTACGATCTTGTAAGGGACTTAAAAAACATTGACATCTCAATTCTTAAAGGTCGACTGGAAAGAGGGAATATTCTTCAAAGAATAAAAACAGGGAAGGCATATATCAACTATGATTCTTATTGTAGCACTTGGCATGAGTTCCTAGAAGCTGTTCACTTGAATAGAGAAACGGCACGACAAGATATGGAAATCTATAATGAGTTTTCCTATTTTGTTTTAGAACAATCAGCAGAAAATTTAAGACAAACATCTTATGAAAGACTGGTTAGACTTCTGCCGATAGTAAAGAAAGACCCAGAGAAGAAACGAGAGCTTTTTGAAATGGCTACCAGATCAAACAGAGCTGACTTTGATAATAACGTAAGAGAACTTAAGGGTCTGGTCGCAACCGATAGTTGCGAAAACTGTATGCAAGAGTTTATTGTTCTTCACAAGTGCAAGTGCTGTGGTTTGACAATAAAAAAGTAAAATTATTTTGCCTTGTAAGCTACTGAAATCATTAACAAATAAAAAATACTTTCAGAAATGTGTTGACAAATATAACACAATACCTTATATTTATAAATGTAAAGGGAATAAGAACAGATAAGAAACTAGCCAGACACCCTTTTAGCCTTGATTGGCGAATCCAGAAACCCAAACAAACTAGACGAGGTTTTTGAACGGGGAGCACCCAAGCTGAGATGTCAACAGGCTCAGAGCAATATACACTAAATAACAAACTCAAAATGTCTTTAGATGGACTGCATTTAAAGAAAAGACAATGACTTGGCAAAGTTGAAATATTTGACTCCTACTTATCGTAGGTACATCAGTCGGCTACTAGGTTTTATAAAGGGCAATGAGGAAGGAACTTTAATCTTTCCAAGACTTGCTGCCACATTAAGACTGACCCAAGAGTATGTATGTTTTTATTGGTCTTCGAAAGCCATGAGAAACAAAAAAAGTGAAAGGAAGCCTGAGGGTAAATCCTACTGCTCCATACGTTCATTAAAGTTAATAGAGTTTTGAAGTTCAAGGTAGTGCTTGAATTACAAAGCTACATAAGCAAAGCTTTTAAATAGGTAACTAGCACGATAGCGAAGTCGACCATTTCAAAAAGAGAAGTCAAGAGTCGATGTAGGTAATCAAAGCAATGGAAGAGATTCAATATAAAAGTTCACTACTTTAAATGAAGGCTCACATCTTTGGTTGTGTAAGCAATGCAAAAACTATTAACCAGTCCTTCTAAGGACATTTTGAGAATCATAACAACAAGGAGAAAAAAATGAGCATAGACAATGCATTTAAGTTAAAAGCTACGGGATCAGTTATTTCTGTAGAACTACATCAAGACATAAGAACAATTCATGTTCTAGCTGATGGAGAAATTGTTTACAGTCAAATGTTTAGTACAGTAGGAATGGCAAAAGCAGTTGCAAAGTTTCTAGGTGTAAAAGAAATTTTGTACATTCGAACCATGAGGTCTCGTCTAAATGTAGATGGTAGCAAAAGAGGGTATGATTACCCAAGAAAAAAAGGCGAAGAAAGAGGAGCTATTAAGGACATAGTTCAGCAACTTAAGAGAGAAGAATAAGAGAAATATAAGAAGTGTATATTGCTTAGAGCTTTACAAATATCAGTAAAGGGTTTACCTTTATATAAGATAGAATTTTCCAGACATCTGGAAATTCGAGGAGATTAAAATGAAGAAGTTTATAATAGTAAAAAGAATAAAGGATTACGAAGATGCTGATTACCACATAGTCGGCACTTCAGATTCAAAAGAAGAAGCAGAAGCACAAAGAGATTTGTGGAACAGGATCAAAGCTCAAGAAGAGTACAGCTTTTATGTCTTTCGCTTTTGGAATTCTAATTTGGAAATAGAGGTGGATGATAATGAAAATGGGTAAACATACAAGAAAAGAATTAATTAACTTGGTTGATCAATATGACCTAACAATCTTTGAACGTGCAAGGATACTATACCAAGCTAAGGGATTATGGAAAAGGTTTATTATTTGCGATAATGTCAAACAAACAAATTATTTATCAATAATTTTAAATCAAGTAAAAAAAGATTGTTTGGAAACGGAAACAAAATGAGTGATTGGGGAGATAGAATAGTTGATTGGAAAATCAAGTTATTAATGAAGATAATGACTAGGTGTTTAATAGTTCAAGCCAACCATAAGTCTATGATGCTTAATGTAACTGAGACTGATGCTATTGTGCCAGATGAACTAATCCATCAAGGTATAGCTGAATTTGGTGCAGAGTTGGAGCAACTTTTGAAAGAAGAAATCCCTGATGGTCTTGATCAAGAAATGACAAAAATAAAAGAGGAGAGAAAAAGTGCACCAATATTTGAAAGAAAATACAAAAACTAAAAAAACTACGTCAAGAAGAAGCCATGCAGGAGTTGGCTTTTTTGCTATAGCAAGAGAAGAAAGACTTGCTAAAAAAAAGGAGAAACAAGATGCAAAGTCCAGACCTAGACGCAAATAAAGAAAATTTTATTGAAGACATTAAAGACATAATGTACTCATCTTTAAAAAAGGATAAAAAAACTTGGGCTAGTGGTAAAGACTTAGACTTGCTTGTAGAAAATATTTGCGACCAATACGATAGTGGCCCTAATGCCCTTCAAGACCTTTGGGAGAATGAGTTGACAGCTAGTGAAGCTAGTGAGAAACTTATAGAATACTACGATGAATTCTGGGATGAAGAAAAGAACTCCGGAGAATTAGAATTATAGCAGTGAGTTCTTCATTATCTCATTGCGAAACGAGGGCGAGGCTCTCTCCAAGAACTTGCCCTCACACATTTGCAGAGATATCTGGAGTAATATGAAGATATTTTTAGGAGACTTACTAAGACCAATTGACTGTGAAATTGTTTCTTACAAGGAGCTACAAAAATTAAATGATGGAAAACAAGATGTATGTGGCTTATATTCTAGTGAAGACAATAAAATTTATATCACTAACGATTCTCCTGTTCCTAGCCTTGATATTTTGTTGCATGAACTCAGTCATGCGATTATTGATGAGCAAAAGACGTTAAGGTCTGAAGAGCACAAAGCAGATATACTTTCAATCCGGATAAAGAACTTACTAAAGCAAAGGAGCAAGATTTATGTTTTTACCAAATGAAGACTTCATTAAAACCTATTCGCTTGAATATCTTGACTACATGAGAGAACAATCTTGTTGCGTAACAGGAAGAGAAGCAGACGTGCATCACTTGGAAGCAATCGGTGCTGACCACAATAGGAAGAAAGCAAACCAAAAACATTTCACAATTATTCCACTTACAAGAGAACTACATACGGAAGTCCACCAGATAGGATTAAACAAGTTCCAAGAAAAGTATAGAGTTCAACTTTGGCAAGAAGCATATTATTATTTTGCTAGGTGGTTGCTGATAAGGCTAGATAAAGGTAAAAATGAATGATAAAAATTAGAACTACAGGGACCCGGGTTTATTACTATGATTTTACCTTAGAGATTGATGACAAAGAGCTTAAAGATGATGAGGCATTCGAGCTAGCCGCAGAACATTACTATAAAAATAGCCCACCAGTAATCAAGACTGACAGATTTAATATTGATTCAATAGAAGTTCAATACGAAGATGAAGAGGAGACCTATGAATAAATTAGAATTTAGGATTCATGTAGATGAAGAGAATTATGATGATTGGTATGAAAGAACGTCTATAGGATCGTGTGAGGTTTTAAAAGACATCGAATATAACCTGGAAATGATTGATGTGATTAGTATTCCTAAGCTTTTAAATGAATCCTTTGAAGATTACCAGAAAAGAGCTTTTACTGTTTACGATCACACACGATGTTTTTATAGAGAAGATAACCCGATACCAATGTTTTTTGAATTAAGGTTATACGATCAAGAAACAGCAGATTATCTCGACTGGGATATGGCTGAGAATAAGCCCTCTAATTAAGGCTACCCAGTACCCATATTAAAGAAACAAACCCAGTACAGACGATCTGTGCGCTTAGAATTTTTACCTTTACAAACCTTTACACCTCATTTACCCTCTTTTGTAATGATTGCTAACAATTACAGTTATATAGCGATACGATCGTTGACAAAACTTTACACGAAAGCCCAAAGGAGCTTCTATGGAAATAATACTTCAAGACCTTGATGACTTAATACCCTACATTCGTAATCCAAGAAAGAATCAAAGTATCCAAAAGGTAGCCGTATCAATTAAAGAGTTTGGCTTCAGACAACCAATTGTGGTTGATAAAAAATTAAACATAATAGCCGGTCATACAAGGTACCAGGCAAGTAAGCTGCTAGGTCTTAAAAAAGTTCCTATTCATATAGCTAAGGAACTAAGCGCAGCACAGATTGCAGCATACAGAATTGCAGATAATAGAGTGGCCCAAGATAGTGAGTGGGACATTGGATTACTAAATACAGAGTTTACTGACCTATTAGATATGAACTACGATCTGGAACTGTTAGGCTTTGATTCTAAAGAACTTGAAGACCTTGTAGTAGACAAAGACAATAAAGATTTAGCTGACGAAGATACCACACTTCCAACACCAGAAGTCTGTTCTAGTTGTGGGCAGAGCTTGTTAAAGACTAGTAAGGAGTTATAGTTAAAGTATGAAAGCAAGTAAAGAACAAATATTAGTAGCAATAAGAAAAGGGAAAGGAATAGTAACCTCTGTTTGTCAACAACTAGGCATTAGTAGACAAGCTTTCTATCTCCGGGCAAACAAAGATGAAGAGATATTCGAAGCATTACAAGAGGCAAGAGAAGAGATAATTGACTTTGCAGAAACTAAACTTATTCAACTTATCGGAGACGGAAATGCTAATGCTATATTCTTCTACCTGAAAACAGTAGGTAAAGGCAGAGGATACATAGAGAAACAAGAGATTGAACAAACTTCTAAAACTATCAACATAATTGAAGTACCACAGATTGATGCCTCAGAGCCAACAATAGATGAGATACGAGAAAAACCCGAACACTAAAGTAATCTGGAAGCCTACTAAGAAACAATTAGAGTTCTTAAAGGCAGGAAGTATATTCGAGGTTGCATATTTAGGTGGAGCTGGTAGTGGTAAATCCTCAGTCCTGTTGATTGATGCCTGCCGCCAGATGAATTATCCTGATGCAAAAGCAGTCATCTTTAGAAGAACAACAAAAGAACTTCAGCAACTAATTGATTACTCACAACAAATCTATAGGAAACTTGGCGCAATCTTTCAAGTGCAAAAAGCCGTCTGGGTATTCCCATCAGGTGGAAAGATATTCTTTTCTCACATGGAAAGTCCACAAGATAAACATCAGCATGATGGACAAGAGTACAATTCAGGAATCTACTTTGATGAAATTACTCACTTTGAAGAGGATATGTATCTTTACCTGCATACTAGATGCCGGTCTACTAATCCTAAATTAATACCTAGAGTTAGATGTACTGGAACTCCAGTCGGGAAAAACCTAGACTGGGTCAGAAAGAGGTTCATTGAGCAAGGACCTTACAAGATCGTAAAGGATCGTGAGACAGAATTATCACGTCTATATATTCCTGCGACCTTAGATGACAATCCACATCTAACAATTGCTGACCCGTTATATGAAAAAAGACTTAAGCAACAAGGAGACAATATTTTCCAAGCTTTAAGATATGGAGATTGGTCTGTTATAGATGGAGTAGCTTTCCCAGAAGTCAACGATCAGATGCACTTGATAGATTCCTATACACCTAACAGTAGCGATATTATAATTCGTGGATTCGATTGGGGCTTTACTGCGCCATTCGCTACGATCTGGATAGCAATAAATTATGATAACGAAATGATTTGCTTTAAGGAATGGATAGGAACTAAGGACGGCACAAATAAAGGATTGATGATGGGTGCAGACGAAGTAGGTAAAACAATTTTTGATATTGAAAAGCAACATGGACTTCACATATCTTATGGAGCTTCAGACCCAGCTTGTTGGGGAAAACAAAATGAGGGAGAATCTATAGGAGAGATATTGGAAAACTGTGGTCTTTATATGGATAGAGCTAAAAATAATAGGACTGCTGGTAAGCAGCAAATGCACATGAGATTGAGAGTCAACGAATACAGCAAGAAACCAAAACTGTTCTTTACAAAAGATTGCCCAATCACTTACAGATCGTTGCGAGAAATACAAACTGATAGAAAGAATCCAGAAGCTTACGATACATCAGGCTTTGACCATGCTGTAGATGCTTTGCGATATGCTATTATGGAAAGAACTATGGGAACAAATATAAATCAGGAAGAGCCTGAGACTCAAGGACAAACAGAAACAAGCATCCAAGAATTTTAATGATAGATAATAAATATAGAGTATTAGATTTGTTTAGCGGCATAGGTGGTTTTAGTTTAGGGCTAGAAGCTACCGGCCATTTTGAAACAATAGCTTTTGTTGAAAAAGACAAATTTTGCCAAAAGGTATTACAAAAGAATTTTAAGAACATACCAATAATGGAGGATATAAGAAATGTTAAAGGACACATATATCAAGCAGACGTCATCACAGGAGGATTCCCTTGCCAACCATTCTCAACAGCAGGGAAAAGAAAAGGAACAGATGACGACAGATATCTCTGGGATGAAACTATTAGAGTCATCCGAGAGTGCAAACCCAAATGGTTCATTGGGGAAAATGTTGAAGGTATTATTAACATCCAAGACGGCATGGTACTCAGACAGGTGCAAGACGATCTGGAAAGAGAAGGTTTCGAAGTCAGGTGTCTTATTATTCCAGCTTCTGGCATCGGTGGTTGGCATCAAAGAAAGAGGGTCTGGATTATTGCCTACTCCGACTTGTGTAGAGAGCGAACACCCACAAATGATACCAGTAAAGAGAGGCAACACAATTCGAAGACTAAGCAAGGACGGGATTTCAGCTTACAGTCTGAACCTAGCCGATACGATGAGGATGTACCCGACTCCAGTAACTCAGGAAACAAACGAACCAATCGAAAAATGGATAGCGAGAGCAAAGGTAAAAAAAGAACAGGGAATAAATCTTCAGTTCAAACTTTCTCATCATGTTCAGATGTACCCAACTCCAACAGTAGGTTGCGAGGAAGGAGGAGAACAATCGAGCAGAGTGGAGAGAACAAAATCTGGAAGTTTTATTCTAAGGAAGAAGAACAAGCCAGAGTCAACATTCGGGGCAAAACTATCGGACACAATGTTGTACCTAGAGAAGAAGATGTATCCAACACCAGCACAATTCGAAGACCGAACATTACCACAGACAACACACAAGATGGACAAAAAGAATTTTCAAAAGAAGATGTCAAACTTAGCATCAAGAGTTCGTTATCAAGCAATGTACCCAACACCAACACAGAGGGATTACAAAGACACAACAATAAGCAAGACCCATCAAAACAGAAACTCGGACTCATTGCCAATAACGATGATGAAGAAAGGGAAACTTGGTGGCAAACTGAATCCAGAATTTGTGGAGTTCCTAATGGGGTATCCTATGAACTGGACAAAGATAGAGCCAGACGAGTAAAAGCTTTAGGTAATTCTATAGTGCCGCAAATAGTTTATGAGATAGGAAAAGCCATAGCGAGTACAAAGTAATAAACCTTATACGATCCTGTAGCCTTTTTTTAGAGGGCTTATTTTAGCCTTTGTTTATAGGGTCTTAAAATAAACTTGTCATAATCACTTGACATATATACTACATAGTCCATACTTTACTTATCATGAAGAACAAAGGAGAAACGAAAATGGAAGAACAAGTAAGGAAGTTTTGGGAAGATTACAATAAGGTTAAAGTTGGGGCTATTAAATTAGTTCACGAAAGATTAAATGGCAAACAACCACCAATTTATTTTGCTTGTAACTTGGTTTCTATAATCCCATCAAAAGGTGGAATTAGTAAATGTGAGTTTATGAAACTTAGTTATAAAATGGGTTATGTCCAAAAAAGATTTGGAATGGAAAAAACTCATTACATTGTTAAAAGTAATTATGACACAGAAGATGATTCAGCTTTTGTTATGAGCAGAGTAAATGATGCTTTGGCTACACACTTACAAAAGCAAACTAAATGCTGGGTAGAATCAGAAGAAATTTTAACTTAAAAAATCAGGGTCTGGCAGTACCTTAAACTGCCATCTCATGGAGAGAGGAGACAAAAATGGAAGAACAAACATTTAATTTAATCGGAAAGGCAATAGGGTTAGCAAGTTTATTCCCTTTCTACAGATTACTACTAGAAGAACTTACAGGAGGGTCTAGGTAAATCCTAATCCAAAAAACCCTACCAGATCCTGTAGCATAATATATAATTACTGTGGGATGGTATCGGACTTCCTTTCCGAACTTAGCCATCCCTCTTGCTAAAGATAAAAGATTGATTTAAACTTAAAAGCAAATGGCTATATCAGAAACACTTGCAGCACTACAACAAAATTTCGCAGAAACCAAACCAGACATGAAAGAAATAGCGAGTTCGGAAGACAACCTTTATCTAAAAGGTACAATCATTCCTTACAATCCAGATACCTTGTTGGGTAGAAAAGGATTCCCAATATACGACCAGATGAGAATTGATGACCAAGTTAAAGCTTGTCTTACATTAAAGAAGTTCGCAACATTAGCACCTAACTACGAAATAATTCCTGCATCAAATGATGAGCAGGACATTGAGGTAGCTGACTTTGTAACTTACTGCTTTGAAAAAATGCAGGGAAGCATGATAGATAATGTTTTGGAAATCATGACCGCACTTGATTATGGATACTCAATAACTGAAATAAACTACAAGACTTTTACCTCTGGAAAATATGATGGCAAGATAGGACTTGCTAATCTAAAAACTAAACAACCTTATTACTACAGATTCGCAGTTGATGAATATGCTAATTTGCTTAAAGATGGAATAGTTTATGATAGAGGTGGAGCTGAAGATTATTATCCGACATCTAAATTCTTAATCTTTAGTTACCAAAAAGAATTTGGCAATCACTACGGCACTTCAGATTTAAGACCGGCTTATCGAGGTTATTGGAGCAAGGATGTTCTAATTAAGATGTGGAATATTTATTTAGAAAGGTTTGCTAATCCGACTGTGGTTGGTAAGTACAAAAGTAACGATCCATCAGGAAGAACAAATCTTAGAAATATTCTGGACAACTTAACAGCTAAAACTTCAATCACACACAGAATGGATGAATTTGATATTGGACTATTAGAGTCAAACAGGGCATCTACTAATGACTTCAATACTGCCCTAAACTTCTATAATAAGTCGATAGCTCGTTCAATCTTGATCCCAGATCGTTTAATGGCCGAAGGAGATACTGGAGCTTATGCTCAAGCCAAGATTCATTTCGATGTGTTCTTATGGATTATTCAGAAGCTAAGACAAGACATTGAAGAGTCAGTAATGAATGAGCAGTTAATTAAAAGATTAGTTGCTTATAATTTCTCTAACGTGGAAGAACTACCTCAGTTTAAATTTAATCCGATGACAGACGACCAGAAGTTACAATTGCAAACTTTATTTATTACAGCAGTTGAGAAAGGAGTTGTAGTTCCAACACTAGAAGATGAGAACGTATTAAGAAGACAGTTAAACTTCCCTGAAAAAGATTTAGATGTTGAAACTGCAGATAGTGTAGTTGAAGAGACCCCAGATGAGGAAGTTATTGAGGAAGAAACTGAAACTGTAATTGAGAATACAACTAATATGTCAGAACCAGACACAAAACCTACATCCTCAATGAAAGAAGAAGCCGATAGAGGACTTGCCTGGAGAAAGGAACTGAATAGAGGTGGAACTAGAATCGGTGTTGCCAGAGCTAACCAATTAAGCAATAGAGAAAATCTAAGTATTTCAACAATCAAAAGAATGTACTCATACTTCTCAAGACATGAAGTTGACAAGCAAGGTCAAGGATACGAAAGAGGAGAAGATGGATATCCAAGTGCAGGTAGAATCGCTTGGGCATTATGGGGAGGAGATGCAGGATTTAGCTGGAGTCGCAGGATCGTAGAGCATTTAAAAAACCACAATGAACCACAACCACATAAACATTATGCAAAAACCAAAGCTGAGAAAAGAGTAGACTTTGCTACAGTCGAGAAGACTTTAGACAAATTAGATAATGACTTTGAACAGTCAGTTATTACTGTGATGACAAAACAAATGGAAGCAGTCAAGACCTATATTAAGAATAAGATGACTAAGAATGAGTTTGATTTTACAGCAATTGACAATCTGGACCTGAAGTTTAAATCAGAACTAATTCAAAAATTTGAAGACGGATATGCTAATGCTTACTCTGTTGGAAAAAAAGAAGCACGAGATTCGCTGCCTAAGAAATTTCTTAAGACCCAAATAGGTGTAGGAATCTTAACTGCTGGTTTCAAAAGATACTTTAAATCTAAAGCAAGACTGGATGTTAAAAAAATATCTGCAACCTTAACTAATGACATGATGGGAATCCTTTTAAATTCACTAACACGAGGAACATCAATTCCTAAAACAACTATTGCAATTCAGCAAGGATTCAATCCTTACATTGCAGATGGTACAGAGATATCTTCCAAGACCGGTAAGGCAATGACCGGTTATAGAACCACAGCTATTGTAAGAACAGCTAATCTTGGAGCTTACAACTTTGGCAGAAGAGAAGTCGGAGATGACAAAGATGTTAAAGACTTTATTATTGGATATCAGCTTTCAGCAGTTCTTGATGGAGAAACAAGTGAGGTTTGTGAATTGGTTGCAGAGCTTGAACCACAAATTAGAATCGAAGATGAAGGTTTATTGAATGACCTAACTCCACCACTACATTACAACTGTAGAACAATCTTGGTGTTCATGACTAAGGAAGATTTACCTGTAGAATGGAGTGATGAGTCCGACTTATATGAAATCATTGACCTAAGTGGAATGACGGAATGACGGCAGTACAATCTCTATCAACACTAGAGGATGCTAAAAAATTTATTAAAACTTTAATAAAAACAGAAGCTCGTTGTTGCAAATGCAATAAACTTCTGGCAAAATATAACAAGGAAGGCTTACTTGCTGGAGAAGTTAAATGCAATCGTTGTGGTAGCATTGAAATTTTTTAAGCGCCTATCCTAAGAAGTTCTCAGAAACTCAAAACAAAAAAAAGCTAACTATTATTAGCTTGGGAGATTATAATGGCAGACAAAAAGAATGAGGAGCTTGAAGTTTCAGTTTTGGCAGAAGATGTAGAGGTCAAAGAGGAAGAAGAGATTAAAGAAAAGCTCATGGAAAAGGATGTTTATGCTACAGCAGAGGAAGCTGAAGTAAGAGCAGAAGAAATGGGTGGGAAAGGTTCTCATGAAATGAAAATAGAAATTGAGGAAAAAGAAGAAGTTAGATATATGCCATTTCCAACACATGATGAATATGAACAGGCTTTATCAGAAGAGACAGAAGAAAAGGAAGAAGTAGTTGTTGAAAGTTCTCAAAAAACGCTCAACGATCTTGAAGCATTAAATTGCGACTGTCCTGAAACTAAGGCAGAGTGCGACTGTGATAAAACCGAGACATCTGCAAAGAAACACGCAGTAGAAACTTCATTTAATCTTGAAGGAGTAGAAATATTCTCAACTGGAACTTGGAATGGAGACAAATACGAAACTAAAGACCTTAATGCAATGGTAGACAACTTTGATGAGACTGGATTCCAACCACCATTAAAATTAGGCCATAACGAAGAGCAACCAGAAATGCTTGATGGAGCACCTGCACTTGGTTATGTAGATAAGATATATGTAGAAGGGTCTAAGTTACTTGCTAACTTTGTTAGTCTTCCAAAAAAAGTATACGAAGCCATTAAAAGAGGAAACTACAAAAGAGTAAGTTCTGAAATTTATTGGAATTACAAAAGCAATGGTATGACTTTAGATAGGGTCTTAAAAGCTGTTGCACTTCTAGGTAGCGAAATTCCTGCCGTTACTAATCTGGAAAGTATTTCAGGGCTTTATAACAAAGACGCAGAATTTAAATACTACCTTGAAAAGGAGAAAGAAATTATGGACACGATCATAACTAATGAAGTATCCGTTAAAGAATTTAAGGCTTTGCAGGACGAAATTGCAAAACTTAAAGAAGAAAAAGCAATTACTGAAGAAGAGTTAAATGTTAGAAAATCTCAGCAGAGAGCTGAAAAAATATCTACATTCGTATCTCATCAAAAAGAAGTTGGTAGGATACTACCATCCTTTGAAACTCAGTTAAGGGCTTTACTTGAAACTACAAATGACAACAAAGTATATAGCTATACATTAGATGAAAAAGTTATAGAGCTTTCACAGTTTGAATTAGTGGAATCAATAATAGAATCATTACCTAAGTTAGTTGAGTTTGCAGAAATCTCCGAGTCTGGAGAATTTATAGTAGACCGACTTCCTTATACAAGTGCTGGAGATGAAGTTGACCGAAGAGCGAAACTATACATCAAGCATGGAAAAGCAAGTCAGTATTCCGAAGCTTTAGAATTAGTCTTAAAAGATGACGAAACTTTGAAGTCAGAATACGAAGGAAAAAAATAGAAAGAGAGGTAATAAATTATGAGTCAAAAACAATATTTAGGAATGGTAGCTGGAGAAGATTTAAGTACTGCACAATACAAGATACTTAATGTTTCTGCTGCAGATACCGTAACACTAAGAGTTGCAGCAGGAGCTGGAGTTCTTGGAGTATTGAATAACAAACCTGCAAATGGCGAAAACGCAACTGTTGTTGTAGGTGGATTAACAAGATGTTTTGCAGGTGGAACTATTACAGCAGGTAGCTGGATTAGTTGTACTGCTTCTGGAACTGGCTTAGCAGCAACTTCTGGACAATACATTTTAGGAAAATCAATAACTGCTGTAGCAAGTGGTGGGTATTTTCAATTACTCGTACAACATAATGGCTACAGAGGTTAAAAAAATATAGGAGATTAAATTATGGGAATAACAAGCAGAGACGTTCATATTGACAGACCATTATCCAATTTAGTAGTTGGATTTGAGCCTCAAGGTACGATCGTACAAAGCTTTTTACCAATAGTTAATGTGAGCAAACAATCTGATTTGTACTTCAAGTATGATAAAGGCGATTTCTTTAGAGTACCAGATACAACAATAAGAGCTCCAAAAACTAAAGGTAGAACAGCAATTTTTAACGTATCCTCTGATTCTTACTATGCAACTAACTATGCGCTAGTAGATGAAATGGATTACGAAACTTTAGTGAACCAAGATGAGCCACTAAGAGTTGACGAGAGATCAGCAAGGAATCTATTTGACCTATTAAACTTAGATATGGAAAATAGAGTTGCTGGTGTTTTAACAAATGGTGGTAACTTAGGTGGAACATCAGCTGTAGCATCACAATGGGATTCTAGCGCAGCGGGAACATCCGATCCTTTCGGAGATATCGCAACTGCAAAAGAGTCTATCAGAAGCACAACAGGCATGGAAGCTAACACAATCATTTTAGGCAAACAATGTTATGACGCACTTATTAGACACGCAGACATTCTTGACAGAATTAAGTATGTCCAAAAAGGTGTTGTAACAGCAGACCTTCTTGCTTCATTATTTGATGTAGCAAATGTTTATGTTGGTAGGTCAGTTATCAATGGAGGTTCAGAAAACTTAGCAGATTCTTTCTCAGACGTTTGGGGTAAGAATACTGTCTTAGCACATTTTGCGCCACCGAGTACTGATGGAAGAAACCCATCATTAATGTATGGTTTCAGATGGACTAACCCAATGTTCGGAGCACCATTCGCTGTCGAAAAATGGGATGATCCAGACCACAGAAACTTCACTAATTTAAGAGTGCAATATTATCAAGACGAGAAAATTGCAGCTTCTGAATTAGGTTATCTGTTATCATCTTGTGTAAGCTAACAAG
>TARA_R110000751_G_scaffold256865_1_pt1 | contig 18268 bp, 17 predicted proteins | sample TARA_R110000751 | Tara Oceans TARA_R110000751 (sample SAMEA4398001) | marine metagenome | biome: Polar Biome; feature: [MES] marine water layer (ENVO:01000295) within the mesopelagic zone...; material: water (ENVO:00002006), including particulate matter (ENVO:01000060) such... | reverse complement strand
CGCCTTCCTTTAAAGACCCGATCTTGCGATCGGGTCTTTTTTTTTTGGGATAGATTGAATTCTCTCCCACTGCCGTTTTTACCTCTAAAGACGCCTTTAAGACCTTCACCATTTATTTGGTGGAGGTTTTTTTTGAAGAAAATGAAGGAATTGGATTCTTATACCCGAATTTGGTAAAATGCTATTTTCAGAAAATATAGATTAGAAAATCGACTTTAGAATGGTATTTATCCCTTTAAAACAAAGATAAATAGCGCCTGCACCGGCAATTATTCCAAAGAAAAGAAACACGAAAAACATAAATGTTTCTTTGTTCAAAAAGGATAATGTAAGTAAATAAGGGCTCAAAAAAAGTAACGGCAAGGCAAAGGCCAAGAATTTTAAACCTTTTTTTAATAAGTCGAAATCTGTGTGCTCTTTACCCATTTTTTATGTGTTAAGTGTTAAGCGTTAAGCGTTAAGGGTTAAGGGTTATGTGTTATGTGTTGCGAGTGATGGCGTTTCGAACGGATTTGTATTTTTTCAATAAGGCCTGTGCCTCTCCCTCAGAAACCTTTAATTCTTCCATAATCATCCGTACGCCACGGTCCACGAGCTTGTTGTTGCTCAATTGCATGTCCACCATTTTGTTTCCTTTAACCCTTCCCAATTGAACCATCGCAGTAGTTGAAATCATATTGAGGACTAATTTTTGTGCGGTCCCCGCCTTCATTCGGGAGCTTCCGGTAACAAACTCGGGTCCAACGGTTACAACCACTGGAAATACTGCGGTATTTGCCAATGGACTGTCTTCATTACAAGTAATACAGCCCGTTGGAATGTTTTTCTCATTGCATTTCTTCAACGCGCCAATTACGTAGGGCGTAGTACCGGAAGCCGCAATACCAATTACAATATCTTTTTCTGAAATATTTTCCTTTTGAAGATCTTCCCAACCTTGGTTTCCGGAATCTTCTGCAAATTCAACGGCTTTTCGGATTGCTGTATCGCCGCCGGCTATCAAACCGATAACCAAATCGTGCGGTACACCGAAGGTTGGCGGGCATTCGCTGGCATCAACAATTCCCAAGCGGCCGCTGGTACCTGCGCCTATGTAAAACAATCTCCCGCCGGCCCTTAATTTTTCAACTACTTTTTCAGTGAGTTTCTCAATCTGAGTCAGTGCTTTTTCAACGGAATACGCAACGGTCTTGTCTTCGTTATTGATATTTTTAAGCAATTCGGAAACGCTCATTTTTTCCAAATGATTGTAGTTGGAATCGGCTTCTGTTGTTTTTTTAAAAGTCATCTTTTTTATTATGGAGACGCACGGCTCTGCGCCTTTACGTTATTGAGACGCACATTCTTCCGCCTGTACGCTAAGTTATGATATTTTATTGCACCGTATAATTAAGTGTTGAAACTTCTGAAACCCTAAAATATCCCAACGGGAAATTATCCGGGCTCGTTTCATTTACAATATTTCCACGGACCGTTGCGGGCTGCGTTTCAAACGGACCTCCGCCTTGGTCGCTGGTTTGCTGCAAAAGAATAAACATAAAATTGTAATATGCTTCACTAACGCCGTAAATGTTGAATTGCACCTCGTCTCCCGGCGCCAAGTCTTCCACTAAATAATATCCAAAAATAGTGTTTCCGTCAAAAAATTCATCATTGTAAACATCGAGCACATCTCCTCTTTCTGACAGTCCCTCAAAAAAGTAGAAATTTCGCTGGCCCGGCGGATCCGTAAAAAATGCTTTCAATTCAATATCCTCTCCCGTAAAGCCACCATCATCCCTTTGCTCAACAAATTCCAATGGCGCAACTGTATAAAGGGTTTCGGTAGCCGTATAGGTTTCATTTTGGTAAATTATCCGCAATGTGTATTCTGTGTTTAACCGCGGTGTCAAATCGGCTCTGTAAACGCCATTTTGGGTATAAATGAACGGATAAACCTCGCCGTTTTCATCGGTAATGGTTATTTCGGCATCAGTAACAAACGGCACGTTGTTATCAAAAAACGGAGCCGTGGTGGTCAACCTAACTGCTGAACTGGCGTTACCATTTTGCCAACGGTTCAGGTTGGCCTCTACTACCAGCCGCGGCGGCGCGTCGTTGAGTTCCACATCTATGACATCTTCACAGGAAGAAAAAATTCCGAAGAAAATCACCAATAAAAATAACTTCTTCATACGTTTAAAATTTAAAATTGTAAGTTACCGAAGGGATTATCCCAAATATTGACAACCGCACTGCTTCAGTCTGCCGAATGTCCGTATTTTCCCTGAAGCTAATGGAAGCCGCATTTTTACGGTTGTAAACGTTATAGATACTAAAAACCCATTCGCCTTTCCATCGTTTCGTACTTTCGGGTTTCGGCGTCCAAGTGGCAGAAAAATCCAATCGGTTAAAGGAGGAAAGTCGGCTGCTGTTCCGTGCTTCGTAAACCGGCACGATCACGCCATTGTACTGATACTGCCCTTCGGGATAAGTTGTGGGTATGCCAGTTTGAAATATAAAATTGGCGCCAAAGGACCATTTTTTTGAAAGCTCGTATTGGCCCGTTACTGAAATATCGTGCGTTTTGTCCCAAGGCGAGTTGTACCATTCGCCATTGTTGATTCCACTTTCGGCAGGCGTTCTTCCGGGTGTTCGTTGCTCACTTTTTGAAAGGGTATAGGCAAGCCAGCCCTGTAATTTGCCCGTTGTTTTTTTGAAAAGCAGCTCAAGCCCGTAGGCTCTTGCCTCCCCGTTTAAGAGAATTTGTTCCACTGCATTGTTGGCAATTAAATCTGCATCATCTACGTAATCCAGTCGGTTTTTAACTTCTTTGTAAAAGGTTTCCACTTCGAGGGAATAATTTTTGAAATTTCTGAAATACCCAAATGCCACTTGGTCTGCCAATTGTGGCTCAATGTATTTTCCGCTGGGCGCATAAATGTCAAATGGCGTAGGCGAAGTGGTGTTACTGATTAAGTGAATGTACTGCGCCATTCGGTTGTAGCTGGCTTTGATGGAGGAGTCGTCATTCAGCAAATAGGAAATGGCAAAACGCGGCTCCAGATTGGCGAACGATTTTATGGTCTCGCTTCTGCTGAAAGAAACGGTATCGATTGGGGGCGCTTTCTGATAAATATCCAAGCTTTCATTATAAATTATAGGATTATCATTTTCATAGAGAAATAGTTCATCCTGTCCCAAACGGTTAAAAGTGGACAGACGAAGTCCGGCCTGTACCGAAATTTTATCTGAAATATCTATTTCGGCATCAACATAAGCTGCGTTTTCCCAAGCGTACTTATCGGTAAGTTTAAAAGGATTTATCCCCGAATCTTCCGTAGTTGGCGTTACATCGCCCGGATTGAATTTGTAATAAATGCTGTTGATGCCATAGCGCAAATCTATATTGTTTGAAATGTAGTGGGTGAAATCGTATTTCAAATTGAAATTCCGGATGCCGCTGTCAAAATCAAACTCTACAAATTTCAGTTCCAAACCGTAATAATAATCTGAATATATCAGAGATAGGTTCGAAAACAGTTTATCTGAAAAAAGATGGTTCCAGCGAAGGTTCAATGTTGTATTTCCGAAGCTATTCGCAAAACTGTCCGATATTTCAAAAACATCCCTTCCGAAGTAACCGGACAAATAAAGGCGGTTGTTATCGTTGAGATTGTAACTAAGTTTGGCGTTCAAATCATAAAAATAGGCAATGTTGTCATTGTCAAACAAAGGTAGGAACAGGTGGGCGTAGCTGCTTCTTCCCCCAATCAAAAACGAGGCTTGGTCTTTCTTTATTGGCCCTTCCAAGAGCAATCGGCTGGCAACCAAACCAATGCCTCCGCTGGCGTGATATTCCCGCTTGTTGCCATCTTTTTGATAAATATCCAAAACCGAGGAAATGCGTCCGCCGTAACGTGCGGGAATGCCTCCTTTGTAAAGCGTCAAGTCCTTAATGGCATCGGGATTAAAAACCGAAAAGAACCCGAACAAATGCGAAGAATTATAAAGCGTGGCTTCATCCAAAAGAATCAGATTTTGGTCCGCCGCCCCGCCGCGAACGTTGAAACCGCTGGCGCCCTCGCCCGCACTCGTAACTCCGGGAAGCAACGTTATCGCTTTGATAACGTCAACTTCGCCCAAAACCACAGGAATTTTTTTAATAGTGGTCGTGGAAAGGGTATTGGTGCTCATCTGCGAGCTGCGAATGTTCAATCTTTCGTTATTTGCTTCAATTACAACTTCGTCCAGACTTTCGGTATCCGTTGTTAAGGACAAATCTTTTTTAACATTTTCGGAAAGGGAAATCCGTACCTTTTGGGGCGCAAAACCAATGCTGCTGTACACAATTTCATATTCGCCTTTCGGAAGTGTAATGGAGTAATAACCATACTGGTTTGTAACCGTGCCCGTTTGAAGGGAAGGAACAATAACGTTTACGCCAATAAGGGTTTCCCCGGTATCTTCTTCGGAAATGGTACCGCTAAGTGTGAATTTTTCCTGCGCGAAGAGTCCCGTGCTATCCACCAAAGAAGTAAGACCGAAGATTATGAGAAAGGTAAATATGTTTTTCAGCTGCATATTTGGGATGGGGTAAAAAAAACCTCCAGCAAAGCTGAAGGTCTATAAAACGGTTTGATTTTTATTTTAGTTCTACCAGTATTTTATTAAAAGTGGTGCTGGGTCTCATTGCGTCATAAACCAGTTTTTCCGTAGGCTTGTAATAGCCGCCTATGTTTACGGGATGGCCTTGCGCCGCTATCAATTCATCATTTATTCTGGCTTCGTTTTCTTTCAAGGCCTTGGCAATTGGCGTGAAGATATTTTTCAATTCTGAGTCTTTATCCTGTTTTGAAAGTGCTTCCGCCCAATACATGGCCAAATAGAAATGGCTACCGCGATTGTCCAGTTCGTTTACCTTTCGGGACGGGGATTTGCTGTTTTCCAAATACTTCTCTGTGGCTTCGTCCAAAGCATCTGCCAAAACAATTGCTTTTGGATTGTCATATTTCGAACCCAAATGTTCCAAGGAAACTGCCAATGCCAAAAATTCGCCCAAGGAATCCCAACGCAGGTGGTTTTCTTCCAAAAACTGCTCAACGTGCTTAGGGGCGGAACCTCCGGCACCTGTTTCAAAAAGCCCGCCGCCGTTCATCAAAGGAACGATGGAAAGCATTTTTGCACTCGTGCCCAATTCAAGGATAGGGAAGAGGTCAGTTAAATAATCGCGAAGCACATTTCCCGTAACCGAAATAGTATCTTTTCCGGCTTTTACGCGTTCCAAGGTATATTCAGTAGCTTTTTCTGGTGAAAGAATTTTTATTTCAAGACCCTCGGTATTGTGTTCGGGTAGATATTTGTTTACTTTTTTAATGAGCTCGGCATCGTGGGCGCGGTTTTCATCCAACCAGAAAACGGCCGGGTTTCCAGTTGCGCGGGCGCGCTCCACGGCAAGCTTTACCCAATCCTGAACAGGTAAATCCTTTACTTGGCACATTCTCCAAATATCTCCTTTTTCAACCGTGTGCTCGATAATCACTTTTCCGGAAGCATCCAAAACCTGAACTTTTCCATCCTTAGAAATTTCAAAAGTCTTGTCATGGCTACCGTATTCCTCTGCTTTTTGGGCCATTAAGCCTACGTTTGGGACCGTGCCCATTGTGGTTGGATCAAAGGCGCCGTGCTTTTTGCAGAATTCGATTGTGGTTTCGTAAACGCCAGCGTAACTGCTATCTGGGATTACGGCTTTGGTATCGTGGGGTTTCCCATCAGGTCCCCACATTTGGCCCGAATTGCGAATCATTGCCGGCATAGAGGCATCAATAATTACATCGCTTGGCACGTGCAGGTTGGTGATGCCCTTGTCGCTGTTAACCATTGCCAAATCTGGATTTTCGGCCATTATCTTTTTAATGTCCTGCAGAATAGCATCCCTTTCATATTCGTTCAATTCGGAAAGTTTGTTTTCCAAATCGCCCAATCCATTGTTGGCATCTACTCCTAATTTTTTAAAGGTATCTGCATATTTTTTGAATAAATCCTCAAAATAAACCTTTACGGCATAGCCAAAAATAATCGGGTCGCTCACTTTCATCATCGTTGCCTTCAGGTGGACCGAAAACAAAACCTTCTTTTCTTTCGCATCTTTAACCTGTTCCTCCAAAAAAGAAACCAAGGCTTTTTTGCTCATTACCGTAGCGTCGATGATTTCGCCTTTTAAAACTTTTAGGTTATCTTTTAGAACGGTTTTATTGCCATCATTTCCCACCAAAACAATACTCAAGGTATCATCGGTTGCCAAAGTCAATGATTTTTCATTGTGGAAGAAATCGCCGTGCTGCATCGTGGCTACGTGGCTTTTGCTATTGCTGCTCCAGGCGCCCATACTGTGCGGATGCTTTTTCGCGTAGTTTTTTACGGCCTTCGGGGCGCGGCGGTCGCTATTTCCTTCGCGGAGCACTGGGTTTACTGCACTTCCTTTTACTTTGTCATATTTGGCTTTAATTTCTTTTTCTTCGGAAGTAGTAGCGGTATCGGGATAATCTGGAATCTTGAATCCTTTCTTTTGAAGTTCCTCGATAGCTTCATTTAGCTGCGGAAGGGAGGCACTAATATTTGGAAGCTTTATGATGTTTGCCTCCGGGGTTTTTGCCAATTCACCCAACTCTGCCAAATCATCATTCACGCGCTGCTCTTCCGTGAGAAATTCAGGAAAGACCGCCAAGATTCTTGCCGCCAGCGAAATATCGCGACTTTCGAGCTCTATGTTTGCGGGGGAAGTAAATGCTTGGACAATAGGTAAAAAAGAATGGGTTGCCAAAGCCGGTGCCTCATCGGTTTTGGTATATATAATTTTGGAAGATTTTGTCATTGAAGTGTTTTTTTGAATGGAATATTTGAAATTTAAGGAATGCAAATATAGCGATTTGGAGGGGCTTTTGAAAGGAGTTTATAAGTTTAGGAGTTTAAAAGTTGAGGGGTTGAGGAGTTGAGGGAAATTAAAAAAATAAGTCAATATTTCAACTCTAAACTTCTCACCCTCTCAACTCATCGACTGAAAAGTACCTAAAACAAGAAAAGCCATATCATAGTATAAATACTGCTGATATGGCTCCTTGTAAAGTAAACTTTTACCAACCATCCCGACAGAATCGGGATCAAAGCAAGGTTATTATAAACTTGCGGTTGTGGCTTACTTACACGGGTTCAAAGTTTTGTAATTTGCATCTTCCGTGAGGTCGATGCCATTTTCAAAAAACTGACCCAAAAACTTTTTCTGATCTCAATACTAATAATCTAAAGATCGTGAGTACCTCAAACAATCAAAAAAAGCTTGTAAAGTGTTTCTTTTTATTTTTTCAAAATCTGGAAACTAACAGTCAAAAGAGCGTTAGCTTCGTCAGCAATTTGGAAAAAAATAGTGTAAAAGAACGTTACTTTATTTTATCAATGTGGCCGTTAGGCCGTTTTGATAGTGCCAATATAGAACAGAAATCTTGATATGCAACAATTTATAACACATTAAAAATCCACAGGTTACGAACATGGCTTATCAACAAATGTTCATAAAAAAAGCCCTGTAAAAACAGGGCCTCTGAAGGTTTTCAACAAAGAATAAACTATGAACGTTTTTCTTTGATACGGGCTTTCTTCCCGGTAAGACCTCTAAAGTAGTAGATACGGGCTCTGCGCACGCTTCCTTTTTTGTTGATCTCAATTTTTTGAAGGGCTGGCATATTAAGTGGAAAAATACGTTCCACACCAATGGTACCGCTCATTTTGCGGATTGTAAAAGTTTTGGTCACTCCCGATCCCTTAACTTGAATTACAACACCTCTAAAGAACTGGGTTCTTGTTTTTTCACCTTCACGGATTTCGTAATAAACTGTAATAGTATCACCAGCTCCGAATTCAGGGAATTCTTTTTTTGTAACAAATTCGTCTTGTACAAATTTAATTAACTCTTCCATTTTGTTAATTTGATAAAGTTTGATTTAAAACAACGTTCGCGGTTCTCGCCAGAGGTTGGATTAAGTGGGTGCAAAAGTAATGAATTTATATGATTGCGCAAGAAAAATTTTTAATTGTTGGCAATGATAGGATGAATCAGAGGTTGTTTATCCATTCTGTGATATCTTTGAGCACTTGGGGCGAAAGCGTTTGCTCAATTTGCGCATATTCCATCACTGATCCCGTTTCACATTCTTGGAACAAATGGTTTATCCCCGGATAGGATTTTAAGGTAATTTTTTTGGTAGTATCGGCTTCAGAAATACGCAACAGTACCCCTAAATTTTCTTTGGCCGGAACCTGTAAATCCTTTTCGCCATTTAAAGCCAAAAAGGGACAGTCAACATTTTCAAGAGCGTTTATGGGATCGTATCTTATGAAATTACTGAGCCAGGGGCTGGAATAGGATTCTACTATCAACGTTTTGTAATACGCCTCTGTCATTCCGTGTTCAGAGGGAAAATTTGGGTGTTCTTTAAAAAAGTCACTTGTATATTTTTCCAGGTTGTATTTTAAGGAATCAACCGGGGAGGTAGTGACCGTGCTCATTATTCCCTTATCAAATTCAATTTCTTTTGAAATAAACGAATCGGAAGAACCCATGGATCGCAGTTGAAGTTGCTTTTGAAGAAGCAAAAGTTCACTGCCGGGAATCATAACACCGGCCATGGAGACAATAAAGGCTACGTTTTTATTTTCTGAAGCCACCATTGGAGCAATGACTCCACCCTCGCTATGGCCAATCAGGCCTATTTTTTTCGGATCGATTTCTTTTCTGCCTTCCAAGTAAGTAATTGCCGCTACCACATCTTCAGCAAAATCTACAGATGTTGCTTTTGAAAAATCACCCGTAGATTCACCAACGCCTCTATCGTCATAGCGAAGCACTGCTATCCCGTGGCTGGCGAGATAATCTGCCAGGACCCAAAAAGATTTATGTCCCAAAATTTCCGAGTTTCTATTTTGGGGACCGCTACCTGAAATTAGGATTGCCGTTGTAAAATTCCCTCCGGTTTTAGGGTAGGTAAAAGTTCCCTTCAATGTAATACTGTCCTGCATATTTTGAAAGGATACTTCTTCTATATTATATGAAAACGGAGCTTGTGGGGTCTGTGGACGGTTGAGATTGTCTTGGGCAAAAAAACTTGTGGACGTTAAAAGCAATATTAATACTGTAGTTATTTTTTTGAATTGCAAATAGGAATGCGCCACGGGAATTATGGTAATTATGGCCGTAATTATTAAAAACAGGGTAAGAGCAGTATGCTGTTTGAAGAGAAAGCAGGTGATTATTATCAGCAATCCCCCTGCTACCCATAATTTACCGGCAAGTCTGTGCGTGCTTTTCCAAATAGTTTCGTTCTCCAATGCCCAAGGGGTTCGGATGCCAATAAAGTAATTGGGTTTGATGGTTTTGAAGTAATTGCCCAAAACAACATAAAAGACACCTATAATTATAAAAAGATAATTTGGATTGGTCAACGTCTGTTCTTTTACCGAATAGATTATAAACGTGAAAAGAACCGAAAGGAAAAGCGTCAAATAGAACCGGATAGTATAAAATTTACCGCCCATCGCGGCTATTTTTTTCTTAGGGTCAATAAGCGGAACCAGCAAGAACAGCACGTACAAAAATATTGGGACGAGAGTGGTTAACCAGATAAGTTCATTTTTGCTTCCGTAACGGTCCACTTCGCCGCTTATGTTCCAATGAAGGGGAACTTCCGGGGGCAGGGAATTCCAAACGTACCATAGAAAAATAGCCGGAATTACGGTTATCAAGATCAAAGGGATTTCTTTTTTAAAATTGAATTGCATAATTTCTATTTTTTGAGGGTTAGTAGCCAAGTAAAAACATCGTCGAGAATTGTGGTGTTTATGGAATAGTGGATGAACTGTCCCTTTTTTTCTCCGGTTATTAAATCTGCACGCTGCAGAATGTCCAAATGGTGCGAAATACTGGGTTTGGATATATTAAAATTGTCCGCAATTTCGCCCGCTGTTAAATCCTCTTTTTTCAATAGTTCCAGTATTTCCCTTCGGGTTTCGTCATTTAAAGCTTTGAAAATATCTTTCACAATCTGTTTAGGTATTTAGACAAATATCTAAATAATAATTATAATCTGCAATTTTTTTTAAATGAAAAAAGGCGCGTGATAAATCGCGCGCCTACAATATTATGCCGATTTGCTTATTTATTTTGTATCAGCAATCCATTTGTCAATCTTATTTTCAAGCAACTTTAACGGCACACAACCCGTTTCCAAAACTTGGTTGTGGAATTCGCCGATTTGGAATTTGTCGCCCAATTCCTTTTCGGCTTTATGACGAAGTTCCAAAATCGTTAATTGCCCAATTTTATAGGCCAAGGCCTGTCCGGGATTGGCCATATAGCGCTCTATTTCTGAAATGATTCCAGCTTCGGGTTCGGCTTCGTTTTCCAAACAATATTGAATGGCCTGCTCGCGCGTCCAGCCTTTGGCGTGCATTCCGGTATCCACTACCAAGCGCACGGCGCGGTGCATTTCGGCGCCCAGCATTCCGAAATATTGGTACGGGTCTGTGTAAAGCCCCAGTTCTTTTCCGAGCGATTCGCTGTAAAGCGCCCAACCTTCGCCATAACCGCTGTAGAAAAGGGTTTTTCGGAACATTGGCAGTTCATCATTTTCCTGGGTCAGCGAAATCTGGTAATGGTGCCCGGGAATGGCTTCGTGCAAAAAGAGCGACTCGTCGCTGTAAATATTATATTCCGAAGCGTTGAGGATGGGAACATAAAAAATACCGGGTCGCGTGCCGTCCAAAGAACCGGGATTGTATTCGGCACTTGCGGAATTTTCACGGAACTTTTCAGTTTGTTTTACTTCAAAAGGGGTTTTCGGTTTTTTGTCGAAAAGCACTTCCAGCTTCGGCTTCATCGTGTCGTATATAGTGTAAAAATGATCAATGATTTGCTGCGGTTCGGTATAGGGCATTAGCTCTTTATTAGTCCGCACGAAATTGAAGAATGCCTTCAGATCGCCCTTAAACCCGATCTGTTGCTTCACTTTTTCCATTTCTGAAGAGATACGAGCGACTTCACTTAAACCCAGTTGGTGGATTTCATCGGCGGTCATTTCCGTGGTGGTGTATTTTTTTATTTGGTGCTTATAAAACGCTTCGCCATTGGGCGTATCTGCAATTCCGGTAGTGGTTCTTCCTGCTTTTGAATAGTCGCCGGCCATAAAATCGTGAAGGCTTTGGTAAGCGGGAACAATTTTTTCGGAAATCATTTTGGAATAGGCTTCGGTAAGCTGTTTTTTGTCTTCTTCGGAAAAGTTTTCAGGGAAATTTTTTACGGGGGAATAGAATAGGTTCTTTTCCACATTGGGCTCGGTCATCGCCTTTAACTGCGGAACTACTTTTGCGATCAGCGATTTTGGAAGCACGTATCCGGCCGCCATGCCTTCCTTCATTCGGCTTTCCGCGGAATTTAGCCAGACTACAAATCCATCAACGCGTTTTAGCCAATTGTTGTAATCCTCCACCGTTTTGAAGGGTTGCGCGCTGCTGCCGCTTGCCAATTGGCCCATCAACAAGTTTACGGACCACATTTGGTCTATGGGAAAATAGATGCCGTTTTTGAAAGTAAGCGCCTCCAGGTTTATGTTGCATTCCCACAGCAGAATGTCCTTGCTCATCCTTTCGGTTTCGCTTAAATCAGCATCCTCAAAGGTGGAGGCTTCTTCTTTGTATTTTGTGTAATAGTTTTTCAGCTCAGCAATATATTCGTCTGAAAGGAAGTTTGGGAAACTGTCGTTGAAGCGTGAATCACCCGAAAATGTAGCGTTCAGTGGATTAAGTTTTAAACCTTCCTCGTAGTAATTGTCGAGCATATTGTTGAAATTTGAACTCACTTTATTTTCGGTTTTTGTGCTTTCTTTTTCTTTTGACTCGTTTTTGCAGGCGGTGAAAATGACTACGGCGAGGAGTAGTGTTATGCTTTGTGTGGTTTTCATTTTGTGTTGATTTTGTTTGATTTTGGTTGATTGTTGATAACCGCAAAATACTATTTCTTTGCCATAAACTCTTTTGCTGTTAAAACTGGAATTTTCGAGTTTTTAAAATCTTTTTTATTTCGTGTTATAATGATGTCAATTTGATTTTCCATAGCCGAATAATACTGTAATCCGTCTTCAAAATCTGGAAAATCATCATCGCTCAAAGCCAGCTGGGTTATTTTCTCATCCAGGCTTACTATTTCAACGAGAAGTTTAAATTTCCGCAGTATTTCCCGTGCTTCTTTTGTTGATTTCAGTTTAGTGAGGATGTAATTGGTGTTTGCAAACGTTAGAGCTGAAATTGCCAAAACAAGTTCTTTTTTGTCCGCACGCGAAAACAGATCGGCAGCTTCTTCATAGAAATCTTTTCGCATTGCAAGTAAATCTATCACGATGTTGGTGTCGATTAATACTCGGTTCATTTGTATTTTTCGATTAAATATTCCGCGTAAGCATCTTTTACATCAAAATTTTCTTCAAGTTCTATTACACCGCTTAAGCTTGCTACCAAAGGCGTAATATCGGGTTTGTTTTTTTTATTTTTTGTAAGCGATGCCAAATATGATTCGATAAGTTTGGACAGACTGGTATTGTGCAATTTTGCATAGGTTTTTGCATTTTCAATGACTGTTCCGTCCAGGCTTAATGTGAGCTTTTTGTCCATTTCGAATTGTTTTACGTGTAAAAATAATGATTTGTTACGTAAGATTAAAGCTGCCCATTCTTTTTTTGAAAAACCCGCTTTGAAATATTTACTCCAACAAATCCGGCCGCCTTTCCTTAGTGCGCTTATAAGCCTGCTCCTCGCGCCATTCCTCAATTTTTGGGGTGTTGCCGCTTGTAAGGATTTCGGGAACCGTCCAGCCTTTGTATTCTGCGGGACGGGTGTAAACGGGGGGCGCCAATAAATCGTCCTGAAAGGAATCTGTCAACGCGCTGGTCTCATTTCCCAAAACACCGGGAATCAAACGGATTACGGCATCGCAGACAAGGGCGGCCGCAAGTTCGCCACCGCTCAGAACAAAATCGCCCACTGAGATTTCGCGGGTTATAAAATGGTCGCGCACGCGCTGGTCCACGCCTTTGTAGTGCCCACAGAGAATAATGAGGTTTTCCTTCAGCGAAAGCTCGTTTGCCGTGTGCTGATTGAAAGTTTTGCCATCGGGCGTCATATAGATTATTTCGTCATAATTCCGTTCGGCCTTTAATTGGGAGATGCATTTATCAATAGGCTCAATCATCATCACCATTCCCGCGCCGCCGCCAAATTGATAATCGTCTATTTGCTTGTAGGCGTTTGTGGCATAATCGCGGAGGTTGTGGGTATGGACTTCCATCAGGCCTTTTTCAATGGCGCGTTTTAATATGGAAACTTCAAAGGGACTTTGCAGCAATTCGGGCAATACGGTTATAATATCAATTCGCATGGTAAGGCAATTCTATATTTATGGTTGGCAAAAATACGCCAAATTGAATTAAGCCAAGGCCCAAATGGAATTTTGTCGAGGGCGATATTTCAGGAATAAAGAGGAGAGTGGCGCTCAAATTTAATGGCTTACCCTTTTTTTGCTTCGCGTTCCTTTTTTCGTTCTTTCCTTCGCTGTTCCCTTTCCTTTTTCCGAAGTTCACGTTTTTGCTCCCGGGTTAAGTTTTCATCTTGAAATGCATCCTTAAAATTAATATCGTCATCTACCGAACCGGTAAAAGCCTTTATCCAGGCATTCTTAAAAATATTGAAAACAGTGGGCCACACGTCCGCCTGCACATTATTGAGGTCGCCCTCGAAGGGTACTTTTGTTGCCAGCGTATCGGTGCCCTGGTTTTTTAGGATGAACTTAAAAAAACCTACAAATCCTTCCCACAGCACTTCCAAAAAGCCATCGCCCTCCCCAATCAGTTTGGTGTCTGTTAAAAGCGGTTTTACATAGCCTATCATATGGCCGTCGGCAATTGCAACCTCGCTGTAGAGGCCGAAAGTACCTTGGTCAAAATCGAGGCCTGCGTAATAATTTGTGAAATCGTTCAAGGCCGTAGCCTCGGCATTTTCGAGGGAGAAGGAAAGGTCCATATCGGGGATTTCCTTTACAAGATTCATATTGCCCTCCAGAGAAACCTTGCCATTGCCAATGGAAACGCCACTGGCGCGAATGGGCGAGGGGAGGATGCGCTCTTTTTCTACCACATTGCGCAGGTTGTCGGCGGTGAGTTCCAGTTTGTCAATCTGCAAATCTATGTTTGGGTCTGCGGAAAGTTGCACAAACGCTACTTTGCCATCGTGTACTTCAAAATGGTTGATGTCTATGGGCACAAGGTCTGTGAGGGCTTTGGTCCAGTCGTCCACATTGGCATCTCCGCTTTCGTCTTTTTGGTCTTCAAAAACGTAGATAACCTCTGGGCTGGTCATAATTATCTCGCTCACTATTTTGCCTTTAAAGAGTGATTTCCATTCAATAGAAATATCACTTTTTGGAAAGTTTAAAAAGGGCACCTGGCTTTCTGCCGTGCCTTTGTTAAGGTACATTCCGTTGATAACATAGGCCCCGCGGATTAGGGCAATGTCTATATCCTCCACCTGCCCATAATAGCCGGGAATGTCTGCCAGCACTTTGTTTACGTAATTTTTTACTAAGGTGGGTAGGTAAAGCCGAAAGGCAATGAGCAGGATTAAAATGATAATAGGAACAAGATATCGTTTCTTTTTGAAACGGCTTCGCTTTTGGGTTTCTGACATATTTTGCACGCAATTATTTTAACAAATTTGATTGAAAGCTTGAAGATTTTCAGTTAATGAAGTCATAAAAAAATTCCTGCTTTTACAGGAATCTTTTTTTTTTGAAAATTTTAAAATTGTTTTATAAACTGCAATTGCCGTCAATAATGTCTTGTTTTGTTGGGTTATAGGCATTGGTTTCTGTGTAAAAATTATCAATATTACCAGAAACACATAAATTAGTTATTGCACAAAAATCTGATAGATTAATGTTTTGCATAACTACCATTTCATAACCAACTTCCTGAAGGTTTTCCAATCCATTTAAATTTTGAATATTTTCATTTTTTTCGATTAAAACACGCGAAATGATATTAGTTACACTTTGCAATCCTGATAAATCTATTAAGGATTTATTACCCGAAATTGTCAGATATCTATTTGCACCTATATTTCGAAGACCATTTAAATTTACTAACGAATCGTTCTCATAGATTTCTACACGAGCTATAGTAGAATGTATATTTTCAAGAGCATTTAAATTAACCAATGATGGATTTGATTCTATAAGAAGTAAATACCTCAAACTAATTAATCCCGATAAAGAATTTATATTTTCCAGATTAGGATTGGATGCAATATAAAGGCTTCCGACGGTTGTTAGGTTTTGTAAGCCATTCAAGTTGTTAATGAATAAACTTTCAATAGATAAATTGTCCTTAATCTTGGTAATATTGTGTAACCCATTGAGATTTATCAATAAATCATTATAACCAATGTATAAGTCCTTTTTGATTTCTGTTATGCTTTGAAAACCATCTAAGTTTATTAAAACAGGATTGTCGAAGATGCTCAAAGTATTTCCGATTTCCGAAAGATTTTCAAGCCCTGAAATAGACTCTAATGCTCCATTATGTGAAATAACAACTTCTGCGCCCACAGATGTTAAATCTTCTAATGGTGATAAGTCAGTAATGTTTGAATAAATAGACCCAAAAGTGTAACCAATTATTAAATGTCCTGTTATTGCACTATAATTGTGCGAACCAAATGCGTCTACTTCGGCTTGTGTTTTTAGCTGAATATCTCCTTCAAAAATATTCTCTTCATTCAAATCATTCAAAGAAATAGTAACCAAGGCATTTTTAGAAACCGCTCCATTTGCGATATTTACCGTTCCAGAAATTGTTGGATTTGTTTCAAAATCGAAAATTGAGGCATCGGCAACTTTCAGTTCTCCCGAAGCAGAATTAATAGAAAACGCTCCTGCGGGATTTTGTTCTGTAATTGAAAAAATTACTGTTCCTTGATTTGTCCTTCCTTGAACGTTTCCGATAACTTGCCCATTCGTTGGGTTTTCATCCATAATTCTTGAAAAATCACTGGTAGATACATTTATTTCCGTAGGGTTTGGATCATCGCTTTCTTTTGAACACGAAACAAAAATTAAAGTAGAAAAAAGAAACAGAATTGAAAGCCGGTTAGTTCGTAAAACTCGCATTGTTATAGAAAGTGTGTTAAGTTTCCAAATATAAAAAATCCTGTTACTACAGCAACAGGATTTTTATATTTCAATAAATTACGATATTACTAATAATAAGTAAATCTCCTAACCTGCGCAATATACTGGGCCAAGCGAATCCCTTGGAATTGTAGGAAAATATATACAGATAAAAAGGGGGATTTACCCCTAAAAAATCAGGGTTTTTCCTCTTGACCGGTGTAGGTTTTTTTTAAAAATTGCTTTGAATTAATTTTAAATAAAACCCATGAGCAACACAAATCAAAATTTACTGAACCAGACGCTGGAGGCGCTGACAGTTACCGAAATTATGGAAGCCCTAAACACCGCAGCCGCTGCCCTGCCAGATGCCACGCTCACCGACGAGCAACGCCGTAACCTAAACGCCATAAGCGTGGACAACAAGGTATTTGCCGAGGAGGTGCTGGACGAGATGAACACCAACCCCAATGCCGCCGTAAACGCCACCTATAACCTAGAGTTTCTGGCGAACGATCTGCAGCTTTTTGAACAGGTGGAGAGCATCATAAGCCGCTTGATGGATATGGTACAACGGCTTGAGGACGTAAAGCGTCTGGCCGGCCACGAGGCCTATGGTATGGCCACGGGCGCCTACGGCATGCTGGAGGTTATGGCGCGCACGGGCGTGCCCGGCGCGCAGGCCAGCTTTGACAGGCTAAAGGTGCGCTTTGCAAAAAGTGGAGGCAGGCCCGTGGATGGCGAGGAAACCCCGTAGTTTTTGAACCCCTTAAAAGGTACGGGCTTTGCCCGTATTTTTTGTGCGCCATGCAAACAAAAAAGAGATGCCTTTTGCAGGTTTAATGATGGTTTTCTGTACTTAAAACAGCAGCTACCATAGTTAAGCTACCATATTGCGTACTTAAATTAATAAAACTAAATGTTTAACTGCTATAAATCGTCATTTAACTACTATTTGTCAAAGTTAAACACCTATCAATCATCATTAAACTGCTACAAAGCATCATTTAATACCTATAAACCATCATTTAATTATTAAAAACCATCATTTATGGCCTACACGAAATACACCTTACAAGACTGCCCAATGCCCCCATTAGGTACCGCGCTAAAAGCGTACTTTAAAACGCATCGTACCCGCAAGGCTACGCTCAGTAAGATTATGGGCAAAAGTCCCAACAGCATCATGAGGTACCAAAAACAGGATAATTTTTTGTGTAAAACCCTATGGCACCTCTCGTTAGGGTTAAACCACAACTTTTTTATGGACCTGGCCGCCCAGCTCCCGGCACACTTTACCACCAACGCGCCAGACCCCACGCTGCCCTTACAGCAGCGCATTGCCGCACTGGAGGAGGAGAATAAGCTGTTGAAAACGAAGGTGGAAACGTTAATGCAGGTAGTTCGGAAATAAACTTTATATTTGGGTAGGCTTGCAGTTGCGCACATGTGCGGGATAGCAGCAATAAAATTTTAAAAATGTGCGTATATAAACATGTTAGCAAATATTAAGAATTAAATGATTAACCTTTATCCAATAGAAAAATTTTCAATAAAGACAAATCTTAACAGAACCGAAATTGTTGAAATATTAGAATTTGAGGTAATTAAAAGACAATTTCCGTTATTAAGAAGATATAACACGAAATACCCCGACAAAATTTTTGAAGGAATTGTCTACTCTAATGGATTTAAAATTTCTAAAGCACTAGTGTATGGAGAAGTTAGTGGTTGGCAACCTCAAATAAATGGTGAAATTAAAAATAATTTAATAGAGATAGAATTAAAACTTCCAACCTTAGGTTCTTTAATTATACTCTTTTTTTTGGTTTTGGGAGTAACTGGATTAAGCTATTTAATCTATAATATAATTAATGGAAATAAACTTGAACTATTCATAAGTATCTGGCCTTTAATACCCTTTTACGTTTTTGTAGCTTCTCGAATTGCGTACAAGAAAGCAAGAAAGAAAACAAAAATAATCTTAAAAAGAATGTTTAGTTCGAATGGAGATGAATAACATTTGCT
>TARA_R110000751_G_scaffold2336_2_pt1 | contig 18306 bp, 19 predicted proteins | sample TARA_R110000751 | Tara Oceans TARA_R110000751 (sample SAMEA4398001) | marine metagenome | biome: Polar Biome; feature: [MES] marine water layer (ENVO:01000295) within the mesopelagic zone...; material: water (ENVO:00002006), including particulate matter (ENVO:01000060) such as...... | reverse complement strand
GAAAATCCACCTAACTCAACTGTTCAGATCTATCGGGCCACCTCTAAGAACCCACGCCGCACTGGAATGTAGGTTCTTTAATTGATCATCTGCGCTCGTTGATATTGTCGCGTGTACCGGCCACCTGCAAGGTTCTTTTCGAAGTCATCCCATTTGGCGCTTCATCTCGGCATCCAAGGCGTCGACGTCCCGAAGGTGATATTCGCGATGCGTAGAGCTCGCATGTAGATCTCTCGGGCTTTGTCGATTGCCTGCCGCTTTGATCGGTACGGCAACTTTATGCGAACGCGTATTTTGTGGTTCACTTTTGAGTTTAGGCCTCCTTCATTTCGAACTCGGTTCCGTCTTTCCAGATCGCATGCATGATGACAGCAAGTTTTCTGGCCAGCGCCACGACAGCCTTTTTATGACTGGTGCGTTTTTTCAACGCCGTGGCCCAATCTTTGAGGGCCTGTCCTGGTCCAGATTTTACGGGACACAGCAGGCTATTGGCAGCTTCATACAAGACTGTGCGCAACATGCGGTCACCTCGCTTTGATATTCGACCACCGTAATCAATATCTCCAGATTGGTAGCGTCTGGATGTAAGGCCAATATAAGCTCCAACGGATCTTGATCGCTTGAAGCGATCTGGCGTGTCGATCGTCGCAACAAATGTGACAGCACTGACTGCTCCAACGCCCGGTATTGTCATCAGTCTGCGGCAGGCTTCATCATCGCGCGAATGACGGGTCATTTCTTTGGTCAGGACTGCGGTCTGGCGCAGCGCTTCTGTACGTAGCTTCAGCAGTGGCTCGATGACACCTGCCAGAACAGCCTGGCCCTCCAGAACTTTTTGCACACGCTGTTCATAGGTCTTCAAATGCTTAGGCAATCGAATGCCAAAACTGGCCAATAATCCACGGATTCTATTTTCCGCGTTCATGCGCATCTTAGTGGCGACCTCACGAGCCCGCAAAAGGGCCCGACGTTCTTGAGCAAGGCGGCTTTTGACCTCAATCTTCTTGTAAAATCCCGTCCGTGCCAGTTCCGACAACATGGCAGCATCATTCTCGTCGGTCTTGTTGTGCATTTGGCTCAGAACCGCATGGGCTTGGCGCGCATCAATACACACCATTGGAAGGCCCCTCTGACTGAGTTCACCATAGAGCCAATTCGCCATCCGCCCCGTCTCGAGGACGACACAGACGATATGCTCCATCTCCGCGCCCAAAGCGCGTGTGAGAACATCCGGGTCGGTGGGTTTCTTGAAAGACATCAAGATGTTACCACGATCATCCCGCAGGCAAACCGCCGTTGCATCCTTCGATACGTCAAGGCCAACAAAATAACGTTTCATCACAGCTCTCCTTTTTCTGATGCGGCTACTATGCACCGCCCGAGAGCGCGGATGATCAATTACTCAGAGTGATGTCACTGCGCCAAACGTGGTTCGACCGCGTGATTGGTAGCTTCCGGAACAGGTATGGGTAAATCCGGTGCTCTGGGTGCTTCTTGCTGGTGTTCGGGCCTTTGTAGATGGCCGGGAGTCCCATCAAACGCATCAACCTGCGCACACGGTGGCGACCGGCATGAACCCATTTCTCGGCAAGTAGGCCGCTATCTGGCAGCTGCCCACTGCCCGACAGGGTTATGCGCAGCATGATCCCGAAACGGGAAGAACAGATACTTCGTGAACACGCGGTCGATCTCGTTCATCACTTTCTACGTCTCAGCATTCACACCAAAGGGCACGTAATACAGCGACGACCGGCTGATCTTCAGCAGTTTGCATTGGCTGGTCAGGCTCAGATTCGTGTGATCCCGATTGATCATCGTTTTGCGTTCGTTCGGGCTCATCGCTTCAGCCCTTGTGACAAAAAATCATTTTCAACCGCCAGCTTGCCAATCTTCGCATGAAGCTCTTTGACTTCGGCTTCGTTATCCTCAACCTTCCTGACCTTGTCGGAGAACACGCCCGTCAGGCCATCAATTGCTTGCCGTGTCCATGTCGTCACCTGCGTCGGGTGGATCTTGTGCTTGGCTGCAATTTCTTGCGCCGTCTTGTCTCCGCGAAGCGACTCAAGCGCTACCGTGGCCTTAAACTTATCTTAAAAACTTCGTCATTTCTGTATCCTGTCTTCAAGCTTGGATACATGTGTGGATGCCCCGTTTTACGCAAGGAATTTTTGAACACTTCGGAAGGTATGATCGGGTGCAGTCATGTGTTCGGCCTCAGATTGCAGCCTTACATTTGCTGCGGGCCTTTATGGACATACGCGGGTCAGGTCCAAATCATCTTAACGGGCTTTTTGCGCCGCGTATCCAACTGGTTTTCCTGAGCCTCTCTCGTCGATCGTGTTTCCGTAATGTCTTCTGAACTCCTCACATACCCGTCGTCATCCAAGTCTTGATGGTATTACGCCACCAGGATTGGAATTTCATAGACCTCTTTCTTAACGCACATCGCCCAGAGACGCCGGGCCATTTTGTTTGCTAAGGCTACGGCAACCACCATTTTGGGCTTGCTCTCCAGTAGACGCATAAGCCAAGAGTCTCGGCTCCCCTTTCGGCTGGCCCAGTTTACGATGGACATGGCCCCGATGATCAGAAGCCTGCGAATGTCACGCTGTCCCATTTTGGAAATGCGCCCTAACCGGTCCTTGCCTCCACTCGAGTGTTGGCGCGGAACCAAGCCCAGCCATGCCGCAAAGTCCCGACCACGGGCAAAGTTTTCCAGCGGTGGCGCAAATGCCTGAATGGCTGCGGCACTCATCGGACCGATCCCAGGCATGGTTTGCAAGAGTGTTGCCTGACCATCACGAGCGGTCTCACGCCTTAGTGCTATTTCCAACTCAGTAACCTTCTCTGTCAACGCGGCTATTTGCTCAAAATACACCCCACTGATCGACAGAACGGTCTTGGGAAGCCTTGTGCCATGATCAAGAAGCACTTGTTGAAAAACCTTTACGTTTCTAACCCCGATGGCGACGACAATTCCATATTCGGCCAAATGCCCGCGCAAAGCATTAATTAATTGAGTTCTTTGGCGCACAAGAAGCTCTCGTGTGCGAAACAGTAGCCCGAGGGATTGCTGATCGGCACTCTTCACTTCAACAAACCGCATGGTTGGCCGTAGTGCCGCTTCCACAATCGCTTCCGCGTCAGCAGCATCATTCTTTTGCCGCTTAACAAAAGGTTTGACGTAAATCGGTGGAATAAGGCGCACCTCATGGCCAGATCCGAGCGCCTCCCGTCCCCAATAATGGGCCGTCGCACAAGCCTCCATTGCAATCAGGCAAGGTGGTTGTTCTGCAAGAAACTTCATAAACTGCGAGCGGGATAATTTCTTGCGAAAGGCGACGTTGCCATCTGGCAACGCGCCATGAACTTGAAAAAACCGCTTTGCAAGGTCTACCCCTATAATGCTAACTTCGGACATGGATGCTTTCTCCTTTTTGTGGCTTTGAACAAAACCACTGTGGCACATTACGATGCCGACAGGAGGGGCATCCAACCCATCATCTTAGCACGCTGCCCAGTTTTGCCGGACCACTTCAGTCGGGCAAAGGATGGCAACCAAATACAGAAAGCCTCGCCGCATCGGTAGATAGGTGATGTCAGCGCACCAGACTTAGTTGGGCCGGTCCACGCGCAGCCCACGCAGCAGATAGGGGTAAATCTTATGGCCTTTCGCAGCCTTGCCCCTCTCACACATGCAAGCATGTGTTGCCGGGCAGCGGGATGTTGGCTTTCTGATAAATCGGCATGAGCCCCATCAGCCGCATCAAACGCCTGATCCGCTTTTCGTTCACCAGATGATCTTCATTGCGCAAATGTCATGTCATCCACTGGCCGTCAGGGTATTGCCGCAGGCAATGTCCCGAGAGGCTGACGCACTCCGTAAAACGGGGTCTCCAGGAACTGCTTGTCCCCTCTCATCGAAACTGCGTTTCGACTGCCGGGCAATGGATCAGCAGCATCAGATCGAGGTTCCTCTCCGTCTCGCCCTTGGGCTCATAGTAAAACGACGACCGCGAGATCGACAGCAACGCACACTGCTTGCTGACTGACAGACCTGATAGGTTCGGCTCAATCATCCTGCGCCTCACCTGCCGGTCCAAGGTTTGAGCTTTCTGGCCAAAAAATCGTTGGCGACGGGACACCCGGCCCATTGCGAACATATGAGCGAATTGAATTTTGCCGGTGGACGTATGGACGGGACCAGTTCGGCCTGCGACGCGCATGGCGGCGTCCTTCACGATCACTTTTTCGGCCAATCGACCTACGCGACCTACGCCATCGCCAGCGAGCGCAATGTCGTCAAAGTCCGCAAAGATGTGCCGCTCGAACTGCTCGGCCCGCTCGGTTGTGGCATTCAAACCGGCTCTGGCGCGGTGTTGGAAGCCATGAAAGTCCATGCCGGATCGTCCTTCGCGGCATTTGGCACCGGCGCGGTCGGCCTTGCGGCATTGATGGCCGCGCGTGTCGCGGGCGCAACGACGATCATCGCCGTCGATGTGAACCCTGATCGTTTGGCGCTTGCGCTTGAATTGGGCGCAACGCATGCGGTCAACAGCCGGGAGGTTGATCCCGTCGAGGAAATCCGCAACATCACCTCGGGTGGGGTTGACTTCAGTCTGGAATGTAGCGGCCGCGCCGAGGTTCTGCGTCAAGCCATCGACAGCTTAACCACGCTTGGCACATGTGGCATCGTTGGTGCGACACGCGAGGGGACCGAAGCCAGTTTCAACGTCAACGACGTGATGATCCCGGGGCGCCGCATTATGGGGATTGTTCAGGGCGATGTGGTCTCGCGGACCTTTATTCCTGAATTGATCGAGCTGTTCCGCCAGGGCCGCTTCCCCTTCGATCGGTTGGTCAAATTCTATCCGTTCGAACAGTTGAACCAAGCCATGGCTGACAGCGAGAGTGGGATCACAATCAAACCGATCCTGCGCTTTGAGGCCGCGGCTTAATTTCCAGCATACCGAAACACACCAGAGGCGCGTCGTTGAAAACTTTGCTTGCAACCCTGCGCAATCCAATGGCGCTCAACATTGCGCTGCGTCTCACTTTGGCCTCCTTGACCGCCATGTCCGCCGCAACCCTTTTGGAGCTTCAGCTCCCTTGGTGGGCAGCCATGGCGGCTTTGATGGTCGGGCAACCGCCGCGCGGCCTTTTGTTGGAGCGCGGTCTGGCGCAACTGTTAGGCACGCTGCTTGGCGCGCTCGCCGGTGCGCTGATCGTCAGTGTCGCAAATGGATCGGCTCTTATCGCCCTTTCGGGCCTCGCGCTTTGGATCGCGCTGTGCTGCGGCGTTGCCAATATGATGCGGCATCAACGGGCTTACGGGGCGGCTGTGTGTGGGCTCACCACTGTTGTCATTGTGTCACTCACGCTGGGAACCGCCATTGATCCGATCGGTTTCGCGGCGGCCCGTGCGCTTGATACCATCGTTGGAATTGTTGCGGCAATCGGGGTTGCTCTTTTGTTCGGCAAGCGTGCCGTCACTCAAGCTATCACAACCCGCACAAAGTCTGTGATGGCAACGGCGCTCACCCTTATCGCGGATGCCGTCGGGGGTGTCGGCACCGCAATGGTGGCGCGGGAACGGGACTTTTTGCTGGCCCTCGCCTCGCTTGAAGCTTCCGCAGAAGACGCGGCGGCAGGATCTCGGTCTGCGCGCCGTCGGCTGCACGAAATCAACACCCTGTTTGCGCGGCTTCTGGATTTGATCGTCGTGGCCAGAGCCATCCGCTCTCAGGACACATCCGCGCTTTCGTTCGAGCGGTCTAAACTTTTAGACCTCGAAATGGCCATTCGGGCTGTGGCGGAAACCCTTGCCATATCCAGTGATGCGCTAGATCTTCGCGCGGTGTGGTCCGTGTCGCACGATTTGATGGTGGAGAACCCTGCCCTCTCGCCGGTGCTGATGGACATGCGTGATCTCCTGGAACGCGTCGCTCTGGGCTATGATCACCTGCGCACTGACACCAACACGTCCCGGACCCGTATTGTCAGGCCACACCCCGACTTTGCCGGCGTGAAACTTGCCGCCACCCGAGGCGCGCTTGCCACTTTGGTCGCCGGCCTTTTTTGGATCTCGTTCGACTGGAGCCCTTTGCGGTATTTGTTGCTCGGAAGCGGCATTTTCACCGTTCTGTTCTCAATGATCGACGACCCCGCCCCCGCCGTGCGCCAAATCTTTTTAGGCGGTGTCGCGGCGGCCTGTGCCGCGGCGCTCTGGCGTCTGGCGATCATCCCTGAGGTGCCCAACGCCCTGCTCTCTTTGATGCTCGCGACACCTTTGGTGTTTTGCGCAGCATTGGTTCAGGTGGAGCGACGCACCCTGTTCATCGGATTGGCCTTTAATATGCTTTTCGCCGTTCTCGCGCGATTGGTCGATCTGAGCGACAGTTCCGTAAAACTCATTGTGGCCAGTGAGGTGATGTTGCTGAGCGGCATCGCGCTCAGCTATGCGTTTTACCGTGTGTTGCCAATGAACACCGACCGAAGGCGCGAACATCTGCGCTCATCCGTGCGCAAAGAAATCGCCGCAATCTCGATCCGGGGCGGAACGGAATGGGCCGAGCGCCATCTGGCGCGATTGAGATATCTGGTGTTCAGCCTCGCCGTCCGCTCACAGGGCCGGGTTCAGGATTTGGAAGACGCCTTGAGTGCCCTCTCTCTCGGCCATGTTCTATTGCGCCTTGGGGACATGGATGCGGACCCAGAGGTCACAACCGCAGACCGCGAAATGGCCAAAGCGGTTCTTGGCGTGATGCAACGGCCCATACACGACACTCAGGACCTCCTGTTGCTGTTGGAAGACTATTCCAGACGCAACAAAGAACTCTTGGACGCGGACGCCCCAGAGGGCAAAGGCCACGCCTCCCGGCTGGGCTGGTTGTTGGATCGCGCCGCTGCTGAAGTCAAAGGGCCGTCGTCAATTTTTGTTGCCATCGCTGCGGGAAACCGCACACCACGATCGCGCCAAGGCTAAGGCGGCGGCCCCTTAGATCAGTCCTCGATAAAGGCTCTGAGATCTTCCACGAATTTCAACGGGTTCTTGATCATCAGGAAATGATCGCCGTCATCCGCACTGGCATAGTTGAACAATTGTCCCTCGGGCACGGTCTGCGCAATCCACTTTTGGCTGGGAAGATTATTGCTTTCCTCGCCTGAAAACACCGCAACCGGAAGATCAAGTTTGGTCTCGATCACATCGCGCCAATCGTTCATCGCGTGGTCGAACAGCACCAACATCGCATAGCTCGGATCGCCCGCGATGTGTTCGGCTAGGCCCATTGCGTTTTGTGCGTAAGGTGAGTCCAGCATTTGTGCGCGCTGCACCACTTTCATATCGACAATTTGCTGATTGGTCGGCGCGCCCTGATAGGCCGCAATCATCCGCTCCGGCGATGTGGTCATGCCACCTGCGTTCAATCTCTCTTGTTCGGACCAGTCCGCATGGGTGTAAATCGACACCGGCTCGTCCACAAAAACGGCTTTTGACATCCGGTCGGTCCCGAACAGATCGACATAGCCCCAGATGACCGACACGCCCATCGACCAGCCGGCTAAGACAGTCGTTTCGACACCAATATGGTCGAGAAACTCATTTAAATCCATCGCGTGACGGGCGATGCGTTGCCCTTTTTGGGTGCGTTCCGATGTGCCTTGGTTGCGTGGATCAAGGACATAGACATGATTGGTTTTCGACAAAAGCCAGAGTTCGTTGATCAACTCCGCCCCGCTGGCCCCCCAAGCGGGCACAAAAACAATCGGCTCGCCAGAACCGGCCTCCCAGTAGTTCAGCCGAACAGCGTCATTGGTCATAAAGCTGTTGATCTGAAGCCCCTCAAAATCCGCCAAAGTTGCGGGCAGGCCCTCAATCGCATTCGGAAACGTATAATGGCCCACGACATCGGTTGCAGGGGCGGCGAAGGCGGCAATGGCCATGCTCGACATCAGGCTCGCAACAAAAAGATGCTTCATCGAATATTTGCTTTCATAAGAGGAGATGGCGCCCAAATCGACCGGGCGCCATGGAGGTCAACCAAACAACTTACCGCTGCCCGCCCAATCCGAAGTTTTAACGTCCTCGAAGATCACATAGATATAGCTTGCATCGGTGTTGGTGGTCCGAACGATGGTGTCGGTGATGTCTTGGGCGACTTTCGCCTTTTCTTCGGCGGTCTTTCCCTCAAACCAGCTTACGCGTACGACAGGCATGATATTTCCCTTCTTTCATGATCGTCCCGGTCAATCGGGGCGTCTGATGTCAAAGTAATCTTGTCTTTATCCGGTGAAAATGCTTTGAATTTCGCTTCAGAGTGTCTTTGGAGGATACAGTGGCGCAAAATGATCGTCTTTCCGGGGTGCAGGCCTTTGTCGAAACAGCACGGCACCTGAGCTTTACAGAGGCGGCGCAGGTGCTTGGATTGACCAAATCCGCCGTGGGCAAAAGCGTCAGTCGTCTGGAATCGCGGCTTGGCGTCAAACTGATCCATCGGAGCACCCGGCGGCTGGTTTTGACGTCTGATGGCGAGGCTTATCTCGCCGTTGCCCGGCGCGCATTAGACGAAATCGGGGCGGCCGAGACCTTCCTGTCCAGCGGCAATCGCGACATCGCGGGGCGCCTGCGTGTTGATGCGCCGGCCGCGTGGGGACGACAGGTGCTTTTGCCGATCTTGACCGAAATTGTGACGGATCATCCGGGCCTGCATCTCTCTTTGTCCTTCACGGATCGGATCATTGACCCGGTTGAAGAGAAAATGGATTTGGTGATCCGTTTTGGCGAAACACCGGATACATCCGGTCTTATCAGCCGCAAATTGGCCGAGCAGCGCGTCCCCTTGGTGGCCGCCCCCTCCTACATCGCCCGACGCGGTGCGCCGCAAACCCCCGAGGATCTCAGCCGTCACGATTGTATCACTGGCGTGCGCAGAGATGTTCCGATCGGCTATCGTATCATCCGCGCAGGCGGCTCACCCGAGCGCATGCACATCACGCCAACCCATGAAATAGGGGACGGAGCCGCCATCGTCACGGCCGCCATCGCGGGCCTCGGGATCGCGCAAATGCCACTGTCTTTGGTGGCAGAGGCCTTGCAGGATGGGCGACTGATCGAAGTCCTCCCAACGTTTGCCACCGCACGCATCAACATTTATGCGCTCTGGCCCGAAACCCGCCATTTGTTGGCACGGGTGCGCTATGTCGTGGATCGTCTGGCAAACAAGGGGCAACAGGGAAAGCTCTAATACACAGTGAAATTTGAAAATTCGTCTGTCCCCAAGAACAGCCCCCCTTGATAGAATGCTATTCACCACCTTTGCGCGGTCAATATCGAACCGATCAGTACGATTTCTTAAAATGGAAATCAGATGGGCCAGCCCGTTAGAGCCAAGACATGAGAAACGCGAGGGGGATACTCTGACTTAACAGTGCTGATTTTGTCTGAGACCATCAACTTAAGTAAGGATGATGGTGATGACGAAACGCAAAAGGGCAACTTGAGCTACTCCCCATCCGTTGGACAGGATCTGGCGTCAATTAAGCTACTTTTTGCTCCTGCTGATCGGGTTGGGTTTCTTCTTTTCTCAGCCAATAGACCACGGCTGGCGGTCAGCCAAGACAGACACTGTTCTCAATGCTTTGGACTAGGGTTTGTATGATCGACGGCCCGTTTAGAGCGGCGGATTGATTTATCATTTGGATCGCGGCGGGCGATGCTTGTCAATTCTATATACAGAGCGTTTCTCCGAGACTGAACCGCCCCTTGTTTGCCGGAGACCCAGAAGTAAGGATACTGGGTTATGGAAAAGAACAAATGTGGAAACAGATATTCACCTGAGGTGCGCGAACGTGCTGTAGGAATGGTGTTTGAACATCAGGGCGAATTTGATAGCCAGTCGGCGGCAATCAAGTCGATTGCGCCCAAGATTCCGTACATATCTACACAGTGTCGTTTTAGTTTCATGGGTGGATTCGGCCAAAACCGCCTCTCTCGTCGAGGAAACTTCTATTCAACCGGTAGGACGGGCCTCTTGCTCAATCTGTGGACTCGCAGCACCAGAGACAATTTGTTCAACAGAAACATAATTTCTAATGTCCTCTGGCGTTTATGGGTTCGCAAACGCATCGAGACGCGGTCCCATCACCGGAGGTAGCAGAATCCACTCATGAACTGTAAGTCCACCTATGAAGCAAGAATGTGTATCCTAACAATTTAACGCCTTAGAGTCCGGCCATGAAACAAAAACGACATTTCGAAAACACCAGATTTTGAGGGAAAATGAACCCTGAAGACGCGATATCAATGTCATTGCACTCTGGTACGTCTGATGCTGCTCAGAGCAACGAGAGAGATCAAGATGGAATTGAGGGCATCACCCTGCTCGTCCACATCGCCGGATCAGGAAAGCTTGACAGGCTCGTCGGCACCGCGCGCGACGCGGCGTCCGACAATAAGCTGAAGGTCTATGCAAAAGACTGGGTGCATTTCGCGCGCTAGCGCCGCATGAAAGGCGCTGAGCCCCTGCCATTGGCATCCGAGTTGATCGGGCTCTATCCAGACACGATCCGGTCGGAGATCGAAGAGCCTACAGAAGATCAAAACCCGCTAAGGACGGGATTCGAAATTTCAAGGTGTAAGTCGCCCTTCTACGAAGCTGCCCACCTCTGAAGGCCTGGAAACCTCCGGTCGCGGGCATGTGGATAACTCATGTATAAACCTCTGGAGAAGATTTTCCAGAGGCCGTAAATTTGATCAACCATCTGTTTAATATAGAATAACTTGTGTTTTTGAGCCAGTCAGCTTTCCTGCGCTACTCACTAAAAGCCCCGCCTCGTCAGCTTTTGATGGATTTATTGCAAAACGTGATGTAGGTCTTAAAAAATAAAGAATATTGAGGATAGAGCATGAGAGACCTTGTAGGTTCGGACAAGCTCGGTGCATTGAGCGATGCGTTGGGCAAGGCATTGGACCAACAGGCAAAAGCCCTGCACAGACCTGATGCCCGCAAGTCCGATAAGGACCTGCGCCGGTTTACCATACGCGAGATGGCTGAGCTTGCCCTGCGTATGAAGTATAACACGCTTCGCCACCATTTGAAGACCATGGATGGCTTGCCTGAAGGTACGATGGAAGCCGGCAACCGCCGGACCTTCTCGCTCGAAGAAATCCACGAAATTCAGCAGAAATTATTCGAGGCAGGCAAGATTCCTCTTGAGTTGTACCCCAATAAGGTAGATGGTGAAGTAACCTCTAAGTTGTTGATTTATAACCTTAAAGGTGGCGTTTCAAAGACTACCACTGCGGTCAATTTGTCGCAGCTACTGGCGATCCGTGGCTTTAAGGTCTTGGTCGTCGATCTCGATCCCCAGGCCAGCTGCTCAGATCTTTTTGACATTCGCGCCGACGTAGACGGGCTGCCATCGATCTATGATGTTCTGCGCTACGAGTCAGTAGAGGATAATATCAAGCCGATCCCGATCGCGGATGTAATCCAGGCGACGTACTTCCCCAATATCGACCTTGTTCCTGGATCGATCAGTCTCACCGAGTTCGAATACGAGACCGCCACAGCGGCCGCGCGGGGTATCCCCTTCTATTCCCGCATCGCGGATGCGCTTGAGCTTGTGGAAGACGCATACGACGTCATTATATATGATACGCCACCGCATATGAGCTTCTGTGTGATCGCAGCGCTATATGCATCCAATTCCATGCTCATTCCGCTGTCTGCTGGGATGCTTGACGTGGTCAGCCTGGTCAAATTCCTTGATCTGGCCTCCAGCACTCTCGAGAGCATCGAGAATGTGAACCCCCAGAAGCGTTTCGACTTCATCCGTATTCTGCTCACCCGCTATGCGCCAGGCGATCCGGCACAGCTTCAACTGGCCTCCTTCCTGCGCAATACGCTCGGTGACGCCATGATGAATGTCGACTTCCTGAATTCGACCGCCATTTACGATTCCGGCAATACCATGAGCCCCCTGCTGGAGGTCGATCCCTCCACATTCACCCGCAAGACCTATGACCGGATACTTGAGAGCCTCCAGGGCATTGCCCTGGAGGTGGAAGAGGAAGTCATGGTCGGGCGCGGGCGGCTTGTTAACGAGGAGGTTAGCTGATGGCACGTGCAGTATTCACCGACATTCCCCCTTCAGAGGATGCAGAAGACGGCGCCGCGGAACCACGTGTCCGGCGCAAGCCCATCATCAAAGGCGGGGCCACCAGCTCGAAATATATCGCGGCTGCCACTCAAGGTGGATCGGACCGAACATATCAGGAGATCTTCGTAGACCAGATCCAGGATTCCCGGATCAAGGACCGGATCGACATCAACGAGGATATCGAAAGCCTGGTGGAGAGCATCCGGGGTAACGGCCAGCAGATCCCGATCCATGTGCGCGTGGTTCAGGGGGATAAACCCTATGAGATCGTTGTCGGTCGCCGTCGCCTGAACGCCATACGCTCCCTCGGCCATACAAAAATCAAAGCCTTCGTATCCAAGCTCGATGACCGTGAAGCATTCATCGCACAGGGTGTCGAGAACTCGGCACGTCTCGAGACCAGCTACATCGAGCGCGCGCGTGCCGCGGGTCAAGGCATTGCGGCCGGTTTCCAGCAAACGGATGTCAGCCAGTTCCTGAACATCTCCAAGACAATGATATCCTTCATGGTGCGTACCTATGAGACCCTCGGTGAGGATCTCGTCACGCGCATCGGGCCGGCACGCACCATCGGACGCAGGAAGTGGGATGACCTCCTCAAGACGATGCAGAAACGGTCTCTCAGCCCCGCAGAGACAGCCAAACTCGTTGATCCCGAGATTGCGGACAGTGCCGAGCGGTTCGAGGCCCTGCTCAAGGTTGTGAAAAATCCGCAGTCTGTGGGATCTGCCGATCAGCAGGATCTCTCGAAGGTCCGAAAACCCTCGGCCGCACCGCAGCGCAGAAGGTTTCTGAATGGAGCGATCAAAACCATGCGCAAATCAAATCAGCTCACCATCAAGACGGATGAGACGATACCCGATGAACTCCTTGAAAAGGTTTATGAAAAGCTGGAGGAGCTCACATTCAAACTCGCCAACAAAAGGAAGGAATAACCCACAACATATTGATTTAATTGAGAGAAATAAAGTTTACCGCGGTAAACTTTGACAACCTGAAACGCGAAACCCGAAGGAGCAGTCAGGCTAAATAAAAAAAGGCCCCCCGAAACGTCAGTTCCGGAGAGCGCTTAATATGGTCTTCTTGCAGAGCCTTATTAGCGCATTTCCGAATCACTTTCAACACTGTCTTTTCGGTGAACGGTCGAATTTTGCCTTCTGAAATATTATGGATACAGGAATGTCCGCGGTTACACCGCTCGGGCAAAGGCAACCCCTTTGCCGTAAACTTGAACAAACAGGCCCAGCTATCGACCGATGGGACTTGTTGGATCTGGTCAAAACGAATCGCATCGAACTCGGTATCGGTGAGCGCGAGATCGCCGTATTGAGCGCGCATCTGACCGTCATGCCGAAGGGATCATTGATCCCCGGTGCTCTGAACATCTCGTACATGGAGGTCGAGAAGATCCTTCTCCGGGCAAATTGCATGGGGGACCGACGCTTCCGCCGGGGCGAGGTGACCCTTGCTGATGCCGGTCTGGTTGTCAGGAAACTGTCCCCCAACAAACGACGCTTCCCCCTGCGTGTCGGAGGCAAGATCATCGATGCGTACGGGATCGACATCAATCCCCTTCTCGATCGGGTGGCAGACCTGAAGATGATGCGGGATGCGCGTCTTCTGCGGGAAGAGCAGCAGAACCTTCTGCGGACAAAGATCAGCAGCCGCATTCGGGCGATACGCGACAACTTCAATTTAAGCATCTCGGAGATGGTGGAATCCTTCGAAGCCTTTGCCGTCGAAGTGCGCAAGATCAGCCGTCGCAAAAGCACCGGAACCGAGGAGATGATCGCCCTGCTTGACCGCGTGATTGCGTTCGAAGCAGACCTGATGTCACCCCCCTGCCCCTCCCGCAGCGACGATGGGAACACACCCGGATCTGCCTATCTGTCAGACAGAAATGCCGCCGATGCCGGTCAATCTGTCCGGCACAATGAGTCTTATCTAAAAGAGTTAATAAAGGACATTCCGAAGCCATCGGTGGCTCGAAGCCCGGCAAAGGAAGAGATCAAACCGGACACCTGCGGGCACCGGAAGCCGAAAAGCCATCTTGAATTCCATCCAGGACGGATCAGGGCCTTGTGGTCCTCGACTTCCAATCTTAACGAGATGTATCCCGAAGCGCCCGGAAACGAGCGCCAGCTCTACAATCTTCTTCATGAATATTCTTCTTATTTCAGACTTGGACAGGAGACCTTTGCACGGTCACTTGCCATCTTGGGATGGGAGTGCTTGCTAGTGGCAATGGACTATCTGGCTGAAAAGATACAGAGCATTCAAAGCCCGCGCGCGTACTTCCAATCAATGCTCAAGTCCTTTGAAAGTGGCCAGCGCATTGCAGGTGGACGCGTCTCACCGGCAGGCTTGACGGCTCTTTCAACCGCCGTTTAGGATCGCGGCATGTCCTTGCACACCACAAAGCCCCCTGCCCTTCTGAACCATGGCTCAAGCTTCGTGGGTGACCTCTCCCGCGTGCTTACCCCCGATGACGTGGAGACGCTTTCACACCTGCTGAAACGCGGCATCGGAGAGAACACACTCAGGGGCACGCGCTCCTATCTTGCCTATCTCGAAGCCTGGCCTCTCGCGTGCGATGGGGAGCCGCTGGAGTGGCCACCCACGAAGAAAACCGTGATGCGCTTCATCGCCCATTAGCTCTGGGATCCTGATGAGAAGGGTGCCGATCCACATCAGGGGTTGCCCGCACATGCTTGGGAATTTCTTGAACGTGGTGGCTACCTGCCGGCCACGGGGCCGCATGTCCCATCAACGGCCGAACATCGGATTTCCACTGGCGATCGATGTGCAAATGGCGGGGTCTGGAGCATCCAATCACCCACCCTGAGGTGGCAAAGGCGCTCCGGGCTCCCGTGCGGTCGTCCGCCAAACCGCGGACTCGCAAATCTAGGAAGATGGTCGACGTCGATCTGAAATCTCGAAGCGATCAACATGGAGGATCCCGATTGGCCGGACGGTGTTCCCAGCATGGGTTATAGACTTGGACGCACCAAGACCACGGACCTGCGTGACGATGAAGTCGTCTTCCTGTCCAGGCGCGCAGCTGTCGCGTTCTCAGCTTGGAAAGCCGCGGTTTCCCGAACCACCGGCCCGGTCTTTCTGCGCATCGACCGATGGGGAAAGATCTACGATACAACGATCAGCGAGATTTCGATAAATCACGTGCTCAAACGGCGTCTGGCTGAAATGGGGCTCGACCCAAGAGATTTTTCAGCGCACGACGTGAGGGCAGGTACATCACATCGGCATTGAAGGTCGGTATTCCCGCTCCGGAGATAATGGAGCAAACCCTGCACCGTTCCCTCGGCAAGCTGCAGGGATATTTCAAAGATGGAGAACAGCGCAACAGCCGCGCCGTCAGGCTGCTTTAGGAACGCGAAACCTCGATGACGAAGAGGTTTTACTTTGAGATTCTTTGGACTGCATATCAGTGCGTTGTCGAGTTTACCGCGGTAAACTTCAGGCAATTCAAATGCTGGGCTGGGCATCCCTTTGCCGGATTGCCGCGATGCGTCCCTTTGTACAGCCCGCCGTCGCTGCCTCGAATTCTGCCTTGTCCATACCATGCAAGGCGAGCAGATCACGCTGCGCCTTCATTACTTTCACGATTCCCCTGCGGTCGACCAGAATGGCGCCCGCCTTGATGGCACGCGCCCTCTAACCCAAAGAGACATCGAAGTGCGGATGTGACCAGGGCTGGAAGAGGCGCCGATCCAGTCCGATCAGGTCTGCCATCTGCAGCAGCTCGCCGATCGTGTCGCCGAGAATGTGGCACATCTTCATGCAACCGAATGGGTGTTGCGCGTTGTCAATATAAGAAGCGATTGAGTATTCTTCGACGGGTTTAGAATCCGCGGATTCGTAAGTAAGATTAAGAAAGCTTAAGAGAGATTAAGTAAGAAAGCGGCCAGTCTTCCGGACGTGCTTTTTTGCGACATGAACCAAAACGCCGAAGACCTCGACGGAAAGTCCGGTACAGTTCGGAATGACGGCCATGTCCGAGGACACCTTCACACGGCGTTGTTGCACGAATCCTGCCGGTTCTGTTATGACGGCGCTTTCGTGATCAATTGGATATAGCCGATGCCGCACAAATTCAATGACGCGCGGCGGCACAAGTTCAAGAAGAAACGGTGTCGGATTTCGAACTGGCGGCAGTATAATGAAAGTCTGAGCCAACGCGGCGATGTAACAGTTTGGTTGAGCGACGAGGTTGAGGCAGAATGGCGCGCAGAGCGCCGCACGACGTGGGGTGGCCAGCCAAATCTATTCTGACCTGGCAATCGTGGTCTGGCTAACGCTTGGCATGGTTTTCTAGCAGCCGCTGCGTTAAACCCAAGGCTTTGTACAGAGTCTTGTTAAGCTCATGGATGTGGATATCCGCGTACCTGATTACTCGACCTTTTCACGTCGTGGGACTGGGCTGAATTTGCCGATCAGATCGCGTGTTGACAAGGATGGCCTATCCATCTCGTCGTGGACAGCACCGGTCTGAAAATCTTTGGTGAAGGCGAGTGGCTGGAGAAAAAGCATAAAACAAATCGCAAACGCAACTCCTAGCGCAAGCTACACCTTGGGCTGGACTTTGTCAGTGATGAAATAGTGTGTTCCGATTTGACTACAGACGATGTAGGTGATCCGACCGCATTACCCTAACTGCTTGACTAGATTGATGGGGATGTGACCCGTTTCATCGCAGATGGCGCCTATGGTGGAGACCCCACCAGCGCCCTGCTCGCAGAGCGGTTTGGCCCGGTCGTCGATATCATCATCCCACCACCGAAGACTTCGCTTTTTGAGCCCCGACGCGGATGAAAATCGAACGCTTCGCGACCAGTGCATCACCGCCATAGCCACTCGTGGTCGCATAGCATTGCAGGCGAGCAGCAGCTACAATCAGCGCAGTCGAGGCGAAACTTTAATGGCCCGATGGAAGGCAATCATCGGGCCCAAACTGAAGGCACGCAGCCTTCTCAACCAAAAGACGGAAGCCAAGATTGGCACCCACATTCTCAACAAAATGACCGGGCTTGGCCGTGCCCAATTCGAGGTCGCCGCTTGACCAAATCTACGGGAAAGGGCAAACTCAACATACTTCCTTATCCGTGCAACAAGGCTGTTTTGATGTCGGCCGATGCCAAATACTCCAATTTCTTGGTTCTGAGGGAAGGGTAGGGGCCTTGTTTCGAAAAACATACGTAATCCCGCATTCCACAACTGTTCCGCGGAGTTTTTTGTTTTTATAGTTATATTATCATTATAAAACATGGCTTTAACGGCGATCAAGGACGGATTTCATGGATCACCCGAAGGGTGCGGATACCGAACGAGGCAATCGGGTGAATTTCGACCACCGGGTGCGGCTGGAATTCCGTGGCATCCGGCTCAGCTTGGACGGAGGTTTGCTGGTGCTGCGCGAGCTGGATGACGCGCTCGGTAGTCTACTCTCGCATCGGGCACGCTCTGCGACAGTCGCCGGGGAACCCGAAGTGAGATTCGCAGGGTAGAGCCAGACTACCTCGGGTGACGGAGGCACGGGCACCGCGCCCTCCATCCGGCACCAGCGCGCTAAATGCTCCCAATCCTTAGCGTAGGCCTTCAGTGTGTTTTCCGAGATCGCGGCGTGGGTATAGCCGCGGACGATGCCGAAGGTGCCGGTGCCAACGACATGGGCGGGCAGGGCGCTTTTTTTCCTGCCCACTCTCGTGGCCTCGACACATTAGCAGTAGCAGAGGACGGCGATTTCAATTTCCCGTCTTCCGATTAAATCAATTTCCAAAAAAATTCCGCTGACTTTAATAGCGTCTTGCAGCCTGTAACCCGTATGAAATAATGCAAACTTATTGGACATAATGTTGACCGGCAGGGTGGGGCGGTTTGTACACAAGATGGTAGGCAAAAGCGCCGCGACAAGATAGTGTTGTGCTATGACCTATCTGCCCACAAGTATATCAGACGACTTGAACATACTACCGAGCCTACCGTCTTGGGTCACCTCTGGACGTGCAGAAACCTTCGAGGCTGTGGCTTTTCGGTCTGGGGCAGCGCTGACAGTGCTCGATCAGCTGGTCTCAGATCCAAACCAAAGTGTGCCGACAAAACTGCTGGCGAACCGACTGGCGTTGA
>TARA_R110000751_G_scaffold4210_10_pt1 | contig 18334 bp, 16 predicted proteins | sample TARA_R110000751 | Tara Oceans TARA_R110000751 (sample SAMEA4398001) | marine metagenome | biome: Polar Biome; feature: [MES] marine water layer (ENVO:01000295) within the mesopelagic zone...; material: water (ENVO:00002006), including particulate matter (ENVO:01000060) such as...... | reverse complement strand
CGACACCGGTGCCCGGAAACAGCCCGGACGATGCCCGGAGAGATCATCCGACAATTGCAGAACCACGACGCGGCCATTCCACATGACGCCCCAGAGCATCTCTGAGCCGGGTCCGCCCGCAGCCTTGAACCACGCCTTCAGGCGCTGGATGCGCCAGAAGACCAGCGGCCAGATCGGCAGCAGGTACCAGGGCAGGCCGGGCATGGGGGTGAGGAGGGAGAAGCCGGGCATCGCGGCGCATAATACACCGGGTACGGCAGGGGGTGGACAAGTTGGTTCTCACCTCCCGTCGCGCGGCGACGGGAGGTGAGAAAAACGTTGGAGAGAGGTGATGCCTCCCGCGCCAGGCCAGCCTATTGGTTGGCCGCCCGCAGGAAGCGGTTACGCAGGTCGGCGTCGGATTTGAACACGCCGGTAAACTGGGTCGTGATCGTGGTGACGTCCTTGTGGTGGACGCCCCGGGTCGACATGCACTCGTGAACGGCTTCGATCAGGACGGCAGTGCCCATCGGCGCGAGGCTTTCCGTGATCGCGTCGCAGATCTGCGCGGTCATGGTTTCCTGCGTCTGCAGGCGTTTCGCGAAAATCTCGACAACCCGGGCCAGCTTGGAAATACCGACCACGGCATCCGATGGCTGGTAGGCGACGAAGGCCTTGCCGATGAAGGGCGCCATATGGTGCTCGCAATGACTCTCGACATCGATATTGCGCAGGATGACGATGTCGTCATAGCCCTGAACGTCTTCGAACGTACGCGAGAGGAACTTGATAGGGTCTTCGTCATAGCCGGCAAACCACTCCTTGTAGGCATTGACGACACGCTTGGGCGTGTCGAGCAGGCCTTCGCGGCGCGGATCGTCGCCCGCCCAGGCTATGAGGGTGCGAACGGCTTCTTCAGCCTCCGCGACTGTCGGGCGAACCAGGGGCTCTCCCCGAGATGAGTCGTTCTTGGGAGTGATGGCATCCATGGCCATGGTTAAGTGTCCTTCGACTGAGGGACGGAGGTCGAGCCGAGGCTTGGTCTGGGAAACCGGATGGCCCCCTGCCCGGACTTAACGCCCGCCCGAGTTGATACCCTCAGGGCGATAATTGGGAAGATAGGCGCGCGAATGCGCTGTTTCCAGAGAATTCTACGGTGACGCCGAGGAAACGGATGTCGGAAATTTTATTGCCCGGTGCATGGGCGGGTGGTATTGGCGCCGATATGGATATGAACTGGCGCACGCGCACATTGCCAAAAGGCTGTTGTTGTTAAGGCAACAAGCGCCCATTAGGGCATCTTGCCCTGTCTACAGGGCCATTTCATTTCCATTTTCTCCGTTCGAGCCAGATTTCCCATGACTCTCCGTATTTACGATACCGCCCAGCGCGCGAAGCGCGTATTTGAACCGCAAGACCCTGCCCGCATCACGCTCTATGTTTGCGGGCCGACGCCGTACAACTACGCCCATATCGGGAATGCGCGGCCACCGATCGTGTTCGATGTGCTGCGGCGGGTGCTGGCCAGCCAGTATGGCGCCAAGGCGATCGTGTATGCCCGCAACATCACCGACATTGAGGACAAGCTCATCGCCGCGTCCCTGGAGACGGGCGAGCCCATCGAGGCGATCGCGCAGAAATTCGCGAAAATCTACAATGACGACATGGCCGCGCTGAACGTCGCGCCGCCGACGATCGAGCCCTGGGCGACAGGGCATGTGCCGGAAATGATCGAGATGATCGAGAAGCTGGTGCGCAAGAAATATGCCTATGTCGGCGCGCAGGGCGTCTGGTTCTCGGTCAGCTCGATGCCGGACTATGGCAAATTGTCAGGCCGCAAGCCGGAGGACAATGAAGCCGGGGCGCGGGTCGAGGTCGACACTGACAAGCGCGATCCGGCCGATTTTGCACTCTGGAAGTTCGCCAAGCCCGGTGAACCGGAAGACGCGATCTGGGACAGCCCGTGGGGCCGCGGCCGGCCCGGCTGGCATATCGAATGCTCGGCCATGGCCGCCAAGCATCTTGGCAAGACCATCGACATTCATGGCGGCGGGATCGACCTGCAGTTCCCGCACCATGAAAACGAGATCGCGCAATCAGAATGCGCGCATGGCGAAGTGATGGCGAATTACTGGATGCATAATGGCTTCCTCGACATGGGCGGGGAGAAGATGTCGAAATCGCTCGGCAATGTCGTGCTGATCCATGACCTGCTGGAAGCCTGGCCGGGCGAGGTGCTGCGCTTTGCGATGCTGAGCGGGCATTACCGCGCGCCGCTCGACTGGAACGAGGACCTGCTGAAACAGGCCAAGACCACGCTCGACCGGGTCTATGGCGCGCTGCGGCGCGTGTGGGACCAAGAGGGGGGGCATGGGGGTGACAAGGGTGTGGCAAGGGCGTTGTCCGACGACCTCAACACGCCCGAGGCGCTGGCCGAACTGTCGCGCCTGGCCGGTGAGGCGAACACGGCTGCAGATCACAAGGATCCCGACGCGATGGCGAATGCCCGGGCGAACCTGCTGGCGGCGGGCGAGCTGCTGGGCCTGCTGACCCATACGCCGAAGGAATGGGAGCAGGGCGTCGATGCGAGCGGAAATGCCCGGATCGACGCGCTGGTGCAGGGACGGATCGATGCGCGCGCGGCACGCGACTGGGCCGAGGCAGACCGTATCCGCGACGCACTGGCCGCTGAAGGCATCGAGATCATGGACGGGCCCTCCGGCTCGACGTGGCGACGGGCTTAGGCAAGCGTCAAATTTGGTCGAAATTCGCATGCCGCCGCGAACGCGATCTTTCGGTCTGTCGCCTATGCAGGCTTTCCCACCTCCCGTCGGGGTCCGGTTGTCATCAACCTCGGGCCGCGCGGAAATCATACAACCTGGGTCCCCCGATTCGTCGGGGGACCTTTTTTTGTGCCGGTGTTTCCTGTCTGATCGTTAAATTGACCCTGCGGGGCGGGGCATGGGACGAATAGGCCTCGGGCCTAGAACCCCCGTTTCAATGCACCCAATCCCCTTCAGGGCCGTCCTCTTCCCAGCGGTTGAGGATGGCTCCCTTTTTGCCTGCGCCTGATGCGGCTGCTTGCGATCATGGCAGGCCGGGTCCATCTTTGCGGGTGATGAGCGACCTGTACCACAACCGCATCCTCGAACTGGCGGCGAACATTCCGCATCTCGGCACCCTTGAGGGCGCCGAAGCCTCGGTGCTGAAAGTCTCCCGGGTCTGCGGCTCGACCGTCAATGTCGAGATTATCCTCGATGAGAGCGGCGACCATATCGCGGCCATAGCGGTGGACCCGAAGGCCTGCGCGCTGGGACAGGCGGCAACGGCGATCCTGTCGGAATATGCCGTCGGCGCGTCCGTGGACGAGGTGATTGCCGCGCGCGATGCGATGAAGGCCATGCTGAAGGAAGACGGCCCGCCGCCGGAAGGCCGTTTCTGGGAGTTGCGCCACCTCCAGCCTGTCGCCGACTACCCCCCGCGCCATACATCGACGCTGCTGGCCTTCGAGGCCGCTGTGGCGGCGATTGAGCAGGCGCGCGTGGCGCGAGGCCTCGCGCCTGCGATTGTGAGCTGAGGGTGGCCGGGATACGCCAAAAGACCGCCTATGGGCTGCTGCGCGTCTACAAGGCCAGTTTTTCCCTGATCTTCTATGCGGCGGGCGCGCGCTGCCAGCACAAGCCGACCTGTAGTGAATATGGCGCCGAGTGCGTGTCGCTGCATGGCTGGTGGGCGGGTGGCTGGATGGCCCTGGCCCGATTTCTCCGTTGCCGGCCGGGCGGCAGCTTCGGTCACGACCCGGCGCCGGAGGTGAAACCCGACGTGCCGGCCTGGCAGCCCTGGCGCTATGGCGACTGGAAAACGGGGGGCCGGCCCTTCCCGGTGCCGCCGGTAGTTGAAGATCCGCCCGAGGCATGAAATATACGCGCCACATGATCTGTTCGTACCGCATCCAGCTGCCCAGCGGCCTGACCACGCGAACCCGCCGGGGTGCATGAACCCCGCAGGCGGCGCCATCGTGCGTGCCTGGGATTTGTGTACCCGGTAAACTCCCTCCGACCCGGCCGCCCGGCCTGATGAGATCGCCCCCGCAATTGGGGTGGGATTTTCGGTGAACTCGCGTTAAGCAGACCGCCGCAGGCAGGCCTTTCCGGACAAGACTTGCCGCGCCTCGTGCGCCAGACCGCTGAAGAAGACTGAAACATGATCAAAGTATCCCTGCCCGATGGATCGGTGCGCGAATTTGAAAAGGGCGCCAGCCCGTTCGACGTCGCCGGTTCGATCTCGAACTCGCTTGCCAAGAAGGCGATCGCCGCCCGCGTGGACGGCGAATTGCGCGACCTGATGCGCCCGCTGGACGGCGATGCGCGTGTCGAGATCGTGACGCCGAACGATCCCGAAGGCCTCGAGCTGATCCGGCACGATGCCGCGCACGTGCTGGCGCAGGCCGTGCAGGCACTCTTCCCGGACACGCAGGTGACGATCGGCCCGGTCATCGATGACGGGTTCTATTATGACTTTGCCCGTGAGGCGCCCTTCTCGACCGAGGATTTCGACAAGATCGAAGCCAAGATGCGCGAGATTGTCGATGCCGATTATCCCATCGTCCGCGAGGTCTGGGAGAAGGACGCCGCCATCGCCGAGTTCAAGCGGATCGGCGAGGATTACAAGGCCCGGATCATCGACGACATCATCCCGCCGGGCGAGGCGATCACGCTGTACCGCCAGGGCGACTGGTTCGACCTGTGCCGCGGGCCGCACCTGCCGTCGACGGGCAAGCTGCCGAAAGCGTTCAAGCTGATGAAGCTGGCCGGGGCCTATTGGCGCGGCGATTCCAAGAACGAGATGCTGCAACGCATGTACGGCACGGCCTGGGCGAACGAGAAGGACCTGAAGGCGCATCTTGTGCGGCTGGAAGAGGCCGAGAAGCGCGATCACCGCAAGGTCGGCGCGGCGCTCGACCTGTTCCACTTCCAGCCGGAAGCGCAGGGTTCTGTCTTCTGGCACCCGAAGGGCTTCATGATCTGGCGCCAGCTGGAGGCCTATATCCGCCGCCAGCAGGACGCGGACGGCTATGTCGAAGTGAAGACGCCGCAATTGCTCAACTCGGTGTTCTGGGAACAGTCCGGCCACTGGTCGAAATTCCGCGAGAACATGTTTGTCGTGCCGGACGAGATTCCCTCGACCGAAGAAGAGGGGCCGATCCTGACGGGCGACAGCGACCTGATGGCGCTGAAGCCGATGAACTGCCCGGCCCACGTCCAGATATTCAAGAACGGGCAGCGCTCGTATCGCGACCTGCCGATCCGCATGGCCGAATTCGGCTGCTGTCATCGCAACGAGGCCCATGGCGCGCTGCACGGCCTGATGCGCGTGCGCCAGATGACGCAGGACGATGCGCACATCTTCTGCCGCGAGGACCAGATTGCCGACGAGACGCTGCGCTTCCTGAAACTGTTCGAGCGCGTGTATGGCGATTTCGGCCTGTCGGAGATTTCCTACAAGCTGGCGACGCGGCCCGAGATGCGCGCGGGTTCCGACGAGACATGGGACCGGGCCGAGAAAGCCCTGTCCGATGCGCTGACGGCGGCGGGCATGGAATTCGAGATCGCCGAGGGCGAAGGCGCGTTCTATGGCCCGAAGCTGGAATTCCACCTGACGGACGCGATCGGCCGGACATGGCAGTGCGGCACGTTCCAGCTCGACTATGTGCTGCCAGACCGCCTCGACGCCGAATATACCGGCTCTGACGGGGCCAAGCACCGGCCGGTCATGCTGCACCGGGCCGTGTTCGGCACGTTCGAGCGCTTCATGGGCATCCTGATCGAGCAATATGCCGGTGCGTTCCCGCTCTGGCTGTCGCCCGTGCATGTCGTGGTGGCGGCGATCACGGATGCGGCCAATGATTATGCCCACGAGGCGGCGGTTGCCCTGCGCAAGGCGGGACTCCGGGTCGAGGTCGATACGCGCAACGAGAAGATCAATTACAAGGTTCGCGAGCATTCGGTGCAGAAAGTGCCGATCATTGCTGTCGTGGGTGGCCGTGAGGCGGAGGAGCGCACGCTGGCGCTGCGCCGGCTCGGCAGCCAGGGACAGCAGATGATCAGCCTGGACGAGGCCTGTGTGAGCCTCGCCGAGGAAGCGCAGGCGCCCGATCTGAAACGGCCTGCGTGAGCGGCGCACCGTGACAAGCGGGGGCCTTGGCGACAGAGTGAAATCCATGTCCTACGCGCCCATCCTTGCAGCTGCGTTCGTGCTCTGGCCGGTGATGGGGGTGCTCGGCGCGCAAGGCTATGGCCCGTTGCTGGCCCTTGCCGCGCTGCCCGCGCTGGCTTTGGCCCGGCCGAAAATGCCGCCGGCCAGCTATGCCCTGATGGCGCTGGCCTTCGTCGCATGGGCGGCGATCAGCGAGATCTGGTCGCCGGCATCGCGCGGCCTGATTTCGGGCAACCTGCTGGAAGGCAATTTCGCGATCCGCGCCTCGAGCGTGCGGATCGTCCTGACGGCGCTGTTCGGGGCGCTGGCCGTGGCCGGCGCGCTGCGCATTGCGACCGGCACGGCCCAGATATCGACGCGGGTGATGCTGGGGGCGTTCGCGGTGCAGGGCCTGCTGGTCGCCGCGAGCGCGGTGTTCGGCGATCCGGTCGTCGCGATGATTTACGGGCCGGACCCGATGGAGCAGGCCAAGGGATTCCAGAATATCGGGCGCAACGCCAATGCCTTCATGCTCGTCTTGCCGATCCTCGCCGCCTATCTTGCTGCGCGGCCCGGATGGCGCTGGAAAGCGGTGGCGGGCGGCGTCGTGCTGGCAAGCATCGTGGTCGTCGTGCAGGAAGATTCGCAATCGGCGCTGATCGGCGCGGTCTTCATGCTGCTGGCCTGGGCGATTGTCTGGCTGATACCGCGCACGGGCTATCGCTGGCTGATCTGCCTGATGGCGGGATATGTCGCCTCGGCGCCGGTCCTGATCGGCTTTGCCATCAACCTAATGCGCCAGGTGGGGATCAGCCTGCCGGGATCGTTCCAGTCGCGGGCCTGGTCGTGGGAAGTGGTGATCGGCAAGGCCGTCGAGAAGCCCTTCCTCGGGCACGGGATTTCCGCCTCGAAGACCTGGCGTGAGACCTATGCCGACCATCCGGCCTGGCTGGCGCAATTGCCGGACTTCTGGGCCGCCTATCCGGTCGTGCCGGGGCATCCGCACAATATGGCCCTGCAGATATGGGCCGAGACAGGCGTCGTGGGGGCGGTGCTGGCAGGCCTGACGCTGGTCGTCATCGCCTTCCGGCTGCCGACGCCACAATCCCTGCGGCCGGACGTGCGCTATGCGATTGCCGGCCTCGTCGGCGTCGTCGCCAGCCTGTTCAGCTTTTCCTACAATGTCTGGAACGATTCCTTCTGGGCCAGCGTGATCCTGGCCGCCTGCGCGATCATCCTCCTGTCGCGGCGCAACCGGGCGTCGATATGAGCGGAATGGCGACGGTCACTGCAATTGTCGTGTCCTATCGGACCGGTCCGCGCCTGCATGAATGCCTGTACGCCCTGAAATCGGATCCGGATATTTCCGAGATCATCCTGGTCGATAATGGCAACCCGCCCGACGCCGAGGCCTGGATCGACGGTTTTGTCGCCCGAACCGACAAGGCGCGCCTTGTCCGGTCGGGGGACAATCCGGGATTTGGGCGGGCCGTGAACCAGGGCGCCGCGAGCGCGCTGGGCGAGGTCCTGCTGGTGATCAATCCGGACGCCGTGATCCGCCGCGGCTCCATCGGGCCGCTGCTTGCGGCGCGGGAGGGGCAGTCGGAACCGGTACTGGTCGGCGGCAAGATTTTCGATACGGGCGGCCATGAAGAGCGCGGGTGCCGGCGCAACACGCTGACGCTGTGGCGCGCCCTCGGCCTTGGCAAATGGACGCTGGAAGACGAGCCGGCGCCAAGCGGGCCGATCCCCGTGGGCGCTGTGTCCGGTGCCTTTTTCCTGATGGGACGAAAGGCATTCCGCAAGCTGGGCGGTTTTGACGAGGATTACTTCCTGCATGTCGAAGACGTCGACCTCTGCCGCCGCGTGATCGAAGCGGGTGGCAGCGTTGTCTACCAGCCGCTGGCCGGCGCGCTGCATTATGGGGCCACGTCGAAAGTGCCTTCGGGTGTGGTGCAAGACCACAAGGCAAGGAGTCTCGCTCGCTATTTCCGCAAGTTTGCGAAGGGCCCGTTCGAGCGGGCGCTGGTCATGCTGGCGAGGCCGCTGATCGGCCTCGTGCTGAGAATGCGCGGCTAGAGAATTGCCGGGATGACGCGGTCGGGCGGGCGGTGGCCGTCTGCGAAGGTCTTGATATTGATGATGACCTTCTCGCCCATCTCGGTGCGGCCCTCGATCGTGGCGGATCCCATGTGCGGCAGGAGGAGGACATTCGGCAGGCCGAGCAGTTCCTCATTCACGGCGGGTTCGCGCTCGAACACATCAAGCCCGGCGCCTGCGATCTTGCCCGCCTTCAAGGCGCGCGCGAGGGCGGCCTCGTCGATGACTTCACCGCGGGCCGTGTTGATCAGGTAGGATTCCGGTTTCATCAGGTCGATGCGGCGCGAATTCATCAGATGGAACGTGGCCGGCGTGTGCGGGCAGTTGATCGAAACGATGTCCATGCGTGCAAGCATCTGGTCGAGACTGTCCCAATAGGTGGCCTCAAGCAGTTCCTCGGTGCGGGCGCTGACCGGCTTGCGGTTGTGGTAGTGGATCTGCAGGCCGAAGGCCTTGGCGCGGCGCGCGACAGCCTGGCCGATCCGGCCCATGCCGATAATGCCGAGGCGCTTGCCGGCGAGGCGGCGCCCCATCATCCAGGTCGGGGTCCAGCCATCGAACCGGCCCTGATCCATGACCTGCGCGCCTTCGTGGAGGCGGCGCGGCACGGCGAGGATCAATGCCATGGCGACATCGGCCGTGTCATCCGTCAGGACGCCCGGCGTATTGGTGACGGTGATACCGCGCTGAACAGCGCTCTGGACGTCGATATTGTCGACGCCGGCGCCGAACTGGGCGATCAGGCGCAGCTGGTCTCCGGCCCGCGCCAGGACGCTGCCGTCAATCCGGTCTGTTACGGTCGGGACGAGGACATCGGCCGTCTGGACGGCAGCGACGAGTTCTTCATGGGTAAAGGCGTGATCGTCCTGATTGAGGCTGGTATCAAACAATTCCTTCATGCGCAGCTCGACAGCGGCTGGCAGCTTCCGGGTCACGACGATCTTCAGTTTCTTAGTAGGCATGTGGCCCCTCTGCATGTCTTGCATCGGGCTTAGCAGAGCGATGCGCGAACGCCAACGCTGTTGTTTTACACCCGATTCATCTGAATGTGCGAAGCTTGTCCCCTCAATGCAACGTCAGGCCATCTGCACATGAAATGGGCACCAATTGTCATTTCGGGAACTTTCCTGCTGTGCGCCGCTGCTGCGGCCGAGGGGCCGCAGGTGACGCGCATCAGCCAGTTTTCCGGCAAGGCCGTGCCGCGCTTCGAGACGTTGAAATTTGCCGCCGTGAATGGCCGTTCGGGGCCGAGCCGCGAGCAATCTGTGGTCTGGCGCTATGAACGCAAAGGCCTGCCCCTGCTGATCATCAAGGAAACCCGCGACTGGCGGCGGGTGCGCGATCCGTCGGGCGATGAGGTGTGGGTCCATGCGCGCATGCTGGAGCCCGGATCCGCGGCCATGATGCAGGCCCCGTTCACGTTGCGCGAAACGCCGGATTTGGCGAGCCGGGAGATCGCCGCCGTCGAGAAGGGCGTCCTTGTCGAGCTGGGGACATGTGAGGCAGGCTGGTGCCAGGTCATTGCAGGCGGTTTCCGCGGCTGGGCCCCGCAATCTACTCTCTGGGGCGCCGATACGGGCGAGGCAGGTCTGTGAATCCGGATGGGTCAGGCGGTTGACAAGCCGCGCCGGTCACTGTGGTTAGGCGGTTACGTCCAATCTCAGGAGAGTTCGCCGATGTCCGGACCGCATGATTTTCACACCCCGAAATCCAGCTATTCCAAAGCTGACCTGCTGGAGTCCGGCCAAGGCGGCTATTTCGGACCCGGGAATGCGCAATTGCCCATCCCGCCCATGCTGATGATGGACCGGATCACCGAGATCACCATGGATGGCGGCGCGTATGGCAAGGGAAGTGTGATTGGCGAACTCGACATCACGCCGGACCTCTGGTTCTTCGCGTGCCACTTCCCGGGCGACCCGGTAATGCCCGGCTGCCTCGGCCTCGACGCCATGTGGCAGGCCGTCGGCTACTGGCTCGGCTGGTCCGGCAGCCCGGGCAAGGGCCGCGCGCTGGGCGTTGGCGAAGTGAAGTTCACCGGCGAGATCACGCCCGACAAGAAGCTTGTGCGTTATGTCATCGACATCCGGCGCGTGCGCCGCGGCAAACTGAATCTCGGCATCGCTGATGGCCGCGTCTATGTTGACGACGAGCATGTCTACACCGCGCTCGACATGAAGGTCGGCCTGAAGAACGTCGCCACCTGAGGTGACGATGCTTGACGCAGGGCAAGGCGCTGCCTAGCCCATTGGGCAGAAGAACGCATAAATAGGAGGAGGCCCGCATGGCCGAAGACTGGAACCTGCCCGCTGGCGACCTGATGAAGGGCAAGCGCGGCATCGTGATGGGTGTTGCCAACCAGAACTCGATTGCCTGGGGCATCTCCAAGCAACTCGCCGCCCAGGGCGCCGAGATTGCGTTCACCTATCAGGGCGAAAGCCTCAAGCGCCGCGTGCGCCCGCTGGTCGAGAGTATCGGCATGGATACGATGATCCCGGCGGACGTAACCGACGATGCCAGCATGGATGCGGCGTTTGAGCAGGTCAAAGACAAATGGGGCAAGATCGACTTCCTCGTCCATTCCATCGCCTTTGCCGGCAAGGACGAGCTGCAGGGCTCGATGGTCGAGAACACGACACGCGAAGGCTTCCGCCGCGCCATGGACATTTCCGTGTTCAGCTTCATCGATTCCTCGCGCCGGGCTGCGGCCCTGATGCCGGATGGCGGATCGATCATGTGCATGACCTATCTCGGGGCCGAGCGCACCGTGCCGTCCTATAATGTGATGGGCGTGGCCAAGGCGGCGCTGGAAGCGGCGACACGCTATGCGGCGCGCGACCTCGGCCCGCAGGGCATCCGCGTCAACGCTATCTCGGCGGGCGCGATGCGCACCCTGTCGCTGGCGGGCATTCGCGGCGGCAAGAGCCTGATGGGCACCGGGCGCGACTGGTCGTTGCTGAAGGAAGATACGAGCATGGAAGGCGTTGCCGGTTGCGCGCTGTACCTGCTCTCGCCGCTGGGGCGGTCAATCGCTGGCGAAGTGATCCATGTCGATGCCGGCTATCACGCTGTCGGCGTGCCGGACATGTCGGAGGACTAGAGGCGGAGGCAAGCATGAAGACGCGTGACGAGACGCACGTTCCGCTGCCGGATTTCCCGACCTATCCCATGGCGGAGATGCAGGCGCGGGCGGCAGCCTTTCATGCCGCCATGCTGTCGCGCCGGTCCGTGCGTGCGTTTTCAGGCACGCCCGTGGCGCGTGAGGTCATCGCGCATTGCGTGCTGACGGCAGGTTCGGCGCCCTCCGGCGCCAATCACCAGCCCTGGTATTTCGCCTGCGTCGGCTCGCCGGAGAAGAAACGCGAGATACGTGAGGCCGCCGAGGCCGAGGAGCGCGAATTCTATTCCGGCAAGGCGAGCGCGGAATGGCTGGACGCGCTGGCGCCGATCGGGACCGATGCGGACAAGCCGTATATGGAGATCGCGCCCTGGCTGATCTGTATCTTTGCCCAGCGGCGCGGCGGCGTGCGGACAAGCGAAGATCGCAAGAATTACTATATTCATGAGAGCGTCGGGATCGCGACCGGGATGCTGATCTCGGCCTGTCACATGGCGGGCCTCGCAACGCTGGTGCATACGCCCAACCCGATGACATTCCTGAATGGCATATGCGGGCGTCCGGCAACGGAAAAACCCTTCCTGATCCTGGTGGCGGGTCATCCGGCCGACGATGCAATGGTGCCCCGGCACGCCCTCATCAAGAAGCCGCTGGACGAGATTGCCGGGTTTTTCTGACAGCGCCTATTGGATCGTGATGGCCGGGCCGACGAGGCGGATCGAATAGATCATGTCCTTGCGTTCGCCCATCTGGATGCTGAAGGCAGCGAGATCCACGTCTCCCGACAGGCCTTCGGGCACGACGGCACCCTTGGCCGTATGGCGGAACGGCGCGAACTGGTCGTGCCCCGTCTCGGCCTCGAAGCGGCGGAAGGTCCACTCGCTGAGGCTTGGGCGCGCCGTGAGGCGCTGGCCTGCGGTCATGCGCAATGGCACGTCTTCGCTGAGCGTGCCCGACAGGTTGAGGAAAACCTGCGTCGCCCAGACTCCGGTCTTCGTGACCACGACGCCGATGGCCACATGGGTGAGATCCGGATTGAGGATGTTGGCGCGGTGGCCGGGGCTGTCCATCAGGTTCTGATGCAGCTGTGGCAGGCTTTTGGAAAAATTGTAACGTCCCCGGACGATTTCTAGCATGGCCAGGTTTTCGGCCGAGCGCTGGATCAAGGCGCGCCGGTCGAGCGCTGTGACGCGCCGGTCCGGCGTACGGCCATCCGGGCTGTTATGATCGAAGAAATGGTTGGCTGCCATATCGAGGCTCTGGAACCGCGCGGGCGCAAGGAGTTCGCGGCGCAAGGCCAGCGGGGACAGGCCGCGCGTGGTGCGCTCGACATTGATGCGCTCCAGGAAGGCGGCTTCCATCTTCGTGTCGAACTTGTAACCGGCGGGCAGCTGGCGGAGGCAGGGGCGCACGGTCTCGACATAGTCAGCCGTTGTTTCGCCGCGCGCCGAGAGGCGCAGGTCGCAGGCAAAGGCTGCGCTGCTTGCAAGGCCGCCAATGCCCAGGAGCACCAGCCATTTTGACAGGATTCGCCTCATGGGAGAAAGCCTAGCGAGCCCGCGCCGCTGCGCCCAGCCTTTTTGTGCAGCGCGGGCTGAGGCTCAGGCCCGGGGCCGGTCGTCGAGCACGCCGACCGAGCGCAGGCGTTCCAGCACCGGAGCGACCATGCGTTCGATGGCTTCGTCGTTGGGGCGGACATTGCCATAGGCCGGCAGGCCCTCGTCCGCGATGACCAGATGGGCCTCGAATTTTGCGGGGTGGGTCCAGCGATAATGGGCGGCGCGGACCGTGGACATGTATTGCTGCAGCACACTGTCGACGCTGCGGCCGCGATCGATCACGTCCCGGCGGATACGGCGTGCGAGGCGCAGGTCGTCGGGCGTGTCGACATAGACCGAGAGGTCGATCAGCGGCTTGATCTTCGGCATGGACAGCGCGTGGATGCCTTCGAGCAGGAGGATCGGCGCCGGTTCGATGCGGCGTGTCTTGTCGCTGCGATCATGGCGGTCATAGTCATAGATCGGCTGGTCGACGCCCTGCCCGGATTTCAGCGCTTTCAGGTCGCGCACGAGGTGGTCGACTTCCTTGGAGACGGGATCGTCATAGTTGACGCCGGCGATGATGGCCTGGCGCTCTGCCTCGGTTGTGTAGTCGCCGTAATGGCGCATCGGATGGTAATAGGCATCCTCGCCGAACATCACGGCGCGGCCGGGCCCGAGATGCGCCAGCAGCGCTTCGGCGAGCGTCGACTTGCCGGAGCCGGAGCCGCCGGACATGGCAATCAGGAAAGCAGATTTTCGTTTCGTCATGCGGGTGGGTGTAACGGCAAACCTGCCGGGTCACCAATAGTAATTGTCCATCGGGCTGCTTCCTTTGCTTGAGGGTGTGCACGCGTTTCGGGTGGCAAGGGCGCGGCCCATGGCCTATCCCTTTGCCAGGAGGATTTTGCGATGACCAACCCGCTTGATCGCGCCATGCACCATGCCCGCGCATGGCTGGACGGCCTGGACACGGCCCCGGTGGGTGGGCGCGCCACAGCAGACGCCCTCAGGGACGCGCTGGGAGGGCCCTTGCCCGAAACAGGCGCAGATGCCGGCGAGATTATCGACGCCCTTGCGGCAGGCGCTGGGCCCGGCCTGCACGCCAATGCCGGCGGCCGATTCTTTGCCTGGGTGATGGCCGGATCGCTTCCGTCTGCGGTGGCCGCCGACTGGCTGGTCTCCGCGTGGGACCAGAATTCCGGCATGTTTACCGTCGCGCCGTCGACGACGATTATCGAGGAGATTACCGGCGGGTGGCTGAAAGACCTGTTCGGCCTGCCGCCGAAATGCTCGTTCGCGTTCACGACGGGTTGCCAGCTTGCTCATGTCACGGCGCTGGCCGTTGCCCGGCATGCCGTTTTGGAGCAGGCGGGATGGGATGTCGGACGTGATGGGCTCTATGGCGCTCCGCCCATCCGCATCCTGACGAGTGCCAACCGCCACAACACGCTGGACGCCGCCGTGCGCTATCTTGGCATGGGCGAGGCGCACATGGAGAGCGTCGCCACGGGCGAATTCGGGAACATGCTGGCTGAAGACCTGTCGGACAAACTGTCCGGGCCGACGCGTCCAACCATCCTATGCCTCAATGCCGCTGACCTCAATGTCGGGACGTTCGATGATTTTGCGACGCTGATCCCGATTGCGAAGGCGGCGGGCGCCTGGGTGCATGTGGACGGCGCATTCGGGCTTTTCGCCCGGACATCGCCTGCCTATCGCGCACTGACGGAAGGGATCGACTTGGCCGACAGCTGGGCAACGGACGGGCACAAATGGCTGAACGTGCCCTATGATTGCGGCATGGCCTTCGTGCGCGACGCGGCGGCCCATCGTGCGGCGATTGCCAAGGGCGCAGCTTATTTGTCGCCCAGCCCGGATGTGCGCGATCCGTCGGACTGGAATTTCGAACTGTCGCGCCGTGCGCGTGCGGTGCCTGTCTATGCGGCGCTGCGGGAACTTGGCCGTGCTGGCGTGGCCGACCTTGTGGAGCGGTGCTGCAGGCATTGTGAGCAGCTTGTCAGCGGGCTCGGTGCCTTGCCAGGGGCCCGCGCCCTGAACGTTCCGGTGCTCAACCAGGGGCTTGTCCGGTTCGAACGCGCCGGTGCGACGGACGCGGAGAATGACGCCTTCACCGACGAGGTCATCCGCCGGACCAATGCGACCGGAGAGGCGTTTTTTTCGGGAACGACATGGAACGGCGTCCGGGCCATGCGGGTCAGCGTGGTGAGCTGGCGGACAAATGAGCACGACGTGTCCCGGTCCATCGCTGCGGTTGCAGGCGTCCTGTCAGGGGCCGCGATATAAAAATCCCGGCCCCCGCAAAGGGACCGGGCGATGGATCTGGGAATTGTCGCGGCCCTACTGGCCGGTGACAATGGGCCCGCGTATGGCGAATTCGGTATTGTTGCGGGCAATGTCCAGCGTCAGGTAGGCCTGCTGGCCGGGCTGCAGCGAGCCGGTCATTGTCGAGCCATAGCCGCGGGCGATCGTGTCGCCTGCGGGCGAGGTCAGGCGCCAGGCCACGGGCTGGAGATCCTTGTCCTCGAACGTCGCGCGGATGTTCTCATTTCCGGAAATGCGCACGGGCAGGGGCGCCAGGAGCCGGCCGTCGACGCGGGCGAAGAGCTGGACGATATAGGTCCGGCCATTGCCGGTCGCGACGCCGATGCCGGTGTGCGTAAAGGCGCTGCGGGTCATGTTGTCTGCATTGACGGGATCGTGGCGGAGGGCGCCGAACAGGGCGTCAGCATCATGCTCGCCCTCGACGATCGCGATGTTGGCGCCCGCGGCACCGATCAGTACGGTGCGGTCGATCATGCGGACGCGTTCAAGATGGCTGCGGCCTTCGGGATCCGAATGCCCGGCATAATTACGGGCGGCCATGTCCATCGCGTGGATGCGGGCGGCCTGTTCGAGCGACGCGAGCGGCACGAGCGCGGCCTTGTTCTCATCGGCGCGAACCCGGTCGGTGGCGTCAATCAGCTGGCGCTCAAGCCGGGCATCCTGTTGCGACTCGCCCTGGCCGCCATAGCAGGCACTGACTTCCTGATTGAAGACTGCCGGATCCAGGGGCAGGCCGTCCTCAAGGTCGCATGTCGAGGCTGCCGTCGCTGGCAATGTGAGCGCCGCAATGGCCAGCACTGACAATGACATAAATCTGTAACGTGTCTGTAACATAATTGTCACAATACTTTTGCGACACTTATATGTCAATGAAATTTAGTCCGGATACAGAATTGTGTATCTTTCTTCGCTTTTGTTTCCGGGCATTTGCGCCAAGAAAAAGGGCCGCCCCGAAGGACGGCCCTGATCGGTCACTTACAGGAAATTGTAAGTCTATTCTTCGCCAGCTGCGCCTTCGAGCTGCTTGCCGGTTGCCTGGTCGACGACTTTCATCGACAGGCGGACTTTGCCACGGTCGTCAAAGCCCATGAGCTTGACCCAGACCTTGTCGCCCTCCTTGACGAGTTCCTTCGGGTGACCAATGCGTTCGTTCGCCATTTGCGACACGTGCACCAGGCCGTCCTTCGGACCGAAGAAGTTCACGAAGATGCCGAAGTCTTTTAGGCCAACAACGGTACCCTGATAGATTTCGCCGATCTCTGCTTCAGCGGTGATCTCCTTGATCATCTTCATGGCCTTCTCGATGGCCGGACGGTCGAGCGCAGAAATCTGCACAGTGCCGTCATCATCGATGTTTACCTTGGCGCCGGATTCTTCAACGATGCCGCGGATGACCTTGCCGCCGGAACCGATGACGTCACGGATCTTGTCGGTTGGCACTTTCATGATTTCCATCTGAGGTGCGTTTTCCGACAGGGCATCGCGGGACGTGTCGAGGGCTTTCGCCATTTCGGCGAGAATGTGCATACGCCCACCCTTGGCCTGCTCGAGCGCCGTCTTCATGATGTCCTTGGTGATACCAGCGATCTTGATGTCCATCTGCAGCGAGGTCAGGCCCTTTTCGGTGCCTGCGACCTTGAAGTCCATGTCGCCGAGATGGTCTTCGTCGCCGAGGATGTCGGACAGGACAGCAATGCCGTCAGCTTCCTTGATCAGGCCCATGGCGATGCCCGACACGGGACGGGTGATCGGCACGCCGGCATCCATCATCGCGAGCGAACAGCCGCATACGGTTGCCATCGAGGACGAGCCGTTGGACTCGGTGATCTCGGAGACGAGGCGGATCGTGTAAGGGAACTCGGCGTGGTCAGGCAGGACAGCCTGGAGCGCGCGCCAGGCCAGCTTGCCGTGTCCGGTTTCACGACGGTTGGTTCCGCCCATGCGGCCTGTTTCGCCGACCGAATAGGGCGGGAAGTTGTAGTGCAGCATGAATTTCGACTTCGACGTGCCACCGAGACCGTCGATGAACTGTTCGTCATCGCTGGTGCCGAGTGTTGTCACGCAGATCGCCTGCGTTTCGCCGCGCGTGAACAGCGACGAGCCGTGCGTGCGTGGCAGGAAGCCGGCGAGGGCTTCGATCGGACGGACCTGGTCGAGCGAACGGCCGTCGATACGCTTGCCGGTTTTCAGGATGTCACCGCGGACCACATTGGCCTCGGCTTCCTTGAAAGCGGCTTTGAACGTGTCGGCGGTCATTTCGCCAGGTGCGTCTTCGGTGCCGACGAGGGCCGCCTTGGCGGTGTCGCGGGCAGCGCCCACGGCCGACTGGCGTTCCAGCTTTTCGGTCAGCGAATAGGCCTTGGACAGGTCCTTGCCGACGAGCTTCTGGATCGCCGCGAGTTCCTTGGAATGGTCTTCGGCTTCGAACTCGAAGGGCTCCTTGGCGGCTTTTTCAGCCAGGTCGATGATCGCATCGATGATCGGCTGAATGGCATCATGACCGGCCATGACAGCGCCGAGCATCACGTCTTCCGACAATTCATAGGCTTCCGATTCCACCATCATCACGGCATCGGCTGTGCCGGCCATGACGAGGTCGAGTTCGGATTCTTCGAGCTCATCGATGGTCGGGTTGATGATGTACTCACCATCCTTGTAACCAACGCGAGCGGCGCCGATCGGGCCCATGAAGGGGGCGCCAGACAGGACGAGCGCGGCAGACGCGCCGATCATGCCGAGGATATCGGGATCATTCTCGAGATCGTAGGACATGCAGGTCAGGACGACCTGGACTTCGTTCTTGAAGCCCTTGACGAAGAGCGGGCGGATCGGACGGTCGATCAGGCGCGAGGTCAGCGTCTCTTTTTCGGTCGGGCGACCTTCACGCTTGAAGAAGCCGCCTGGGATGCGGCCTGAAGCGTAATATTTTTCCATATAGTTGACGGTCAGGGGGAAGAAGTCCTGGCCGGGCTTTGCCGACTTGGCGAAGCAGGCGGTCGCGAGGACCGTAGTGTCCCCATAAGTGACCATAACGGCGCCGTCAGCCTGACGTGCCACC
>TARA_R110000751_G_scaffold180038_3_pt1 | contig 18380 bp, 15 predicted proteins | sample TARA_R110000751 | Tara Oceans TARA_R110000751 (sample SAMEA4398001) | marine metagenome | biome: Polar Biome; feature: [MES] marine water layer (ENVO:01000295) within the mesopelagic zone...; material: water (ENVO:00002006), including particulate matter (ENVO:01000060) such... | reverse complement strand
AGTGTGAGGCTTCGGTCATCAGGTTGACGGTGGCGGCTGCATCGAGATTGATGCGCCCGCCAATCAAACCTGCCGACGAGAGGTTCAATGTTGTGTCAGTGCTATCCACATGGATGGCGTCAGATTGTTCACTGATGATCAGGCCGCTATTGAAGAGTGTCGCCTCTGACGCGCCGTCGATCGCAAACCCGATTGCATCAGCCCCGGCTGTTCTGATTGAGCCCGTGTTGAGGACAGACATATCAGGTGTATCACCAATGAATATTGCATGAGAGCCGACACCCTCGGTGGTCATCGTGCCACTGTTGATGATTGATGTACCGAGGGTTTCTATTGCCATGGAGAAATCTCCCCTGGTCAGGATTTTACCGCTATTGGTGATCATTGAGCCCGTCGAAAAGGCGTCTTGAATGCCAGCGGCCAATTCGCCGGCTGTTTCGATGGAGCCTGTATTGCTGATCAACGCGCCTGTTGAAAAGATGTTGCCAATACCGACGCTCAATTCGCCGGCGGTTCCAATGAAACCTGTATTCCTGATCGACACATAATGGCTGTCAGAATTCATGATCCCATTGGAGAAATCACTCTCGGTCGCAATGATACCGTTGTTGGTCACGGCGGCGTTGTCCGAGGCGTCGTTAACAATTCCGGCGGCATCACCACCTGTGGTGGTGATTGAACCATCCATCACGATCGTATTGCTGCCACCGGTTGAATGGATTGCTTGTTGAAAGCCAGTACTGGTATCGATACTGCCGTCTTTGGTCACTGTTAATGTGTCAAAACCATCAATTACATGACCACCATTGGTATCGGTCGAAGGCGCAGACACCGTAAAATCGACCGCACGGGCGCCTTGGGGTCCCATAAAAGGAATCGACGCGGAAACAAGGGACAAACCAATTGCCAGGGTATGGAATGTCTTTGACACAGTTGCTGGCCTTTCGCAGCGCGCAGGGCCGTATCAATGATTTGAAAACGCATTGAGAATCAATTGAAGCCCCCTGCACCGTAGCGCCAAACCGGGCGCGTTGAAATGTCTTTGGGCCAGGATTGCGCACGCAGGTGGAGAGGCCAAGGTTTCATCGCAAGTTGAAACGGACCGGCACAGTGATATTGCGATTAACCCCGGGCGGCGGCGCAGGAACCGGTGATGCGCGTCTGACCATGGATATGGCTTCCTGGTCCAGAGCAGCAAAGCCCGATGAACGGCTCAAGCGCGCCGAGAGCACCTTGCCATTGGCATCAATCTGAAACCGCACGAGGGCAACACCTTGTTGTTTGCTGCGTCTGGCAGCGGAAGGATAGCGCTTGCGCCGCTCCAAATGCGCCAGCAGTCGCGATTGCCAGCGCGCCGGTGAAAGGGTCCGTGACGAACCTCGGCTCGACTGCCGTGCGGCCGCGACCGATGCTTTTCTGGTCTTGAGCTTTGCCTTGGCAGTCGCCTGTGAGGCAGCGCCCTTGGACTGCGGCTTTGCCTTGAATTTTTTCGCTGGTTTGACTTTTTTGGTCTTCTTTTGCTTGTAGGCAGGACGCGGCGTCGGCAAAGGAACATTGACTGCATCGAGAACCGCTGTCGCCTCCTGTGTGGTCTCAGTTTTCACCGGATCCGGCATATCAACAGACTGCTTTGGCTCAACCGGTGGTGTTTCCTTCTCCATTTCCAGCACATTGTCTTCGGGTATGGGATTCTGGACCAAATTCTGCGGTGTCTCCGGCGCGATATCTTCCTTCGGTTCCAACACCTCGTCGGTTTCGTTTGGACTCTCCGTAGGTTGAGCCGCCATGGCCTGCTCGGACTGGGTTTGCTGAGCGGCAATTTCCTCGATATCAGTTTCCGGGGCCACCGGCTCTGGCGCCAATTCGATCATGATGGCCGCCGCCGCCGATTCAGGCATGGCTTCCGCAGGGGCTGTCCGCATGACCCAGGCTGCAGCTCCGACATGGACACTCAGGATGATCGTACCGGCGACGGCCCAAAGGGCCATACGCCCCAGAGACAATTGTTCCATCGCTGGTATCTGATCAAGCTTTGCATATCTGCTCATTGGCCCGCGTCCGCTCCTGGCACCACCGTAGGCAATGTGGAGCGGGTGACGCCGGATCGGTTCGCGTCTTCAACCGGGTTTGAAGTCGTGCTGGATGGGTTTTCAGACGCAGATGGTTCCGCGCCCAGCCCGACCAGGGCCACAGACAAATAGCCGGCATCGCGCAACAGGTTCATGACCTTCATCAGTTCGCCGTAGGGCACCACTTTATCGGCGCGCAGGAAGATCCGGGTTTGCCGGTCACCTTCTGTTTGGCCATCAAGCGCGCTCTGCAGCGCCACCCGGGCAATCGCATCCTCACCCAGTGCCAGCGATAGATCCGCCAACAAGGTCAGATAGATCGGGTCTTCGGGTCTGTCATTCTGTTTGGACGTAGATGCAGGCAGGTCAACGTTGACATCGACTGTGGCCAGCGGCGCTGCAACCATGAAGATGATCAACAGCACCAAAATCACATCAATGAAAGGCGTTACATTGATTTCGTGGTTTTCAACAAGATCATCGCTCTCGCTGCTGATATTCAAACTGCCTGCCATGATCTACTCCGCAGCCTTTGTCACGACCCTTGCGGGAACCTTGCGATAATCGAGATCTCTGCTGACAAGCCGCTCGACCGCAGCAGAAACATCGGCGAGAATTTGGCGGTAACCGGCTATCGAACGGGCGAACACATTATAGATGATGACGGCTGGAATGGCCGCGACCAGGCCCATGGCCGTAGCGAGCAAAGCCTCTGCAATGCCTGGCGCGACCACTGCCAGATTGGTGGTGTGCGCCTCGGATATGCCGATGAATGCATTCATGATGCCCCACACCGTGCCGAACAGACCGACAAATGGTGCTGTTGAACCAATTGTGGCCAGCACACCTGTTCCGCGCATCATGCGCCTGCCGGCCTGAACCTCTATGCGAGACAGATGGGATGTGACGCGTTGCAGCAGGCCCTGGCCACCGGCGTGATCCACTGCGCCAAGGGACCGCTGCAGCTCATGCCTTGCTGCATGGGGCAAAAGAGCGGCCGGGCCGCGCCGAGCGCCGAGTGCACCATCCACCTCTGTCAAATTTCTGGCGCCTGAAACAATCTTCAAAACCCCGCGCGCATGTATCTTTGCAGCAAACAACTCCAAAGATTTGGCAAGCCAGACAGTCCAGGTGACCAGTGACGCCATTGCCAATCCGACCATCACACTCTTGACCACCCAATCCGCCGCCATGAACATGCCCCAGGGCGAGAGATCATGCGGCAGTTTTGCGGCATCAACGGACGGCACGGACGCCGGACTGACAGGCCGATTGGTACTTGCCGGCGATAGATCAAGATCGCTTTCGCGCGGCAATGCAGCTGCACCATCGTCCTCGCCGGAAGAGCTGCCCTCTAATGCTGCGGGCGGCGCAACGTTCTCAGGCAAATTCGTTTGCCGGAGTGCATTCCCTTCCGCTTTCTCCACTGAAACTGGAGCCGCTGTCTCTTGCGCGACTGCCGGACAAGATATGGCAGAGGAACCAACGGTCAGGGCAAAGGTCAGGGCAATCAGGGCGCCAGGTTGAAAACGGTCAATGCATGACATGATGGGTCTTTCTTTCATCAAACTTTCGGCGGTCGGCCATAGAGAACAGGAATTGCAGCGCACAAGGGATCAGCCGCACAGACGGGCCTGCCTCACCCAACAGAGCAATCTTCGTCCAGCGGGCCAATGTGCAGCTAACAGGCATGGAGCAATTTCCGGTTTTCTGTCCGCTGCACGACCGCTCCAGCCTTTCAACGTTGAGTTTCTGCAAGTTTCGGTCTGGCGTCATGGCACCGCCATGCCCGGGCGCGTCACCACATAGGCCGCTGAGCAGAATAGGAAGAGCGCGACCAATGCGGCCAGCCAGAGCGACGGGTTCACCGCCAGAACAAATGCGCCATAGCCCAACGTCATGCCACCACATGCCATCAATTTCGAACGGAGGGAGATCGCCCCGTAAGTTCGCCATTGCCGCAGGGTGAAACCGAAACGCGGGTGTTCAAGTATCCAGGTTTCCAGTCGCGGCGACGACCTGCCGAAGCACCACGCCGCCAGGATCACAAAAATCGTCGTCGGCATGACCGGCAGGAATGCCCCAATCAAACCCAGAACGAGCATCAACACACCCAGCGCTGCAGAACAGGCACGGGCCAACGGGCTGGTTGGGCTGCGGTCAAACACCAAAACCATCTCGCACCAGCCCCCGGACACGATTGAAAGCGGATTCCGCCCCGGCAACGACCCGTTTATCTTCTGCCGGGGAAAGCGCCAATGCGTTGAGCGCTGCTGTAAAGGTACGCCAATGAAGCCCCCGACCCTGTGGCGCGGCCGCCAGGTGTCGCGCGCCGAAAGATTCAGACAGGTTGAGACGTGCCGCCTCTTTCAGAAGAAAAGCCGCGCCCAGATTCGAACCCTCAGCCACATATAGCCAGCCGAGGGCGGACGGAATATCCAATGCGTCATGGTTTGACCAAACAGGTTCGTAAATGGCTGCCGGTATTTCCGCACACAGATCACCGAGATCCTGTTCGATCAACCCGAGCCGTCTTCGCCCGACCAGATCAGGCAAAAGTGTCGATAGCTTCACATGGTGGTAAAGCGCATCGATATCGCGGTGAAACATGTATTGAATACCAAGAAATACGACATAACGCGCCCGGTCTGAAAACGGTTCCTGCTGGGTTATCGCGCTATCGAGCGATCCATGTTCAGACTGCGTCCCCAACTTCAGCCGTTTTGAGCGGGTAAGCTCCGCCGACGGCATTTCCATTTCAACGGTTGTCATGTGTCTCTCCAAACGGGCCAGATGAATGCCGATGCCTGCGTTCTTGTTTCGGCTGGCCAAATGAACGGCCTCGCATGGCAGAGGCAGCCGGGTCTTTCATGTTCTCTCAATTGCAATGCCGTGTCAGACCGGCAGAATCCTAGTGAAAAATTCAATTTCTTTTTGACAACTGCATGCCACCCTCACCGCGCGTTGACTAAACTCTTCAACAGTTCCGTCACCAGAGCCTGTCCACCGCGTCAAAACTTGAGTTTCAAAGAGCTTGTGAAGGTTCGGCCCGGGGCATTGTAGGATCCGGTAGCCGGCACATAGTTGACGTCGGTCAGATTGGTGCCGGCAAAATGCAAGGTGGCGTTTTCATCAAACCGGTAGGATCCATACAGGTCTAATGTGGTGAAGGGCCTGGTTTGTTTTGTCAGGTTGCCATCGCCATCAAGTCGCCGCGAAAGTGTCGGCGTCACATGATTCATCCGCATACCGATTGTAAGATCATCTTCGAACAGGCGCACACCGCCGTCCAGGGTCACCTTGAGCTTTGGCGGCACTTCACCGGCCGTGGCATAGATTTCACCGCTCGTCGTCACTGCGCCATTGGAGAAAATTTCCGTCGACTGCGGCCACTCGGTCTTCAGCCAGGTAACAGCGCCGCCCAGCCAATAGCGTCCTGCATCATAGTTTCCTTCAAGTTCAACCCCGCGCATGCGTGTCACACCGTCAAGATTGACAAAGCTCAGATAGGTGCGGTCCGGTACGTCCCCGCTCAAGATATAACCAAGCACCACATAGTCATCGATCTCACGATCAAAAGCCGTAGCTTTCAGCCGAAAACGGTCGTCACTTCTAAACACGCCGTCAATTTTTACGTTGGCGCCAATTTCAACGGTGCGTGCCTGCTCCGGCCGCAGCAATATATTGGGCGCGTAATTGGTGCTGATGACGTCTCCGGGCGGACCGCCCGCGAAAAAGGACTCGGTGATCGTTGCCGGACGGAAACTTTGCGAATAGCTGACATAGGGCTGGAACCAGTCGACGGGCTTGAATTCCATCCGTGCGGTCGGCAGCCAAGCTCCGCCCTCGCGGTCGATTGCGACATCATATGCAGGGTATTCCGTGGTGGTGACCACCTCCCCGACCCACTGGCCCTCGCCTGTCCACTCGTCATCGATCACCTCACCAAGTGCGGTCAGTCGGCCGCAAAAATAGGCGCGCGCTGCAGGGTTTTCATGATTGTTGCAGAAATCGAAATAGGTATTGTAGGTGTCGGGTTGATTGACCTGCGCCCATTCACCAAAGGCCGTTATTGCTTCAGCGCGACGGGTGGTGTCCTTTATGGTTGTTTCCCTGTTGAAATAGGTCGCACTTCCATGAAGTCGGTACCAATCGTACCGAAGACCGCCGGTCAGTGTCAGCCAGTCCATTGGCTCCCATTGTGCGCTTGCAAAGCCGCTTGCTATGTCACGATTGCCCGGAGGGCTGAAGGCCTTGTATGATGTGTCGAATTCAGGCGTAATTGCGATCGTGGCGCTATTGGCAGAGGCCGTGGCGACGTCACGGAAAGCCTCAACGCCATAGTTCAAGGTCAAAGGACCAGTTGATGTAACGAAGCGACTGGTGTTTTCCAGCGCCAGCCCGAAGCTCTGCAGGCCGAGATCTATATAGGTCTCAGGGGCTCCACCGACGGATTCGCGCGATGCGCGCGTTTCGTTCGTCTGTGAATTATTATACCAGATATTCCCCTTGAAATCGATCAGGTTGCTATCCGGGTTCCACGCAAGCCGCGCTGTGACGCTGTCATTGCGTACATGTTCGGAATTAGTAAAATTTTCAGCCCCATACTTGAATTCGTTCTCCTGATGTATCCAGGATAGGGAGGTCTCTGCCTCTCCAAAATCACCCTCAAGTTTGACAAAGGATGCCCAGCTCTCGCGGCCCTTGAAGTTCCCGAGGTAATTCGGCTCGCCGCCGTTTTGCCCCGCCAGATATTCTCCTAGATCAAGCCCGCTGAATCCACCCGTTATGGAAAAGGGCGTATCGCGTATTCGCGCTGCGGCGAGTATGGATCCGCGAAAATTGTATTTGTTGGTACCGGTGGTGCCATTGATCTCCCCACCCCAGTTCCTGCCATCCTGTATCAAATCATCTGCACCGACCGTACGAAAATCCACCGATCCACCCAATGAAGCGGCATTGCCGCTGCTGGCGTCCGGGTTTTTTCCGATCTCCACCGTGCGAACGAACGCACTGTCCACATAGGCCTGACCGGCGTTGGACTGGTATCCGCTGCCGCCTGTACCAAACCCCCTCTGGGCATTCTGTCTGGCACCGTCGATCGATACGACCACACGTCCTGAATCCTGAAGGCCGCGGATATTGGGAGAGACAGTGGGAAAACTGCCATTGCCCTGACCGGAATAGACACCAGGCACAGTGACCATCAGGTCGCGTGTGTCACGCACCGCTGAATTTTCAACCGCTTCCCGCGAGATAACGCTGAGGGATTCCGCCGTTTCGTACACCCGGTCCGGCGTGCCCTGGAAACCCGATCCCGATGCGGTTTCACCCCTGCGCTCCGTCACGTCGATGACGTCCAGCATCAATGAACCATCTTCTTCGCTTGTATCTATTACGCTCGAAGTCGGATCTGCGATCACCACAGTTCGTGCATCGCTAAAATGAAAGACAAGACCGGTTCCCTCAAGCAATTGCCAAAGCGCCTCTTCGCGCGAATGAAAACCGGAAATGCCGGAGCTTCGCCGTCCAGAAGCAAGCTGAGATGGAAAGATCAGTCGCACACCGGCCAAATCGGCATACTGCAGAAGCGCTGCATTCAGATCTTGCGTTGCGATGACAAAACTTTCCAAATCCTGCTGCGCGCCATTCGCAGTGGTCTGAGCATGGGCCGGTTGCAGAAAATGAGAAGAATAGCCGCCAACGATGCACAGGCCTGCAGTTGCAAGCAACATTGCACGCAGCGAGTGGCTGCCATATCTCTCCCGATAGATTGAAATCCCGTTTTTCATGCCCACGCCCCTGTAACAAACACAATGGGCGCATGCGGGAAATAATCCGGCATTTCGTGCGCCCTCGAAACAAGGACGAACGCGAATGCCGAAAACCACACCGATGAGGCAAATAAATGCTGATTATTTTCTTCATATAATTTGAGTCAGGTAAAAACAGATTGTCCAGAATATAAAAGGTTTTCAAAAAAAGCTTTAAATACAGAGGTTTATAGACGTCTAATAAAGCACTGTGATAAATGGAAGCCGTGCAACGCGCACAGAGAGACCCGTTTCCATCGTATTCAGAACAGTCTCCGGGTCATCCAGATCAAAGACGCCGGTTACGACAAGTTTTGCCAATCGGTCATTCGCGATGATGATCCGCCCCTTGCTCTGCCGCTGAATGTCCGCGACAACCTCATCAAGCGGCCTGCGATCAAATATCATCTTCCCACGACGCCAAGCAGTTAGATTGCCGGAATCGACTTCTTTGGGCCGGGTTGGCGGTTCCGTCCTACTATAGTGAACCATCTGATTGGCGCTGGCAGTTACGCTGCGGACTTCACGATTACCTTTGTGGGCGACAGCGATGACGCCTTCCAGAACAGTGACGTAAACCACGTCGCGGCGCATATCGATATCAAATGCTGTACCGATAGCGCGCGTTTGACCGCCGTTCGCCGTCACGATAAACGGTCGAACGGCATCCCGGGCAACTTCAAATGTTGCCTGTCCACGCAACAATGTCACATGTCTTTCCGTAGACCCCAAATCAACGGAAAGCGCCGTTCCGGCATTAAGGTCCACCGACGAACCATCGGCGAGTTGAACACGGCGCCTCTCCCCGATACCCGTGACATGGTCTGCAAGAAGGTCCTGTCCAATCCAATCGGATTGCATTGCAAAGGCGCCCGCCAAAACCAGAAAACCAGCACCAAGCACCACGCGGCGGTTCAGGCGCTTCTGTGCATTTGCACGGTCACGATCGAGCTCCTGTTCTTTAACCAGCCCCACACCGAACCAAATGGCCTCCGCTTCAGATGCGGCACTCTCATGCGCGTCGCTTTGCGCACGCCAGATCGCAAAGGCGGCCTCTTCTTCCGTGCTGGCTTCACCGGAATTGAGCCGGACAAGCCAGTCGATCGCCCGATCACTGAGCGCCACATCTAAAGTCTCTTTCCAATCCTTCTGCATTGGCATTCATCAAACCACTTTTTCGTCAGGTGGACCCCGATTGAAAATCGATCTTGGCAGCAGCATAAGACAGGCATCTACATCAAGGACGAAAAGACCGAGGCCTTTGTGCACCGCCGGCGCAACAATTTTGGCGAGCCGCACTTTCAGGAGAGTGCGCGGAAGTGATCCCTGCAGTGGCGCAGTGCCTGTGTCAGATATTTCGCAACCATACTCTGCGATACGCCAAGCTTTTTCGCAATGACAGCATAGGGCATCTTCTCGCAACGACTTAGCAACAAGGCTAAGCGCGGTTTTACCGGCAATTGCCCAAGAGCCACTGCCAGACAACGGAGTTGGTCTCGGTCAATGACGCATGTTTCAGGCGAAGGCTGACTGTCCGCAACGGCACGCATGATGTCATCATCGCTGATGCATCGCGACGTATGCCTGATTTCCCTGCGGGCGAGATCCACAGCGATATTGGCTGCGACACGCAGAACAAATGCCTGTTTGTCCTGAATGGGTGTTGGCGCAGCTTTCATGCTCGACAACCGTAACCAGGTTTCCTGAAGAGCATCTTCTGCAAGCTCCAGCGAACCGGTTCTCCGTTTCAGAGCCTGACGCAAGGTTTTCCAATGATGCAGATAAGCGGACATCAGATCACCGTTAACATCCGCCGAAACCGTCATGTTATCAAAATTACCTTTACGTCAGTCAGGAACTTGCCGACTGGCAAAATTCAGAAGAATTTGTTTCCTACAACTCGCTGGAACCCCTATTTGGCAAACATGATTAATTTTGTCAACTTTAAATACGTCTTTGCTTTCAACCACGCACGGGACAACACAAAGCTCACTTCATTGCAGAATTTCCGGAGATCACCATGCCAGACATCCCCACCCGGGATTGGCTGGTGCCTGCGATGGACAACGCTTTGCGGGAATCCGCCCATTGAGGAGCGGACCCCGCCATTGTTAAAGGTAAAGAAAACCCGCGCTGAGGCGATCAGAATTTGACCTTCAGCGACACTGTTGCCGTTCTGCCGGGCGCCCCATAGTTGGGATTTCCCAGCACATCGGCATAGGCGGCATCGGTGATATTGTTCACCGCAACATTCAACTTGGTTTTTTCGTTGAACGCGTAGGAACCAAACACATCATAAACGGTGAAACCATCAACGTCCGACTGGTATCCAACCGCACCACGATAAACCGTCGGCCCCGAATAGGTTACCCGGCCACCAACCTGCAATCTCTCGTCATAGAGACGTATGCCGGCTTCCAGCGAAGCCTTGTGTTCCGGTGGAATGAATACCACCAGGCCGCCTTCACTTTCCATCGTGCCCTCTATGACGCCAGGAATGATCACATAATGGTAGTCATAGGTGGTATCTATATCTGCATTCATTCTTGTGTAGGAACCGCCGATGAAAAAGGCCCCTGCATCATAATTTGCTTCCAGCTCGAATCCGTCGATTATACTTTCCTTGCCGGCGTTGATCATCGTGTACTGCAGCGGAACCGTTGATACATGCGCCAAGGAAATATAGTGGTCCACGGTGCGGTGGAATCCAACCGCCTTGACCCTTAGCATATCTCCGCCCAGGAAGACATCATCCGCCATGAGGTTTGCGCCGAGCTCCCAGGTGGTGGATTCCTCTGGCTTCAAATAGGGATTCGGTATGTAGAACTGGCCGGAACTGCCAATATGGGTGCCGCTGGCAGCATTCTCCATGATCGCCGGTGGGCGATACCCCTCCGAATAGGTTGCAAAGACATCCAGCCAATCGGTGGGCGAAACCGTGATCGTCGCAGAAGGCTGCCAGCGTCCGCCGGAACTTTCAAAGGTTTCCTGCGTGTATGTACTTACGCCATCCCAGATCAGGCCGGTCGCAGAAAGGTCATAGGCATCATAACGCAGGCCACCCGCCACATTGAGCCAGTTGGTGACATCATATGCTGCATTGGAAAAGGCGCTGTACACATTACGCGTGCCGATTGGCATCGCCCCTGCAAACCACGAACCGGTCGGATCGTCGGTCAAATCCGAACCGACGGAATCGGTGTCCGTGCGATCCTGAAACAACTCGAGTCCATAGTTGAGCGCCAATTCACCATTTGAAAGTTCAAAGCGACTGGTGTTTTCCAAGGTGCCACCGATTGTGGCAAGACTATAGTCGACATCAAATGAGCCATAGTTCGTGCGCGCTGGCCGGAACTGGCTTACTTGGGTATGATTATACCACAGATTGGCCTTCAAATCGATAAAGGGTGAAGCGGAATCAAACGCATAGGCAGCACGCAAAGTATGGTTGGTGGTTACATCAGTATCAATGTATTGCCCCGTTCCAGTAGCGTAATCGCCTTTGAAGCCGAGCCAACTCATGATGAGCGACTGTTCGTCATCCGGTGTGAATTCAACCTTCGCCAGACCTGACCAGACATCAGAAGCGGTATAGTCCGCAGGCTCTTCTGTGGTTCTAAAATAGCCGACAATCTGACCATTATGCCCAATATCGTAGTCTCCCAACTTCTTGTGGCTGAACCCACCGGTAACAGAGACAGCCTCGGAGGGGCGTGCAGCAAGGAAAAGAGATCCGGAGAAATCATAGGCGTTGGTTCCTGTCGTGCCCTCGATTTCGCCGCCAATCCTCTGGCCAGGCTCCAGTAAATCATCCGCTGACACCGTGCGAAAGTCGACCTGTCCGCCCAGTGATGCTGCGCCACCGGCCCCGGACGTAACCGTTTTGTCGACCTCGACCTGCCTGATCATTGATGGATCGACATAGACAAAGCCCGACGAACTGTGCCCGGCGAGCTGAAAGTTTTGGCGCACACCGTCTATCATCGTATTGACGCGCGTTTGGTCCTGCAGGCCGCGAATATTGATGTTGATGCCAGGGTCCTGAGGATTGTCAGCAGTGTAAGTGCCTGACACATCGTCAAGCAAATCATTGGCATGACGCGCCGGATTGGTCTCCAGAGACTCTGTGGAGACGACGCTGACGCCGGTGGAGGTGCGGAAAACCCAGTCTGGCGCGCCCATGTAACCCGGCCCAGCGACGGTGTGCCCCGCCTCGCCAGTAACGTCTATTGCATCCAGCATCAAAGAACCATCAGAGTTTACCGAGGTTGCATCGAGTATGGTGACCGTATTTGCATTGGTGAAATCGAAGCGCAAACCGGAACTTGAAAGCAGTTGCGAAAGCGCCGTTCCTATTGTCATGGTGCCATTGATCGCCGGCGCGGCAGCACCCGATGCAACCTCCGTGCGGTATGCAATTTGAATACCAGACTGAGCCGCAAGCATTCGCAATGCGCGATTAAGCGGCAGACTTGGAATATTGAAGCTATGCATGCCTGCTGTCTGAGCCATGACCTGCGGCGCAGGCATGACGGCAATGTAAGCGCCCATGCTCAACGCCGAGCTCATCATGAAATTTGCCAGCAGACGGCGGTTGATCCGATGCCCCGTCTTACTGTGCGATGGTGAATTTTTCATCGATTCCCAAACCCTTTTTTCGAGAAGCAGCCCGAAGGCCCTAAATCGAAGGGTTTGGGTCGTTCTTGCCTGGACCCTTCACCCTCTTGACGCGCGAGTGGGGGCTTTGCCCAAACAATGGAAAAAATCTTTCGGGTATTCTGGCCGCTCAGGCAACAAGCACGAGAACCCCCGGTATCCTGTGAACGACCAGATTTTGGGTTCTGGCAAGAGCGTCAATCGCAGCAAGAGCTTCCCTTGTGGAGAAAATTGCACTCACGGGGACATTTGCATCGACCCCAGGCCGAATAAGAATCGGCTCTTCCACATAGCGCCCCAGTTCAGCTATGGCGCTGGCGAAAGCCATCCCTTCGAAGATCACCCTGCCCGCCCGCCAGGCCAGCACTGTTTCCGGATTTATCGTTGTCAGCCGCTGTGGTCGTTCGCCCGCAGCATAGCGGGTTTGCTGATTGATCGTGAGCTCAACGTTACCGAATATCGTTTCGGTTTGTTCTGTGGGCTTGGCCGGACCGGAAACGCGGACATGCCCCTCAGAAACTGTAACGGTTGCAATGTCGTCCAACGCCTTGACCGAAAAGACGGTGCCCATTGCATCGCTGTTACCGCCCAGTGCTGCGACGCGAAAGAGCGTTGACCCCGCTGCCTTCACCCGGAATTCAACTTCTCCCTTCAGCAGTTCGACCAAACGGATTTCCTGATTGAAATCAATGGCTATCGCGCTGTCGGTATTGAGTTTTGCGACTGATCCATCGGGCAGTGAAAAATCCGCCATTTCTCCCACGGTTGTCGAGAAATCCGTCCGCCACAGCCTATGGACGCCGGGTAATGCAAGGGCAGCAACCGATGCAGTAGCAACTGCGCCAGTGCCAATCAGGAAACCTCGCCGCCCTGTCGACAACTTTGCTGTCAGTCGCGACGCACTGACGCGCGGATGCGCTTCAAGAATCTGCAATTGCTGCCAAAAATCACGCTCACGCTCAAAGGCACGCTTGTGTGCGATGGAGCGGCTGCACCAGCCCTTGAATTTCTCAAGATCAACATCACTGGCGCTGCCAGAGGACAGCCGCACAATCCAGTCCCGTGCCTCCTGATCGATGCGGCGCAGATGATCACCGGGTTTTTGAGGTTCGTCCATGCATTCCGCGCAACTCTGGTTTCGGGCGAAGCCAGCCCATTCAGCAGCCTCTACAATATCGACGCGCAAGTAGCTGTTTTGCCCAAAGAAATGCAACTAGATCAGTCGATGAGTTCATCGCGAAGCGTTGCGAGATGCTCCAGTGCCCGGCGAATATGATAATAAACCGCCTGATCCGAAATTTCCAGCATTGCCGCGATCTTGCGATGCGAAATACCCTCAATACGATTCATCAGAAAAATCCGCCGCGTCTTTTCGGGCAATGCATCCAATGCTTTGCTCACGGCGATCAGATTTTCATTGCCCAGCAACTTTCGTTCCGGTGAGACCTCGTCAACCGAATTCCACAGGACGTTGGCCAATTCATTGTCGATTTCCGCGCGCCGCCGTTCCTTGCGCAGATGATCAGTCACCGTATGATTAGCAACACGTGTGATGAACCCTATCGGGTTCTCAAGTGTTTCCTCGAACGATGACTTTTCGAGCTTGAGCCACGTATCCTGAATCAGATCTTCAGCTGCCGCCTGAGACCCTGTACGCATACGCGCAATTGCTTCCAGCCTTGGCCGTGCATTCACGAAAGTCCCCAACAATTCCTTTAATGTCTTCCTGTTCAAAACAAAACGCGCCCATCAAATGTATATAATAAGCCCCAACAGGGCACCTCCATCTCCTTATTAAAAAATAAAAAACACTGCAATATCATTAGTTTAGATCTAATCTAGAAAACGTCATAAAACATACATCAAAATATCAAGTTAAGTATTTGAATCTGCTCACCTCCCGAGGCTCGAACCAAAATAGCCCATTCAACATTCTCCTTCTGGAACGGAACATTCGGTCGCGAACCGTTGTCGTTCTGCAACAATAGGCTTTGAATTGACCGTAATGACGACAGTGATTCTGCTATATCACCTCGGCATTGCCCCATGCTCATACTCTAAAAGCTGGGTCAAATCTTCAGGACCAGTCGGACCCCGTGATACTGAAAATCGGTTCAAGAGCGCTTCAAAAATTGATTGAGCATTTGAAAGCCTTATGTAGAATATAATTAAATGGAGATAGAGATAATTAATTGGTGAATTGAGGGATCGACCGGGAACGTTCAGGTTCAATCGGGTGTGTCCACTCTTCTGAGAGAACCGCCCTTCAAGTTACAGACAAAACCGCTTGAACAAAGCGATAGATCGACGATCGTGAAGGCCCAGAATCTCCGAACTCAGACTTCACCGCCTTTGCGATTTCTGACACCGTCATAGTAGGGATGAAATTGATAATGAACTCGGCCAGTTTCGGGTTGCGGGCAATGGGCGAGTGGGACAGCGATCGATAGCGAGCAATCGCTGTGCGTTCTCCGCCGCGATCCGCTGCCTTTTTCAACGCCTCAAATTCGGCCAGGGTCACCGTCACGGTGTCTCCCTGATAGGCGAGCTTTCCGCATTTCTGACACTTGTCGAGGTTGGTCATGACGATCTCACCTGATGCAATCATTTGAAAACGCAGCCGGGGGGCATGGAGAAAGTCCCCGGCTGCGATCGGCGCTTATCCGCCTATCGTGACGCCTTGCAGCTCCACGAAACTTGCGGGCCGGCGAACAAGGAAATCGACCCGCGTCCAGCCGACGAATTCCAGCTGTAGGTTGCTCGCGTACGTCTGAAGCCGCAAGGCTTCAACCGCTGCCTCCATTCGAATACCCAACACCAGATCGCTGAAGTCACCCATCATGACCAGGCTTTCGTCCTCTCCTTCACCTAAATTGTTCGGGACGCTGGTTGTCGGACGAAAGACCATGCGGTCAAGTGCGCGGGGTCGCATGAGCGGCTGATCGTCCGTTGCCTGAAGGCTCTCGAGTGTCCCCCAGGTCCGGGGAGACATGACGGCGTTCTTTTCAGCACGTTCCAGCGGGACGTTGGCTTCCAGCAACTTCTGGAGGCCTGAAACGAACGGCGAGTAGTCCGCTGGCGTACCTACGGCTGCAACGGTCTGAATGCCTGCCGTATTGTGGATGCCTGTCGGCTGATTGCTAAGGCCGGTCCCGAACAGACCGACACGATCGATCTCCTGGGCAAGCGCCCTCCCCATGACATTGAGCAGTTGACTGCCAAAGTCCGGCGAGTCCTGCGCCAGCTCGGCTGTCGCCTGGCAACGCACAGCGAGCGTATTCGCCACGAGCTGTTGCAGCTCGAAGGTCGGTTCCCCTACAACCAGCCCTTTACCTTCAGAGCGCCAAGCAACGCCCGGGTCGGCAAGAAGGCGGGATCCCGTCACCGATCTGGAGGTCATCGTGGCTGTGGTCATCCCGGCTGCTTCCAATACCATGAATGACCGCAGGTTATCGACCCACTGCGCCTGGAACGTCTCGGGCAGCAGAATGCCCTGCGCGCCACCGGATATCCCGGTAGAAAAATCCTTCGACTCGCGAACGAAATTGAGAGCCGTCTTGTCCTCGCAACGGTCGCCCAGCATCGTCGCGCCCAACCAGCGATCGAGAGAGATTTCCGGGGTTTCCTTGCACGGAATGGCATGGGCCATCTTCGCGCCCGCCGCAAGTTCATAGACTTCACCATGCGCGCCGTAATGAACCTTGATACCCTGACGGGCATCGGTTGAATATCCGCCCTTGGCCTGCGCAAATGACTTGCCCGCAGGTTGCGTGCCCGCGAACGGCGGACGCTTGATATCGCCCCCATCATCGAATTCGTTCACGCCACCACCGGTCACCTTCAGATAGCTATCCAAGCTTTCGTTTAACCGTTGCGTCACGGTCCTTTCATCTGTTGTCATTTTCGTATCCTCGTGTCTGTCGACTGTTGTGTCACCGCATTCAGTGTCGCGGTGTACTAAGTTCTTCGGCGGCGAGACGGACGCCACGCCGCGCGATTCCTGTCAGTGCTTCTATTGCCGCTGCGTGCCCGAAATGACGGGCGTATATTTCGGCGAAATAGCCAATGACCAAACGCAGCATCAGCGCCGCGTCCACGTTCGGAAGGTCATTGGAAAGGCGTTTCATCGCAGCATCCATTTCCTGGATGACTTTTTGCCGCGCATCAGCGCCTTGATCGGCATTTTGTGAATCCGATTGCGTCATATGATCTTCCCTTCGCCGCGAAGAGACGCCTTGATCATCCGGACGCCGCGCTCCGTCATTCCAAGGCGCATGGCGATTTCCCGAACGGAGAGGCTACCGGCATTGTCCTGGACAAACTCTCTCCGGGTGGCGGCAGAGAGCCTTTCCATGCCGGAAGGAATGTCTATCTGTCCGCCCGCCGGGAAAAGCGCGCGTACAATCTCCAGCGCCTTTTCTGCACCGACCGACTTGACCAGCCAATTATTGGAGTAGCGGTCGGGGTTCTGCTCCATATGGCTCGGCGAAGGAAACTTCTTTCGCGCTCCGCCGTGATCGGCCATGATCATCATGGCGGCCTGACGGCCAACGACCTCTTCGATCTCTGCAAGCAAACCCGGTAATGCCACTGTATCGGCTGTCATTGCAAATTCCCCAAAAGGAGGGATGGCAGGAGGAAGTGTCTGCCATCCCAGGAGCGGCGTGAGGGCAAAGGACACCACGAATGCAGGCCCCCATTCCGCCACGGAACACTATCCGGGTATTCGGCCGAATACGCCCCGGAAGATATTCCGGGGGAAACAGCCAGATGGCAGCACAATTCTGGATATGAGAAAGAAAGGGCGGGTGGATATTACCAGGCAAATTCGGCAACTCCACCCCAATTCGATTACCGGCCTCTACAGAGCCGTTTTGTATTTTTTGGGGTCCTGGTAAGTCCGGGAACCCAAATGCGCGCCCACAGGCTTCGAAAACACTTCGAATTTGATTTTATTTGCGAGCGGCCATCGCTTTCAGCGCCGTGATGACCGCACCGGCCTTTTTCTTGTTCACAAAGCGCAATGCGGACACCTTATGGAATTTCGACAGCCAGGCATTCAGATGGGCGTCGTTTTCGTCGTCGCCATCATGGTATTTCCGCCAGAGACGGCGAATCAATTCCACCTGGGCGGGGCTTGCCATATCGACCCGATTGCCAAAGGTGCTTTTCGTCCAGGTCGAACGGAAACCAAGCGCCGTAAAATAGCGCATGACGTAATCAAAGCCGAGCGCGTCGAGGTCAGCCGCGCTTTCGCAACCACCATACCGGGCGAGAATCGCCCGGTAATCCTCATCTTCAAGGCCAAGCTGGTGCTTGGCGACATGCAGCACGGCGATCTGCTTTACCGAAAGCAGCGAGGTTTTCGCGGATTTACCCATTGCGCAACGCCCTGACTGCATGGACCATCGTGATGGTTTTGCGGATTTTGCGGGCGCGTTCCTCCATGTTTTGGAGCGTCTCGGCAAGTTCTTCATCGCTCATGTCCTGAAGGCGTTCAACCTTGATCGAGCCATGCGCGGCCGTCTCCAGGCGAGCAAGGATGTCCTGCCATTCAGCGCGGTCGTATTTCGGCCACTCCATGCTGAACCTGTCGTGCTTGCCGTGCAGCTTGGCGCGGCGATCCAGAAGGCACGATATCATCCACTCCAGCCGCCCGTCCTCGACCATGATATCGAGACCGGACATGCTTTCCCTCGGACGTGAGCTGATCAGCTCAAGAAAATCCTTCCGATCGCGCATCTTGAGGCGGGTCTGTTCACGATCATCCAGGACTTCGGCAATCCAGAGCGCCTCCTGAAGATATTGGTTCGTGAAGCGAAGAAGTATGACTGCGTCCTCA
>TARA_R110000751_G_scaffold164464_2_pt1 | contig 18381 bp, 29 predicted proteins | sample TARA_R110000751 | Tara Oceans TARA_R110000751 (sample SAMEA4398001) | marine metagenome | biome: Polar Biome; feature: [MES] marine water layer (ENVO:01000295) within the mesopelagic zone...; material: water (ENVO:00002006), including particulate matter (ENVO:01000060) such... | reverse complement strand
TTGTATTGAGGGTGGAAAACGAAAGGCACCACTTTGGGTTTACGCCCTATGTCCTCACAAATACATGTACAACTCAATGGATGAAATCACAGATGTGCTTAGAGGAATTGATGATGGGTCGATTCCAACTGATTCAAAACGGTGGCGGCTGTTAAGGAATGAATACCGATGAAAAACCCAGCCAGGTTCCTAACCTTGTTACTTAGGCACAAACCAGAAACTATTGGTCTTAAGTTAGATAAATACGGTTGGGCCAAGATTTCAGACCTCATCAAGAATCCTGACTTTACAGCAGCCTCAATCCACAAGATTATTAAAGAGGACAACAAAGGACGATTTGCCCTAAGTGATGATATGAAACGAGTTAGGGCGTGTCAAGGACACTCATTTGAGGTTGATCTTCAACTAGAAAGCCAAAGACCTCCTGACGTTTTGTATCATGGGACAACTCACACGTTTGTTGGTGCTATCTCTAAAGAAGGTCTTAAGAAGATGCAGCGTAACCACGTTCATCTGTCAACAGACTTTGGTACGGCTGTCTCAGTAGGAGGAAGACGAGGACACCCAATGGTCCTAGAAGTTGACACACACGAGATGTTTGAAGACAAATATGAGTTCTTTTTGTCACAAAACGGGGTTTGGCTTACAGACCACGTTCCACCACAATACATCAGGATAGCAGGATAGGACCTCTAAGCCCAGAAACAAAACCTCAGAATCCAATTTTTCACATTTTTGCCGATTTTCTCTGTATTTATAGTTAGTGTGATCGAAATCAAACGAAAAGACCGAATCACTTAAACTGGCGACCATCGCCGTTCTAATCATAAGAAAGAGAAACTAATGGCCTCAACGCACGCAGTTGCCGCAACCGGCACAAACAATGACACTGGCCGAATTGTACAGGGTAATCCTACGGGAACCAAGTTTGTGAATCTTTCACTCGCTAATACAGCAAGTGACAGTCATAAAAATGGTTCTCCTACAGTCTCGGCAACACTAGGGAATCAAGCTGGAATTTCGGGTCGAACCTTTGGTAAGACACGAGCTGGTCAGTATATCATCAGGGGCTTCAGTACAAAGATCGCTGGCGTAACTGACACGACATTCCGCTCTCCCGGTCGCCCATCAACAGTGGGTGCAGTTTCCTTCGCTAAGATCGAAACTCTAAAAACAGGCTTCTTATCTGCGTCGGCTTGGACTTCAGTTGCTGAAGAACTTCCAGCCTACACCCACACGTTGTCTGCAAAGACTATGACTGGTGGAACAGATAATGCAGCATCGAGAACTAAGAGACTTACTTACCAAACGGGAAGTAATACTCCAGTGACGACTACTACGACTTACTAAGTCACTTTGACTTTATAGGCTTTAGGGGTTGGGACGCCAACCCTTTTTTTTTACGAAAAGACTAATTATGAGATATTTACTAGCACCACTGCTGGCTTTATGCCTGATTACGAACGCGAGTGCTCAGGTTAGTCAGGAAGACTTATTCGAAAGCGTTTGCCGAGTTAGATCGTCAGACGGGAAAGAAGCCGGGATTGGAACAGGCTTTGTTTTTGCTGACAATGAAACTACATCATATATCATGACGTGCTATCATGTAGTAGAAGAAAACCCGACCACAGTACAATTTCAGCGTGAAGGCTTCATGAGTAAAGAAGTTCCGGTTGAAATCGTATTTAAAAGTTACGACCCCGGAAAACGAGACTTGGCTATTTTAGCCTTTGACAAATCAAAGCTAAGCGGATATTCGCCAAGGGTTCTACCATTAGCTGGTGAACGAGATGTAAACTTTGGTGACCACAAGATGTTTACAGTGGGACATCCAAACGGTTCACCAAACCCAACTATGTTCATCGGTACTATCACTTCACAAGATGCTGGATTACACTTTAGTCCACCTCCTGCGTCTGGTAGATCGGGTAGCCCCATTGTTGGAGTTAAGTCAAGTACCGGAGAGTATTTTGCAATCGGTGTCATCGGATGGCACAACACAGAAACACACCAGGGACGAGCAATGAATCTCGTTCAGATTTACAAAATCCTAAGAGGGGAAGAAGTAAAGCTGGGAACACCGATCAATAACTATGTTGGTACTCCAGTACAATACTACAAGGAATGTCCCCCAGGAGGCAAATGTCCTCCATTTAAGAATCCATTTGCTAGAAGTCCACCAACTCAACCGGATCAAGCAAATGTAAATCCAAATAATCCTTGGATCAAAACACTACCTAGTACAATAGACCCACTAGATTTACCACCGCCGCCAGTTGTTGTTTCCGACTATGAAAAGCGACTCAAGGCACTAGAAGCAGATATGAAGTCTGTGAATACGAAGGTGGATAATGTTCTTGTCACAGCCGAGTCGGTCAAAGACCAACTATCAAAGCTGGGTGTGACATTTGATACAAAACTTAAGAATTACGCGACAAGAGACTCCTTTGGTAATTACGTTACACAAACGGAATTCACTGAAAACTCAGAACAAATCGTTAATTCAATGACAACGGGTATTACCGAAGTCGTTACCAAGAAAATTGATAGCGTTGAAACTGGCTTCAACACCAAACTCAACACTGTCCAATCTGAGGCGAAAGCACAAAGCACTGCTAACTCAGACAAACAATCTGCACTTGATGCAAAACTTGAAAAAGTTGCTGTGGTGGCAGGAAAAGTTGCTCCACTTCTAAACTTTATCCCAGGATGGGGAACAGTAGGATCACTAGGCGTTGGTGGTATTGCAACTGGACTCTACGCTTTCTCACGAAGAAAGAAAAAGAACCCAGCAGTTGTAACACAAGGGGTAGCACCTCCGGTTTATCCGCAGGCACCTCAAACACAACAGCTTGATCCAGACGTTATAATGAACCTTATTCGAGATGAGGTTAAGAGTCAGGCTCCAGACCCACAACACAATGCACCAGAGCCTCACTTTTATGCACCAGTCCCAACATTTCAGGGACAACCCGGAGCAGTAAACGATATTAATTACACTACTGCACCAGACAATCAAGACTTGCTTCATTGGAGAAGAACAATGGAAGCGGTTTCAAAGAAGTACCCGGAAACAGGGAATGCTATCAGACAAATCGAAAGAGCGTTCTCGATTTATAAATCAGGAGTAAAAAATGGCAGATAATTCAGTACCAGAACCAGCTTTCCAGCCAGGCAGCATCAATCCCGACTCAAACGAACAGAAGTTCGGGACATCTGAGATTCTTTGGTGGAACAATGGTATTTGGGGAGACGCGGGTTACGCGATTCCAAACGATGGTGGTAAGCCCACTACGGCTAATGAGACAATGTGGGAAATCCACGCTTTCGTTGGACGTGAACTATTCAATCTTATGCATCGACCAGATGTAAAAATGAGTCGACCATTCAACGCAGAGTGGCTATTCGACCTAAACAAAATGCTTAAACTAGGGATTAAGCGGCTTGGGGACTATTCAGTTAGTTGGACCGATGACCGTAATGGGGATGCTATGCACGCCCTAAATACTCCTAAAGCGTTTCTGTACTTTCCAGTTCCCCATTTTGGTGGACGGATTCGTCAAAGATCAGCGGCTAAGTGGTGTGGTATCATCCTGAGAATGCTCAGCGAAATCATGCAGCACTCAGATAATGATTACGACGACAACATTACGGATCAAGCTACTCACTACATCCAGAGTCAGTTGCTGAGAGTTCAGCAAGACATGGCTATGAAGTTCCTTGGCTATACGAGAGAAGAAGTAGAGGCGGATAATTTTGTAGTGGAAGACACTAGATTCTCAGAAGGAGTCTATAATCCCTCTGCTCTCTTTACAAGCTCAGAACTGATTGAGGAGCGAATGCCAGAACAATGGTGGCCTCAGTCAAATGACCTCACACCTATTGCTGGTGTTAATGCAGTTGATGCTAACATTTGGGGTATGCGATGGCCAGAAGCTGACGGCTTCTATGGAGATGGTGGTGCTCACGAAGCCTCATTTCCTGGAGGTGGCAGTGGTCTAGTCGCTAAACCTGGTGGTAGACCGTAAGAGATGGCTAATAAGTAGCCCTCCGATAATACGGGGGGCTATTTTTTTATAGGAGCACAATGAAGATTAAAAAAACTTGTTATGCGTGTAAGAAAAAGTATGTTATCGCGGAAATGAAGGACGGGAAAGTCACAAGAGTAGTCCCGACAAAGTCGTATTCGTTTTGTCAAATGTGTACTGAAGCAAAGATCAAGGAAACTAAATGAACAAACTTATAGTGAGTGGATATTTAACACAAGACCCGTTACTCAAGACAAGCAAAGGTGGCTTATCTTATTGTACCATTAGCGTTGTCAATAAAGACAATAAGGTACCGGTAACCATCCCGATCATGATTTTCGGTAAGGACGCAGAAATTAGCTGCAAGTATCTCACTAAGGCACGCTTGGTAGAAGTTGAGGCAAAGGTTGAAACAGATCAGCGGACCGAGGGTCTAATGTATGTGTCAGAAAAGATTATCTTTGGCGACAAACCTTTCACTTCAAAGAAGACAGAGCCAGAACCAAAACCAGAAGAAGTAGGTGCTGGCAGCATTACTGACGAGGATTTTTAATGAGGCCGACTTGGGACGAGTACTTCTTGAAGATGTGCGAGCTAGTTAAGACAAGAAGTCACGACATTCATACACAGCATGGCTGTGTTCTAACACTAGATAACAGGATTATAGGAACTGGCTACAATGGGTGGCCGGAAGGAGTGGATTGGGGAGAGGAGTACTTGGAGAGGCCAGCAAAGTATGAGCCAGGAATTGTACTGCACTCAGAGATTAACGCTCTAGCAAACAGAACCAATATTAGTAGGGGCTTTACAGCATACATAACGGGCCAGCCCTGTATCAACTGTTTAGTTAATCTTGGTCAAAGCGGAGTAGCACGTATTGTATATCCTGCGGGGTACGCGTCATTAATTATTGAAACGGAAGACGCAAGAACGAGGGCAACTTATTTACAGCAGAAAAACATTATAATAGACGAAAGATAAGCGATGCCTAAAGAGATAATCGAAGATAAAGCCGACGTAAATCATGTGTGGAGTGCCATCGATGATTTGCGAGATAATATCGGGACGATTAAGACGGATCAAGCAACTTTACTTGCCACAATGGAGCAGGTGAGCGTTAGCGTTAATAACCTAAACAGCAACAACAAAACACCTTGGGGTGTAATCTGGAGTGCTGTTGGAGTAATGATTATATTCCTTACTGCCGCTGGTGGATCAGTTTTAGCCCCACTATATATGGCGAACCTTCACGTAGCTAAGTCCCTTGAGAGGGAAAGAGAAGACCGGATAACTCAAGACAACACAAATAACGATTCTTCAATATCGCGTCACATTGCAGCAAATGATGCTAGTCAACATAGACACCTTGAGTCTAACGCTACTGCACTACAACAGCACGAGAGCCTAACGGCTCTTATCACTCAAGATAAGACAGAAAGACGTGGTCAGCTTACTCGAATTGAAAACTACTTTGATGCGATGATAATGGCACACATGGAAAAACTGGTGCTTGAGACCGAGACAGAAATCGACATAACCAAAATTAATACGATCCCAACCAAATAAGGTAATGATATGCCACAAGTAGAACTAGATTATTTCGAGGCCAGGTATAACCCCAAGGGGCTACCCACCATCGTAACAGACGTTGAAAACCTTAAAAATCCCAAATCGGATATTTTGATTATCAAAGTAGGCGACGATGACGACACCTGTGCGGTTAACCTAGACAGTGACATGATCACGGTCATCAATCGAGTTAAGCCAGACAAAGTAGTTCTGGACAACTTCAACTACGGAATCGAAGACTTCTGTGAGAAGATTGGTGTTTCGGTTGTGTTGAATGCACAGTTTAGCAAACCAGCTAAGGTTGAGATTGAAGAATTTGAGCCACAAGACGACGAGTTCCTACTACTAGACGAATCAGAATACGAAGACGAAGACGGAGAATAGATGTCACTTGCTGAACTTAAGACCTACACGTTTACGAGCAGATACGCTCGCTGGAATGAAAAGAAAAAGCGGAGAGAAACGTGGGGCGAGGCTTGTGACAGAGTAGAATCAATGATGTTAGAGAAGTATGCGGATTTTCCCGCAGTACACGAAGACATCAAATGGGCCTACTCTCAGATGAGAAAGAAAAGAGTTCTAGGCTCTCAGCGTGCATTACAGTTTGGTGGAAAACCAATTCTGAAAAGCAACATGAGAATCTTCAACTGTATTTCATCCTATTGTGATAGACCTCGCTTCTTTCAAGAATGTATGTATTTGCTGCTCTGTGGCTGCGGAACTGGATTTTCAGTTCAAAAACACCACATTGCAAAAATGCCTGACTTTGTTGATGAGATTAAGTACACTAAGAAATTTGTCATTAAAGACACAATTGAGGGATGGTCAGACGCTGTTGGCGTATTGATCGGAGCATACTTAAAGTGTGACCTATTCCCAGAGTATAGCGGACGTAAAGTAGAGTTCGACTATTCTCAAATTAGACCGGCGGGAGCTGAGCTATCTTCAAGTGGAGGTAAAGCACCAGGTCCTAAGCCGCTGAAAAAAGCACTCAAGAAGATCGAGGAAATACTTGAGTCCGCTCAAAACAACCAGGAGAGGTTAACGCCAATACAATGTTACGATATCGTAATGCACGCAGCAGACAGCGTTATCTCCGGTGGAGTAAGAAGATCAGCAACGATTTGCATGTTCTCACCAGACGATGATGAGATGATGAGTGCGAAGACTGGTAACTGGTTCTATGAGAATCCCCAGCGAGGCCGCTCAAACAACTCAGTCGTTATTCTTAGAGACAAATGCAAAGAACAACAATTCGTAGACATTGTCAGCAAGATCAAAGAGTTCGGTGAGCCGGGCTTTGTGCTGGTAGATGACTTGGAGTCGCTGTTCAATCCTTGTGTTGAAATCAATCTTTATGGATATAATGCGAAAGGTATGTCGGGCTGGGAAGCCTGTAACCTCTCTACTATTAACTGCAAGACGGTAAAGTCAGAGGAAGACTTCTATCAGTCATGTAGAGCAGCAGCAATTATTGGCACATTGCAGGCTGGTTTTACTGAGCCGGGCTATCTAACTAAGGTCAGTCAAGAGATCATGGAGCGAGAAGCTCTTATTGGTGTCAGTATGACCGGAATCATGGAAAATCCTGATATATGTCTTGATCCACGCATCCAGCGGCAAGGTGCAAAACTGATCAAGAAGACGAATAGGATGATTGCTGAGCTAATCAACATCAATCCTGCCGCCAGAACGACCTGTATCAAGCCAGAAGGGACCGCAAGCTGTGTCTTAGGGACAAGCTCCGGTATCCATCCTCATCACGCTAGACGGTACATCAGACGCGTTCAGGCAAACAAGCTAGACGAAGTGTACAAGTATTTCAACAGAATGAACCCTGGAGCATGTACTGAGAGCGTTTGGTCAGCTAACGATAGTGACGACGTTATCTCATTCTGCATCGAAGTACCTGATGGTGCTAAGATCAAAAACCAGATGAGTGCTATTGATCTACTGAAAACGGTACAGCTAACCCAAAAAAACTGGGTAACGCACGGTAAAGACGAAGAACTGTGTGTGAAACCTTGGCTAAACCACAACGTAAGTAATACTATCAACGTAAAGCCCGAAGAATGGGGCGAAGTTGCTAAGTTTATCTACAAAAATAGACAAAACTTCTGCGGTATCTCGTTACTCCCAATCAGTGGAGACAAGGACTTTGCTCAAGCACCGTTCACCTCGATATACTTGCCACGTCAAATGCTCAAACAGTACGGAGATGGTGTTGTATTCTGTAGTGGCCTTATTGAAGAAGGCAAAAAACTTTGGGATGACAATCTATGGACTGCTTCTGATGCGATCATGGGTGTTGTCAAGAGTAGAGGTCAAGAAAAAAAGAAATGGCTAGGCAAATGTCAGAAGTTTGCCGGGAACTATTTCGATGGAGACCTCAAGAGCTTAACCTATGCGATGAAAGACATTGATAATTACAAGCTTTGGACTGAACTACAGTCGAATTATCAGAACGTCAACTACGAGAATATGTTTGAAGACAAGGATAATACAAAGCTGGAAGAGGAGGTTGCCTGTTCTGGTGGTTCTTGCGAAATGAGATAGCATGTATTACGGTAAAATTAAGACTGAGTGGCTAGACAACGGTGTAACGATGGAGTTACTCGAAGATCTCCACTTTATCGATAAAGGCGGGGTTAAATGGTCCTGTCGAAAAGGCGATTGGGTTGATGGGGCTTCGGTCCCAAGATTCTTTTGGCGAGTGATTGGATCACCCCTAAGAGGAAAGTATCGGATTGCCTCTGTATTTCATGATGTGGCCTGCACAAAGAAGATTGGCAATACCGAGACGGCCTCTCTAATGTTTTATGATGCTATGATTGAGTCTGGCACACATCGTTGGAGAGCTAAACTAATGTATTGGGCGGTTCGTTACTTCGGACCAAAATGGTAAGGGGAAAATGAAATTCTTATTTTGTAGCTGTATGTTAGCTGAGACAGCAGGAGCTATACTGGTTTCGCCGGTATTTATATGTTTAATGGTAGTACACGCCACAGCTTATGTGGTGGTGACCCGAATAGGAACCTAATGCAGACTTATTTTTTAAAGTTGGACCCAAGAGCAATCATTCCTGAGTATGCTACAGAGAAGAGTAGCGGATTTGACCTACACGCAATTGAAGATATTCTTATCCCACCCGGTGGTACAAGACTCATCAAAACAGGACTAGCGGTCTTATTGCCTGTAGACACAGAGCTTCAAATTAGGCCCAAAAGTGGCCTTTCCTTAAAGGGGCCGATTAGAATTGCTAATTCCCCAGGAACAATAGACGAAGACTACCTGAATAAAGACATTGGAATCATTTGTGACAACGTAGGAGAGATCCCCTTACGAATCTGTGAGGGAGACAAAGTAGCTCAGGGCGTAGTGTGCCCGGTACTTAGACCTAAGATTGTGAAACTCAGTCTAATTGAATACAATCTAATTGCAGAGACTAGACGAACATCACGAGATGGGGGCTTCGGCTCTACAAACTAAAGGGAATAAATGAAAAAGACTTACATTTCGGCCAAGAACAAAGAGCAGAAACAATACATTAGGGCAATCATCGAGAACGATATTATTATCGCCACTGGTTGCCCTGGCTCTGGTAAAACGATGGTGGCGTGTGGTATTGCAGCAGAGAAACTTGCTAAGCAAGAGATTGCTAAGATCATCATCACAAAACCACTTGTATCAGTTGCAAGAGACTTTCCTGCGGTTCCTGGCGGTGTAGACGAAAAGACCATGATCTTTAGGTTCCAGCTTGAAGCCTATTTTTCAATGTTCTTAGGAGAGCGGGATTACCGCAGAGCTAAGGAAATGAAGTTTATCGAGTTCATCCCACTTGAGTTGATGAGAGGGCTGAACTTTGGGGAGGAAGACAAGACTTGCTGGGTCGTCGGTGACGAGATGCAGAACGCTGATACTAAATCACTAAAGTGTTTACTCACTCGGCTGGGCGACAACGCAAAGATCATTCTAAACGGAGACACGAATCAACATGACCTGAAGACTTTACGGGATGATGAAACTACCGACCTTCAGTATGTTATGGATAAGATCGAGCACTTAGACAGAGTTGAAACGATTACTCTAACTGAGAGTTTCAGAAACCCACTAGTTGACCAAATCGAGAAGTTAATCTAGCTTCTCATACTCTAGAGGTGAGACGATGATTTACCACTGCTTATACAAAGGTGACCCACTACGTGGAACTCACAACAGTATTGGGGCTGCTAAAAGCTGGCTGCGAAAACATATTCAAAAGAGAAACAGACGCCTAGCGAAGCCCGACAGATTACATTACGAAGATTATTCGGTGGTAGAATATGAACTTGTTGAAAAGGAGATTTATTGTCTATGAATGAGAAAATTTGGTAATTCGGTGTACATCGGTGCACTGAACAGATATTCCTGGAAAATTTCCAGAGCGGGCGGATTTTCTGGGATATTTTCAGAATCCAGCCGTATACTAATATGGGGGCAGTGATAATTCGCGGCCCACAAAACGGGTTTGATTTGTATAAAGTTCATTGTGGGACCAAATCAGTAATTAGCGTTGTTAACGACGCACCCTTTCGGTTTGGTCGAGCGACCTGTAATGAGTGTTGCATCTAGACACTCCCCTTTTATTGGTGTGTAGGCTAATTTGGCAAGCCGCTTCCCTTGGACGGAAGAGATTGCAGGTTCGAATCCTGTCATGCCGACTTAGGAAAGGATAAGTATGGAAAAGTTTAAGACGTACGCGATTAATACAATGTATGCGATTGCTTTGGTTTTCTTCATCATTACGATGAGCATTACTGGATTTCAGATGCAGAAGTCTCTTCTTGGGATTACTGACCTGGAAAAAAGGGTGATAGCTCTTGAAATAGAAGCCGACCAAAAGGCTGGACTATACAAGGAAAACGAATGAGCACTCTACAGGAAAGACTAGATGGTTATTTTGATGCTTATCTGCGAAAAGAGATGAGCATAGAGATATACCTTCAAAAAATGACGGGGCTTGAAAAGCACTTTACGGAAGAAGTTAAAAAAGAGTTTGGTTATCGCAAAGACAATCGCTCACTAGCAGAGTTTGCTAAACACATGATTGAGCAGATGGAGATCGAACAGGATGTCATTGAACATTGGGTAAAGAACTTCGGCTATGATCTCTTCCATAAGAAAGCAACCTTCGAATACTCAGGCATTTCAGAAGACGCTCGCCTAATCTGTCAGTCAAGCTCAACTAAGGACGACATCAAAAGACCAGACGTTGTGATTAATAGGGCGGGATTTGAGCGATACCTTGAGATCAAACAGTGCCCCGTACTGTATAAGGCGACTTATAAAACGGGAGACTTGAAACATTACGATAGTCTTGGCAATGTGTATGTTTTAACAGCACACACCAAAGGAAAGTTCTCAGCGGACAAAGTTAGCTTCTACACGTTGCTAACCCCCGAGAACCTATCGAGGCTTGTTGCAGATGGGAAGTCGGGCAAGCTAAACGTACAAAAGAGGAGAGAGATGGGATACAAGAACGCTGTTCAATTTGATCGGGCGGGTCTTGAGGAATACTTTGAAATTCAGGAAACATAAGGAAAACAGAAGAATAACTAAGACTACGGCGATGTGGGTTTAGAAGACCATCATTTAAAGAGTGGGGTCTATCGGGATGATAGACGCGTGTAGGTAACATCCTAATGTCCCGGAGAGCATGTGGGGCATCGTACTACGAACATGCAGTAGTTCCTTTGGTGTAAAAACACAACCGTATAGTTATCCCTTTCAAACGTGTGAAAACGGGCGAAAGGATGTGCCGGCATGGCTCAAGTGGGTAGAGCACCGCTCTTGTAAAGCGGACGTTGGGGGTTCGAGGCCCTCTGCCGGACCTTTTAGTAATGAAGATTAGGAATAATAATGGACGCGAAGATTGTACATAGGATTGATGACGTTATGATTAGAATCACCTACAAAGAAACAGGACGAGATAAAACGATATGCCTCTCCTATGAGGAAGCATCAAGAGTCGCAACCCTCTTTGGTGATCTGAAGCGGAAAAGAATTGAGCTGGTTGAAAAGAAGCTTAACGAAATACAAAATAAATAAGGAAAGAATTGATCATGAGATTTCGAACATTAGAAGAGCTTGATAGCGAAAATCAAAAAATGCTTGTATCTATGCAAGAAACAATAGATATTCTTGATCTCAAAATCAAAGCAATAAAGCAAAAAGAAAAGTCAGATCAGTTTCATGAAACTGTAAATAGAAAGCTACGAAAGTAGCTATGCCACCTTCTTCTAAAGGTTAGGATGCTCGCCTTTCAAGCTTGCGATACTCGGTTCAAGTCCGGTAGGTGGTACTACGACCAACGGGAAAATTAAATGACTTTTAGGATTGGTAAGCTTAAGTGGGACCCTGATGTAGGGGACGAGAATAATTTAGTTTGGTGTACTAGGTGTCGAACGCAACTAGCTTCTAGACAACTGGCTGTACACTTAAAGGAACTAAAAAAGTCTATACGAGTCACTGATTATTTTTGTATAGATTGTAATATGCCACATGTGAAAAATTGAGTCGTGTTCGTCTAATGGAAGGACACTTGCTTCTCAGGCAAGAGATACGGGTCCGACTCCCGTACGCGATACTGGTATGCTTAACATTCTTAAGGACTATCCACGTTAAGCCAGGGCCGCTCAGGGTAGTAATCAGGGCAATACAATTTAGTATCAAATGATTTGATTGGGGTTAGAGACGGCCACCAACAGAAAGCATTCATATGTTTGAAGATCCAAAAGCAGAAGACGTAGTACAGGGTAAAAATGACACTTGTACAATTGCGGAATTTAACAAAATGACCAAAGAAGAGCAAAGACGCTTTGTTGAAGACGCTTTTGCGAAAGGAAGCAAACGTGAATGATTACAAATATGAACAGCGGATTCACAAGCGTGGTGACTACTGCGTAATGGGAACTTGTCCTGGAGCACCAAACGGTATTAATTGCTCTTGTGGGTCAAGAGGCGAACCTGACAAGCACTATCGAAAGAAGCAGGTCAGAGCAAGACTAAAACTAAAAACACAAAAAGAGATTGATCAGATTAGTCCCGGGTAGAACAGCAAATAATACGGAGCCGAATAGGTGGCTGTCGCTGGTCTGATTATTATGTATCTGTAGCTCAGCGGTAGAGCGGGGGCCTGAAAAGCCCCGCGTCGGTGGTTCGAATCCATTCAGTTACACTTAGGAGATTATGATGAAGATCATTGAAAAAGGACGGATGAGAGAGCTTATCCCAGAGGGTGAGACAAACGAAGAGATTATTACCGCAGCATTTCTGCTGTACTTTAATCAAGATATCACTGAGGAAGAGTTAAACGAATACATGGCGGGGTAGCTCAGTTAGGTAGAGCAGCGGGCTGAAAACTCGCCAGCCGTGGTTCGATTCCACGTTTCCACGCTTTGAATAAGAAAACAAAACAGAAAACAGAAAAGGAAAAAGTATGAAACCAGAAGTATGGGACTTAATGTATTTTCTATTCACTGCTAGTGGACTCTTTATTGGGATGGCATACATAACGAGAAGGTTGTTCCGCATTTAAGGGACCTTATATATGGCGGGGAAGCTTAATGGATGAGCAGCAGTTTTCGAAACTGACGGTTGAAGGTTCGAGTCCTTCTCTCGCTACTTAACAAGCTCATCATGAGTTTCTTTATGACAATAAGTAACTAGGACACGGAAAAGGAAAAGGAAAAAGAAATGGCTAAACTGAACCAAATCATCGCGGTTGCTAACGGTAAAAAGACGGCTTGCACGTCTAAGATTAGTGAGCTGTACCACACTATCCAGCGTGGGGATGCGTTTGGAGGCTTTGAGCGTCGATATCAGCCCTCGGATGACGAAGGTGAGACATTACCCTCAGAGCGTAAAATGATCCAGGAGACGGTGGCTGACAACCTCTCAGGCGTACAGGCGAGCTTCGTTGAGCTAATGGACGTGATCGCCACCCAGGAGTTTGCTAACTGTGACGCAAAGGCAGACATTGTTGTTGATGGTGTTATGGTTGTGGCAGATGTTCCTGTCACCTACATGCTCTTCCTTGAGAAGCAGCTTGATCACATCAAGTCAATTGTATCTAAGCTACCAGTTCTAGCTTCAGATGTTAAGTGGAACAAGTCTGACAGTGACGAGAACGTCTATGTTGCTGACACAGTTGTTACAAACCGAACCAAGAAGGTTCCCAAGGCTTTCATTAAAGCAGAAGCCACTACGGAACACCCAGCCCAAGTAGAGGTCTTCACTGAAGATGTCATCGTGGGAACATGGAACAAAATTGATATGTCTTCAGCTATCCCCGTTACAGAGCGGGACACAATGCTGAAGAAGGTTGAAAAGTTGCGAGAAGCAACTAAGATGGCACGAGAGGAAGCAAACTCTCTTGTTGTTGGAAATGTAAAAGTAGGCGAAGCAATTACTGACTTCGTATTCAAATAGCGTAGCTTTAGTTTTAGACTTAGACTAAAATGTGTCCCTCAGTGCGGGTTCGATCCCCGCCCCCTTAATTTACGACTACACTAAGGGGTAGCCCAATTGGAAGAGGCAGGACCACCATTAAGACTTAGTTTATCGCTATAGCATCAGTAAAACCTTGTAACACTATGAATCAAGTTTCTTTGGATTTCATTTGTTTATGCGGGTTCGAATCCCGTGGCTTTCGCTAGAGACAGACCAAATACGAGAGCCTAGCATAATGGCAATGCAGCAAACATAAGACTAAGCCAGAGAATTAAACGAATACAGTTATGGTGTACAAGTTATAGTTAATGACTATGAATTACAAACGGCCCCTTGAAGAAGGCTATCTTTATTGGGGCCACATCGTTGGCGGGAGGTATGGTTATCTCACTGGTTTCATAAGCCAGCTAAACTGGGTTCGACTCCCAGGTCAACTACTTACTATCGTCGAGATGAAGACATTGGTTTGCTTCACCAGTCTCATAAACTGGACTCCGAAAGGAATGTTGGTTCGATTCCAACCTCGGCCACTTGCAGGATAATGTATGAGTCGCCAGTCCCACAACTGGTATGGTTATTATAAAGTCGGCTTCGAGCCGAAATAAGATAATCAACGTAGACTCAAACGGTGGCTGCAACGAGTATGGCAAATAGATGCGTAGGAATACATAGCTAGGGGTTTTTAACCACAGTTGCCCTAGTGTCTGGAGTAGTACATCCCAGACGAACTCGTTGGTTCGAATCCAATATTTGCCACTAACGCCTCGTGATGGAAATAGTAGACATAAGCTCCGAACTGAGCTGGCAAAAGCCTTAGACTGAATAGTTAATAGGGTTAGTAGCGTGGAGGTGCAAATCCTTCCCAGGCGACCATTATCTCCTAGAGTAGTTCACATCAATGTTGTGTCTGGCCGGAAGACAACGGTTTGAGTTCGAAACCAAATTAACGTCTAAACTAATTGATGCGAGGGTGCAATTCCTTCATAGGGGTTTTATACATTGGGTGACTCTGGGAAGTCAATCGGATTCTTCAACGCTAAAGCCATTATGCTCTAAGGTTCTTTTACAAAAAGCAAAGAATTCATCTGGAGTCATATCCGACTTAGACATATTTGCTGTCTTGCTCGCGATATTGCAGTTATCCAGAGAGTTACTTCCTCCTTTAGATACTGGTACAATATGATCTAGGTGCCACGACCTAGTGTCTGCTAGATCAATGGGGTCACCAGTAATATAGCATTTTGGATTATCACCAATTTTTTCCATTAGTTCTTCATAAGTAAAATCAGCAGCCATAATTCCTCGATTTCTAAATTTTAGTTTCTTTTCTACGGTTCTTTTTCTAAGTTTGGAGAGGTACTCAGTTTCAATATCGGCAGCACTTCTTATACTGAAGTTTTCAATTTTGTTACAAACGGTATATAAGAATTGATGATCCCTTTTGTATTGTTGCTGTTTCTTTTTTACTCCTTTTCCTACGTGATAGGAGACTGTTCCTTTTGAGCATTGAAGCTCTGAGCATATTTCAAAGTAGCTTTTTCCTTCAGATCGCAATTGATGTATTTTACTACCGATGTTCCTTGGTGCAGTCATGACTGTTCGACTCCCGTTTTCTTTAATGTGAAAAATATTGTCTCGTACAGTAACAAATACAGTTATTTTCGCGTTTGACGTGAAAAATTACATCAGGGCATGTCCAAGGCAAGGCGACGAGGATTCCAAATCCTTGTGAGTTGGGTTCGATACCCAAACCTGATGCTTGATAGGTTTCCACCCATTAAAAAGTAGCAGGGTATCGGCTATTTTTCCTATCGTTTTTATGTTCTCGTAGCACAACTGGACAGTGCAATGGTTTTCTACACCATAGGTTGAGGGTTCGAATCCTTCCGAGAATGCTTTTAACCCAATAGTATAATGGTATAGTGCTTCGTCCTGATAAGGCGAGAGTCCAAGTTCGATTCTTGGTTGGGTTACTTAAGTTTTGTGGCGGAATTATCGCATGAGGAAAAGTTGAGTCCTACTATATGTAATGGTCCTCAGTACAACAAGACTCACTGTAATTGTTGCAGGTATAGAATCCTGTCAAAACTTATTTTATGGAAGAAATCCGGCTGGATGAGGAGCCTGACTTGAAATCAGGTGGGCACTATAAAGGTGTCTTTGGGGTTCGAGTCCCTATTCTTCCGCTTATAGAAGGTATCCGAATTGGTTAGGACGCTGTTTGCTAGACAGTTGCGTCAGAGATGGCGTTGATGGGTTCGAGTCCCTCACCTTCTGCTTATTGAAAGGAATAAAATGACAAAAATCCATTTATACAATGGCGTTAGTGAAAACGTTCAGAAAAAAGTAACTGGACAAACTATTAGATGTATTGGAAAAGACTTTAGTGGCTACGTCTACATTTACTTTGAGTCTGGCGATGCACTATGTCTAGGAAAGGACATTGAGACTACCCAATTTAAAAAAGAGGGTGCTCTTTATCCCCGCACTGAAAACGAATGGGAGGATTAGTGGGAGTTTACGCAGACTTTATATCGGAATTTGATGTTCTTGAGCGAGAATATGAGGAAGCAGTAGACAATCTTGCTGACACGTTTCATGATTCATGTGACGCTCTAGAAGAAAAGCTAGAAAAATATCGGGCGGTTTGTAACCATGATTGGCGAAGACCAGAGAATTTGCCTGAGGCATACGTTGGCATTGATATGTGTATCGAATGTGGAAAAAGTAGAAGATGAAATCGGCTGTATGGTGAAAAGGAATCACACTCCCTTGTCAGGGGAAAGTTACGATATCGTAATTCGTTATGGCCGCTAGACTGTAGCTTAATTAAAGCTCCTCATTAAGGAGGGAGTTGCGGGTGCAAACCCCGTCAGTCGAATCTTAGTTGCCCGCAAGGGCATATGTTGCTTCTAGTGTAATGGTTTAGCACGACGAACTGTGAATTCGTTAGAGAGGGTTCGATTCCCAGGAGCACCCTTAAAGGAGAAGTTATGGAAAAGTATGACAGAATGAAAGGGGTTTGTCCCCCATGTTACCTTTTAATGAAAGTGACATGCTTTGGAGAAATGGGTGGTCCTTATTACTCAGATCAGATCATTGGTTCTGCCGACAAGAAACAATCTATCATAGATCACTGTAAGACAAAAGGTTATAAGCTGGATCAACCTAGTTGGAACGAATACTTTATTAAAGAGGTAGAGTTTTGAGCAGATCTAAACATGGCAGTAAAGGCCCCGGCTATGACTATTGGGGCAAAAGAGCACATTCTGGTTGTACTGGAGTGGGCCGAGTTCAAAAGAAGATGACTACTAGAGTTGAGAGAAGTAGAAGTAAGCAGGAATTAATTCGTGAAGACGAGGACTTAAAGAAAAGGGAAGCAATATGAGAGTTACGGTAGTTTGCCCACCGGGTTATACGGCGACAGTTACTTATCCAAAAGGCATGAGAATTCCCTTCACTGACTACTATGTTAGTATGGCTGATGAGGAGCCTGAACGGTTTAAACCCGCACCACTTCCAGTAACAATGACACAGGGCATTAGTCCTGAAGACGCTTTTAAAATGTGTGAATAGAAAGAATACAATGACAATGCCACACTTAATGAACTGTTCCCACGATGGGGATGGTTGGTGTCTTAGTTGTGTTGGAGAGCTAAATCGCGAGCTAATAACGGCAAAGGGACACGTTGCCGCCTTAGTAAGTAAAAACGCTATTCTGCAAATAGAAAACGATAGTCTTCAAAATAAAATAGATAGAGATTGGCAAGAGCAAATTGATAATGCTCACTGGCCTTTGGCCTAGAAAAAACACAATGACTTATAAACAGAGCTGCGACTCCGACATACGGACTCGTAGTGTCAATGGTAGCACATTCCGCTTTTAACGGAATCAGTGGGAGTTCGAATCTCCCCGAGTCCACTAGGCTGTTATGGCAGAGTGGTTATGCACCCGCCTCTTAAGCGGGAAGACGTGAGTTCGAATCTCACTGGCAGCATTTAAGACAACTGATCCAAAACCTGGGCTCCAAAAGAATGCTTGATGTTCTTAGGAGTGGACTAATCATCCAACTAGGTATCGCGACTAGCTTCAGTGATTCTGGAGCTTAGCGATAAGGACTTCCTTTACTGAATGGTTCGATTCCAATTGGGTAAGTACGGGGGGTTCTTTTTTACGAAGTGGTTGAGCATTGGCAAGCTCAGGAGACTGTACAGCTCTTGTCAAAACCCCGTTTAGGGGGGCTATGGTGGTTCGAATCCATCCCACTTCATTCCAGTTAGTTCTGGTAGACC
>TARA_R110000751_G_scaffold17704_6_pt1 | contig 18412 bp, 15 predicted proteins | sample TARA_R110000751 | Tara Oceans TARA_R110000751 (sample SAMEA4398001) | marine metagenome | biome: Polar Biome; feature: [MES] marine water layer (ENVO:01000295) within the mesopelagic zone...; material: water (ENVO:00002006), including particulate matter (ENVO:01000060) such as...... | reverse complement strand
CCGGCTCAGCCAGTCGTTAGAGGCGCGGGTATGTGCGCGACGCAACGGTCGCAGGAGCTCCCGAAAGCCGATACGATGCGATCAACATACTGATAGTATTGTGAATATTCCGGATCATGGAGAGGGCGGCGTTTCCCGTGTGCGCGGTCCCGACCTTCGGCAGGCGTCGGAATGCGATTTTTCGAAAACAGGGTATTCACAAAGGCCCGGTTGCGCGCGATCATCCCTCATTCGCCTCAAGAGCGAAGCGCTGAACAACAGGCGTCCGCCAGACCGGACGCAAGGGAGGATCGCCAGATGCCGCTGACCCGCTCGTCCGGGACTCGTCCCGCCATGCGCCCACGCCAGGCCCTGCGCCTCAGCCGGCGGGCGCTCGGCGGCCTCGCCCTCGCCGCCGGCGCGGCGATGCTGGCCGCCGCTCCCTCCCCGCTGCCGGCGCAGGAGAACGGCGGCTCGATCACCGTGGGGCTCGAGACCGACATCCGCGGCTTCGACACCGTCGAGGGCGGCGTGCTGGGCCAGACCGGCGAGATCGTGATGCGCACGATCCAGGAGCCGCTGCTCGACTACGATCCCGACGCCAAGGAGGTGAAACCCCTGCTCGCCACCTCGTGGGAGGCGAACGCGGACCTCACCGAATACACCTTCAAGCTGCGCGAGGGCGTCAAGTTCCACGACGGCTCCGAGTTCACCGCCGAGGACGTCGCCGCCCACTACAACCGCATCCTCGATCCGGAGATGAAATCGCGCTCGCGCTCCTTCATCTCGGTGATCCAGGGGGCCGAGGCGCTGGATCGCTACACGGTGCGCTTCACGCTGGCCCACCCCTGGGGGGCCTTCCTGCCCTACCTGGCCGCGACCTCGATGTCGGGCCCGATCCCGGCGCGCGCCAACGTCGAGGCCGGCGAGCAGAACCGCCATCCCGTCGGCACCGGCCCGTTCGAGTTCGTCTCCTGGCTCGGCGGCGACCGCATCGTGGTCAAGCGGTTCGAGGACTACTGGGCCAAGGACGAGATCAACCTCGACGAGGTCGTGTTCCGCATCCTGCCCGACACCCAGACCCGCTTCGCCTCGCTGAAGTCGGGCGAGGTCGACGTGATCTGGACCGACCGCGGCCAGACCATCGTCAACGCCCAGAAGGACCCCGAGATCGTCTCCCTGCACACCGAGGGCGCGGGCGCCGAGATCCTGCTGCTCAACGCCCGCAACGCGCCGCTCGACGACGCGCGGGTGCGCCAGGCGGTCGCCCACGCCTTCAACCAGCCCGCCGCCGTCAAGATCATCTGGCAGAACACCAAGCCGGTGGCCGCGAGCCCCATGGGCGACAGCCACGACTGCGGCGAGGCCAAGCTGCGCGGCTACGACCCCGCCGCGGCCAAGGCGCTGGTCGAGGACTACGGCAAGCCGATCAAGCTGCGCATGGTGCACACCGCCACGCCGCGCGGCCGCGAGATCGGCGAGCTGATGCAGCAGATGACCAAGGCCGTGGGCATCGAGGTCGAGCTGATCCCCGTCGACCAGGGCACGCTGGTGCAGCGCGCCTTCGGCCGGGACTTCGACATCGTGGGCTGGCGCATCGCGGACGCGGCCGACGTGGGCCCGCAGCTCTATGCGCTGGCGCGCTCCGACAGCTCCTACAACCTCACCGGCTACAGCTCCCCCGAGCTCGACGACCTGGCGGAGCGGATGCGCACCGCCAGCGACATCGACGAGCGCTTCGAGCTGCAGTGCGCGATTGTGGCCGAGCTCAACGACCAGGCCGCCATGCTCTACTGGGGCGGAGGCTCGTTCCACGCCTTCACCACCCAGCGGGTGAAGGGCGTGCCGCCGCCCTACCGGGGCGCGGTCGACGTGACCCGCGCCTGGGTCGAGGAATGAGCGCGCGACCGGAGGGCTGAGCGATGCCTGCGCTGCTGCGCCGGGTCGGACGGCTGGCCGTGGTGCTGGCCGTCGTCACCCTGATCACCTTCCTGCTGGTGGCGGCCCTGCCCGGCGACGTGGCGCTCGACATCGCCGGCGCCGACGCGAGCCCGCAGGAAGTGGCCGAGATCCGGGCCGAGATCGGCCTGGATCGCCCGCTCGCCGTCCGCTACCTGGACTGGGTTTCGGGCATCGTCACCGGAGACTGGGGACAGTCTTGGCGGACCGGCGAGCGGGTCTGGGACGCCATCGCCCAGCGGGTTCCCGCCTCGCTGGAGCTGATGGTCCTGGCGCAGATCATCGCGGTGTCGCTGGCGATCCCGGCGGCGCTGCTCTGCGCCCGGGCGCCGGACGGGCGGGCGGACCGGATCATCGGGTTCCTGGCCTTCGGCTCGGTCTCGATGCCGTCCTTCATGACCGCGGTGCTGCTGATCCTGCTGTTCTCGCTGACGCTGGGCTGGCTGCCGGCCACGGGCTACGAGCCGCTGTCCGCGGGGCTGCGCGCCAACCTGGTCCCGATGATCCTGCCCGCGCTGAGCCTGGCGCTGGTCGAGTGGACCGCGCTGATGCGCACCCTGCGCGCCGAAATGATCGGGGTGCTTCAGGAGAACTACATCGCGCTGGCCCGCGCCAAGGGGATGAGCGACCGGCGCATCCTGGTGGCGCACGCGCTCCGGCCCTCGTCCTTCTCGATGATCACGCTGCTGGGGCTTCAGGTCGGGCGGCTGATGGGCGGCTCGATCATCATCGAGCAGATCTTCGGCATCCCCGGCGTCGGGCGGCTGCTGGTGACCTCGGTCTTCTCCAGGGACTTCATGATGATCCAGGGATGCGTGACCTTCTTTGCGCTCGCCTATGTGCTGGCCAACTTCTGCACCGACCTCGCCTATGCGCGGCTGGACCCCCGTGTCCGCAGCCTCGGCGGAAAGGCGGGCGCCCATGGCTGACGTCGCCGCCCCGATGCCCGTGGGGGCCGAGGACCGCCACGCGGCCGCCATCGCCGCCCATCGCCGTCGCCGACGCCTGGGGCCGATGTTCTGGATCCCCGCGGCCTGGCTGGCCGTCCTGATCGCCGCCGCCCTCGCCGCGTCGTGGCTCGGCCTCGCCCCGCCCGACGAGATCGACTGGATGGCGATCCAGGTCCCCCCGGGCGCCGAGGGCCACGTGCTGGGCACCGACGTGCTGGGGCGCGACATCCTTTCCCGCGTGATCCACGGGGCGCGGGTGTCGCTGACCGTGGGCTTCGCCGCGCCGGCCATCGGCGTGGGCATCGGCCTCGCGCTCGGCATGGCGGCAGGCTATTTCCGCGGCTGGGTGGACGAGGCCATCGGCATCCTGATCGACGCCTGGCTGGCGATCCCGGGGCTGGCGGTCCTGCTGCTGTTCTCGGCGGTGTTCGGCGGCTCGCTGTCGATGGTCTGCCTGTCGCTGGGGCTGCTGTTCATCCCCGCCGCCGCCCGCATCACCCGCGCCCAGACCCTGACCTACGCCAACCGCGAATTCGTGCTGGCCGCCCGCGCCATGGGCGCCTCGGACACCCGCATCCTGGCGCGCGAGATCCTGCCCAACATCATCTGGCCGCTGATGGCCTTCGTGATGATCGACATCCCCATCGCCATCGTGATCGAGGGGGCGCTGTCGTTCCTGGGCCTCTCGGTGAAGGCCCCGACCCCCTCCTGGGGCGGCATGATCGCCGAGGGGCGCGAGCATATCGAGGACAGCTCCTGGATCAGCCTGATCCCCACCGCGGTGATGTTCGTCACGGTGCTGAGCTTCAACCTCGCCGGCGACGTGATCCGCCGCCGCTTCGCCGACACCCGGGAGGCCGCGATATGAGCCTGCTGGAGGTCGAGCGCGCCGAGGTCGCCTTCCCCACCGGCCGCGGCCTGCTGACTGCGGTCGACGGGGTGTCGCTGAGCGTGGACGAGGGGCGGGTGCTGGGCATCGTGGGCGAGAGCGGTTCGGGCAAGTCCGTGCTCTCGCGCGCGATCATGGGCCTGTTGCCGCGCAGCGCCCGCACCGGGGCCGAGATGCAGGTGCGCCTCGGCGGCCGCGACCTGCGCGCGATGGCCGAGCGGGACCTGCGCCGCCTGCGCGGGCGCGAGATGGCGATGGTCTTCCAGGATCCGATGACCGCGCTGAACCCGGTGATGACGCTGGGCGACCAGATCGGCGAGAGCCTGCGCCTGCATCTCGGCATGGGCCGACGCCAGGCCCGCGACCGCTCGGTCGAGCTGCTGGCCGCCGTCGGCCTGCCGCAGCCCGCGACGCGGGTCGACCAGCATCCCCACCAGCTTTCGGGGGGGATGCGCCAGCGGGTCGCCATCGCCATCGCGCTGGCCTGCGACCCGCGGCTGCTGATCGCCGACGAGCCGACGACCGCCCTTGACGTCACCGTGCAGCACGGCATCCTCGACCTGCTGCAGCGCCAGTCGCGCGAGCGGGGGATGGCGATGATCCTGATCACCCACGACCTGGGCGTGGTCGCCGGGCGCGCCGACGAGGTGGCGGTGATGTACGCCGGAAGGGTGGTCGAGCAGGCCCCGACCCGCACGCTCTTCGCCGCGCCGACCATGCCCTACACCCGCGGCCTGCTCGCCTCGATCCCGCGGATCGAGGACGCCCCGGGCCGGCGGCTGGAGGCGATCGGCGGGCGGCCGCCCGACCTGGTGAACCCGCCCGCCGGCTGCGCCTTCGCGCCCCGCTGCGCGCTGGCCTCCGACCTCTGCCGCCGCCAGGCGCCGCCGCTGGAGGGCGAGGGCCCCGCCCGCTTCGCCTGCTGGCATCCCGCGATGGAGGCCGCCGAATGAACGCCCTGACCGAAACCCGCGCCGCGCGCCCCGCCACCGAGGGTTTCCTCGAGATCCGCGGCCTGAGCGTCGAGCATCCCCTGCGCGGGGGACGACGGGTTCACGCCGTCAGCGACCTCGACCTGAGCATCGCGAAGGGCGAGACCCTGGGCCTGGTGGGCGAGAGCGGCTGCGGAAAGTCCTCGGCCGCCCGCGCGATCCTGCAGTTGCCGCGGCCGACGCGGGGCTCGGTGCGGCTGGACGGGCAGGAGCTGACGGCCCTCTCGGGCGGGGCGCTGCGCCGGGCGCGGCGGCGCTTCCAGATGATCTTCCAGGATCCCATCGCCAGCCTGAACCCCCGCCGCACGGTGGCCGAGATCGTCTCCGCCCCGCTGGAGATCGCCGGCGAGGGCGACGCGCGGACCCGCCGCGAGACCGTGGAGGAAATGCTGGAGCTGGTCGGCCTCGACCCCCGCCACGCCATGGATCGGCGCCCGCACGAGTTCTCGGGCGGCCAGTGCCAGCGCATCTCCATCGCCCGCGCGCTGGCGCTGCGCCCGGACCTGCTGGTCTGCGACGAGCCGGTCAGCGCGCTCGACGTCTCGATCCAGGCGCAGATCCTGACCCTGCTCGCGGATCTCAAGGCGCGGTTCGGGCTGACCATGCTGTTCATCAGCCACGACCTGGCGGTGGTCAAGAACGTCTCCGACCGGGTGGCGGTGATGCACCTGGGCAAGCTGTGCGAGGAGGCGGGGGCCGAGGCGCTCTACCGCGATCCGGCCCATCCCTACACGCGCGTGCTGCTCTCGGCCGCGCCGCGCCCGGACCCCGACGCGATGCCCGAGCCGCTGCCGATGGTCGAGGGCGATCCCCCCTCGCCCATCGACCCGCCCTCGGGCTGCCGCTTCCGCACCCGCTGCCCCCGGGCGCAGGCCCTGTGCGCGGCCGAGGCGCCGCCCGTCCACGCCCGCGCCCCCGGCCACGGCGTCGCCTGCCATTTCCCGCTGGACTGACGCCGTCGCCGTAGGGCCCATTTCAATGCGCCGCGCCTCAGGCGGCCGCCCTGGCGCGGGAGGCGACGGCGGCGATGGCCTCGGCGATGCGCTCGTAGAGCTCCGCGGGCAGGTCGTGACCCATGCCGTCGATGGCCACCAGCTCGCAGCCGGGGATCGCCTCGGCCGTGGCCTTGCCGCCCTCGAATCGGACCAGCGGATCCTGCACGCCGTGGATCACCGTCGCCGGCAGGTCGAGCGCGGCCAGCTTCGCCGCCCGCCCGGGCGAGGCCATGATCGCCGCGTACTGCCGCGCGAACCCCTGCGGGCGCCAGGCGCGGCGGGCGTCGGCCAGCGCGCGGGCGTGGATCTCGTCCTCGGGCGCGGGATAGGCCGGCGAGCCGATGGCCCGCGAGGCCGCGACCGACAGCGCGAGGAACGTCTCGAGGTCGTCGTCGGGGTGCGGACGGGGCTTCGAGAGCGCCTCCAGCGCCGCGGGCGTGCCGGGGGGCAGGCCGGGCTCGGAGGTGGTGGACATGATCGAGGTCAGGGACAGCGCCTTCGCCCGGTGATCGCAGGCGACCAGCTGGGCGATCATGCCGCCCATCGACATGCCCATGATGTGGGCCGCCTCGATCCCCAGCGCGTCGAGCAGGCCGGCGCAGTCGGCGGCCATGTCCGAGAGGTAATAGGGCGCCTCGGGCCAGCGGCCGGCCTGGCGCTCGGCCGCGATGGCCTGCAGGTCGGGGACGCCGGCCTCGTCGAACCACTGGCTTAGGCCGACGTCGCGGTTGTCCATGGCGATCACCCGGAAGCCGCGGGCGGTCAGCGTGTCGAGGAACCCCTCGGGCCAGCGGATCATCTGCATCCCGAGGCCGCAGATCAGCAGCAGGGGCTCGCCGTCCTCGGGGCCATGGATCTCGTAGGTCAGGCGGATGCCGTTGGCGGTGGTCTGGGGCATGGGGCTCTCCTTGTCGGGCGGCGGCGCGGGCGGGTATTCCATATTTTTGCCCGGGTGAAAATACCTTTCCCCCGGATTCTGCGACGGCGCGGGCAGAAGCGGCTTTCGCCGGACGTCGGGGGACCTGTATAAGAGGCGAAACGGATTCGAAATAGCGGTATGGTGGACATGGTCCAGGAACGGACGCAGGCGGACCTCGACGTGATCATCGTGGGCGCGGGGCTCTCGGGCATCGGGGCGGCGCGCTGGCTGAAGGTGAAGCGGCCCGGCGACCGCTTCGCGATCCTCGAGGAAAAGCCCAGACTGGGCGGCACATGGGACCTTTTTCGCTATCCGGGCATCCGCTCGGACAGCGACATGCACACCATGGGCTACGCGTTCAAACCCTGGACCGACGCCAAGGCGATCGCCGACGGCCCCTCGATCCTGTCCTACGTGCGGGAGACGGCGGAGGAGAACGGCCTCCTCCCCGCCATCCGGTTCGAGACTTCGGTCCGGCGCGCCTCCTGGTCCTCGGCGCAGAAGCGGTGGCGGCTGGAGGTGGTGGAGAAGGGCGAGGAGAAGACCCTCACCGCCCGCTTCCTGTTCGGCTGCACCGGCTACTACGACCACCACGCGGGCCATCTGCCGGAGTGGGCGGGCTGCGACGCGTACCGGGGCCGGCTGGTCCACCCCCAGTTCTGGCCCGAGGACCTCGACGTGACCGGCAAGCGGGTGATCGTGATCGGCTCGGGCGCCACGGCGGTGACGCTGAGCCCGGCGCTGGCCGAGACGGCGGCGCATGTCACGCAGGTGCAGCGCTCGCCGACCTACGTGGTCTCGCGCCCCGGCGAGGACGCCTTCGCCAACGGGCTGCGCCGCTGGCTGCCCGACCGGCTGGCCTACGCCGCGACCCGCTGGCGCACGATCCTGGCGGGGCGGCTGCGGCGCAGGCGCTTTGCCAGGGACCTGCCGGGGGCCAAGCGGCTGCTGGTGGGGGGCGTGGCCAGGGCCCTGGGCGACGCGGTCGACTGGCGGCGCCACTTCGTGCCCGACTACTGGCCCGGCCAGCAGCGGATCTGCGCCGTGCCAGACGACGATTTCTTCGAGTCGCTCAAGGCCGGCAAATGCTCGATCGTCACCGGGAAGATCGACCGCTTCACGCCTTCGGGCTTGCGGATGGAGGATGGGACCGAGATCGAGGCCGACGTGATCGTCACCGCCACCGGCCTGAACCTGACCTTCATGGGGGGCATGGCGCTCGAGGTCGACGACCAGCCGATCGACCCCGCCAAGCTGCTGATCTTCAAGGGCTTCATGTATTCCAACGTGCCCAACCTGGTGTATTTCAAAGGCTACACCAACGCCTCGTGGACGTTGAAGGTGGATCTGGTGGCCGAATACGCCTGTCGCCTGCTGACCCATATGGAGCGTCGGCGCCTGACGCAGGTCACCCCGCGCGCGGGAGCGGAGGCGTTCGCGAAGACCGGGGCGGCGCTGAAGTTCACCTCGGGCTACGTGCTGCGCACCGCCCACCTGCTGCCCCGCCACGGCGCCGCCTTCCCCTGGATCCACGAGCAGGACTACCTGTGGGACCGCAAGACGCTCAAGCGCGGGCGGATCGACGACGGCGCGCTCGATTTCTCGGACGCGCCGGTGGTCCTGCCCCCGGCGCAGCGGGCGGAGGCGCCGGCGCGGCTGGCGGCCGAGTGAAGGCGTGGCCTCAGCCCGCCGCCCCCTGCGGCCCGAACATCCCGAAACCCAGCACCGAGGCGTAGAGCGCGATCGCCTCGGCGCGCGTCATCGGCAGCTCCTGCGCCCAGGCGTGCACGTCGTAGGCGCCGTTGATCATCACCGCCAGGCACTGCGAGGCGATCAGCGGATCCACCGGCCGCACCGAGCCGTCGGCGATCCCGTCCGAGATCATCCCCGCATAGCGCCGCGCCATCCGGTCGGCGCCGCGCAGCGCCTGGACGCGCAGGTCCAGCGGCAGGGCGTGCAGGGCGGTGATGCGCAGCAGCGGGAACTCGGCCTCGAACTGGCGGTCGAGCAGCCCGCCCACGCAGTCGGCCAGCCGCTCCCACCCGGTTCCGGGCTGGGCCATCGCCAGGGTCTGGGCGCGGGCCACGCGGTCGTAGCTGCGCGCGAAGCAGTTCATCACCAGGTCGTCCTTGCCCTCGAGGTGATGGTAGAAACTGCCCTTAGAGACGTTGAGCCGCGCCGCGATCCGCTCGACGGAGGCGCCGCGGTAGCCGCGCACGTTCACCAGCACGGTGGCCGCGCGCAGGAACGCCTCGGGGCCGGGCTCGCCGGAGGGGCCGCTCTTCTCGGGCGGGTCGATCTCCAGCGGCCGCGGCGCCCAGGCGCCGCCCGGCGCGGCGAGCCCGCCCGCCAGCAGGTCGACCATGCGGTCGCGCACCCGGTCGAAATCCTCGGTGCGGTAGTGGTGCAGCCAGGCGCGCATCCAGTGGGTGACGTCCAGCAGCACCTGCGCGCAGGCGATGTCGCGCGGCGGGGCGGGGCGGGGCGACGCGGCCGGACCGGTCGCGAAGAACCCCGCCACCCGGATGCGCATCGCCTTGTAGCGGTCGATCAGCTCGGCCCGCAGGGGATCGTCCAGGGCCCGGATCTCGGAGAGGATCGCGATGTGGCGATCCTCGCCCGCGCGGATCCGGCGCTCCTGCGTCAGGCGGTCGGCGATGAAGGCGGCGACGCGGGCGCGGGGATCGGGGGCGGCGCCGGCGGCCTCGGCCATGGCGTCGAGCCGGCGCACGGCGCGGTCGAGGGCGGCGGCCGCCAGCTGCTCCTTGCGCTTGAAATAGTAGGTGATCGATGTCGTGTTGAGGCCGACGGCCTCGCCCACGGCGCCGAAGGTCAGGCCCTTCAGGCCGCGGGACGAGATCAGCTCGTCCGCCGCATCCAGGATCCGCTCGCGCTTGGCGCGCCAGCGGTCGGAGGGATCGGCGATCTGGGGCGTGTCCAGGGTCATGTTCCTGAAATAGCAACAGCGCGGGGGCGCCGTCCATCGGCGAGCCGAACCGTCGCAGGCAAGTGGGAGGAGAGATCATGAAACCAGTCGAAGCGATCGACCTTGCGGGACGGGTGGCGGTGGTCACCGGGGCGGCCTCGGGGATCGGGCGGGCCTCGGCGCTGATGTTCGCGCAGGCGGGCGCGGCGGTGGTCTGCTGCGACAAGGCCGAAGGGGTCGAGGCGGTGGCCGACGAGATCCGCAGCGCCGGCGGCCGGGCCTCGGCCCGGACGATGGACGCGGGGGCCGAGCCTGACGTCGCCGCCGCGATGGAGGCCGCGGAGGCCGAGTTCGGCGGCCTCGACGTGGTCTTCGCCAACGCCGGGATCACGGGCGGCGTGCGCGAGTTCCTCGACGCCGCCCCCGAGGTCTGGGCCGAGGTGCTGCGGGTGAACCTGATCGGGCCGTATCTCGCGATCCGTCACGCGGGGCCGCGGATGGCGGCGCGCGGCGGCGGGTCGATCATCATGACCGCCTCGGTGGCGGGGATCCGGGCCAACGCGGGGCCCGCGGCCTATTCCGCCTCGAAGGCGGGGGTGGTGAACCTGGCGCAGACCGCGGCGCAGGCCTTCGCGGGCACGGGCGTGCGGGTGAACTGCATCTGCCCCGGCCTGATCGAGACCGAAATGACCCGCCCGATCTACGACTACGCCAAGGCGATGGGGACCGAGGTGCCGATCGGGATGAGCAACCCGCTCAAGCGCGGCGGCGTGCCCGACGAGATCGCGACGGCTGCGCTCTACCTCGCCTCGCCGCTGTCGAGCTACGTCAATGGGCATGCGCTGGTGGTCGACGGGGGGCTGTCGTCCTCGCATCCCTATTCCGGCGCGCGGGCCTTCTCGGCGGCGCGGGGCGGAGAGGCCAGGGCGGCCGAATAGGGCCCGGGCCGGGCGCGGCCGCGTCTGGCCAGCCTTCAGGGGGCGCGCGTCCCGGGCGGGGCGCGCTCCCCGCAGGCCCCTCAGAAGGCCAGCGCCAGGATCTCGCGCACCTGCTCGGGCCCGTCGATCCGCCGAGGGTTGCGCTTCACCGGACCGTAGCCCATCGCCTTCTCGGCCAGCGTGGGCAGGTCGGCCTCGGTCAGTCCCGCCGCGCGCAGGGTTCCGGGCACGCCCAGCCCCTGCACCAGTTCGGCCAGCAGGTCGCCGGCCGGCCGGCCCGGATCGCCCAGCGCGGCGGCCAGCGCGCGCTGGCGATCCCCGTTCTCGACCGCGTTCCAGCGCATCACCGCGGGCAGCATCACGCAGGACGTCACCCCGTGGGGCACGCCGAACCCCGCCCCCAGCGCATAGCCGATGCCATGGCTCGCGCCCGAGCCCGCGCCCCCCATCAGCGCCAGGATCGCCTGCCACATGCCGAACTGAGCGTCCTGGCGGGCCAGCAGATCCTCGGGGTGCTCGAGGATCGCGGGAAGGGCGCGCGACAGCCGGTGCGCGGCGCCCAGCGCATAGAGGTCGGTCATCGGGTTGGCGGTGGGCGAGCAGAACGCCTCGCAGGCATGGTCCATCGCCCGCATCCCGGTCGAGACCAGCAGGTCGAGCGGCGTCGCGTCGCTCGCGGCCGGGTCCAGGATCGCCACCCGCGGGATCAGCGCCGGCTTGGCGAAGCCGTGCTTCACGCCGGCCTCGGGGTTGGAGATGCCGGCCATGCCGGTGAACTCCGCCGCCGACAGCGTGGTCGAGACCGAGATCGCCCGGATGACGCCCTTCGGGCGCAGGTCGCTGGAGGGTTTCCAGCGCTCGGCTTGGGCGCGCAGACCCTCGACGGAGTCGACACCTTCCTCGAGGCAGATCTGCACCGCCTTGGTCGAATCGATGACCGAGCCGCCCCCGACCGCCACCAGCACGTCCGCCCCCGCCGCGCGGGCGGCGTTGGCGGCCTCGACCACTTCCGCCTCGGGCGAGTGGGCCGAGATCGTGTCGAAGACGCCCACGCAGGCCGTCCCCAGCCCGTCGAGGATCCGCGCCAGCGGCCCGCCCTCGGCCCGCGCCAGCGAGCGGGTGGAGGTCACGAAGGCGCGTTTCAGCCCGGCGCTGGAAAGCTCCTCGAGCAGCGCCTCGGCGGCGGGGCGGCCGAAGACCACCCGCTCCTGCGGGGCGAGGTCGAGCTTGCCGCGGATCGGTCCCTGCGGGTCGTCGGGCGTCGATGTCATGATCCTGATCCTCCCTGGCGTTTGTGATTGCCCCCAGCATGCGGCGCCGGGCGCCGGCTGGCGAGAACCATCGACGCGGCCGGCGGGTATCGCGCGCGCCCCCGCGGCCGGGTTAAGACGGGGACGAGCGGCGCTCCGGCGCGGGACGACACGAGAGGGGACCCATCGATGAACATCGCCCTCTGGCTGCACCAGACTTCCCTGCTGCGCCCGCAGGCGCCGGCGGTGAGGTTCGGCGACGCGCTGCACGCGACCTATGGCGATTACGCCGCCCGCACGCGGGCGCTGGCGCGGGCGTTCGCGGCGAGCGGCGTCGGGCCGGGGGACCGGGTGGCGCTGTTTGCGAAGAACGACCCCGACTATCTCGCGGTGATGCACGCCGCGCTGTGGATCGGCGCGGCGATCGTGCCCGTCAACGGCAAGCTGCACCCGGTCGAGGCCGCCTGGATCGTCGCCGACTCGGGCGCCCGCGTCGCGGTGACCGAGAGCGGCGACCTCTCGGCCCTGCCCGAGTGGCCCGCCGAGTGCCGAGAAATCGGCCTGCGCTCCGCCGAATTCGCCGAGGCCGTCGCGCCGGGACCGCAGGACGCGCCGGCCCCCCCGCGCGAGGCGGCGGGCGACGATCTCGCCTGGCTGTTCTACACCTCGGGCACCACGGGCCGGCCCAAGGGGGTGATGCTGACCCACGCCAACCTGCGGGCGATGGCCACGACCTACGCGCTGGACGTGGACCCGGCGCTGCCGGGCGACCATCCCCTTTACGCGGCCCCGATGTCCCACGGGGCGGGGCTCTACAATTTCCAGTTCATGCGGGTCGGCGCCTGCCACGTGATCCCGCCCGGCCGCGGCTTCGATCCGGCCGAGATCGAGGCGCTGGCCGCCTCGCTGGGCGAGCTGGTGTTCTTCGCCGCCCCCACCATGATCCGCCGTCTGGTGACCCACGCCCGCAGCTCCGGCTGGCGGGGCGAGGGGGTGCGCACGGTGATCTACGGCGGCGGGCCGATGTACCTCGCCGACCTCGACGAGGCGGTCGACCTGCTCGGCCCCCGCTTCGTGCAGATCTACGGCCAGGGCGAGAGCCCGATGACCATCACCGTTCTGCCCCGCGACATGGTCGCCGACCGCGCCCATCCGCGGGCGGCCGCGCGGCGCGGCTCGGTCGGCTACGCGCACGGCTGCGTCGAGGTCCGCGTGGTGGACGCGGCCCTGCAGGACGCCCCCGTCGACGCGCCCGGCGAGATCCTGGTGCGCGGCGCGACGGTGATGAAAGGCTACTGGAACCGCCCCGAGGCCACCGCCGAGACGCTGGCCGGCGGCTGGCTGCGCACCGGCGACATCGGGCGGCTGGACGCCGAGGGGTTCCTGACGCTGACCGACCGCTCCAAGGACGTGATCATCTCCGGGGGAACCAACATCTACCCGCGCGAGGTCGAGGAGGTCCTGCTCGCCCATCCCGACGTGGCCGAGGTCTCGGTGATCGGCGTGCCGAACGCCGAATGGGGCGAGGACGTGCTGGCCTTCGTCGTTCCTCACCCCGGCCGCCCCTGCGCCCCCGAGCCCCTCGAGGCCTGGTGCCGCGCCCGCATGGCGGCCTTCAAGCGTCCCAAACACTGGCGCTTCCTCGACGACCTGCCCAAGAACGCCTACGGAAAGGTCCTCAAGACCGAGCTTCGCGACCGCTCCGCCCCGTAGGGCGCATTTCGATGCGCCGCGCGGCCAGCCCCCCGAACGTCGCGGCGCATTGAAATGCGCCCTACGGGCCTCACGCCACCAGGAACGATCGGATCAGCACCTGCCCCTGCGGGCGAACCACCTGCAGCGTGCCCACAAAAACCCGCGCGTTGAGCCAGTCGCAGGGCCCCGCGGGCGCGAAGACGCTGATGCAGGAGCGGGCGTAATCCAGGCTCCCGTCGGGGGCGTAGTCGATCAGCACGCGGTTGCGGACCTCGATCGCCACGCCCTCGCGGGTGCGCATGTGATAGATCGCCTCCAGTTCCTTGCGGCCGTCGGGGCGCAGACGCTGGAGGTCGAAGCCGCCGGGCAGGATCTCGCCGGCGAAGGGGCTGGGGGCGTCGCTCTCGGGCGCCAGGCGGCCCTCGAACCGGCCTCCCAGGATCGGGACCACAAAGCGATGGCCGTCCGGCCCCGCTCCGTGATCCTGCGTGGGGGCGATGTCGACATGCGCCTCCCAGCAGGGCAGGAGGCGGGGCGCGGTCGGGGAGAAGGACATTGGGAGGCTCCGGGGCTGGGGACGGCGCAGCCTCGGCCCGGCGCGCAGACGGGTCAAGCCGGCGTGGCGCGCGGGCAGCGGGGGCCCTAGGTTGCGGGGGCAAGGCGAAAGGCGGGCCATGGACATCCGACAGCTGCGCTACCTGATCGCGCTGGCGCGCGAGCGGCACTTCTCCCGCGCCGCGGAGGCCTGCGCGGTCACCCAACCCACTCTCTCGGCCCGCATCCGCCAGCTGGAGGAGGAGCTGGGCGCGCCGCTCGTCTCCCGCGGGCAGCGCTTCCACGGACTGACCCCGGAGGGGGAGCGGGTGCTGCGCTGGGCCCGGCGCATCGTCGAGGACTGGGACGGGCTGCGCGACGACCTCGCCGTGGGCGACGGCGGCCCCGAGGGGCGGCTGACGCTGGGGGTGATCCCCTCGGCCCTGCCGGTCGTGGCCCCTCTGGTCGGCGCCCTGCGCGCGCGCTGGCCGAAGGTGCGGTTCCAGATCCTCTCGCAGGCCTCCGCCCGCATCGCCCGGGCGCTGGAGGCGTTCGAGATCGACGCGGGCCTGACCTACCTCGACGAAGCCGCCGCGCCGTTCCTCACCCGCCCCCTCTACGCCGAGCGCTACCGCCTGTTCGTGGCGCAGGATCATCGGCTGGCCGGGCGCGCCTCGATCGGCTGGGCGGAGGCGGCCGCGCAGCCGCTGTGCGCGCTGACGCCCGACATGCGCAACCGCCGGATCATCGACGCGGCCTTCGCCGAGGCCGGCGCCGCCCCCGTGCCGGAGGTCGAGAGCAACTCGATGATCGCGCTCTGCGCGCTGGTGCGCACGGGCGGCTTCTGCGCCGCGCTGCCCGAGCGGTTCGGCGACCTGCTGGGCGCTTCGCCCGAGGCCGGCGAGGGCCTGCGCGCGATCCCGCTGACCGCGCCTGCGGTCTCGCGCCCGGTGGGGCTCGCGACGCTCGACCGCGAGCCGCTGCCGCTGCTGGTCGAAGGTCTGATGCGCGCGGCGGAGACGGTTGCGGCCGGGCTGATCGACGGGGCCGATCAAACCATAGAGACAGGCGATTTGAAGTCCGCGCCCCCGGACGTCACAATGCATCGCTAGCCCAGCCGGCGCGCGACGGGAGGATGCCCGAATGCCGAACCCAGCCAGGCCGCCCCTCGCGGGCGCCTCCGCGGCGCGAGAGATCTGCGCCCGCCACGGCGACGACCCCGCCGCGCTGATCGAGATCCTGCACGATCTGCAGGAGGCCGAGGGCCACGTCGCCCCGGACGCGGTTCCCGAGATCGCGCTGGCCCTGAACCTCGGCCGCGCCGAGGTCCACGGCGTGCTGACCTTCTACCACGACTTTCGAACGGCCCCCGAGGGCCGGGTGGAACTCCAGCTCTGCCGCGGCGAATCCTGTCAGGCGATGGGGGCCGAGGCCCTGATCTCCACCGTCTGCGCCCGCCGCGGCGCTGCGCTGGGCGAGACGAGCGCCCAGGGCGTGACCATCAAGCCGGTCTATTGCCTGGGCAACTGCGCGCTGGCCCCCGCCGCTCGGGTCGACGGGCGCCTGCTGGGCCGCGCCTCGGCGGATCGCATCGACGCGGCGCTGGACGCCGCCCTTTCGGAGACCGCGCGATGATCCGCCTCTACGTGCCCGACGACAGCGCCGCCCGCTCGGTCGGCGCCGACGAGGTGGCCGCGGCGCTGGCCGCGGGCCTTCCCTCGGTGCAGATCGTGCGCACCGGCTCCCGCGGCGCCCTGTGGCTGGAGCCGATGGTGGAGGTGGAGACGCCTCAGGGCCGCATCGCCTACGGCCCCGTGACCCTCGCCGACGTGCCCGACCTGCGCGACGCCCTGCCGTCGGCCGGCCCCCACCCCCTGCGCCTTGGCCGCCCCGAGGACCTGCCCTGGTTCGCGGGTCAGGAACGCCTGACCTTCGCCCGTTGCGGCATCATCGAGCCGCTGGATCTCGCGGCATACGAGGCCCACGGCGGCCTCGCCGGCCTGCGCGCGGCGCTGGGCATGGAGGGCTCGGCTATCTGCGCCGAGGTCCTCGACAGCGGGTTGCGCGGCCGCGGCGGCGCGGGCTTCCCGACCGGCATCAAGTGGAAGACGGTCCACGAACAGGCGGCCTCGCGAAAACACATCTGCTGCAACGCCGACGAGGGCGACTCGGGCGCTTATGCCGACCGGATGCTGATGGAGGGGGACCCGTTCCTCCTGATCGAAGGCATGGCCATCGCGGCGCTGGCGACCGGCGCGACCGAGGGCTGGATCTACATCCGCTCCGAATACCCCGAGGCCATCGCCCGCATGACCGCGGCCATCGAGGTCATGGAGCGCGCCGGCTGGCTGGGCGAGGACCTCGGCGGCTCCGGCCGCGCCTTCCGCCTGCGGGTGCGCCGGGGCGCGGGGGCCTATATCTGCGGCGAGGAAAGCTCGATGCTGAACTCGCTCGAGGGCCGGCGCGGCGTGGTCCGCGCCAAGCCCCCGATCCCCGCCATCCAGGGCCTGTTCGGCGAGCCGACGGTGGTGAACAACGTCCTGACCCTCGCCGCCGTCCCCCTGATCCTGGCCAAGGGCGCCGCGCATTATCGCGACTACGGCATGGGCCGCTCCACCGGCACGCAGCCCTTCACCCTGGGCGGCAACGTCGCCCGCGGGGGGCTGATCGAGAAGGCCTTCGGCGTCACGGTGCGCGAGCTGATCGAGGACTTCGGCGGCGGGACCGCCTCCGGCCGACCCTTCCGCACCGCGCAGCTCGGCGGGCCGCTCGGCGCCTATGTCTGCGACGAGCAGCTCGACCTGCCGATGGACTACGAGGCGCTGGCCGAGGCGGGCGCCATGCTCGGCCACGGCGGCCTCACCGTCTTCGACGACACGGTCGACATGGGCGCCATGGCCCGCTTCGCCTTCGAATTCTGCGAGATCGAGAGCTGCGGCAAGTGCACCCCCTGCCGGGTCGGCGCCACCCGCGGCCGCGAGACGGTGGAAAAGATCCTGCGCGGCGAGAACGTCGCCGCCAACATGGTGCTGGTCGAGGACCTGTGCGAGCTGATGCGCGACGGCTCGCTCTGCGCCATGGGGGGCCTGACGCCGATGCCGGTGCTCTCGGCCCTGCGCCTGTTCCCCGAGGATTTCGACCGGGCGCCCGCCCAGGCAGCCGAGTGAGGAGATCAACATGGGCCTCATGAAGGAAATCGACCGCGGCACCCCGGCTCGCGAGGGCGCGACGGTCACGCTGTGGATCGACGGCGAGCAGGTCTCGGTCCCCGAGGGCACGTCGGTCATGGCCGCCGCCTCCCACGTCGAGCGGGACATTCCCAAGCTCTGCGCCACGGACATGCTGGAGTCCTGGGGCTCCTGCCGCATGTGCCTGGTGGAGATCGAGGGGGTGAAGGGCACGCCCGCCTCCTGCACAACGCCCGTCCGGGAAGGGATGCGGGTCACCACCCAGTCCGCGCGGCTCGAAAAACTGCGGAAGGGGGTGATGGAGCTCTACATCTCCGACCACCCGCTCGACTGCCTGACCTGCGGCGCCAACGGCGATTGTGAATTGCAGGACATGGCCGGCGCCGTGGGCCTGCGCGAGGTCCGCTACGGGATGGAGGGCGACAACCACCACGACGAGGCCCATGCGGCGCCCATCGACCTCTCGAACCCCTACTTCCAGTTTGATTCCTCGAAGTGCATCGTCTGCTCCCGCTGCGTGCGCGCCTGCGAGGAGGTGCAGGGCACCTTCGCGTTGACCATCGAGGGGCGGGGGTTCGAGAGCCGCGTCTCCGCCGGCGCCGCTTTCGACGATTTCTTCTCGTCGGACTGCGTCTCCTGCGGCGCCTGCGTGCAGGCCTGCCCGACGGCGACGCTGGTGGAAAAGTCCGTCGTCGAGCACGGGACCCCCACCCGCCACGTCGACACCACCTGCGCCTATTGCGGCGTCGGCTGCTCGTTCCGCGCCGAGATGCAGGGGAACGAGGTGATCCGCATGGTCCCCTCCAAGGAGGGCGGCGCCAACGAGGGCCACAGCTGCGTGAAGGGCCGCTTCGCCTGGGGCTACGCCACCCACAAGGACCGCCAGACCGACCCGATGATCCGGGACGCGATCACCGACCCCTGGCGCAAGGTGAGCTGGGAGGAGGCCATCGCCTTTGCCGCCGCCCGCTTCAAGGCCATTCAGGCGGAGCATGGCAAGAGCTCGATCGGCGGCATCACCTCGTCGCGCTGCACCAACGAGGAAGTCTACGTCGTCCAGAAGATGATCCGCGCGGCGTTCGGCAACAACAACGTCGACACTTGCGCGCGGGTCTGCCACTCGCCGACCGGTTACGGGCTGAAGCAGACGTTTGGAACCTCGGCCGGGACCCAGAACTTCAAGTCGGTGGAAAGCGCC
>TARA_R110000751_G_scaffold68486_4_pt1 | contig 18437 bp, 5 predicted proteins | sample TARA_R110000751 | Tara Oceans TARA_R110000751 (sample SAMEA4398001) | marine metagenome | biome: Polar Biome; feature: [MES] marine water layer (ENVO:01000295) within the mesopelagic zone...; material: water (ENVO:00002006), including particulate matter (ENVO:01000060) such as...... | reverse complement strand
GGTACAGCAAAGCTTTTTGCTTATGTAGATATACCTGTTGGCTTTAAAGCTACTCATGTAGACGTTTATGGTAGTGCAACATCTGCTGTTACTGTTTACGAGGCTGATGTTAATAGTAAAACGGTAACAAGTAAAGGTACTGGTAATATTGGTACACAAATAGATATTACTGATGTTAACTCTGACGCTACTAACTACATATTAATAGAGTTAGCACAAGCGTCTGGTGAAGAAGTATACGGAGGTAAATTAACTATAGCAAAAATATAACATGGCACTACAACCTAAAAAAGGTGGTACAATCCACAGCAAAACAGGAGATGCAAAAAATGCATTAAAAGATAGGTATGATGCTGGAGATCACACTGTCTTAGAAAATTATCCTGCTGAGGCTGCTGTACTATATCAGATGCAACAAATGTCTGAAGATATAGACGAACTTCGTAGATATTTAGCTGCAGAAGTTGGTGATGGCGCTCAAGGACCTCAAGGTCCTGCTGGAGCTAAAGGAGATACTGGTGATGCAGGAGCAGATGGCTCTAACGGTTCTAACGGTAGTAATGGTAGTACAGGTTCAAGAGGTCCTACAGGAAACACAGGAGCTGCAGGTACAACAAATGCAGCGCAATTAGATGCAAGCACATTACCAACAAGAAGACCAAGTACAAGAAATTTACTTTGGAACGATAGAGGAATAGTAAAAATATCATAATAAATATAATAAGATGGCATTAAACGGAAAATATATATCATTAAAATCAATAATGGAGCAGATATATGCTGACAACGGTTATCAATTTGAGTTGCCGTGGGTTGATTGTATGCAGTGGACAGAAGAAGCTCTTAATTTAATAGGACACCCTAGACAGTATATAAGAAAAGTAACAGGACATAAAGATAATCCAGATTTAGATATAACAGACTATAGAGCTCACTTGCCGTGTGATTTTTATCAATTAGAACAAGTAGCTGTTAATGGTATGGCTGCAGAATATTCTGGAGATACTTTTCACCATTTACTATCTGGAGATTGTTGTGGAGTTAGTGAAGATTCTGATTCTTCTTTGTATTATAATAATGATCAAGTTGTAACTCGTAACTGGGGGACAGATGTTCTTACATACGACAAAGAAAGTCAATCTTACTCTTACCAGGCTAGAGATTTGTTAGATATGGAAAATTTAAACTTGCAATCAGATGGTACACAAGAATTTATTTTAGACAATGGAAGTTATCAAGAAGGAAAAAGAATTACTTTCGATATAAATAATAATAATATTACATTGTCTGCAAAAGAAGGTAAAGTTTGTATAGCTTACTTAGCTATACCTACAGACGATGAAGGGCTACCTCTTATACCTGAAGATACAAGTTATCAATTAGCTGTAAAAAAATATCTTACAATGAAGATAGATTATATAGCGTGGAGAAAAGGAGAGTTGAGATCTGATATATTCCAACACTCTGAACAAGAGTGGGCTTGGTATGTAGGACAAGCAGGGAACAAAGCTAAAATGCTTAATATTGATCAAATGGAAGGCCTTAAAAATCAAGTAATGCGATTACTTCCTAACGTAAACCACCACGAAACATTTTTTAAATCATTAGGTTCTCCAGAAATAAGAAAAAACTTCAATAGATAATGAAAGACCAGCAGATAAATAATTTTAATAAAGGGATGTCTAAAGATCTTGGACATACTATGCCTCAACAAGGATTTTATATTGATGGTAAAAACATTAGAATAATGTCAGACGGAAGTTCTTCTGAAACTGCTGTTGTTGTTAGTGTAGATGGTAATCAAAAAAAAATAACTCTTTTATATACAACTGAAGAAATAGTTAGTACTACAGGTGAAGGGCAATTTACACAAGTAGACATACTTCCAGGAGAAGATGTAAATCCTTTTATTTTAGGGTACACTTATATTAGAGAAACTTTAATTGTTTTTGCAACTATACCTCAAGATTTTATGCCTGTAGGTCTTAATTCTGTAGGTATTATATATACAATAGATTTAAATACTTTTACAAGTGAGTTAATATTTGATTCTCCTGAATTAAATTTTAATATAAATAACCCTATAGAAGCTATAGGTAGATTTGAAAGCGAAACTATCCAAAGAATATACTGGACAGATAATTTAAATCCTGTAAGAACATTAAATATTAAAAGCGATTTAAGTGAACTAGAAGACATAGAAAATATAAATTTATCTCCTAAAGTTGCTTTTAATAAATTAAATATTGAAGACGTAGAAACAGGAGGAAATCTTAGTGCAGGTATGTATCAGTATTTGTATAGATTAAAAAGTTCTTCAGGAGCGCAGACAAGATTTTCACAACCTTCAAATTTTGTGCACGTAGTAGACGGAGGTTTGTATTGGGATTATACTGAAGATCCTGAAAATCAATCAGAATATAACGGGGGCACACCAGGAGAAGCTACAGATAAAAAAGTTATTATTAATTTTACAGATTTAGACCCTTCTTATGACATAGTAGAAATTGCAGCTATTTACAGAAGCACTCAGGAAGGATTTACTTCTGTGAGTATTGTAAAGCAAACTTCTATTACCGAAAATGGAGAGGCTACAATTACGCATTCATCAAACACAGACGACATTCCTATTAGTATAGAGGAAGCCACTGCTTTTAATCAAAGTTTTGATTCTGTAAAAACTATATCAGAAAAAGACAATAGATTGTTTTTTGGTAATGTAAAACAAAAATCAGCATCTTTATTATTTAACGCTACTTCTAAAAGGTATCTTAGAAGTGGAGAAACAGTGTACACTCCGTACAAAGCAAACAGCGCTGTAACTACAAGTGATCATATAGAAGATATTAATCCCTACAATAATCTAAATAATTGGTGGGACGACCCTAACTCTATGTACAAGTACCAAAACGATGGATTAACAATTGGGGGTACAGGAGAGTACGTAGATTTTAAATTTACTAAAAAAACTATAAAGGGTAATACTTTAAATAATACTTCAGAAGTATTTCCTTATATCTCTGGTGATTCAAATGATGATTATAAATCTCCAGTAGTTACAGAAAAATTTAAAGGATACCAAAGAGATGAAGTGTATAGATTTGGAATTGTATTATATGATAAAGTAGGTAACCCTGGGTTTGTAAATTGGATTGGAGACATTAGATTTCCTGCAGTAGAAGATGTTGATAAAGATGGAGTTGCTGGTATATATAATTATAGTATAGCTCAAACAAATCAAACAGATAGTGGGGCTAACTACGCGCAAAACTTTGACGACTCTTCTCATGTAGAGATGTACAATGCATATACTATAGTTGGAGCGCAAGTACCAGGAAACGTTTCAAGTTTAGCTGCTATTGAAGAGGCTCAAATGAGTACTGATGCAGGAATTAGCCCTGTTAATAAGTTATATGCTTTAGGTATAGAATTTAAATTAAAAAATATACCTGCAGAATTAAAAAATTTAGTAGGTGGGTATAGTTTTGTTAGAGTAAAAAGAACTAAAAACGATAAATCTACTTTAGCAGTTGGAGCTTTAACAAATTATTTTCATTATTATGACAATTCTACACAAAATAATGATTCTTCTGATTGGTTTGCATCAGCAAATAGAAATCTTTCGTATTTAACTTCTGAAGGAAGCAGTAATGAAGATGACAATCACAAAGGTATTCCTATTATTAATGCATTTAGTGTAAGTTCTCCTGAAACAGATTTTAATACTAATTATTTAAGTTCCGCAGAAACTGGGTTTTCTGTGCAAGGTGATTACAACACTGCTTATTCTGTAAGAGTTTTAGGTTCTATTTGGGCAAACGCAAATTTTAATGTATCAGGCGATAGCAAAGTATATTCTCTTGCCTACGGATGTCATTCTGTAAGGTCTAACATTTCAAGGATAAAAGAAGAAGATCAGCATTACCGTATTTCAAGTGTTATTAAATTTTGTAAAGAACATGGTGCAGGAGAGGGTTTAAGTGATTCTGCTATTGAAACAGAATTTAATTATATAGCACAACAAGGGCAAGCAGCAAGTAGCGATGAAGAAATTGGAGATTTTAGGGGGGCTTGGAATATTATAACAGATTACACTGTTAGTGATAATACATTAGATTTAATGAAAGCATCTGTATGTGAAAAGTCTTTATTTGTAATAAGTAGATGGCCTATGTATTGGAACGATTACTTAAAAAATGCAAACGAACTTTATGCAGGTGATGATTATAATGGTAACGAGTACGACAAACTACTAGTAGCAATAAAAAATAATAATGTACATCTTACAAGGTATGGAGGAAGTGATACCTCTGCAAGGGCTTCTAGTGTATACATTTCTACAGGCCATTTTAAAAAAATTACAGATATAACATTTACTAGTGCAGAAACTCCTGCTTATGAAAAAGTGTTTGGTGGAGATACGTATGTTACTATGTATGATTTAACTAAAGCAAGAAAAGCTTCTTCTGCCCAAGGAGATATAGTTTACCCTACAGCAGAATTTAATAATCTTAGATGTATAAATATGGCGTTTCCTGTAGAAACTACTATTAATACTACTCTAAGAGGAGGGTATCATTTTGCAAACAAAACTGATTTTAGCGCTGACAGTTTAACTCCTTTAAATGAATTTAAATTAAATCCCACTTATAGTTCTGAAAATGATATATTTTCATACACAGCTAGTCCTGAAATATTTAATGATGTTACAGAATATTCTAATAGAATAGCATTTTCTAATGTAAAAATTAATAACTCTAATATAGATGGCTGGAGAATAGTTCTTCCAGGAAGCTATGCAGATTTAGATGGTAATTCTGGAAATCTAAATAAACTTATTGTTTATAATGATGCAATGTTTTATTTACAAGATACTGCATTTGGTGTGCTTAGTATAAATCCTGTATCTACAGTTAAAGATCAAGACAGTAACTCAATTGTGTTAGGTATTGGTAAAAAAGTTATACAAAAACATAAAAATATATCTACGTACACAGGAGCTAAAGATAATAGACACGTTGTTGTTGGGCAGTCTGGTATATACTGGTTAGATATGAATACTAAAAAAGCCTATCATTATAATAAAAAAGGAATGAATCCTATATCAGATACAAAACTATTAAAGTCTTACTTTAATAATCTTGATATAAACCCATTCACCACTTGTTTAGGTTATGACTATATAAATAATGAAGTTTTATACAGCACAGGAGAAGAAACTATAGTTTATAATGAATTTACTAGTAGTTTTACATCTACCTACTCATTTAATACTCAAATGTTTATTAGTTTACCAAATAAATTAATGTCTATTCAAAATACTGAAGATCAAAAAGGTTTTATATATGAACACAATGTAGGATCTGTAGCTAATTGGTATGGACAAGATCAAACATCTGAAATAGAGTTTGTAGTAAACAAACACCCTATATACACAAAAGTATTTGATAATTTAGAATGGTACTCTGAAAGTGGAGGGGCAACTACAGATAATGTAAAAGAATTAATAATTACAGATTCGTCTAATGCTGTAACTGTAAACACAGAAGATGAGGATAATGTTAATTATTTTCCATACAAAGTAATAAAAGAAAAAATGACTAAAATGCCTGTTCCTAGAACTACTGCAAACTACAGGTTTAGAGACACGTATTTAAAAATAAGATTAGTTGCAGGAAAGACTTCAAAGATAATGCTTCATTATGTAAAAACATTATTTAGAATTTCTAGAAGATAATAATAAATAGTATATTGCAAAATTATGGCTTATAAAAAATATAAAAATGTACGCGCCCTTCAAAAATTCTTAAAGAAAGAGGGGTATGATCCTGGTAGTGTAGATAACAACTGGGGCCCTAACACTGAGAAAGCTTTTAAGCTGTACATGAGTCAAAACCCCCAGTACGACGGGGTAAGCGTTGATCCTATTTCAGGGGCATACAATCTACTACCTTTACCTTTACGTTCTTTTATAGAGGACATAGGTGTTTCTCAGTTTAATAAGATTTCACCTATAGATATTCAGCAAGACGCTCTGACCGAGAAAGACCTGAACAGTAGACAGATGGGGAGTCTTAGGGATATTGTTAGGAAAAAACTTGATAACGGAGAAACAAGTATCTCTTATTCGGACTACGGTACAAACACCTCAGATTCTTACGAGGATGTAAGTGGTAGAGCTTCTAACACAGACATAGCAAGTAAAGGGTTCTTTGATCCTTCGTATCAGTTAAAAACTACTTTAGGGCAAGCCGATATATTTACAACTCCTACAGATACGTTTGTAGTGGACCAAGGTTATAACTTCAACGATGGGCAAGGTAAATCTATATTTAACCCTTATGCATGGAAAGACGCTGCCTACGAAATAGGAAGCAATCCTAGCTTATATACAGTGCCTAGAAAGCTAGGTAAACAGTTTGGCTCAGTAGAAGATGAAGGTAGAGGAGCATTAATAAAAACTACTGAATATAAGAACGGAGGACAAGTTCGTAGATATAAACACGGAGGATCTCACGACACAGACTTAGAAAAAGTTAAGAAAGGACTTAGATATGTAGAAAGCTCTAATGGATTACAAATGACTAATCCAAAGAGTAGTGCTACAGGTTTTTATGGGCAATTATATAATGCAGAAGAGTTACAATACATGTCTTATTTAGATGGTGTAGACAGACAATCTTTTGCCTCTGATACTACATTGCAAAATAAATTATTTGAAGATAGATACTATGGTAACATACCAAAAGTACCAGGATTAAAAGGTAACGCTGAAGACTTAAGAATAGAATATCAACCACAACTTGCAAAAAAAGGAATTCCATTTAATTATACAGATGATGAGATTTCTGCGTTATCTAACTTATTAGGTAGACAAGGTACAAGAGAGTACCTTGGATACGTATTAAGAGATAGTAGATCTTTAGCAGATGTGTTTCCAAAAATATATGGACCAGATCCTGAAGCGCCAAATAAAACACCTGAAAAATATTTAGAATCTTACAGAAAAGGTAGAGATTTAAAGTACGGGGGGCAAGTTCGTAGCTATGCAGGTGGAGGCCTTTATAATTTTTCTACAATAGAGCCTACTACCAACATTGGTAATTGGGCTGGAGATAATGGAACTAATTTTGCTCCTCAATCTCCTGCACCTGCACCTGTATCGGGGAGGGGAGGAGATCTATCTAAATCTGAAGGGCACGTAACAGAGATGCAAGGTTGGTATGGCGATTATATAAACAGCCCTACATATAGAGAGAGGTTAGAGAGAAGTGGTGATTATGGAAGCCCTGAAGACATGGACGAAGTTACAAGGTTGCGATACGAAGCTCTTCAGGATGTAACTGTGGGTAATGATACGAATGCTTCTCACATGAATACAGAAACTAGTGGTATGCAGCTTAAGCCAGGAGATGAAGAGCGTGAAGGTATTATAGCTCATGAAGTAGGCCATACCGTGGGAGGTATTTATGATGATTCTACGCATGAAAAACCTTTCTCTGAAAGATCGGACCACGATAAAAAGTCCTTAAGTGTTAACGACATAAAAAGTATTGAGGACAGAAATACAGTTTACCAAAACGCACCTTATATACCTGTAGGGGATGAGAATATAACAGGTTTAAATTTTATAGGAGGAGCTGACACACAATACACAAGCGGAGATGACATAGTTACGGATAGGGGTACTCCTGATACAAATAGAGGTTCAGTAAGAAGAGGTACTCCCTCTATAGAGGCTAACCAACTTTCTCCTACACATTATTTAGGTCAGGAAGTTCCCTTCGCTACAAATACTGATGTAAGTAGAGACCCACAAGACTATGATTCTACTGAGGAGTATGTCCGAGCTAACTACTCTTTCCCTGAAGGGTATGAAGAGTCTTCTAAGGAGGTTGAAATCACCCGTTTAGTTGAGGCAATAGACGGTAACACTTCTCGTGATACAAGAATATTAAAGGCCAGGAAAGAGTACGGCACAGCTAAAAAAGATGTCCGTAACCTTACAGATCGTGAAGATTTAAATGAGGACCTTGCTATACAATTTCAAGTAGATAGCGATTTAGAGTATGCGCAAGAGTATGCTGTAGGTAGTAAGAGCTTGAAGAAGAAGTACAGAGGTATGTCTTTAGATGAAATTCCAGACGGAGTTGACCCTGATGTAGATGCGTATAGAAAATCTCTAGCTGCGCAGAACGCTCTACATGCAGCTAAAAAAACACATAATGACGAAAAAAATAGCCCTAGAGGGGATACGCACCCTCGCCCCTACACTCCTGAAGGAGGTAACGAGGCAGTAATTAAGCGAGGAGGACTTCATGAGATAGGGGCAAGTGAAAACTATTCGGATATAGTAGGAATGAGAAAACTGCTCTACGATAAGTATGGAAAAACCCCTGAAGAAGAGGTAACTCTAGAAGAATATAACACGCTTTTAAAAGAATACAAGAAACCTACGAAAGGTACTAATGTGTCCGTGCCTGGAAGATACTCAGAACAACACACACCAGAAGATGCTGTGTGGTTATTAAATAATATAGCAATGGAGCCTACTCAAGATGAGGGGGTTACTAGTGCTAAATACGGAGGAAATATGAAAAAATATAATAATAATATACCGCAAGCAGGTTTTGGAGACATGTTTAAAAAATTAGGTAAACAAATTACAGCTGGTGGTGCTGGAATAATAGAAGGTGTGTCAGGAGGATTACTTCCTGCAACTAAATTATTATCTGATTCTCATAGAGATGCTTATGGAGCTGAAGCTCAAATGGGTAGTAGGTTTGGAACTGCATTAGGAATTCTTGGTGGTGCAGGAGCTTTTAGTGGTGCCAGTGCAGGGGCAGCAGTTCCTGGTGCAGGATTTAGTTCTGTGCCAGGTGCAAATAGTTTTAATGCTATTCACGGAGGAGGAATAAATCCTGCATTAATGAATCCTGCTTTAGCAGGGTCAAGTGCTTCAGCATCAGCAGCAGGAGCTAATAACTTACTTAATATGGGAAATAATTTTGGTACAGGTGAGCTAGGGTCTGGTATGTTTAATATGTTTCAGCAAGAACACGACAACAATTTCGAAGGCTATGCTATGGGGGGTACAGCTACAAATATGAAACAAAATATGGGGCAAGATATAAATGTAGAAAGTGGTGAACTTTTAATGAGTGCTAGTGGAGGCCAATTCCAAAGTATGAACCCTAAAGCTCCTATGCAAGAAGTTATGCCTGGAGTATCTTTAGTAAAAGGTAATCAAAGTAATGATAATGTACCTATTAAAATACCTGACGGAGAAACAATGGTATTTTCTAAAAGATTAGGCTATGCAGACAAAGGGTTAGAATTAGTAGAACAATATAAATCTATAAAAAGTTCTCCAGATTCTAATGATTTTATATCACAGCAAACTAAAACTTTTCAATTAAAAAAAATTAACGAAAAACTACAAGCTCTTTTTAAAGAGCAAGAAAGTTCTAAGTCTAAAAAGATAAATAAACAAACAGGTGTAGGAGAAATACCTGGAGCATTTTTAGGAGATTTATTTCAAAAAGGAAAAGATTTTGTAAAGTCAGATTCTTTTAAAGACTTTGGAAATAAAGCATTAACTTTTGCTAAAGATAATCCTGAAGCTTTATACAATGTAGGTATGGGAATGTTTGGTAAAGATCCACAGCAATACAATGCAGAAGATTACCAAACACAGTACAGTCCTGATCCAGCAATGACTAATATAGATACTGGCGCATTACTTGCACCTATAAACAATCAAGTTAATGCATCTAGGTATGCAATAAACCAAAGCGGAGCTAGCCCTTCAGAGATTATAGCTGCTAACATGGCTGTAGGAGCTAAAGCAGGTCCGCAATTAGCCGCAGCAGAAGCTAAAGGACAAATGCTTCAAAATCAAATGAACTTAGGTGTTTACGATAAAACGTTTAAAGCAGATAGTGCTAATAACATGATAGATTTTAAAACAAGAATGATGAATGATAAAATGTCTGCAGTTAGGCCTAGTTTCTTTAAAGAAGCAACCAGTAGTTTAGGAAAATACAGCTCAGGTAAAAATGCAGAAGACATGATGCGTGATATGTATAACCAAAGATTTGGAAATATGCCTACTCAAAGCCAAGGACAGGGGCAAGGGCAAGGATTTAATTTTAGTTTAGGTAATATGAGTCAACCATCTTTAGGTAACACTTCTTTACTTGGTAATTTTTCAGGTTTAAACATGTACGATGATGAATAGAAATATAAAAAAGTACCAAGGAGGGGGGTTGTTAGCTGGACCTATACAGTCTAGAGAGTATGTACCTCTTCCCTACGAAAAAGCTTTTGAAATGCAACGTTTAAATGAGGCTGACAGAAATGTTAAAGAAAAAGAAATGCTTGGAATGTACAAGGGTTTTTATGATTCAGCTATGCAAGCACCTCCTGAAATGCAAGACGAAGCTATGGCAGAAATGCAGCCTTATCTAGATAGAATAGATCAAGGGCTAGCAGAAGTAGGTGGAGACCCACTAAAATATCGTGGAGGCATGGATGTAATGAAATCTTTTTACGGAGACATGGCATCAGGTAGGGTAGGGTCTTTACAACAAGTTGGTACTCAATACTCAGCAGCTAAAAAAGAACAGGACAAGTTGAATGAGCTATTTATGAAAGGTAAAGGTGGAGTTCCTGAAAACATATCTCGAAGGGCCTTGCAGTTAGCATTATCTAATGCACAAAAAGAATATGATGCAGGTAGACCTGCTAGATTTAATATGCCTTCCCTTGTTCCTGCTACAGATATATTAAAAGATACAAGAGCTCATTTAACAAATAAAAAAGCCAACGGTTTTACAGATAAAAATGGTAATAAAATAGAAAGTTTAACTTTAGAGCAATTAGTACCTTATGCTGAGAATTTTATAACACAAGATCCTGGAGCTTACGGAACTATTAGACAAGAAGTAGATCTTGGTATGGCAACAGGAGCTTACCAAGTTCCTGCCGACGTATCTGATTTATTAAAAAATAAAGAATACGCACAACTATATAAGGATGTTATACAAAGACAAGGAGGATTAGCTAATCCTGAGCAAGCAGAATCAGTTGCTACAGCTGCTGTATACAGACAATCTTTAATAGATAATGCAATAAAAAATAATGCAATCACTGCTTCTCAGGTATTTGAACAAAATGTGCAGGAATTTGACAAAAATAAAGATAACAAAAGAAAAAATCCTACAGATCTTTATGCAGCTTCTGACGCTTTAAATCTTGATTTAGGGCCTAAAACTGTAGATAGAACTGAAAATGTTAGAGGACTTAACGCATCTTTACTAGAAGCTCAAACTTTATTAAGTCAATACAATGAAGAAGGTACAAATCAAGCAGCTATAAATAGCTCACAAGAACAAGTACAATTTTTAGAAACTGAACTTAAAAACGCTAAAAAATCTATAAAAACTAGAGCTAGAGATGTTATAACATCTGCATATAATGCTGTAGGTAATAAAGATGAGTACGAAAATATAACTTCAGGTTTAAGTGGAGACGAAAAGAAAATTGCAAATTTACTAGCAGTTGCAGGTACTGGAGCAACACTAAATATTTTTTCTGGAGGAGCAGCTACCATGGGAACGGGGGCATCAAGTACTCAAATGAGTGCTCAAGATCAGCTTAAAAATTTAAGAGCTATTGTAACAGAATACAAAGACGTGTTTGGTTTAGAACCTGATGCAATTACTTTAAAAAATGCTACAAAAATAAATAATGTTGCAAGAGAACTTCAAAAAGATGTTAAGAAAATTGAAACAGCTAAAGAATACGAAAAAACTGTAATAGCTCTTAGTCCATTTAATATTGGAGAAGGAGTGGATGTTATAGAAGAGTTAAGTAAATCAATAACTGACAAATTTAATAAAGGTCTTACTCAATACGTAGATCCTGGAACAGGAGAAGATTTTAATGCAATTCTTGCTAATGATGAAGGGTATAGAAATAGAGTTGCAGCTTCTGCAGGTAAACAAGAAATACCAGGTATGACTCTAACTCCTACAGCTACATTTATAGATGGTAAACAAGTATTTGCTGCAAGCTATTACACTAAGGGTGGTTTTACAGATAAAACAGGTATAGAAACTAGATATGTAGTAGGAGCTAATAGAAATGTACCTACTGAAGGTGAAAATATAAAATCAATTGCAAGAACTTTATTAGAATCTACTAATCCAGCAAACCAAGAGTTAGGTCAAAATATGATGAGTGATTATTTTTATGGTGGAGCACTACAAGCTACAGAAATAGAGTACGCTGAATCTAACGATGTTAGTGATTTTAAAGGAAGCAATATGCAACAAGTATACTCTAAAGAAATGCCTTACATAGATGAACCTGTGCAAGGAATAGAGGGAGTAGGATCTGTAAGAAGAGTTGAAGTAGGGCCTGGAATTTATGATTATTATATGTTAAATGAGGATAATGAAGCGTATATTAAAAAAGATAAGTCAGGCTACATTACGGCTAGATCTTTAATGGAGATTGGTAGAATGTTTGATGCAGAATTTTAAATAAATAAATAACATGGCAAACGGCAATGGACTAACTGGCCCTACAGTAGATAATATAGTAAACCCCACTCCTTTAGGGCAAGACTTATTACCTGAACCTACACTAACAGGACCTACGGTAGACGATATAAAATTACCTGAAATAAAACCTATGCTTTCTGGTGCATCTGATGTAATAGAATTTACTCCTGAGCAAGCTAGAGAAAGAGATGTTGCTAGAAAATACGGTGTAAATATTGCGCCTGGTATAAATGTGCAAGAAACTGCAGCCTCTTTACAAGGTAATTTATCTAAATGGAAAAATGGTGTTTTAAAAGGTATTGGTACTATGGGTACTACATTTTTAGAACCATTTGTAGATATATTTGTAGGTACCCCCACTGCTATAAGTACAGGAAAGTTTTCTGGGTTTTACAATAATGAAGGATCTAAAGTGCTTGACTCTTTTAATGAATATCTTAGAGGAGAGTTACCTAATTATTACTCACAAGCAGAAAAAGATTATGGGTTTGTTAAATCTTTAGGAACTGCAAATTTTTGGGCTGACCAAGGTATGCAAGGATTAGGATTTTTAGCAGGTGCTATTGCTAGTGGTATGGCTGTAGGGGCTAGTGGTGTTATAGGTTCTGGAGTTAAAACTGGAGCAAATCAAAGTATAAAAGCTTGGAGAAATATTTCTAATGCATTTAGAGGTGAACAAGTTGCTAAAACATCTGCAGACATTCTTAAAGCTAGAGATTTAATAGGTAGAGTAAATTACTCTGCACAAGCAGCTAATATGTTTGGGTCAGGTTTAATTTCTGCGTTTGGAGAAGCTGGTATAGAAGCTAGAGAAACTAAAAGACGGTCTACAGAAACTATGACTAGTCTTAGAGATTTGGGAGACGATCGTTATGCTAATATGACTGATTTAGAAATAGATCAATTGTCTGATACAGCAGCTAATGTAGCTTTTGGATTAAACACAGCTATTGTAGGAGCTTCTAATATTTATCAGTTTGGTAAATTATTTTCTCGTAGTTGGAAATCTACTTCTAATAAATATATGAACGAATTAGTTCAAAAAAACGCTACTCCTGGAACACTTAAATACACTGCTAAAGAAATGCCTAAAGCATGGAAAAATGCGTACCAAGTAGCTAATTGGTTTAAGCGTCCTGCAGCTGAAGCTTTTGAAGAATGGTCTCAAGCAGCTATTAATGTAGCAGCAGAAGATTATTTTGAAGACGTGTACGAAGGAAATTCTGTTGAAGATATGACAGATTTACTAGAAGGTGGAGTAGGAGTTATAGGTTCACTATTTAGAGGGTACGTAGAAGCACCGCAAACTAAAGAAGGCCAACAAGCTATATTTTTAGGAGCATTATTAGGTAAACTAGGTGAAGCAGGTTCTGCAGTACGTGAAGACGGTAAAACTTCTAGACAAGAGTGGTTAGATACTTATGATAGAAGTGTAGGTTTATCTGATAAACTAAATCTTTTAGCTGGAGATACTAAATTATATAAGCTATTAAAAGCTTACAATGAGAACGCAAAGTCTCAAGAAAAAATGGATAAATCTTTAGAAGCTGGAGATATATTTAATTATAAAAATGGAGAAGCTAAAGCTATGTTTTCTTTAATAGATTCATTTATAGATGCAGGTAAGATAGAAGATCTTAAATCATTTGTAAAAGACATAGGAAGTTTATCAGAGGCAGAGTTTAAAGAAGTTATAGGAATAGACACAGACTCTGCTATAAAAAGTCCTGCAGAACAAGCTCGTGTAGTAGAAGAAAGAATTGCTAGACTAGAAAAAGAAAAACCTAAAGTAGATTTATTTTTATCTACACTTGAGACAGACAATCTTAACATAGAAGAAAAAATAGCTTTAGGTGTGGGTATACGATACTATGGTTACATGGGGGATGTTGTTGATTCTAGAGAGAATGAATTAGCCTCAGAAGTATTAGATTTATCTAACGGCTTGATTAGTTGGGAGACATTAAAGAATATTAAAATAGATTCTGCAGACATGGCTAAAGCTATAGTCGATATGACTGAGCAGTATAGAAAAAGTAATAAATACTCAGACTTAAATGCTTCCCAAATAATATCTAAATTAACAGATTTAGGAAAACTAAAAACATATAGACAAAGTATTGCAGATCTTTTATCTAAAATTACAGAAGAAGAATCTATTAAAAAAATTAAAAAAGTAGTGGGAGTTCCTCCTAAAAAAGAATCTAAATCTAAACAAGAAGGTAGAAAAGTAAAATCAGAAGTTGTAAGTAATCAAGAGCAAGACATTATAGAAGCTGTAGAAGATGACACAGAACAAACAGCTAATGAAAGAGGAAAAAGAAGAGAACAAATAGGAACTAAACGCAAAAGAAAACTAATAAAACGTAAGCAAGAGCTAGAGTCTTTACTTGGAGAAACTGCAGAAGAAGAAAAAGCAGCTATTCAGGAAATTATAGACGAAATAAATAAAACTATAGGAGATACAGCAGCTAAAACTTCTGAAAAAGCAGAAGAAGATATAAAAGATTCATTTGCAGAAGCCTTTCCTGAAACTTCTAAAGCTAAACAGGAAGCAAAAGAACAAGACGATGAAATCCAAAGATTAATAGAAGCAGAAGAGCGTAACGTAGATTTAGATACTACAGAAAATATACAAATAGGTAGTTTATTGTCGTACGAAAATGCATCAGTTAATGTAAGATTTGGAGATCAAGAAGGTATAATATTTAAAGAAAAAGACGGTACAGTTGTATTTGAAAATGAAGCTGGGGACCAAACTGTAATCGGTAAATTTATAGACGATCAAACTCTTGCAGAGGTAGGAGTAGAAGCTTTAGATGATCAAATAAGTTCTTTAGGTGTACAAATAATTGCAGATGGAAGAACTTTTGAAATAGGAGGACAATATTTTAATAATTTATTTATAAATCCATTATCTGCAATAGATACTTTTATATTTAGACAGGCAGAACCTGGGTTTGAGGCTAAAAGAATTACACTATTTGACTCAGAAGGAAATAAAGTTACCTTTACAAACCCATTTATAGTACAAGAGCTGTCTAGATTAATAACTATGATGGAGCTTATTAAGCAAGAAGCTATCACAGAAATGCAAATCCTTGATGAAGGCTTAATGGAATTTGATTTTCAAGGAGAAACATATATAATAGAAGATTCTGTAGAGGAGAAATACACGACAGCTTACCAAAGAAATCAAGGAGAAGGAGATACTGTACAAGCTCCTGTAATAACAGTTTACAATAAAAATTTAAATAAATTAAGATCTCCTAAAAAAATAGCACAAATACTAAAAGCTAGAGATGTGTTTATTGATAACTACGTTAAAAATAAAATTAACGCTTATATAAATGAATATGAAGAAGATACTTACGGAGCGCAATCTGATGCGACTGTTGCCGCTAGAACTGAAGAGGAAGTTAAACAAGACGCCCAGGAATCTTCACGCGAACGTGTTAGCCCAAAAGATATTGGAGACGATACGCCAACGCCCGACAAAACAGACAAACAAGCAGGAGCAAAACCTACAGGACAAGAACTAGAAGGTGGGCTCCAAGTTATATCAATGGAAGAAGCTGAAGAACTATTAGGAGTAGATTTTTCTGAAAATCTAGGTATTGGTTCGTCTGAAGATTTAGGTATTGACTCAAGCAATGTAGAGGAAGAGGTTTTAGACTCTGTACTAAGCCCAAAAGACAATGCTAAAGCCCCTATAATTAATTCAGAAGAAAGTAAAGATTCTGTAAATGATGTTATAGAAGACAGAGAAATACCTGCTAACAACGATGTAAGATCTAGTAACTACAAAACAAACAAGACTGGGTCTAATATATTAGGCAGAGAAGAAGAAGTTGCCCTTAGTACAATACAATCTTTAGCATGGAAATCAGCTAATCATCCTGATAACTTACAAGAAGGTGTGCAAGTTGACGACTTTGTTAAAACTCTTACATCCTCAGTAGAAGCTGGAAAAGATTTAAAAGGACTAAAGTTAGAATTTACTATAGACTTAAATGATCCTCAGCTTACAGAGATGAGAGAAATGGCTCCTATCCTAGCCAAACTTAAAAAAGGTACAAGCCTTTCGCAAGATGAAATAGCAAAAGTAGCTATGAGGGTAAAAATGAAAATAGGAAACGAAACTGTATACACTTATGTACACAGATTAGATTACGTCGACAGGCATATAAAAGTTGAAGACCAAGAAGCAGCTAGGAAAATATTAATGGCAGATAGAAATAAAATCTACCAAGATTTTTTAGCAGGACGTAAAACAACATCTACTATAAAAAAGATGACTGGTGGACATTTAGTTACAGAAAGAGGAGCTAAAAATAAAATAGCAGATTTAAAAACAGATCCTGATGGAAAACTTCCTAGATTATTTATAGCATCAAATGGTGTGTATGTAAATGAAAATGGAGATAACGCATTTAGCGACGAGTTTTATATTGCACAGGTAGAGCAAGACGGAGCTATTTATACAGCTATTACTATGGCTAACGGTCAAAGATTTCCTCTTAGAGTATTTGTAGAGGATTTGTCGGAAGAAATGGCTAGATTTGTAACAGCTTTATACGGAGAAGCTTTACGGCTTGCAGATGGAAACATAAATAAAAACATGCCTATAGAAATGTTTAATAAGTTTAAAGAAAATGTTAAAGATAAACCTATAGCAAAAGAATTCTTAGACCTTGTTGAATCTACTATGGAGTCTAGAGAAGTGGGTCCTACATATAAACAAATGTTAGATATGCTTATATTTCATGGTGCAAAAACTAAAAGTAAAGTATCTCCTACAATTGTATCAGGTAAAGGTAAGTTACGTATAGGAAACTTAGAAATATCTAAAGAAGATTTTGCTGCTAAAAAAGAAGATGTAGTAAAATGGTTAATGCAAAACAAAAGACATCATGTATCTAAAAACTACATGAATAGTAAAACTGATGGAAAATACAATAGATGGTTATTAAAATATAATATTGTGTACAGTGACGCATCTACTGTTGGAGATACAAACACTTCTTTTGTTCAACCTACACTGCGTTACGCACCTCTTAAATCAGAAGCACCTGCAGCTAAAAAAGAATCTACTAGCTCAAATCAGCTAACTTCACAACAAGAAAAAGAGTTTTCAGATTTTAATTTATTATTTGCAAAACTATATGAAGGAAGGCCTATTTCAGGTCCTGTGCTTATTGAAGATTCTGATATTGTTTTTAGTCTTATAGAGTTAAAAAACGGTAAATTATTTAAAAATCCTGGTAGCCAATTTGAACAAGAATTAACGCAAACAGAGGTTAATGCATATTTTAATCTTATAAAAACAGCTAATCCTATCTTTAAAGAAGTAGAAAGCATTATAAATTCTATTGTAAAAGATCAAAAAAACAATAAAACATATGCTTTTTGGCAAAAAATAACTGAATTAGTTCAAAAAGAATTTTTAAGTAAAACAAAAAAGAAATTAGTAGGGGCAGAACTTATAAATGCAGTAAATCAAAAAATCCAAAGTTTAGAAGGAACTAAAAGAGCTAAAGATATTTTAGTAGAAACTGTTAGAGAAAGAAGAGAGTCTGGACAAGGCGCTACTACATATGACAGAAGATTTATTTTTTACAAGCCTATAATTAGTTTACTTAGTCAATCTGTTAATATATCTGCAGAAAATCTTTCTGAAGATAAATTTCCAACAACTACTAAGTATATAATGCAAGAGCTTGCTGCTGAAAAAGAATCTATTAAGCCAATTCAGCCTAAAACAGATTTAACAAAACTGTCTGGAGGGTTTCAGTCAGGATTAACAATTTCAGATTTACAAAATTTAGGTATAGAAATTCCACAAGCAAATGCTTTTGACATAGAATC
>TARA_R110000751_G_scaffold237274_1_pt1 | contig 18508 bp, 22 predicted proteins | sample TARA_R110000751 | Tara Oceans TARA_R110000751 (sample SAMEA4398001) | marine metagenome | biome: Polar Biome; feature: [MES] marine water layer (ENVO:01000295) within the mesopelagic zone...; material: water (ENVO:00002006), including particulate matter (ENVO:01000060) such... | reverse complement strand
GAGGGCAAGCCTCTGCCCGATAAGAGGGAACATGTCGCGCCATCGAAATGGCGCGCCGAAGTGCGCCGCAAAGCGCAGGAAGAAAAGAAACGCATTCTCAGCGTGGCTGAAAATGCGGCGATGGTGGCCGTCGAGGACGGCCGGGACTTGGCCAAGGCCACGGTCAGAAAGTCGCGCAAACGCGCGATCAAGGAAGCGCAGGCCCGCAAGTTGCGGACTGCGAAAGAAACTGCAAAGGCAGCCCGCCGCCGCGATGCGGCGGAGGTGGAGGCGCAGCAGTTTGAAAAAGCGGCTGCCGCCGCATCATCCATGAAAAAAGGAATCGAGGCCGAGATCGAAGCGATGGAGCCGAGGGTTAAGGGATATGTGGAAAGGGCAGAGGGGGCTGCGGAAAAATTCCGTCGTATGCAAGAGGCCCGGAAGGTCGAGGAAGAAAACTTGGCGCAGATCAGCCGCAAAAAGGAGCAGGCGAAACAAGGGCTGATCGCCTTGCATCGGCGCCAGGTCCAGCTTCATGGGCAGGTCCAGGGTCTTGTTGAGAAACGCGCTGATGAGGAGGCAGCAGGGGCGTCGGCACATTCTGCACGGGTGGTTCAAGAAACCAAGCTGAAGGAAGCAGGCGAGAAAGTCAGGTTGAAGGTCGCGGAAGCAGACGTGATCGCAGATTCCATCGAGACCGGCTTGGGATTGGTTGCTGATGGCGCACTCGTATGGCGCGCGGGCAGCTCCGATAAAAAGCCGAGGCTTTATTGGGGATCGGCTGCTCCAGTTGATGATCATGTTCGCAAGGAAACGCTGAAGGAAATCCGCCCTGCGATGCGGATGATCGCACGTATTGCCCAATTGGTGTCCAAGACAGTTGCGCGTGTCCTCGCAAAAGAACGCCAGGAATTGAAAAAGGAAGCGGAATATGTTCGCAGCCTGCGTGCGCAATGGGAGCCAGAGGTGGAAGCTCGGTTGTCAAGAATCTCACGGGGGCCGGATGATGTGTCGATGTAACCGTGGGCAAAAAAGAAAGGTCGCGGCAACTGCGACGGCGAACCCCCCAGACAGCGGCCAAGCACTGAAACGGCCAGCTCGTGTTCCAGCGCCGCGGTGGAGCTACCCCTGCCGATCAGGCTCGATCTGGCCCCGGCGCGCCATCATGCGCGCCGCAATCCAGACCGTCAGCGCCCATGCCGCGCCAAGTGCCCACCCAGCCAGAACATCAGACGGCCAATGGACACCGAGGTAGACGCGACTGATGCCGACCAAAATAGCGATGAACTCCGCGCTGATGATATAGAACGCCCTTATGCTGGTCTTTTTCTCGGCGCGCGCCAAAATCACGGCCAGCGTCAAATAGATGACCGCGGCCATCATCGAATGGCCCGAGGGGAAGGACGCGGTTGCCACGTCGACGCCATGAGGCACGAGATCGGGACGTGGCCGCGAAAAACTGGATTTCATCAGATGTGACAGTATCTGCCCCCCGAGGATCGCGACGCCAAGGAACACCGCTGTAGCACGCAGGCGGCGCAAGATAAGAAAGGTCAGCACCAAAGCTGTTATGAGCGTCAGAACCGTAACGCCCCCGAGCGCCGTGATATCGCGCATTGCGATTTCCAGACCGCGTCCCCCTATCGGGTTTGCCATATCGCCCGGCGTCCGCAGCGCCAGCAGAACCGCCTGGTCAAAGGCATGCAAATCGCCCTCCAGCATCTCCGCAGCAAGGGCGACAAAGGCCCAGAGTGCGGCACCGATGACCAGAATGACGATCAGGGTGGCGGTCTCGACCCGGCGGAACAGAACTGCAATGGCTGTTGGAAGTGGCATCGGACCTCGTCTTTAACGGGATTTGCGGCGGAAACTTGACTGCTTAACGTAGCCGGCCGGCCTGATCAGGAAAGATAAGGATCGCCAGAAATCCGCGCCGCAGTGCGGATTCCGTCACGCCGAATGGCAAGTTTGGGCCGTTCGCGTCGATCGACACCAAGGGCGGGAAGCGGTCTTTCGCCGCGGTCGCAAAGACATCTCGGTCGCACCGCTGAAGCGGACATTCAGCCGGGAATCTAGGCCGGAACCCGCTCGATCGACACCTGGGGCGGTGACCGGCCTGACAGTGGTGCAGCATAGCGGCCGCAGTATCGGCTTAAAGCAGACACTCAGCCCATCCGAGGCCTGATGAGCGCTTCTACGACGTAGAGAGGCGGGAAGTCGTCATTCTCTACGGATGCGAACCTTCATAGAGTGCGGGTCAATACCGGACATTAAGCAGTTTCTCGGATTGGTGTTCATGCCGCCGTTGGTGCGACCGATCAGGCGGCCAGGCCCCCCCTTATTCACGATCAGGCTGGACGCGGTTCGATATGCCTTTAGATAGGTCGCATCGATGATCGCCGTCTTTTTCTCGCCGTGCTCGGCTGCCAGCCGGGCCATCATATTCGCGAAGATGCCTTTGTCGCTCCACGGCTTCCAACGGTTGTAAAGCGTCTTGTGCAGGCCATACTCTTTCGGCGCGTCTAGCCAACGTAAGCCGTTAAGCTTTAATAAGATCAATACCACTGAGAGCACCCTTGTCATCAACGCATGGCTTACCGGGGACTTTGGGGAATAAGGTTCCAGACGTGCCATCTGTGCGTCGCTCAGCCAGAAGAGATCAGACATGTCACTGCTCGTTTCCCGAACGCTGGACCATGCCCTCCAGCCGAAATCAAAGGGTGTTGAGCCTAGAGGTTTGCATTTAATTCCGCTGCAGGGATGTTCCCGATCGGCTTGAGCAGGCGGCGGTTGTTGAACCAATCGACCCATTCAAATGGGCATGCTCGTCGGTCTCAAATCTCTGCCGCAGGTGCCAATGGCGGACAATTGCACTTCCTTGACGGGCACATTGGTGAATGCAAGGCTCCCCGGGTGAGCACCGACGCTATTGGCAATACGATGTGGCGGGGCAACATAAGCGACGGTTGTAATCGAGCCGCGAAAGACAAATCTGCATTGCTTCGGGTTGGCAAGGGGACATGTGATGACACGGAATAATGACGCCTCCGGCGTTGCGCTGACATTGGACGGACTTCCATCACTAAGCACAGTTTGGGACTGGATAGAGCGGATCAATTCTTTTGGGCCCCGAATGACCGGGAACACAGCTCAGGCTCGCGCGATCGATTTTCTTGCGGGCGAATTTCAGGCGATGGGGATCGATATCCATCGCGACAGTCTGACGATGCGCCGCTGGACGCCGATGACAACAGCGCTCGCGTTGTCCAACGGCGAGGAGATTGCAGTCGCAGCCCCTTATCCTTATTCGGGACTGACCCCGCCGGACGGCGTGAGCGGCGAGATGGTGCTGTTCAAGGGCAGGGTCCGTTCATTCAAGAAAGCACAGGGAAAAATAGCGGTCGTCACCGTGCAGCGGCGTGACTTTGCCGCTGCACTGATGAAGGTTGCCACAAAGAGGCGCAGCCAACTGCCGGAAGGAACCGGTTTCCCTGACGGGTTCGCTTCAATGCTGATAACCGGAACGCTCGGGGTGTCGATTCAGCGAGCGCGCGAGGACGGCGTACTTGGTGTCGTATTCATCTTGGAAGGTGTGTCCGAAGCACAGTTGGCTGACCAGATGCTGCCGTTCATTACCCCTTACCGCGATATTCCCGCGATCTGGGTGACGCAGGCTGCGGGAGATCGGCTCAAGGCCGCAATTGACCAAGGCCTCCATGGGCGCCTGACGCTGGATGGCAGCCTGGACGACGTTTCTACTGATACGCTATACGCAGTGCTCCCTGGCACCAATCCAAACGAGACGATCATCATCAATACCCACACCGATGGGCCGAATGCTTGCGAGGAGAACGGGGGAGCAGGCGTCCTGGCGCTTGCGCGCCATTTCTCGGCCATGCCGCGATCGGCACGCAACCGAACCCTCGTTTTCGTGCTGGTAACCGGGCATTTCCAGATTCCGCAGTTCGGGGTTAACGGCAATCAGGCGACCTCACGTTGGCTGAAGATGCATCCCGAGCTCTGGGACGGAAACGCCGGCCATGCCAAGGCGGTTGCCGGCGTCACGATCGAACATCTCGGATGTCTGGAATGGCGCGACGATCTCGCCAAGGGGCGGCCGATGCCCACGGGGAAGCTTGAATTGGACCTGGTTTTCACCGCAAATAAAGCTATGGACGACGTCTATGTAAGTGCAACTCAAGGTCGCAACAAATTGCGTGCTCTCACGGTATCACCGCGGGCGGCACCGGCCATGCTTGGGGAAGGACAGCCGCTCTATGCTGCAGGCATCCCGACAATATCCAATGTCCCGGTTCCTGATTACCTCTGCCAGATACTGCCGGAGGGCGGCCTCGACCGGCTCGACCCGGAATATGCTTATCAGCAGGTCGAGACATTTGCGCGGACGGTTGCGATCCTTGATTGCATGCCTTCAAAAGACATCGGCGGGGTTCCTAGCACGCTGGTCGCTCGCACCGTTTCCCTCATGAAACGGGTTCTAAAAAAATAGACGCATCAGGCGGCCACGATAGTGGAAAGCCGATCTTTCGGCCTTTCACAGCGTATGGACCCTACTCTGCCCCCTGTAATTTGGACCGTCTGACGCCGGAGTTATCTGCTATGCGTTCGGGGCTGGAAGAGGGGTGGGATCACCTGAAGGCGAGCAAAGTCCCGCTCTGCTGCCTTCGGACAGGAAGATGAAGCTGCACGTTGCCGCGAAGGGCCGGTTTGGGGAAGCTGTGCCGCAGAGATGACCTTCTTCGCGAAGGTCCGGTCTGGGCCGTGAGCAGCGTCGAGCTTGGCCGGGGTAGTCGGCACCAGCCGCTGCAGCGCCGCAAGTCCGCTTCGAGCCCTTAATCTCCGCAATATGTGGCAAACCGTGATACGAAGTCTGCGGCTGCCAAGCGGTTTTCAGGCTGCGCCAAATACGCTTCGATATCGGCAGGGGGCTTCTTCATGAGGTCAAAGCGAAGGAACAGCTCATCCGAGAACCGCGAACTAACCGTCGTCAGAACCATGCGGAGCTGGGCGAGCATATCGTCACCGCGATGGGACGCGTGCATCAGTGCGATTGGCTTGTTGATAACCTCGTCACGCGACACCAGCCAATCTATGGCGTTCTTCAATCCCCCCGGGATTGACCTTACATATTCGGGACTTGAAATGATCAGCCCGTCGCTTTGGCGGATCATTTCCGCGAAGTTCTGAACGGGTTTGGGCAGCGGGCCCATCTCCAAATCAGGAGAGAATACCGGTAAATCGCCGATACGCTCAAATACACTGATCGAGTGCACCGGTTGTGCGATATGCGACAGGGCGCGAAGCATCGCGGTGTTTGTCGATAGCTTTCGGGTGCTGCCTGAGATCGCGAAGAAATTCATGAAGTTCGTATAGGGCTCGCCGAACTCTGCTTCAACGGCAGTTTTGTCCCACTCAGCAGACATGCCGGCGCTCGAATTGCTGCATGTGGTTGCCAATGTCCGCTTCGGGGAAGCTGCACCCAATGTTCGGCCATGAGGCGAACGGCGGCTCAGGGCCGGTCGCGTCGGTGTTGTGACCATTGACACGACGGGCGGAATGCGGACTTTCGCTGCAACTGGAAGGGCACCCTGTCAATGACATGGAAGCGGCCGTTCGCGGCTTATGTCCAAAGCCCTGCATGCTGCGCATGACACCAAGGTCGGCAGTGCGCAGCAAGCTGACGCCCTGCCAACTAGATATGCACGACGCTCAGCGCGTTAGGTCGCAAATTTCAGACCACCTCAATTTGCATCGACCGTTTGGCCTGCTAAGCTTCTGCGAGATTTACTGTGAGGGGTTTATGAGATGGCAGAGTCCGCGATGGCAGGAGCACCTGAGCCCGAACAAGAGAGACTGCTTCCGAGGGACCCGGCCATTCTCGTTAAAATGCTTCAGTCCGACGAGGGAACCTTTCTACAGGAACTCGGAGCCCTTCATCGGCAGATCCATGACTTTCACTTTGACGAGAAGCCCAACTTAAAGGATGTCCTCGCGATACTCACGGCCGAGCAGCGTCGCGTCCCTCTCGACGTAGCACATCTTATCCTCTCAGAGTATCTCGATACGACCACCGATTCTGGCCGAACCAACCTCCTCAAACTCGGGCAAGCCGAGTTGGGTTTGAGTGGAGATCAAGCCATCGAGATTGGCGAGATGCTGTTGGTCAACTCTATCTACGCCATCTTCGGACCCTTCCATGCTCAAGGTGGCTGGGTTGATGTGGATGAGCCGATCTTTTTCCGATCTGTTCTGTAGTCTGCCTCGACAAATTCTCGAGCCAGGGGATCGAATTCGAGATCAGTTATGCGACGAACCACTCAAAAGCAGCGACGGTGGAGCTTAAGGTCGCCGGAGTGGGGTTTGGTGGCAGCCTTTCGAGAGCTGTGACAGTCAGCGCGAGCTATCCTGGTGTGAAGGGGAGCCAGCAAGTGACGGCACCAGCCTATCTGGAGGCGCGGCGTTACCGTAACCACTACACTAGGGAAACCGTCTACAGGGTTCGGATAAAGAGCATTGGCACTCCATCGCACATCGATCTTTTCTCCCCGTACTTCACGGAACCCATCGGCAAACGTTGGAGCCGTGACGGCACGTTCGGCTCGACGATCAGCAATGGCACCCACCACATATACGACGTTCTCAAAAAGGCGAGCTTCAGCGCTGCCATCCCGATCAAGACAAAATCGGCAACGCTCAACATCGGCTACACTGTATCGAAGTCCAGCAGTCTCAAGCTACAGGCGACCGCTCTATCTAAGGGAGTTTTCAATGTCCAGTCGATCGACGGCGCTGCCTTTGCAATGCGGTTCAGTAAACGGCCATAGCCCGAGGCAGGCAGAGCATAAATGCAGGATTGAGACTTGAAGGAGGGACCCTCGAGCAGCATTTTCGGACTGACCAGCCGCATTGCCCGCTCCACCCCGAATACTGTGCGAAGCAAGATCTGCAGCCTTGGGCTGGCAGCGCTCATTCGAAACAGCACTGCAATCCAGTCTACTACGGCCCAAGTAAAAAAACTGGTGCTGCATTGCGGCAAAGCGGCTTCGAGGCCGTAGCGGACGGTCGGGGCCGTGGTCTAAACAGTGACTGCCATATTAAGGTTGAAGTGGCAGAATCAAGAGTGGAGGGAGTTACCGTCGTGGACATTACCAAGTTTCCAATGAAGCATTGGCAGCGGATAAGGAATCGTCGCGGGACGACTTCAGTGAATTTCATTGTGTCTAGCCGCTACCTGAAAATTCTGGGCATGGCCGAAACCGACACTACGGATGGTGTCGCCGTCACGATTCACGCCATGGTCGATAAGTATGAAGATAAACCTGACCGAAAGCTCTGTGAACTATCGCTACCCATAGAAGAATTAGGGCCGCACTTGCGAATGTCGAAAGTAAGTTGTGATGATGGTCGCACCTCGACAAGGCTGCTGACGGCGAGCATGAGAAGGTCACGATAATTGAATTATTTGCCCACAGCATTTGCACAGCTTTTTTTTGCTTGGAAACTCTATAACCACGCCTTAGACGGGAAGATATCGCGCGAAGAACTCGATATTGACCTCACTTTTCAGAGCGAAGACAAAAGGACAGTTTTTGTCCTTCCGGGGCGAATTTTCGACAATGACGATGATTTCATTATTGCCTTTGAAAACAATCTGACCATCGCCTTCGGTGCTGCGGCGATCACTCTCGACCGATCTCGATATGAAGCAGGGCATGACCTGCCAGATCCCATCGTAACAGAAGAAGATCAGTGCATTGCGATGATCTACCAGATACGATGTGCTTTCGCTCACGATATTGCAGAACCACGCTGGAAGATCAAACAGCGGTATCGCAGAGCATATAGCTTCAACGGAATGACATTTGACTTGAGTGATCTCGACGGCCAAGTTTTCGACTATTACCATATTGGCGGCCCTGATCGCCTTATAGCGATCAAGGACTTTGCTGCGGACCGGCTCTTTCTAGGTGGACGCGTGAGATAAGCTAGCCCACATGTTCGCCACATGACGCTTGAATACTAATGAAGGGCAATTCGGCAACCTCTGCTAGATGCAATCGTTACTGGCAGCGTCCGGGAGCGTTGGAAGCGTCGACCGAAGCAAGGAATACCATTTGTTGGCACAAAGATGAAGTTTTTGAATGACGGTTTCGTCCCGCTCTGCCGACCTTCACCCTCGAAAAATGCTGCGCAATGGATGAATGTCCGGTCTTGCGAAGCTGCACCGCAGCGCTTGACGATCAAGACAATCGCCATTTCGGGCCGTTCGCGCTGCCCAGCCCGGGGGGCGTGAAACTCTGCTTCCTGTGTCCTTGAAACGATCTGCCACCAAGCGATAGGAAAAGCTAAGACGCTTATCGGGTGCCCTTGGGACGACGCGAACCGGGCTCGGCCGGTAGCCGTGTCGCTGTGAGCAGGGCTTCCTCGGCTTGTTTCTGCGGTTCCAAGAAGTCCATACGATCGGCGATATAGGCTCCTAAGGTCTCTGGATCGTCAGCTGAGGTCATGGGTGCTGCGTAGTAAAGCGTTAGAAATGTAGTTAGTGCAATCCGATAGAGCGGTGCAGCATAAGCTAAGATATCCCGCTGTGGTATGGAGAGGACTAGATTGCTGCGCTCGACTGGGTTCCCGTGAAGAAAGTCGTTTCGGCAATCATAGAGCACTTGGTAGAGCCACGATGCTAGTGTTCGCTTCACCTTGGCTTTGCCGCCCGTGTCGTACGTGAGCTGGGCGCTCGTGGGGATTGCCCAATGCGTGCGCTCGATCATCTCAAAAACCTTATCACGGTTAGTTCGGCCACTTCCACCGGGATGAACGAGGATCTCGAACGCGGAGACCCAGAGGGAGACAACGCGCCCGACGTCGTAGAACGTAGCATCCGTTCCTGCGGGCAGAAGCGATGCCTGATACGCCATATTGAGCGAACGCATCAACGCAACATCTTCCCAGCCGGGCTCCGCGTTTTCGTAGCGTCGGCGCCAGCGCTCCATGAGTGCCGTGAGCATTGGCTGATCGATGTCGCCATCGCCGAGAAAGGTGCGAAACAGCGCCGGTGATGACTGCCCCTCGAAGCTCGAAACTTCATGCGTACCGAGAATGGCCGGTGTGCTGCCGATTAAATACTCATAGTGTCGGTCAAGCATCCAAGGGTAGATCGAAAACGCCTCACCGAATAGAATTCGATGCCCGTGCGGATTTCGCAGTTCCCGAGCGCGGCCGCGGGTCACCGTACAGACTGCGATAAGGTCTCGAAAGCTCGCTAATGCCGAAACTTCGCGAAACATCATTGGCGCCGCTGCATTCAAGATCAGGACGGCGGGTTCAAACTTTTGCCCGAAGTTGTCAGTGAAGCGGTTGAGGAAGTGCCTGAAATTGGGATGCGCACGCTTCAAGGCGTTAATCCGGCGATCATGTGCAGGGGCAAGCGCCACGATGTCGGACCCAATTGCCGATTGCAAAGGAATATTGGGAAGAACGAATATTGGTTCCCATTCGGCCATTGTGAACTACTCCCAATGTGAGGTGTAAATTGTACGCCCGCACTTCGCTGACTGCATTGGGTAACGACGTCAATACCACCAAAAAGCTTTACTGCGGCATAGTTTCGCGAAGCCGATCCTAAGTTTTCTATCGGGCTGAACGAACAGTATGAACGACCGCTTCAGGGAAGCTGCACTGCATCGCTTAGAGGTTTGGCAAAGGTCTGGAACGGGCCGTGAGCGACGTCCGCCGTTGCCAGCCAAGCGCACGACACGGTGCGTCGCCGCATTACAGCGTCGAGCCCTTCTTGCCGGAACAGCAAGATGTAGCGCTTGTCAGGTGTTAGCTTCGATGCCAGAACTGCCATTGTGTCCATCGTCGACTGAAAGGCATGTGATATGCATCTTCTAACAATTGCTGGGATATGGGCCATTGCAGCGGCCACGCCCGGACCGAATTTCTTCGTGGTTGCACAGTCGGCACTCTCAGGAAGCCGCATGGCGGCACTTGCGGCAGTTGCAGGCGTCGCTACCGGAACCTTGGTCTGGGGCTTTGCAGGGTGGCTCGGAATTAGTGCCATGTTTTCAGCCGTTCCCACCGCCTATCTCCTGCTGAAGCTGGCGGGCGGTGCCTATCTGATTTTTCTCGGTGTGCGGCTGCTTTGGTCAACCCGCAGGTCGTCAAACCCGCGCATCGGTCAATCCTCGGTGAAACAGGTCGAGATCGGCGGGTCATATCGACTTGGGCTCATGACGAATCTTGCCAATCCAAAGTCCGCCATCTTTGTGACAAGCATCTTCGCGACGGCGTTGCCCATCGATGCCGGCTGGACAGAGGGGCTTGCCGCGGTATCCGTCATGGTCATGGTGTCGGTCGCCTGGTATGCTCTGGTCGCTCTCGTCCTCGCCCGCCCCGGCATAAGTTCAGCTTATCTGAGGGGGCGTCGACTCATTGATGGCATCACGGGCCTGTTTTTCGCGGGGTTCGGTTTCCGGCTGTTGCTGTCGCAAAAATAACCGTTTTCGGTGACGTCCGTTTTGTTCGCCTTGTCCGGATAGTCGCACTCCGACCGCCAACGGGGATCGCAATTGCAGCCACGGCAGCTCTGGCTGGCTGCGCGGCAGCAACGCAGTTCGATCCTGAAGGTCGACTTGGGGTCGTTCGCGACAGTCGGCCTAGCTTGGCTATGGCCTACTGCGCCGTACCGCTGCAAGTCTAGTTAGAGCCCACATTCACCGATGCTGCAAAAGTCACGGACGTCGGCTTTGCGGAATTTGCGTTTCACGTATCTCCCGGTTCTTTTGGTCTTCTGGTTCTTAGGACCTTCTGTATCAGCGCGACGAATTGGCGTTTTTCATCTTTGGTGAAACCGGCAAGCCGTACCGCATTTTCTTCTTGCGCCGCCGAAATGGCCGGTCCTTGCAGTTCGCGAGCACGATCGGTCAGCCAGATGCGCTGGACCCGTCCATCGTTCGTATCTTTTTTGCGAACAACCAAACCATCCCGCTCCATACGAGCCAATGTATTGGCCATTGTCGCCTGCTCGATATCGAGCCGATCAACGAGCTGCTTCTGCGTCAGGCCGTCAGTGTCCCAAAGCTCCAGAAGTGCGGGGAAAGTGCCGGTGGTCAGGCCCAGTGGCTTGATCCGCGCGGCCAGCCCCTTCGCGAAAACGCGCGCCATGTGGTTTGCGAGGTATCCCGCCGACTGATCTTTCGAAAATGACATGCCTCTTCCATACCACTTGCATAGCTTGCTATTCAAGTTGTATATAGCTTGCTATATAAAACAATGTTGAGGAATTTTGTCATGTCCAAGTTCATTCATCCTATTGCGGGTACTGTTGCACTGGTAACGATCCTGAGTTTCTGGCTCGCTACCGTTTGGTCAGAAGCATTTGCGGGAGAACATGCGGTCACGATGGTCAAAACGTTGGTGCCCTACGGCTTCTTCGTTCTGGTTCCTGCCCTGATGGCAACGGGCAGTTCAGGTTTCAGGTTGGGGAAATCCATGCGTGGCCCGTTGATTGTGTCCAAGAAAAAGCGAATGCCAATTATTGCAGCCAACGGCATGCTCATCTTGATACCTTCAGCGCTGTACCTGTCCTTCAAGGCGCGGACGGGCGCATTTGATATGGACTTTTATGTGATCCAGGCGATTGAGTTGATTGCGGGTGCCGCCAACATCACCATGTTGAGCCTCAACATGCGCGATGGACAGCGGTTGTCGCGCAGACGGGCACGGCACCCTGACGCCAATAGCACCTGATGTCTTTCATTGAGGTGGAACAGACTAAAACGGGCCTTAATTCCCCCTCCCCGGAGCGGCAGGCCCGTTCGCATGGCCGATCTCTGCCTGTCGGTTAATGCTGCAAAGCGTCATGAAGGCCGACATTGGGGAAGCCGCGCCGCAGAGATGACCATCTAGGCGAAGGTCTGAGCCGGTCGCGTCGATCGACACCATGGGCGGATTCCGGACGTTCGCTGCAAAAGCGAAATCACAAGGGGCTAACTATGAAGGCTGATATTCAGAGCAATCAGGTACTGGTCCCATCGAACCGCGTGATCAGCAAGCCATGCCATAGCACTTGAACAAGAGGATTTCCATTTTGGTATCTATCATAGGTTGTTGGCTACCTATTCCTAAGTTACTCTACAAAAGCGTCCGCTAGGAAAAGGTTTTAGGCTGAAATGACAGAGGAAATTGTTCGCTTTACTGAAGTCGAATTTCACCGGTTCAAAGCATTTAAACACTATCGAATACGTCTAAAAGAATTTAATATTATCGTCGGCCCAAACAACGCTGGGAAATCCACAATTTTGACGGCGTTTCGAATCCTATCATCGGCACTTAGGCGAGCAAATGCGAGAAAGGCCACTATAGTTCAGTCACTTGAAGGTCAAGCACATGGTCATCATGTCGAACTTGCAGATATTTCTGTTGCTGATGAAAATATATTTCATAATTATGACAACTCCGAAGACGCATATGTGAGGTTTTACCTATTAAATGGAAATTGCTTGATGCTTTTTTTCCCAATTGATGGCGGATGCTCTCTGATCCCGTACCCTTTGGGTAAACCGGCTCATACTCCTGTAGCTTTTCGGAAGGCGTTTAACTGCCCAATTGGATTTGTGCCAATCCTTGGCCCCGTGGAGCATCGTGAAGAGCTATTTGGGCCAGAAGCCGCTCGCCTTGCTCTCTATAACTATCGCGCTGCGAGGAACTTTAGGAACATCTGGCACCATTATCCCGAGGATTTCGAGGAGTTTAGAGAGACTCTTATAAGTTCTTGGCCAGGAATGGACATAGAAAGGCCTGAGATAAGCTATGAAGCGCCAAAGTCTTACCTGCATATGTTTTGCCCTGAAGAGCGAATACCACGAGAAATTTTTTGGTCCGGGTTTGGATTTCAAGTTTGGTGCCAAATGCTAACGCACCTAATCAAGAATAGAAAATCTTCCATTTTTCTCATTGATGAGCCAGATATCTACCTTCACTCCAGTCTACAGAGGCAATTACTTGGAATTTTGCGCGATTTGGGCCCAGATGTTCTTTTGGCAACTCATTCAACTGAGATTATTACTGAAGCTGAAACCGACGAAATTGTTGTTGTCAATAAGGCAAATAAGTCTTCGAGCAGACTCCGAAACCCAGAGCAATTGGGCAGGGTATTTCAAACGCTTGGCTCAAACGCAAACCCAATACTTACTCAGTTGGCGCGCACTCATCGAGCACTCTTTGTGGAAGGCAAGGATTTTCGTATTCTTGGTAGGTTCGCCCGAAAGCTAGGAAAAGTGGACGTTGCAAACAGCAAGGATTTTGCCGTAGTTGCCGCCCAAGGGTTCAACCCCGAAAGAATACGCAGCATGATTGATGGAATGGAGGCAACACTTGGTTTCAAGATTGTCTCAACCGCAGTGCTTGATCGGGATTTTCGAAGTCTTGACGAGTGTGAAGCCATTCGAAATGATTGTCTAAAACACTGCAAGTTCGTCTCAATCCATAAACGGAAAGAAATCGAAAACTACCTGTTGGTTCCTGACGCAATCGCTCGAGCGGCTACAAAGAGGATTGAAAAAGGTCGTCATGCCTCCGCGGGGGGGGGAATAACAGGTAGCAACGTGGAAGCGATTCTTGAGGAGTATGCCAGGGAAAAGAAAAGCTATCTCGCCGCGCAGTTGACGGAGAGCTACAAGACATTCATTCGAGGCAAAGAAAAAGGAAAACATGCCACTGAGTTAACGGCCGCAGCATTTGAGGAGTTTGAAAAATCTTGGAGTAGTCCGGAAACTCGAATGGCAATGCTCCCAGGGAAAGACGCGCTTTCCAAGGTGAACGGGCATTTGCAAGATAAGTTTGGTGTAAGTGTCAGCCCTAGTGCGATCGTGGAGGCAATGCATGTTGATGAGGTTCCAGAAGAGATGACGGAGCTAATTTTTTTGCTGAATGATTTCTCCAACGCAGTTGCCCCAGCCTAACAATTGAGAGCAGCGCTGCACTACAGCATTAGTTGGAATGGCCAACGACAGCTTTGGGCCGTTGGGACTACCGACCCTTCAATAGAGCTATTCCGAAAGGTTCGGGTTCCTTGCCGGGCCTGTAAACACTGAACGACTTAACCAAGCCAGTGTCTAAATGAACTTTCTTAGCGTTCAAGCCGTTTGCACGTTTGAAGCTCTTCTCTAGTTCACCAAGAGGGTCCTTGGCTGGTTTACCGGAGCGGAAAAATGCCAAGAACCAATTGTAGCCTTTAGGATTTAGCTTTTTCAACTTGGCAAGGTCGCCATGTACCTTCTTTACAGAGAAATCTCCGGCCTCAATCATTTGCGGAGTACCCCCGTTTTGAGGCCGTAGCCAAAGATCAACACGTTTTGGCGCGCCCTTGCCAGGAGTTTGAAAAGGCATCTCATGTCTGATTTCTAAATGAGCGAGCACTGGGCTCATTAAAAGTGCCTGATAAATGGCAGTGACAATACCTGTCTCGTAGAACTTGTTGACTGTAGGTTGGTGCTTCTTTGAGCCAGGTCGATCAGTCGTCAATATGAGTAGCTGGGCCGCGAGCGACCAAACTGCTGGTTCGATAAGGGCCAGAACGGTTTTTGGTATTTTCCCAGCCACTACTAATTGTCCCGATTAAGCCATGATTTCGATACCATAGCATACGAGACCATAGGCGTTGAGCAACGATGTTAAGCAAACGTCTGGTATGCGGGATGCGACCGCAGCATACGGGCTAGGTAGCCAAGGTCCGGTAAGGGCCGTCCGTGACGACGGCCCAAGCCTTCAAATTTCGATAGCTTCAGCGATCGCCAGCGCATCTTCAAGTTCTACGCCAAGGTATCTCACAGTGCTGTCCATCTTGGTATGCCCCAACAGCAGCTGGACCGCCCGCAAGTTGCCTGTCTTCTTGTAGATCTGCGTGACCTTTGTGCGCCGCATCGAGTGCGTGCCGTAGGCGCTGACCTCCAAGCCAATGGATGTCACCCATTCACGGACAATCCGTGCGTACTGACGGGTCGAGATATGAAGCCGTTCGTGAAAGCGCCCAGGCCAGAGGTATTCGGATCCGACCATGAGCGGTTCTTGCATCCACTTTGCAAGCGATGCCCGCGTGCCTTCTGAGATTTCGAAGCGGACAGGTTTCTGGGTCTTGCTCTGCAGAACCGACGCGCGTTCCTTGATTTGAGCTGATGCCATGACATCGACCACCTTCATCTTCACCAGGTCGCAGCCGCGCAGCTTGCTGTCGATGGCAAGATTGAAAAGGGCCAAATCGCGGTGGTTCTCGGCCAGCTCCAGCCGCACCCTGATCGCCCAGACATGTTTGGGTTTGAGCGGCCGTTTTTGGCCGACAATACGCCCCTTGTTCCAGGCTGGGCGTACCGCGCGGATGGCGGGTAAGTTTGGTGTTTCCATGATGGATCCTCCGATCCACCAAGCCCTCCCACATCGACAACCCGACGTTGACAAGACAACATAGCATGGCAATGCTGCGCTGCATCCGAGGTCGGCTTCGAGCCCTTTCTAACCAATGCTGCGAGGCGCGCGAATTGCAGCTTTCGGCAACAAAGCGCAGCACAACGTCATGCCGCAGTTCCTTTTGTAAGAAACGGAAGCAAGGCATCGAACACTTCGTTTGGGGCCTCTTCCGGAATGAAATGGCCGCTCGGCATCGCTGCATAGTGCGCGTCCTCGCACCATCCGTCCCAGATTTTCTTCAGGTCGAAGTGCCGCCCGGTCACACCCTTGTCACCCCAGAGGACCAGTGTCGGGCAGGTGATCTTGCGGTTTGCCTCCCAATCGACAGCGTCGTGGTCCCGGTCGATCCCGTAGCCTGCCCGGAAACACTCACACATAGAGAAGATGGAAGCAGGGTCCGTCGATCGTTCCAGATAAACCGCGAGGGCGTCCTCGTCGTATGGCACCCGCTTGTCGCCCAGGCCGAAAAGTATCTGGCGCTGGAACGCTTCAGCGTCGCCTTCGATAAGTCGTTCGGGTTGCGGGTATGGCTGGGTCAGGAAAAAGAAATAGAAATAGTCCTGAGCGATCGCAGCGTTCGTATTTTTGTAGAAGTCTAGGGCGGGCACGATGTCCATGACGCACAAGCGCTCGATGGCATTGGGATGATCGAGCGCCATTCGCCGGGCAACCCGCGCTCCACGATCATGAGCAACCAGCGAGAAGCTGTCGAACCCGAGCTTGTGCATGACCGCGACTTGCTCGGCTGCCATCGTGCGCTTTGCAAAAGGGTTCGGGGTTTGGCCCGGTTCGGGTTTGTGACTTTCTCCCCGTCCCCTAAGATCGGTCAGGACGACGGTGAACCGGTCCGTCAGGCGCGGCGCGATGTCATGCCAGCATAGGTGCGTTTGCGGATCGCCATGCAGCATCAACAGCGGCGGACCGGACCCGGCCGTCAGGGCCAAGGTGTCGTTGCCATCGACAGTGACGAACTGCCTCTTGAAGCCGGGCAGAAGCCGGGCGTCGGCTGCCTCACAGATGTTCATTCAGCCACTCCTTGTAAGCAGCAATGCCCGCCTCATTGCGTTTGAAAAACGACCAGCGACCGATCTTGTTGACGGTCACAAAGTCTGCGCGACGCAGCAGCTCCAGATGGCGGCTGACCGTAGGTTGGGCCATGTTGAGCTTTTCCGTGATCAGCTTGACACAGACGCCGATATCGCGAGGGTCACCAGTCTCCTGGTGCGCAAAATGATCATATGGCTCACGCAACCAATCGAGTATTGCCACACGCGCCTTGCTTGAAAGAGCCTTGGATTGTTCAAGCCGATCTACCATGCTCAACCATTACATAGTTAAACAGCTATTCGTCAATGTATTTGTATCAGTGCAGACGTTGGAGCAGCCGCAGCGAAAGCTCACTTTTTCCCGCTATCCCGACCTTCACACTCCGAAAATACTGCGCGACGCACGAACGACCGCTTCGGGGAAGCTGCGGCGCGGCGACGGTGATCCTGGCGAAGGTCAGCTCTGGGCCGGAAGCTACCTAGCTTTGAAAGACTGTGCGTTTTATCGTGTAATCCGAAATTCGTTCAAACCCATAAAATATTGTCCAATTCGAGCTCCCGCAACCAACGTAACCGACCCAGAGCTCGCATCACGCGGGGGGGTTGTCGTTTCGGGCTCCCCCAACGCCAAAATACCCGCAAGTTCGCCTGACAGTTCAATGAGGATCGTCAAGTTGTTGACGTCGCATCTTGCTGGCGGTAGCGCTTGCCGATGATCAGCCAAATTCCCCCCCGCTTAAAGGGTTACCGCTTCCCGCGGGACATCATTTCTTACGCGGTTTGGGCATACCATCGCTTTGCGCTCAGTTTGCGCGATGTTGAGGATCTCCTTGCCGAGCGCGGGGTCATCGTGAGTTATGAAGCCATCCGGGCGTGGGGCGGGAAATTCGGCGCGCAGATTGCCAAGCGCGTTCGGGCTGCGCGCAGGCAACCCACTGACAAATGGCATTTGGATGAGGTTGCAATCTCGATCCGAGGCAAGAAACACTGGCTTTGGCGCACGGTCGATAGCAATCCCGCGGGGAGCGGGTTACGTGAAATGAAGCTATAGGTCTCCGGTAAAACCGGGGCGATTCAGACACCATCGACCGCCAGGCTACGGCGATCTTTTCGATCCGGACGAACGGTCGGCCTTGGAAAGAGGACTGCCCGGCAGCATCGCCCGCAACAAAACCCTGCGCGCTACACGGTAAAATGGCAGGGCGTTCTGGAAACTTTGGACGGGATACCATTTCCGAAGCCGGATTGAGGCGAAGATGCGCTGCCTCAAAGCCTTCAGCGAACGCATCGCCGCGAGAGACCCAGACCGCCAAGCGGCCGAAATCCAGATCCGCATCGCTCTGTTGAACCGCTTCTCAGACCTCGGCGCCGCCGAGATCGTCTGCGAGGCACAAGGCCTTAGGGGAAAGGGGACGTCACGCTTCAAGCTTCTGTTACGCAACAATGCCCATGCGCTTGCTGTGGGTCGATAGCGCCGCTATTGCTGCCACCCTTGGTCGTGGTCGCCTCAGGCAGTGGCATCTGGCTCTACAGCAAGGTGACATTGATGACCACGCCCGAACCCTGCGCTTTGAAGAGCCGAAGGGTGTCGAAAGATCAGGAGCGACAGGTCCAGAATGACAAGGCTTAGACGTTTCTGGGGCGATACCCGTCTTTTCTACTCCGCTCCGTGATTGAGTGCCTCGACCAGGCAAAGCAGAGCCATTGATTGGCCATATCCGGTCGGCTGTATCGGGATGTCCCGATAAAACTGAAGATCATGGCCCATGCGCGTGCCATACGAAACCTGTTGCACGACGCCGCCCTTGTCGATGTGCCTGAGGACAGCTTTCAGTGCCTTGAGGCCGGCGGCGCGCCAGCGTTCGTCTCCAAGACCCAGACGATGGGCCTTGAGCAACGCATAACCGATGGCCGCCGTCGCGGAGATTTCTTCGTAAGAGGTTTCGTCATCTACCAGGGTGCGCCAGGCTCCGCTGTCGCACTGGTAGCGCAGCAGCGTT
>TARA_R110000751_G_scaffold283742_1_pt1 | contig 18517 bp, 18 predicted proteins | sample TARA_R110000751 | Tara Oceans TARA_R110000751 (sample SAMEA4398001) | marine metagenome | biome: Polar Biome; feature: [MES] marine water layer (ENVO:01000295) within the mesopelagic zone...; material: water (ENVO:00002006), including particulate matter (ENVO:01000060) such... | reverse complement strand
TGCTGAGTGCCGCCGACGTGGATTGTAGAAGCCGTTGATGTATTCGAAGATAGCCATCTCGGCCTGCCTGCGATTTTCCCATGAGCTTCGCCAGATGAGCTCAGCCTTGATGGTCTTGAAGAAGGTTTCGACAGCGGCGTTATCATAGCAATTACCCTTGCCGCTCATTGACGCTCTGAACCCGTTCTGACGCAAGATTTTCTGATAGTCGTGAGAACAATATTGGCTACCGCGATCAGTGTGATGGATGCAGCCGTTGGGTGGCGCACGGAATGCGATAGCCATCTTCAATGCCCGGATCGCCAGGTCACGTTTCATCCGATTGCTAACGGCCCAACCAATGACACGCCGGGAATGAAGATCCAGGATCACAGCAAGATACAACCAGCCTTCACGGGTCCACACATAGCTGATGTCGCCAGCCCATTTGTGATTGGGTTGATCAGCTGTGAAGTCACGATCCAGCAGATTAGGCGCGATGTTGAACTTGTGATTACTGTCTGTCGTCACCTTGTGTTTGCGGGTTCGTACAACAGATATGCCGTTCTGGCGCATCAATCTGCCCACACAGCGATGCGCAACATCTAAGCCGATCTCTTTCAGCTCTTCCGTCATCCGCGGCCTACCGTAGCTGCCCAGACTGAGACGTGACTGTTCTTTGATATGGGCCAACGTCACCAGATCACTGCGTTGTCTGCGGCTAGCGGGACGACTGCGGAATGCACGCAAACCACGCGTGCTGACACCGATAACTGCGCACAATCTATGAGCTGGAAAGCTGCGACTATGTTCTTCGATGAACCTGAACCTCATGGCTTTGGGCCCGCGAAGAACTGGGTGGCTTCTTAAGAAACAGCCATGTCTGCCTTTTGTGGTAATTCTTGCAAATCATAACCGAATGACTTGGCTCGACGCTTGAGATTACCGAGCACGCGATTGCGGTATCGTTCCTCATAATGAGACGCGCCGGGGTCTTTGTAGGTCATGCCGTGTCGAAGGGTGTTGTAGAACAGAACGGCAATCTTGCGCGCTGTCGCTGTGACCGCTTTGGCCTTGCCGGCCCGTGCCGCCAATCTCCGGTAGAAAGCCCCCAGAGCGGTATCGCTGCGACCGATCGTGACCGCAGCCAAACGCAACAGGGCCGCCGCACGGCTAGAAGATCGCCTTGTCCGCGATGACAGCACCTTACCGCCAGATATCTTGTTGCCTGGTGCCAGACACAGCCAAGACGTGAAGTGTTTGGCGCTCGGCCATGCACGCAGGTCCGTTCCACATTCGCCAACCAGTTTGAGCGACAGCGAGGGCCCCATCCCATGGATCTCGGTCAGATCAACGCCGAGGACACCAAACAGCGCGGCCCGGACATCAAATGAGGGCGTGCTCACCTGCTTGGTTTTTGTGCGTGGACGTGGCAGCTGACTGGGGTCGTGTTCAGCATCTGCACCCAATGCTGCCAGCGTCGCCTCAAGATGACGATCACATTCCAGCATCTTGGCCTGACAGAAGTCATAGAGTCCGAGCGACTGGGTCAGCGCGAAGATATGTTCGGGGCGGTCATTGCCATTGAGCGCGGCTTTGATTGTCTGTGTTGAAGCCTTGCAACGGACGTCGCGATATGCGGCTAACACGTTCAAATCCCGTTCGCCCGCGACAATCGCACGGATGATCTTCATCCCCGTAATACCTGTGATGTCAGACACAACATGATGCAGTTGGAGGTTCATCTCCATCAGTGCTTTCTGCATTTGCTGGATATGAGCCGCCGCATATTCCACCAACCGCTCTCGCTGCCGCAGATACGCCCGCAGAGTGGCGATCTCGGCAGATGGCCGAAAGCTGCCACGCAACAACCCATAAGAATGCAACTGTCGCAACCAACTAGCATCGCTGACGTCGGTCTTCCGGCCGGGCACGTTCTTGGCGTAACGGGCGTTGACCAGAATAACCTCAAGGCCATGCTGCTCGAGTATCTCGTAGGCTGGGATCCAGTACACACCGGTGGATTCCATCGCGATACTGGTCACACCGTGAGATTTGAACCAGTCAGCGAGATCATGCAGGTCATGCGTGAAGGTCCCAAACGCACGCACCGGTGTGTCTGTTACGTCGGGGTTCACCGCTGCCATATGTTCACGCGAGCCGATATCAACAGCGGCGGCGCCGATGTTCACGGTCTCAATTGCTGGGGTCCGTCCGGTCTTTTGCTTTGCCATCATCTATCCTCCTGTCGGCAACAGAAGGGCGTAGGCTATGCAAATCCGTCATTTTCCTAACCGGGATCACCGCAAAGCGGCGTCACCACTCTCAAGTTCGCATCAACCCATGGACCACGTTTTTTAACGGGGTTCTGCCCCAGGCAGACCACCAATAAGCGAACGGCCGCTGCCCTTCATGGCGCGACCATAGCACAGGCTGTTTCTACCGCGCACAGGCGGGCCCCAACCCGGAACGGTTTTTTAGGATCTCCCTCTCCTCCTTGAGAAGACGGTTCTCGCGTCGAAGCCGGTCATTCTCTTGGGCGAGGCTCAAATCTTCCTTTGACACCACATCCAGGTCTCGATGCGCCGTGATCCACTTGTTCAGCGTCGACATCCCAATACCCAAATCATCAGCCACCTGCTTACGCGTTAGCCCACTGGTCAGCGCGATCCGCACCGCATCCTTACGAAATTCGTCCGTCCGTTTCAGTCTCATAGTTCGTCTCCTTTGTTGCAGTAAATGCTATCAAAGGAGCGGAATCAAACCGCGACAGGTCCAGACCGATCCAATTTTTTTGGAGATCCTGACGCGTTATATGCGGATACACCAATTCCTCATGTGAAGTCTGTTTTGGCTTTCCGTTCACGTCCATGGAAATCGTCCTTTGGTTACGGTAATTGAAACCAAACGATTTCGGACTTCAATAGAAAACTCCGCACGGCACTGGACAGGCTCTCTGTCGCAAGTTTTCCACAAGTTCCTGTCGTCTTGCGCGCCGTCACTCAGCCACCGATACGAATTGATGGCATTTTTGATGGCATCGCTGCCTTAACTAAAAAAATATTCTCATAATATCAATATCTTAATATAGTGTTTTAGGTCCTCTTCTGGCACCAAATGGCTTTTAGCCAGGTGCGGGATTTCCATAAATGAATGCGTCTGCCGCCTCAGTGCTGGGCGCTGTTGCCTCCCGGAAAAAGCAAAGATCCGACCTGATGTAACCTCCTTTGTTGAAGGTTGTGCTGGCGTATGGTCGTTTCGGCCTTTGAGCCAGACTATCCATGGGGAGACAGAGCCTTACCCACAGACGCTTCCTGCGTCCAAGGCTCGTCAACGCGGTCCGACCCAGCCGAGACTAGGCATTCAGTACGGCTTCCGCGTTGTCCGCCATCGCCTCCAGACGTATGGCCGCGACCTCGCCAGTCAGGGCTTCTGCCCATAATTCGTTTGCGATGGCTTCGTGGATCTGGACGACATGGTCCATGTCATTGATGGAGGCGACACCGATGCGAATATTGGGAATGTCTCCTATCCTGAACGGGCTGGTCACCACAATGCTGCGGTCCTGCTGGCGGACGATCTGGAACCCGCTCACCGGCAAACCCTCAATCACCAATCCAACCTGAACGCCCATCGGCGGGTGACGCAACAGGCCGGCCATATGCCGGACTTCCCTGATCGCATGGGCCTTGCGCTCAAGAGAAACCTGCTCCGAGAGGCCGGATTTGGCGATAAGACCGGTCGTCAGGAAGCGCTCCACCTCCGGCACGGATGATATGCTGACGATACCGGTCTTGCGCTTGTGGAAATTGGCTTTTCGCTTCAGAAGGCTCTCCATCAGGCTATCAAGCTGCTTGGTGGTGGAGACCGCATCCTTCGAATAGGTCTCGGCCAGAGCCTTTTGCAGAAAACCATCATATTCGGGCGATGTCAGCACATAGGCGACCGGCCCATAGAGGACGACCATGGACAATGCCTGTTGTTCAATCTGCCGCAGGCGCTCGAAGAATGCGATGCCGTTGGAGATAAATTCGATATCGGCGCCAAGCAGAGCTGTAAGCGGCACGCCGAGCAGCCTTCCGAGCCGGGCGATCGTCTCGATCTTGACCACCTCGCCCTGTTCGTAGCGATAGACCGCGGCTCGGCTGACCCCGAGCTTTTCGGCCACCTTGTCGACGCTTTGATTGGAGCCAACCCGATAGGCGCGGAGCCGATCTCCAATCTCCGGAAAGTGCTTCGACTTGGATCTGGCCACAAAATGCCCTTTCTACAAATGTGAGAATTCATCTCAGAATTTTCGTTTATTCGCTATATTTGAAACTTTACGTGACATTTTTTCAAGCGAATAATCACCTTGGAAAAGGAGATGTCCATGAAAGTGTCACAAAGCACCATCGTTGATGGCCATCGGGTCGTTTATGATCGCATGGGCGAAGCCGACAAAGCCGTGATTTTCGTTCACGGTGGTTTCGGGAGCTCATCCGAGCTGTGGCATCCGTCCATGCAGGCGCTGCCCGAGGACTTCGCGGGCTACGCCATCAACAATTTCATTCGTTCCGAGGCGCCGCCGGAAGGCTACAGCGTTGCGAATTTCGCCAAACGGTTGACCGGGCTTCCCTCGGCCCTTGGCCTCGACCGCCCGGTCATCGTCGGCCATTCCATGGGAGGCGTTGTTTGTCAGCTCGCATCGCTCATCGCCCCGGAGACTTTCGGCGGCATGGTGCTCGTGGGCACGGGGCCGAGCATGCGCAACCACGGCGTCGGCCAGCAATTGCTCGACCGCTTGCGCACCGAGGGATTTTCCGAACAATTGATGCGCGAGGTGAGCGCCAACTGGTTCTATCGCGAGCCTCCCGAAGGCTTCTTCGACGCCTATGTTGCCCGGGCGCTCACCGCTTCGCCGGAGGCGATGATCGACGTGCAAGCCAGCCTTCTCGAGACCGATCTGGTCGATCGGCTCTCCCTGATCTCGATCCCGACACTGATCGTCCACGGCGCGCACGACGTGGGGCGTCCCCTCGACCACGCGCTTTTGCTGCAAAAGGGAATCCCCGGCAGCCAATTGCACGTTTGCGAAGACAGCGGGCATTCTCCGATGCTCGAAACACCAGACGAATTCAATGCGGTCTTCCACCGGTTTCTCAATACGGTTTTCAACACATATGCACCCCTCCCACCCTCGAACTGAATGGAAAGAACATATCATGCGTCTATTCAATCTCGTCTTCAGATGTGTCGCCCTGAGCGGCGCGCTCCTGCCGGCCGCAGCGCTTGCCCAGACAAGCATCACGGCGATCGGCGGTTTCTCCAACCAGTACCAGAACGTCCAGATCGAAAAGCCGTTCTTCGAGACGCTGCCGGAAAAAACCGGCGGGGCGTTCAAGGTCAATTTCCGCTCGATCAACGAGCTTGGCATGAAGGGCTTTGATGCCTTCCGCCAGCTCCGGTCGGGCGCTTTCGACATCATGGCAATCTCGCCGGGTTATGTGTCCGGCGACGACCCTTTCGTTCTGGGGCTTGATCTGCCCGGCATCATGCCGAAGCTCGAAACGGCACGCGCAGCCATCGATTCCTACCGCGCGCCGCTCGCGGCGCGGATCAAAGACCGGTTTGGCGGCCATGTGCTGGCCATCTGGCCCTATCCGGCACAGATGCTCTTCTGCAAGGGCGAGTTGAACAGCCTGGAAGACCTGAAAGGCAAGAAAGTGCGCGTCTTCTCATCGGCGCTGAGCGACCTTGTCGCCAATTTCGGCGCCACCGGCGTGAGCCTGCCATTCTCCGAAGTCTATCCGAGCCTGCAGCGCGGCGTGATCGATTGCGCGGTTACCGCCTCGCTGTCAGGCAACGAGGCCAAGTGGTTCGAGGTGACCGACACGCTCTACACCCTGCCGATCAGCTGGGCGATCCAGTTGCACGTGGCCAATGGCGCGTTCTGGGATGGTCTGTCGGATGAGGACAAGGCAACGCTGACCGAGCAGTTCGGGTCCATGGAAGACCAGATGTGGTCCGTTGCACAGCAGGCTACGGTCGATGGCGTCAATTGCAGCACCGGCACGCAGCCCTGCGAAATCGGCACTTCGGCGAAGATGGCTCTTTCCCCCTTCGGCGAGGCGGATGTAGCCGCCCTCATCGAAGCGGTCTCGACGGCGGTCTTGCCGTCCTGGGGCAAGGAGTGCGACGCTGCGTTTTCCGAGTGCACGTCGATCTGGAATGACACGGTCGGCAAGACCACCGGTTATTCGATCAAATAGGATAGGAAAATGGGCAGGGCAATGAACAAGATCATCGACGGACTTTCCATCGCTGCCGGGATGGCGTTCGTTGCCCTCGCCCTCATCACGACTGTCGAAGTGCTTGGCCGCAAGTTCTTCAATTTCTCTCTGCAAGGCGTCGACGAAATGGGCGGCTATGTCTACGCCATCGGTTCCGCAATCGGCTTCGTCGCCGCCTACACGGCAAACATTCATATTCGTGTCGACCTGATCGTCTCTCGTCTGCCAGTGTCAGCACGAGCGGTTCTCAATCTCGCCTCCCATGTCTTGCTGGCCTGTTTCATTGTGTTTCTGACCTGGCGCGCAACGGCACAGTTTCTGGACTCCTGGCATCTGGGCGCACTGGCGCCGACGCCTTTGCGCACGCCGCTCGTTTTCCCGCAAGGCATCTGGCTCGCCATGCTCGTCCTGTTTTGCGTGGTGTTGATCGCCAGGCTGGGCGTTGCGGTGAAACTTTTCACCCAACCCGGTGGCGCAGAAGCGGCTGCAAGATTGCTGGACATTGCGCCTGCAACGGAAGAACTCGAAACCGAACTTGCCTCACTTCGGCAGCGCCGGTCTGACGGTGTGGATCGCTGATGCCGGACGCAACCATTCTCGCAGCCCTTTATGTTGCTGCTCTGATCGGATTCTCGCTGCTGGGGTTCCACGTGGCCGCGGTCATGGCTTTGCTGGGCGTCGTCGGTGCGCTGGTCACCTTCGGCCCAGCGGTGGTGATGAATATCGCAGGACTGACATGGGCGACATCGAACGACTATCTCCTGGTGTCGCTGCCCATGTTCGTGCTGATGGGCGAAATCCTGCTGCGCTCGGGAATCACCGACCGGCTCTACACCGCGCTCAGCAGCTGGATGGCCCAGTTGCCCGGCGGCCTTCTGCATACCAACATCTTCGCCAGTGCAATCTTCTCCGCCATATCCGGTTCGAGCGTTGCGACGGCGGCAACGATCGGTAGCGTTGCACTGCCGAACATGACGCGCCTGGGCTACGGTCAGCGCGTGGCGCTGGGTTCCATTGCGGCCGGCGGCACGCTGGGCATTCTCATCCCGCCAAGCATCAACATGATCATCTACGGGTCGATTACCAACACGTCAGTCGGCCGTTTGTTCGCCGCCGGCGTTGTGCCTGGCCTGGTTCTGACCGGTTTCTTCATTTGCGCCATTGTCGTCTGGACGTGGTTCGACAGATCATCAGGCGGTGAGCGCGCAACACGCGTGCCGCTTGCCGAGCGCCTGCGCTTGCTGGGTGATCTGGTCCCGATCGCGGTCATATTCCTGGTGGTCATGGGGAGCCTCTATTCAGGCTTCGCGACCGCGACAGAGGCGGCGGCGCTGGGCACGGTGGCGGCGCTGGGGCTGGCAACCTGGCACCGGCGCCTGAACCGGGCCATTCTCTTTGAGGCGTTTCGCTCGACGGTCCGCGTCACCGGCATGGTCACGCTGCTTATCGTTGCGGCATTCTTCCTCAATTTCGTGCTCGGTCTGATCGGCATTCCCCAGGCAGTCGCCCATTGGGTGGAGTCGGTCAGCACCGGGCCGGCGATGACAATTCTTCTTCTGGTGCTGCTCTATCTGGTTCTGGGTTGCTTCATGGAAACCCTGTCCATGCTGATCACCACATTGCCCATTGTTGCGCCGATCGTGGCCGCGCAGGGGATCGATCCGGTCTGGTTCGGGGTGTTTGTGGTGATCATGTGCGAGCTCTCTCTGGTCACCCCGCCGGTCGGCATGAACCTTTACGTGGTGCAAGGCATTCGACCGCCCGGCTCGGATGTGCGCGATGTGATCGTCGGTGTCGCGCCCTTTATCGCCGGCATGCTCGTGCTTGTCGCAGCCCTGTGGCTCTTTCCGCAATTGGCGCTTTGGCTGCCCAATCTGATCTACGGCTAGGAAGCGCGCATGGACCTTCGACTGAAAGGCAGCGTTGCCCTGATCACCGGCCCTGCCAAAGGCATGGGCGCCGCCATCAGCCGCGCCTTTGCGGCCGAGGGCTGCAAGCTGGTGCTGGCGGGCCGTGACCTGTCGGCCATCGAACCGCTGGCAAAGGAATTGATCGACCGCGGGAGCGAAGTGATCGTGCAGGCCTGCGACGTCAACAATGCCGATGATTGCGAAAAGGCCGTCGCCAGCGGCATCGCACGCTTTGGCAGCGTGGATATTCTGGTCAATGTCGCCGGCGGAACCGGACCGATCGGCAAGACAGGGGTGGAAACGAGCCCGCAGGAATTTGACGACATTGTCTCGCTCAACATGGGTGGCTGCTTTCACATGATACGGGCCGCCGCGCCTTCGATGATCGCCCGTCGCCGGGGCAAGATCGTCAATGTGGGCGGGACATTCGGCATGCGCGGCCGCGCCGGTCGCCTGTCCTACTCTGCCTCCAAATGGGGTCTTCGCGGCCTGACCAAAAGCTTCGCTCTCGAACTCGGCGCTGACAATATCAACGTCAACCATGTCGCTCCGGGAATGGTGGACGGCCCCCGCTTTCGTGAGAAAGTCTGTCGGAACATGGCACGCGATCTGGGCATATCCGAAGCAGAAGCTGCCCGTCGCCATGCGGAAGATTACGCGCTTCGCCGGATCACCGAGGAGTTCGATGTCGCCAATGCCTGCCTGTTCCTGGCCAGCGATGTGTCACGCCAGATTACCGGAGCCGACCTGCCCGTCGATGGCGGCTGGGCGGCGCTATGATGAATTCACGGAGACTGTTCATGCACGACAAGATTGATCTGCTGATTATCAATGGACTGGTGGTCACGCCGCAAGCCAGTTTCGAGGCGGCCATTGCCATCAGGGATGGCAAGATCGTTGCCATCGGCGATGCGGGCTGTTTGCCGCAGGCGGAAGAGATTCTCGATGCGGCCGGCCTGGCGATCCTTCCGGGCGCCATCGATGTGCATGTGCATTTTCGCGATCCCGGTTACACGCACAAGGAGGACTGGGAAAGCGGGACGGCTGCCGCAGCCTATGGCGGGGTGACAACCGTGTTCGATATGCCCAATACCATTCCAACTGTCGCGACGCCGGATGTCCTGGCCGAAAAGCACGCGATTGCCGCAAGCAAGGCGCATGTCGACTACGGGCTTTATGCCGTTCTCGGCGAAGAATCCATCGATCACCTGGAAGGGCTTATCGAGACCGGAATCATCGGCTTCAAATGCTACATGGGAAACACGTTTGGGCGCATTCCATCCCCATCGACCGGCGCCATGCTGGAGTTGTTCGAGCGTGTCGCGCCGACCGGCCTGCGCATCAGCCTTCATGCGGAGACCAACTCGGTCATGGAGCGCCGGGAAACCCGGCTGCGTGCCGCCGGCAAAAACGCGCCCCTGGATCATCTGGCGTCGAGGCCCGCCGTCGTGGCCATCGAGGCGGTGGAACGGGCCGCCACACTCGCCGAATGGACCGGTGCGCGCATTCACGTGTTGCACATATCGTCAAAGGACGAACTGCGCCCACTGGCAGAGGCAAAGGCGCGCGGCGTCGACGTGACCGGGGAGACCGGTCCGCATTATCTCATGCTCTCGACCGACGACTACGCGCGTTTCAAAGGGCGGATCCGCGTCAATCCACCCGTGCGCGAACCGGACAATCAGCAACCGCTCTGGGCCGCACTTGAGAGCGGTGTCATCGACATGATCGCCACGGACCATGCGCCGCACAGTGCGGAGGAAAAGGACCGTCCGGTGATCTGGGATGTCGATTGCGGATTTCCGGGCGTCGAAACGCAGATGCCGCTGATGTTGACCGCCGTCGCCGAAGGACGGATCAGCCTCAACCACTACGTCAAACTGTCCTCGGAAGCGCCGGCCAAAGCCTTCGGCCTCTATCCAAGGAAAGGCGCACTCTTGCCGGGGGCAGACGCGGATCTGGCAATCGTCGACCTCAACGCGGCATGGACGATCGATGATGCGGAACTGCATTCACGCTCGAAAGCATCGCCGTGGCAGGGGCGCGATGTGAAGGGCCGGGTCATGCACACAATCGTGCGTGGCCGGTTCGTGCTGCGCGACGGTTCGTTGCAGGCAGAAACGCGTGGAACGGGGCGCTCGGTTCACGACATCCAGCAGATGCCGACCCCCCGTCCGCGCAACGTGGACAAGACACTTGCCGCAGTCACGCGAAATGACGGGACATGACCACCGGCACCCGCAAGAACGCGAGAACGACCATTTATAGCCATTTCAACCAGCAGAGGAAAACCGAACATGTCCACAGCCCTGAAGATCAACGCAGGTCCATTCACTTTTGATGCCCGGCTCGAAGAGGAGGCTGCGCCGAAGACCTGCGCCGCCTTCCGGAAGGCGATGCCCTATTCCGGCCAGATCGTTCATGTCCGCTGGAGCGGCGAGGGTGTCTGGATTCCGCTCGGAGACACCGATTTCGGTGTATCCTATGAGAACCACACCAGCCACCCGGCGCCGGGTCACATTATTCTTTATCCGGGCGGCATCAGCGAAACCGAGATCCTTCTGGCCTATGGCGGCGTCGATTTTTCCAGCAAGATGGGCCAACTCGCCGGCAACCATTTCATCACTTTGACGTCTGGTCTGGAGAACCTCATGGCACTTGGCAATGCCGTTCTGTGGAAAGGCGCCCACGACATCAGCTTCGAATTCGCCTGACCGGATGGGAACAGACCCCGCGCCTTTTGAATGCGATCGCGATCCATTCGGCTCCTGCAGGGCGCGGGGCATACCTGTCTGCGGGCCGCAGATGCTGGCGGACGCCTTTTGGCGACATCGGGCATTGGGATCGCGGCGCCCGCAAGGGACGGACGGGGCTTTGGCTGTCGCCGCTCTCGCCGATGCATTGATTGCCCGGATGGCGGAATTGGCAGAGGCACCAACAACAGGTGCTGGTGGCCGCAAGGTCGTGGCGGTTCGAGTACCGGGGTGCTTGTGCCCACTGGCAAAAATAACGAACCGACCTGAAACCTTTTTGTTGAAGGTTGTGCTGGCGCACAGCCTCGCCTCGGCCTTTTGAATCAGTTTATCGACTGGGAAACACCAAGCGCATATTGTTGCAGGCGCAAAAAGGGATTCTGTAAGGCGCCACCGTAATTTCTTTGGCAAGCTCGACGAAGATGCGCCCGATCACGCACATCTCGCTCCAGCGGATGAAGCGGTTGTATAGCGTCATATGCGGCTCGTAATCCGATGGTGCACCGCGCCAGCGAAGCCCGTTCTTGATCACAAAGATAATCCCTGACACCACCCGACGATCATCCACACGCGGCACACCATGGGCCAAGGGGAAATACGGCTCGATCTTCGCCATCTGATCCTGCGAAAGCCAAAACAAGTCACTCATGACAAATCTCCTTTGTCATGATGAATCATAATTCAGCTAAAATGGGAATCCCCTCGATTAATAGGTCCTGACCCTAATCTGAACCTGAGCAATAGTTTTTTCAGCTTGGCTGCAAAATTGCACATTTGGGCCTTGCAGAAACCAGATGTTTTATATAACACATCTGTATGAAACCGTATCAGATCAAAGCTATCCGAACCAACTTGGGAATGTCGCAGAGCAAACTGGCTCGCCAACTAAATGTAACTGTGACCACCATTAGCTTATGGGAAACGGGGCGAACGTCACCAGCACATACGCAGCGAGAAGGGCTTCTCGCCCTAGAACGAAAAACCCTATGCCCCCCCCCGCTTTCGGCATTTAGGCCGATCCAATACCTAGGTAGTAAGATGAAGGTCGCATCCCAGATTTGCGGTCTAATGGAATCCATCAGCGCACCAGGAGACAAAGTCGGCGATCTGTTCTCTGGCTCAGCCGTTGTCAGTAGCGTCCTTACCCAAAAACGTTATACCGTTGCCGTAGACATGCAGCGCTACTCATCCGTACTCGCCGAAGCTCTGCTTTGTGGACATGCTGAGTCGGCTGCCGAGTTGAGAAGTCCGGAATTCCAAAGAGCGTTTGAAGCTGCCGAATGCCGCCTGCTCGATCAATACCGCGAACTAGTTGCCATAGACGACTGCGCTCTGGCGGCAGCAGCCGAGGGAGAGGGACACCTGCTTGATGAGCTCATTTCTTTCGGCTCCGTTGCTGCTTATCTGCAGTGCCCCAAACCTGATTCGCCTCAAGAATTTCAGCGAGCGCTAGCCTCAGTCGCACGACGGGTTTCCGGCGCTGAAGCTCGAAATCTAAAGGGAACCGCCTCCTTGTACTATGGCGGAGTATACTTCTCGCTACGACAGGCGATCGCGCTCGACGCGATCAGTGTCGGTCTAGGCCAAGTTAGTTCTGAAGCTCGCTTGCTCGGTTTTAGCGTTCTGCTTAGCGTCGCAAGTGAATTGGCAAACACAGTTGGAAAACAATTCGCTCAGCCTATGAGGATCATAAAGGCTAACGGCGTCGCCCAGTCGCTCCTACTTGCCCGAGCGGCAAGAGATAGACAGATCAATGTACTTTCGGCCTGGGCTAGCTGGTTGGATCGCTGGGAAGGTGCGTTGGCGCAGTCTCGATTGGGGGGTTCCGCAGTCAATGAGGATGTGCTCACGTTTGTCGATAATGACAGTGAGTGCACTGCCTTCTATGCGGACCCGCCATATACGATTGACCACTACAGTAGGTTTTACCACGTACTAGAAACTTTGGCACTTGGAGATGCGCCCACACTCGGCACCCAGCGGAAGGGAGGCGCCGAGGTTATCATGCGTGGTCTATATCGTGCTGGACGCCATCAATCCGAGTTTTCCGTACCCAGCTCTGTGCAGAGTGCTTTCCAACGCCTGTTCAAAGGAGTTTCTCGCGGTGGCCGCTCACTGGTCCTGTCCTATTCGCCGTTTGATTCCACAAAAGGCCACCGGCCCAGGCTTCTTGGGCTCAAAGAGATCACGGATCTGGCAGGCGCCGAGTTCCGCCGAGTTGAAGTCGTGGGCGTCGAAAACCACAGCCACCGTAAGCTAAATACGCGCGAATTAAATGTTGAAAGCCCTTCAAGTGGAGAGATACTAATAGTGTGCGAGGTTTAAGGTGGATAAATATCTTGGAAACAAGGCCAAGTTGCTCCCGCTGATCGAGACCTTTGTAAGTAGCCGCATCTCCAGTGCTTCAAGTATTTCAGATCTATTCGCTGGAACTACGAATGTGAGCCGGTATTTCTCGGGACGAGGCTACGAGGTTATATTAGGTGACCTCAACCGCTTCTCCTACGTTTTAGGGCAGGCATATTTGGGTCAGTCCACCCCACCGACTTTTGATCGGCTGCCGCAGTTCCAGTGTGAGGTGGCACGAGTCGAGAGGTTGCATGTCGAATTCTTACGTGCCTTCCGTAAAAATGCAGATGCCTATCTTCCTCGCACTAGCGAGGCGCAGGCTTGGGCGCCGCTGCGCCCGCTAGCAAACGTGTTGAGCTATCTCCAGGCCGAGGGAGAGCGCAACCATGAACCTTGGATCATCACAGATTATTTTTCGCAGTGGGGTACCAAGGCAGATTTTCGAAGCCTGCGCGGTTCGACCGGCAAGCGGAATTACTTCTCGCAAAGCAACGCCCTTTTCCTGGACGGAATCATAAGAACGATCCGGGACTGGTGGCGAAGGGATCTTTTGACACGCCCAGAGTTGTTCACGCTTATGGCGTCGGTTATTGAAGAAATCGTCATCACCGCCAACGTCAGCGGTACTTTCCACGACTTCAACAGAAATCGTTTGTGGCCAAATGCGCTGCAATCTTTCTTTCTCAGGGTTCCTCTCATCCGGCCAAATCCGAAATCAGTTGAGATCACTAACGACGATGCATTAAATGCCACTGGTTACATTTCTCAACACGATGTGTGCTACCTTGATCCACCGTACAACTTCCGTCAATACAGTGCATATTACCACTTTCTAAACTTCGTGGCGGCTGTTCCGATGCTCGAAAATCTGGATGGATACCTAGCCGGAATTGCACAAGTCAGAGGGCAAAATCCAGAAGACAACCAGAGTAGCGATTTCTGCAGCAAGGCAAGTTTCGTAGAAAGTCTGAAAGAACTTATCAAACGAGTGCCTTCAGACCACGTTGTGCTGAGTTATTATAATGGCCGTAATCACTGGAACCACTGGTCGGCAGTCGATGAGCCCACAAACGAAGGCCTGGAGAAACTCTCTGCGTTATTCGCGGACAAGACCCTGTTCTCGGACTATGAAGCTATTTCAGCGTTGGATGTCCGACGCAATTACCAAAGTCGAATTGGCGAGCGGAAATTACTAGTTAACGAGTATCTTTTCCTTGGGCGCAAGCGGGACAGAGGTGAGTCCAAGACCAGCGTGTTCGTCCCTTTAGAGGCTAATTTGCGCTGGGGTCTTGCTGATGGATTCAGTCATACTCGCTCGGACTCCCAAAAAATCGTCCAAGCTCGACGGATGGATAGCCTCGGCTGACGAATACGATTCCAACACATGAACGGGATTGAGCAGCCATGCCTCCACTGCGGGAAAGGCTCTTACACCTGGTCCCTCAACCTCGACATGGCCTGCGAAAGTGAAGCGGTCCTTTGCGGGCCCTGGCATAAGGAAGCAGTTGATGATCTCGCCTTTCTCCGCAGGAAGGCTCTCTTGATAGTAGATCTGCTTGACTATGTCGCCCCACCCAGGCCGCGATGCCGGAAAGGGGTAGTAGTATTTGGCATCAAGTATTACGCGAACGTCGCCGCGGCGCAACGCGATGTCGGGCCGCTGTTCGCCGCCACGCTCGCGAGTCCAGCCTCCAACTGAATTGCGTAATTTCCATTCAGGCTGGGCCAATTGGGGAACATCCGAAAACCCGCTGGCGTCAAAATAGTGGCGACATGCATCCTCCCAAACCATGTAAAAGCTCGTTGTTCCGTACAGACGTAGTCCCTCGGGACCATCTAATCCTGCGGAACCGCCTAATAGTGCGAGAAGAATATCCAGCAGGACTAAGCGATCCCCTCGGAAAACAGATCTCTTCTCAGCTTGGATACGGCTTACTAGCAGTTGTGCCCCTGAACCAGTTACCGGGTCAGCGTCGAGCGGGAGGCTCCAATGGATTTCAGCCTCAATTTCAGATGGTGGCGAAAAACCAAACCGGTCGCTAAGCGTTCGTAGGAAGTGAAGTTGTAATGAGCCGACCATACTGGGATTGTACGTTCGCCGACTACTAACCGGCTGTAAATATAGAACTCGACCGTCGCTAACCAAAACGTCGCTCCTGGCAAAGGTACGACGCCAGTCGGGGCGACCCCCTCCTGTAGCCACTGCCCGTGTCTCTTGACGATAGAGGCCATGTTCCCGATACCATGAAAACAATGCGAGAAAGGCATCGAACTCCCGCACTAGACGATCATCCTGAAAATGAAGATCGGCAGCGGCACTCTCATAGGGCTCTCGAGCATCACCCCTCAGAAAATACCGACGCATCAGACGCAATACGGCAGCAAACGAGTAGTTCGTAGCTCCTGGGATTCGGGGTACCACCGAAATCGAGCCACGTGACGTAATGGCGACACCAACAAACTCTATTCGAAAATCTCTCGATTTTGTATTCTGCCTCAATACTCTTTTCGCCACGAGATTATCAAACTCGTCCTCAGTCAAATTAAGAGCCTCGAGCCAGCCCGTCCGATCATGAACTGTTCTCTCGATGCAGACGCGCAACGTCAATTGGACGCACTTTCGCTGCCGTCATCATCGTCTTCTGCCACCGATGTTGGCTTGCTCTCTACCTCGTCTATGGCTTCCACTTCTTTCTCCGTAGCTTCACCGTGATCACTTTCTGAAAGCACCAAGGCCGAATCTATTTCCAACAAAAGTGGAGCGCCCTTGGCCTCTTCCCAGCTTTCAGCAACCTCCGCAAAGCTGCTTTTCGTGAAAAGTTCATCTTGGCGAAAACGCAAAACATCGTCCCAGAGATAGAGGAATAGTTTGTTTAAAATGGCGTTTGGCGAAGTAAGCTGTTCAACGGTCAAGAAATAGGGACCGATCAGTTTGTCCTCATGTGCGCCTAGCCCTCGCAGTTTCATATTTAGAGAATACCTAAAGTCATCCCAATCGTAAAAGTGACCACCGAACTTAATGCGCCGGACGCTCGCAGGATAGGCGCAGGGTTCCGCATGGCCGCGGTAGACGAAGTCCCATCGGCGGCGAAAGGCTGTGTCCAACGGAAAGACACCCTGATCTGCACTATTCATAGTCGCCCATAAATAGAGGTTGGCGGGAATGCGTAGCTTGTCATTTTTAGTCAGCACACCTGAGTCAGATAGATAGGTCCGTAGGTCCGGGCTCACAGTAATTCCGTATCGGCTCCGCCCATCGCTGTTCCGATCAAGCAACTGGAACATATCTCCAAAAATCGCCGCACAATTCCCTCTATTCAGCTCCTCTATTATTAGCACAACATTTTTCTCAGGCTCACGCAGAGCCATAACAAGCGCTTCCGTGAAAGGACCAGGAACGAACTGATAGCTAATAAGTGGACGACCGTGAAGCAAGTTCGCACCGTCTGCTGACTTGATCGTCACTCCAGTGGCCACGGACTCGTATACCGGCACCGGTTTATAACTACCCACATAATCATAGTAAGACGTCTCGGCATGGAACTGTGTCCTGACTACCTCCGAAGCGTGCTTGGTCAAGAGCTCGTCCAGCCAGAAACTCTTGCCGGACCCTGGGCAGCCGGAGACGATCAATTGATGCGGCCCGATCGTCACACCGACGCTCGCGGATGTTGCCTTATCAGCGCTGTTGTCAGACATGTTCACCACCTTCAAAGTCCGGCTTAGCCGAGGAAATCTGGAGCCCATTTTGATCTGGGCGTTGCGATAGGCCGTTAGGAACCCGGCCACCCGAAAGCGGATATCGGCCTGGTTTCCAGTTGCGGCTTGAAAATACTGTTTCGCTCTTCGCTCCATTTCGTCGGTTGGGCTTGTCGGCGCTTGTTTTCCTGTAGACAAAACCTTCTGGAATGCGGCTTGAAAGGATGCTCGCTCAGGATTGGTTAGGCGGAAGTAGCGAGCTGCCTCAATGCCTACTGAATTGCTAAATTGTAGGATTTTCAGGAGATCTAGATCAAGGAGGGCAGAGCTGATCTCAACTTCTGGTACGAGGTCGAACAGTAGCTGGACATTCCAGAACACTCGCTTCGCGTGCTCATGAACCTCGCTTTCATGACCGGAAGCTAATTTCTCAGCCATGGCGAGAACCAGAGGCCCCTCCACGGCATCTCGGTTTCTTTGCCAATAGTCAGCAGACTGGTCATCTGTCGTTGCCAAGTTCAATACGATATTGCTCTCGGCCGAAAGCACTGGAGCTGTTGCGCTCCCTGTGACCACGCCGTGTATGTTCAAACTTCTGAAATAGCGATTACGCGTCCGCTCTTCTTGGGATGCGAATGTCCCTGTCTTCACCTTATCAAGAGCACCAGCAAGCTGCTTAAGCCCCTTTAACTCAGAGGAATATAGAGAGAGTGGCTGGATGCCAGGATTTCCCTTGTGGGTCAACTGCAAACGCGGCTCGAGTACAAGGCTGAGCGAGGAGCGTTCATCGTCGTTAAGCCAAGCCATTTTGCCTCCGTGTTTCCGAAGCGCGACAGCTTGGGGCTCCTCAGAATGTTCGAATCTAATCCTATGTTAAATAACGCCGTTTGGTCGCCAAGGAAACCAAGTTGTTTAGTCCCGGAGTGTGGTGGTATCGTGTGCGTCCGGTGAAGCCGCTCTATCAGGAACGGAGATGAGCGCAACGGTGAGCGTCCAAACGGCTTCTATTCGCTGAGATAACCCCATGTCTATCACTCCAATAACCCCCGACACATCAAGTCAGGGGCAAGGTTGCACATGGGTCAGTTCTCAGTGACAATTCTGACCTCTACCGGGTTAGTTGTCAGTGACATTCAACAGAGGCCATCTTAGAAAACGACAAAAATCCAATGCTGGGATAACGGCGACCGTGCACTCAATCCTCTTTCAAGAATAGGTTCTCCCCGTCAAGTCAGACTTCACCTAAATTGCGTCCTATGCATTCCTAACTATTTCATTGTTCTTCATAACAAACAGATCTCATGGACCAAACATCAATCCCACCCTGTCAAGCATGAACCTAAAGCAGGCGTAGCGCGCAGGGCAAGCCCCTATTCTGATCCATTGAGCACTGGCGACAATCAAATACGGCCTGTCTGACCATTGGGTGAATTCAGAAACCCATTTGGAATGAATGCACATCTGAAATAACATAAGCAATTCTCCGCAGCCAACAGGATTGGTTTTTTTCGATCGTGTCCCGTGGCGTGGTGTAGCTTATTACATCCACGGCGTC
>TARA_R110000751_G_scaffold937_1_pt1 | contig 18577 bp, 18 predicted proteins | sample TARA_R110000751 | Tara Oceans TARA_R110000751 (sample SAMEA4398001) | marine metagenome | biome: Polar Biome; feature: [MES] marine water layer (ENVO:01000295) within the mesopelagic zone...; material: water (ENVO:00002006), including particulate matter (ENVO:01000060) such as...... | reverse complement strand
CGTAAGTAGGCTAGAACTAGCAATAAATTATATACGGTGTTGGCAGTAGTTATTTTTCTTATATATATCGTTCAATTAACTTGTAATTTTCTGGGTTAGTAATAAATTTATTAATTGTCTTTTTAAATATTATTTCTGTTTCATCTATTGTTTCTATATGTTCAATAATTAGCTCTATATCTTCAAAACTAAACCCATATTTTAAGAGCCAAATTTCTGTTTCGTCATTAGTACCATATTTTATATAATTACTTAATATAAGTGACCTTTTATCATTTTTTTTTTCAAAGTAAAGTATTAATGCACTAGATATTGGGTCTTTTACAGAAAGAGAAAGAACTTTGTCAATATAATCATAAGTGTCATAAATTATTGTATCAAAATCTATATCAGTTACATTTGTGTTTCTATTGAATAAAGGTACTGGTCTTTTAAAACTTTTATTTGGAAGGGCTTCGGCTATACAAGAAAATCTTACTTTTTTTTCAAAAAGTTGCTTTTTAAATTCACTTATTGAAATTTCCTCATTTTTCAGCTTTCGTCTTAACTTTCGTCTAAAATCTTTCTCAGATAAAAAGGCGTGTCTCAATGAAATTATTTCAGCAAAAGACTTTCCTTGAATTTGCCAAAGTAAAATAGGTATAGATGCACTTAGGACACTTTTTTCACCATCACCAAATTCAGTTCGCCTTAAATGGGCTGTATAAATATTTTGAAGTGCTTTCTTTATTTTTTTTCTTTTATAGTCAGTTAATACGTAATATTCTTTTACTGTTAAAGGCTCTAACTCTTGGTTTAAAAAGTTGTCTAAAATAAAAGAGATTTGTGTATCTAAGTCAGCTTTTTCAATTCGTGTTATTTGACTTTCTGTTAGCTGTAATTCAGAATTAAAAGTGTCATTTTTTATTGCATCAACTATATCAATAAAGTCTTCATTATTTGGGTCTGTCGGGTTATCAAGATTTGATAATGGTGATAATGATGATTCAGTATTTAATCTATTTATAAAAGTTCGTTTGTTTTTATTCTCTACCACGACATAACCATAATCAAAGTGATTGTTTGCAAGTGTTACTCTACCAGCTCGACCTATTAAATTTTTTAAATTTAAAGTCTTTTGATCTTCATTACCTCTGAAAGTAAAGTTGTTAATCCAAATTATATCAAATGGCATATTAATACCTTGAATTAATGTAGAAGTTGAAAAACAGATTTTAGCGTGATGACTATTTACAAAATCTTCAATTATTAATCTTGCGTTTAAAGGAATTGAACCGTGATGAATTACAATACCTCTTTTCATTAAGTAGATAAGCATAGAGCTCTTTTCGCTATCATCTTTGGTTCCAAAAAAGGCCTCTATTTTTTCAATATATCTTAAACTTTCTTTATCGGTTATTATTGGACATAATTCGATATAGTCTGCAAAAGACTCAATAAAACCACCACTATATATTTTTGATTTTGAAATGTAGATTAGAGCTGTGCCATTATTTTTAATGGTTTCTTTAATAATATCACCTTCAATTTTTTTTCCATTCATTTCATCTTGAAATGGTGAAAAATATTTAAAGTTACCCTTTGAATGCTCAATGAAAATTTTACCAACTGTTTTTTGATTATATGTTTCCGAATCGGTACTTTGTGTGATATTATGCTTTTGAAATTGTGCTTCAGGGTTAAGTATAAAAGGATGCGTAAACACCTTTTTTATATTACTTAATTTTTTGTCAATTCTTCTGACTAGGGAATCAAATTTCATTCCTCTTATACCTTCTTCCGAAATTTGGGCTTCATCTAGTAAAATTAATTCTACATTTAGTTTTGAAATGTTTTTAAACAATTCCTCACCTCTTTCAGGTGTTATTATATAAATCCTGTTTTTAGTTCTTTTTGTATTTACTACTTCAATGAATTGGAGAACTAAAGTTTCTTTTGATACCAGTTTTTTGACTTTAATTAAATACTCTGAAATCAAAGCTCTTGATGGTAAGATGATAATAATATCTCCTTGAGTTTCTTTAATTAATTCTTGAAATAAAAATGATTTACCAGCACTTGTTGGTGCTGAAAATGAAAAATTAGTGTATTTTTTTATTGAAAGATACGCATCTGCTTGTACAGGAGTGAAATTGTGGCCTGTGTCTGAAATTATTGTTTCGGAATATGCATTATAAATTGCTTCTATGAACGAATTTGGTTCTCCTGTTTTGTAAAACAAACCCATAAGAAACATTAGCTTAGATTCATATTCTTTGAAGGAATCAGCATTATATTTTTTCAGATACGATAAAGTTTCTAGATGGCTATTGTCAGTTGGTCCATTTTTATGAAAATCATAAAGTATTTCTTTAATTAAATCATTGTCAATGTCTTGGTTGAATAGTATTTTACTTAACATAATTCAACTGCGATTAGATAAAGTTCATTATATTTAATAATCTCCTTTATTGGTTCTGAATCAAGAGCATTATTAAGTGTATCAATTATGTTTTCATTATTATGTGAAAAAGCAGCTGAATATCCTTTTTTATTATCTATAATATTTTGTTTGGTTGTTGAATCTAAAAAAGGGAGTAAGGATAGTAATTCAGAGCTATCTCTGTCTCCAATAAATTCAACTATTTGATTTAAGGCTTTGGCTCTTGGTGTTCCTTCTAGACTAAACTTAGCCTCTCCAAAAACTAAATAACTATTAGAACTTATAGAATGATAGTCAAAACCAGGGTTTCCTGTAATTTTTTCTTTAAGTAATTCAGCTAACGGAATTAATTTATGAGAATGTTCAATTTCTAAAGCTTGCTGAGCCGCGTACGAAACAATAAATTCTCCAATTTCTGTATTTATATTTGAAGATATTTTAGCAATTATTTCATTTACAATTTTATCAATAGTTTTTTTTGAAGTAGCTCGAAAAGTTATCTGTGATATTTCGTCAAGATTTTTTATCCAATTTGTATCACAAATATGTTTCTCAAATTCGTCAACTATTGGTCTAAAATCTTTAATCTTTATATGAATACAATTAATTTCACAACTACTTCCTATAGGTAGTTTAGAAAGACTTGTGTTGTCAATTTTATTAATGTCCATTCAATGATTTTTTTTAATTACTGCCAACTAGTTATATCAACTCAAATATAATCGATAACCCTTTAACATATGGGATGAAAGCATATTTCTAGTCGTGCAGGTGGTGTGGTTTTTAAAAGCCTCCTGTTGTAATATTCTATAGTAATGTACATATGCCCGCACAACTCCATTCTACGGGTATTCTCAAAGTAAGCGCGCGTAAAAACCCTTTCCTTTTATTGCAAGTTAGCATGGGGTATAAATCTATTTCAAAATTTTAAAGGAATATTGAGGTTTACCGTAATCTGTGTAAAGATTGTTAAGTAGCGAAACCTACAGAAGAAGAACCAGCTACCCCCCCCTTTTTAACCAGCTGTCTAAATCTGGTAAAGTACTTAACGCATATAATGCATTGCTTATGGCAGAGCATATTTCTAAAGGGAAGAGGAAATAAAGATACGTGCAATGTCGTTCCTTTCAGGAGATTGCTGCGTTGCACTGGCAATAGTTATACCAACAGTGGCTACTAAAGCCCTTTTTTATAGGCGTGTCGTTTTTATTTTTTCTCCAGTTTAGGTCTGTCCCATTCAGAAATATTAGTTGCAGCTTCGTAGGTTGTACGCAAAAAATCGTGTAATGTTTTTTCTGGATTTTCTGAATTTTGTACATCTTCATATTTTAAGAAAAACTCTCCCATTTCCGGACTATAGAAAGCCTCTTTTGGTAAGACTTTTTGCTCTCCAAAACTTGCATCACTAGGGTATGCATAAGCATAAAAAACCGGCATGGGAGAATCTTTAGATCCAGGCCAAAAACCGGCACTGCTTACTTCTTGTGAATAGGCTTCCTGCATCACTTCCAATGACATATTGGGCATTCCTCCTTGATGAAGCGGGGCAGCATTTCCTGAGAATCGGGTAACAGCCAAATCAAATGCGCCCCAGAACAGATGGACCGGACTTGCTTTACCAATAAAATCACTTCTGAATTCATTAAAAACTCCATTGGCTTTTAACATAGCCTGCCATAGCGCATTCGCTGCAATTGGATCGTATGATTTGTTAACAGTGTTCTCAGAGAATGGAATTGCAGGATCTATTTCATTTGGCTTGGAGTGAATTTTTATCTCAATCCCAAGACCGGACAACTTTTCAAAAAGCTCCTTATAAAAGTTAGCTACAGTTTTTGGTTTTAAGTCTATCGTTATTGTTTCTGCATTGGAACATTGTATAAGCAGCTTGTGTTTTTTGAAGTCAAAATCTATTTGGAAGATTTGTCCTTGGTATGGAATTCCATGGGTTGAATAGCCGCTCGGTGTTACGTAGAGTGCGGTGTGCCAAGAATGATTTTGCCATGGCATTGTCCTTAGGCGTATTTTACCAACGATTTGAATCCACTGGTGAAGTGTTTCAATGGTGTCTTGCATTTCTGCAAAATTTAAAACCGGCCAATTTTGTTTGTTTTTCATTTCTTTTTTTTAATTAATGCACGCCAACGTGTTGGTATATGTCTCGTAACCTGTCAATTATAAATAGGCTTTCGGTTGAGAACGAGCCGAATCTTTACATCTTACTATTTCAATTTTTTTTATCAATAAACCAAATTTAAAAATTTGCTGGACTTGTAAACACACCTTAACCTCTGTAATACAAATAATTAGCTATGGGCTGTATACGGTGAAGTTGTGACTTGGACAACATTGATAATCCGCTCTCTTTTACTACTCTTTTTTCGTTCCACTCTGTGAGACCTTAAGATCTCGTTTTTAAGTTGTTGAAATGCCAATAGTTAGTTCTTTTTTAAATCAATATTTATGAATAAATATAAAGAAACTTTAGGAGTTGACATCAATAAAGATGTCTTTGACGTTCCTAGTAATGTAACAGGTCAGCATCAGTACAAAAATGATGCGTTTGGTGTTCTCGCTTTCGCGAAAGCGAGATCAATAAAAGGCTTTGCTTCTTACTTGTGATAACCGATGTTTTTCAAAATTTGAGAATATTTCCCTGTACAGTAGTTGTGTCGCTCATGTTCCAACTATAGGAGCGTCAGGCAGCAGCGCTAGAGGACGTTCCAGAATAAGCATTGATAGTTGTAACAAACAAGCTGCTGAAACAATGTGTTGCTTTCGCAAAAACAGGTAGGCCGTATGATAAAACGCAGGTTTCTGTATTGCCTAAATAATATGCCTCAAGTAAATTAAAAAAAGCTCACAGCATCAAATGAATGAATCAGTGAGCCTTGAATAATAAGACCTTAAATTAATAAAGAAAAGAGTTGTTTTTTCACCTCAGCTCTTTGTGAGGCATGGGCTTTTCTAACACCAATAGTATGGAACTCTCCTTTAATTAATTTATTAAAACTCTAAATCAGCAATTAAATCAAATTCGTCATAAATTGCTTTGTCTTTCAATCCATCAAAGAAACTTGTAGAGCCATATCTTACATCAAATTTTGTTCTATCTAATTTTAATGATACATTAGCTTTGTTTCCATAAACTGAAAGATTAAAAGAGACAGTTTCTGTTGTTCCTTTTATCGTGATATCTCCAGTGACTTTATATGAGTTTTTACCTGTTGATTTTACATTGGTAAAGCTTAGTGATGCTGAAGGGAATTTTGCGACTCCAAAAAAATCATCAGATTTTAGATGACCTTCTAATTTTCCTTTGCTCTCCCCTTCTAAATCGGTAACCGTAATAGTAGGCATATCTATTTCAAAACTTCCTCCAGTCAATATGTCTTTGTCAAAATTTAAGTGTCCAGATTTAATTGAGATGGTACCTTCATGAGAACCAGTTACTTTATAACCTTTCCATACAACTTTACTATTACCTTCATTGATTTCTTTTCTATTCTCTTGTGCTGTCGTAAAGGAGAATGTCATAATTGATAGGATTACTAGCGTAGCTAGTCTTTTCATTGAGTTTTTCATTTTATTATTTTTAAATTGTTAATATTATTAATTATGCGCCGTAGTAAAATTTCTCTTTTATTATTTTTCCGTCTTTCCAGTCTTGTACGGCAACCTGGGTGTAATTTTTAATCCCCCAATCTTTATGGGTATAATCAAAATGCCACTCTACCATAGTTGTATTTTCTCCGACGGTTACTTTTAAAGGCTGAGCACCTCTAAATTCTGTAATAGCAGCAAAGAAGTCTTCTTCTCTTTGTCTATTGGCAACTTTTCCTTCAACAATTGGATTGTCGTTTTCTTGCATTACAATATCATCATGGTAAAACTGATCAAAAGCCTCTAGAGCTTTTCCTTCTAGTATCATGTCATTAACTGTGCTGATTTTCTCTAATAATGTATTCATCTTTTTTGTTTTAAATAATATAATACAAATGTCTAAAACAATGAGCCGTTAGAAAATGATGTAGATTATGAAATGATGTTAATCTAGATTAACATCTATTGGTTTTGTATGATTTGGCTCTTTATTTTACTTAAAAACTCTTTAGTAACACCTAGATATGAAGCAATCATATATTGAGGAACACGTTGATCAATTTTAGGATTGGTCTTTTTAAAAATTTGGTAACGCTCTTTAACACTAAGACTGAAATTTCTAATAATGCGTTTTTGCGAAGCCACAAAAGCACGTTCTACGATCTTTCTAAAAAGACGTTCAAGTTTAGGGATCTCTTTATAGAGCTCCTCAAGATTCTTATAAGTAAATTGAATAAGCTCTGTATGCTCTATACATTGCACGTTAAAGTCAGCAGGAGTTTGTGTTATAAAACTTCCTAAGTCAGAGGTCCACCAATCTTCAATAGCAAACAACACAATATGTTCTTGCCCTTCTCCATCCATGTAAAATGTTTTTGTACATCCAGAGATAATGAAATTTACAGTTTTACAGACATCTCCTTGTTGAGTTATGTATTGATCTTTGAGATAATTTCTATGAACTATTTTGGAAAGTAAAATGGTTTCCTCTTCAACCGTTAAGTTGACAATCTTATTTATGTATTCTAAAAATGGTTTATTATTCATAGGCTTTTTCAGTTTATGCACAACTGCTTGTACCGACTCAAATATAATCTATAGACCTTTCCTATTTTGGATAAAGTCAGTCTTTACTAAAGGCGTTAAAAGTGTGGAGGTATGTAACAGCCGCTCCAAAGGTGGAAGGAACTTAAAAATTGATTTTTTTCTCCGTTGGCTATTGTGTCTTCCTTTTTTGTGATATAAGATTTAATTAACACAGAGCTTTTAAAAAGTTTTAAAGGACAAATACAGTTAAGTGTTTATTGTGTCGCAAACTGCAAGTTTACAAGATCGGTTTTTTAGCTAGCGAGCGAGCCTAAAAATCACCAAGTATAGCAACAAGTTTTGTTTTAAGCGTTACATCATTAAAAGGCATAACAAGAGATTGATAAAGGTCAACTTTTTCAGATGTAATTACATCATTTGTATTCGTTTGACCTAAAAGCATAAGAAAAGGAGTGTCTTTTAATTTGTTGTCTGCTCGAATTGATTGTAATAATTCAGCGCCTGACACTGGTTCTGTGCTCCAGTTAGAAATAACCAAGCTATAAGGTTCATTGTAGCCTTCTCGGAGTTTAGACAATGCACCCGTGGCATCAGTTTCTACAGTAACATTAGTAAATCCCAATCGCTGCAAAAGGTCTCTTACAATTTTACGCGTTGAGCTGTATCTTTCAACTAATAGAATTTTCATTCTTAGATCTACTGCCATAATGCTCTGTTTTATTAAATTTAAAGATGTTTGATCACTTCAAAGTTAAGGCTTTATTTGTAGTGACAGCCGAGCAGGGTTTGTAATATTGTAGGAGTATACCATAGCTGCACATTCTGTTTTATTGTGAGAGATCATGGCAGTTTTGCAGGTGGTACACTCTTAGATATCCCGATCTTTATACCCACTTCCCTTAATCATTTGCAGTTTTATAATCAATAGGGAATGCTTTCAATATTTCCCTTGTCAGATCCCATTCATTGAACCCTTGCTTGCCATAATCAAGACCTCTTCTAACGATTACCAGGTCATGTGAAGGAACTACAATAACATATTGTCCCCGATTTCCAGCGGTAGTATAGGCATCTTTGGGTACGTCGTTACGATCATCTGGAACTAGCCACCATTGTCCTCCATAAAAATTGCCGCGTTCTGCGGTGGAAGGTGCAGGTGTTCTTACAAAGTCTATCCATTTTTGAGTGAGGAGCCTTTCTCCATTCCAAAGCCCATTTTGCTCATAAAGCAAACCAAATCGAGCCAGATCCCTGGCATTAGTATATACCTGACTGCTAAAAATAAAATCGCCAAACCTGTCGGTGCTAACGAAAGTATTTCTCATTCCAATTTTGTCAAACAAAGCTTTCCTAGGGAATTCAATATAGGTTTTATCATCACCGAGGGCATTCTTCATCGCCAACACAGCTAGAATTGTATCATAGTTCTCATAGTCCCAGTAAGTGCCTGGTTGTCTGATGAGCCCTCTATTTCTTGCTCCGTTAACGGAGCTTGCTCCTGCCCAATAGGAAAGCCCAGACCCAGTGGCATATTCCATACCGCGACTATCTACCGTATAGAGACCACTAGACATGTTTAATAGATTCCTTAATGTGATATTTGCACGTGGATCATTTTCAGAAGTTGCTTCCTTAGGGAGCCATTCAATTCCCAGTGGTGCATCTAGTTCCATTTTTCCTTGATCTACCAACATACCTATCAAGGTCGCCGCAATACTCTTGGCTGTCGACCATGTTCTTGTTTTGGTGTACAGGTCAATACCATCTGCATACCTTTCATGAATGATCTGACCTTTGTGAACAACAATCAAACTGAGCGTGACTTGCTCAGGAGATTCCCTTTCAAATGACCATTTTGAAGCTCCGGTCAATAAATCTGCATTGATATACTTTGGGAGCTTTTGCTTTTTCACGAAATCACCTTGAGGCCAAGGTATAGCAGTAGGATCGCCGGTAAGTGCAGGAAGGCTTTGTATAGGAAGATCGTCAATTATATCAAATGATTGGTCTGGTGCTAGAATGATACTGCCAATTCCTTCTCTGAATACTGCGCGCATCACCGGAGTATCTTCGGTAGAACCGATGGTGACCGTTTTTCTATCCCAATCTATCATATAGTCTCCACCCTGTGCCGTTCCAATAGGTTGTTTTAGATATTTAAGCTCCTGATCGTAGATTTGCTCAAGAGTTCTGTTAGAAGTGAAAAGCCCATTACAAGTGAGAATTGCTTGAACCCCGTATTGAATCATTTCCCTATTAGACTTTGAATAATCATAAGATTCTAACTGCTGCGTATACCCTAGATAGTTAGAACATATTAGGAAAGCGACGAGTAGATGGATTTTTTTCATTGTTTCTAAATTTTTGGATGAACTATAGATAGCTAAGGGTTTATACAGTCTCAAATATAATCTATAGAACTTTCCTGTTCTAGATAAAAGCATACTTCTAGTCATGCAGGTGGTGTGGTAATTGTCTTTTGCTACAGCAGCTGGGCGTTGTTGTAAGCCCACATTTTTACTATTCTTTTTGTTCTATAGTTCTGTACCTGTGGCCGCACAACTGAATGCTGCAGCTATTCTAAATTAGGTGCACGCAATTATACTATCCTTTTGTTGCTGGTTGGTATGGGGTATACATCTATTTCAAAATTTTCCTCTTATAGCTTTCCCTTATTCCTAAAATTCAAGCTCTCCTTTTTATCTGCTCTTACTACTGGTATACTATCGTTTCTCTTTTTTTCATTGATCCCCTAAAAACAGCTAAAAACCCTTTGATCCTGCAAGATTTATCTATGATTAATAACCACTAAACATTTTAAAAGTGCAATAATAAAAGATTTCATGTAAGGATGTTATTTATTGATTTTATTATAAACGCATTAAAAAAATTGAGCTTGTCAATCCTCATAGATGAGGCTATTTGTCCGTACTTTGTTTTTGGTATGCACATAAAAAAAGCCCATCTTTTATCAAGATGGGCATCAATATAATATTTAGTTTCTTATTTGGCAATGCGTCCTGCAGACTCCATAACAAGATAAGCAGTTTCTGCCTCAATTTTAAATACATTACCCCATTGACCTCTAACCATTGTGTTGTTAGTTGTGTCTAAAGAAGTCCAGTTACCATAAGCAATTGATATTGAATCTCCAAGATATGTATATCCTAGAATATTAGCGTCCAAAACCATTCCATCTGTTAAATCTAGAGAGGCTTTAATGTTGTCACGCCCTACCACAATACCTTGCTTATAACTTATATTTTGAATTGCATTTTCTGTAAAAAGCATGGATAAACCATCCGCGTCTTTTTTGTTAACGCCCATAATATAACCAGCTATAGAAGCTTGTATTTTGTCAAAATGAAGCTCTTTAGAAACAAAAGATTTATCTAGTGAAACCACTTCGTTGCTAAGTGTGTCTGTTACCTGAAAATCTCTATGTGCAGATTCTAGCAAAAATTTAACCTTACCATCTTTATACTGGTATACATTACCCCACTTACCACTTTCTAAAGTTACATTGTTTGCATCAGAAATTTTAAAAGTTCCAGCTCCTATCAATATATGATCAGATACCAAACGAGTTTCTAAAATAACCACACTAACTTGGCTGTTTTTAAGCTCACTATCTTCTGAAAAGGTTTTTGCAAATGAGTTTTTTATAGCCTCACCGCCCACTATTGGTCCTAAAGAATTAGAGATCACTCGTACGGCATCATTTGTAAACTCTCCAGAAAGAGCAGGTGCATCTCCCGAATTCCAAAGCTCTATAAATGAATCTGTAGACTGAGACATTAGCGCTTTAGCATCTAAATTTTCAACAACCTTTTGCTCTTTGTTTTTACAACTAACTAGGATAAGTAGCCCTGATAAAAGGCCTATGCTTACTATTTTTTTCATTATAAATAATTTAATTAATACAAAGTAAATCTAATGAAAAAAGCACAGTTGTTAATTAATTGATATTGATTTTATTAGACTCTTCCCCTTTATAAATTGGTGTTGAAGAAGGTTGGAATTAGCTTTGTGCTTCAATAAAATTTATAAGGTGGCGGGAAATCGTTCTTCTTCTTCAATTCGGGTAACTATTCCTCAAAAGCGGTAAAGAATCAAATGTAATTTTGATTGGAATGTAATGATTGTTTGCAACAGTAATTAATTCTGATCTCGCTTCTTGTTTGATCTAATTAACAAAATCATGGATAGTATAACTAAGAGACTTGATACTATCGACATCCAAAATCCACCGTCCAATCCTTCTGAAAATATAAAATCCACAATTATTAAAATAGCACTTGCGATAATTAATAGTAGAGGTAAGTTTTTTTTCATAATCCAGTTTTTAAATCAATTTCAAGACTTACTTTATTGTTTTTTTAACCAAATCCTAATTTCTTTTCGTAAAGAAACTTCAGGCTTCGGTAACGGAATTGTTTTCCCGAATTGTTTACTTCTTGTAAATTTTGAAAACATAATTTTATGTTTTTTCCAGACGTCAGGATACAATTCTAAGAACATATTAAAAAAACTTTGTTCATTAATTTTTCCTTCTATTTTAGAAAGTACTTCTTTAAATTTTTGCTCTTGTTCTAAAATCATTTTCGTCGTGTTCAGTAATAAATAAAACTGGTGGTAGTTTCTGATTTTATGCTGCCTTTTTCAATTGTTGGCAAAAGCCTTGTGTATAAAACCTAGCGTGCAAATTATAAATATATTTTCGATTAAGCACGAGGCGAGTTTTAAAATCATTCCACCCTAACAGTTGCGCACTGCCTTGGACAGTCAGCTGTTTGTTTCTGTTTTTTAAATTGGTTATGAGTTTGAGTACATTTATTCATCCTAAATTTACTTTTCCAATTCAACTTTTATTTTTTGTTTTCGGCCAATTGTAAAATACATTATGGCTCCAATTAGGTTAAAAAATAGCACTACTACTATCCATACGAGCTTATCATTCTGATTAAATCTACTTTTTAAAATATCAATCAAAGCTATTAGAGTCGGTATAAAAGCTAACAGCATTGATATTAAAATTACTTTCATTAAAAAGGGATTCATCATTACGAAATATATCATGTTTTCTATTTTAATTTATTTGTGATAATCCTATGTCGGCACTAGACCTAACGGTTAGTATAAAAATAGCAGCAGATTGCGTGGCACTTTCCTGTCAAGTTACAAGAAAGTTAAAGCGAGCTAAAACCCTCAAAATTAATACTGAATCGGTTATTATTTTTATAGATTGTTAGACACCGATTAATTTTCCAATAAGCTTTTCACCGCTTCTTGTAGCTGTTGATCTCGCCCTGCTGAAAGCATTCCAGGCATATTTTGCACTTTAATATCTGGCTCCATCTGGTTGTTTTCCAAGAAGGGTTCATCAATAGGCCTCCATCCTCCCATGGGAATGCCAAAATATATAGTGGGGTCTATTTGGGTTTCCCACCACACAAATGTACCCGTACCTGGCACCGGCATACCGAGTGTTTTACCACCGTTCTTAATCTTATAAGCTACTGGAAACAGATGGGCATCCGAATAATTACTCTCTCCCATAATCACAATTGAAGGTTTAATCCAACGATTCCCTGGCTGGTAGCCAATGTTCTGACCATGAGGAATAATATCCATGTATTTTTTACCCGTAAGAAAATCAGAGAGCATATCATGAAGATTACCACCTCCATTAAATCGAGTGTCAACGATTAAGGCATCTGCAGAAATATGCTTCCCAAGCGCGTCTTCTATCACTACCCGCATACTTGGATCATTCATACTTCTGACATGCACATAACCTAATTTTCCATTAGAAAGTTTTAGGGTCTCTTCACGCCTTGTATCTACCCATCTTTGATATAGAAGCTGGTTTTCGACCCCTAAAGAAATTGGTTTAACTACCTCATCCCATCGGGTATTTGTTAAAGGATCAAGGACGGAAATTAAGACATTATCACCAGCTCTTCGATTGAGCAATTGATAAAAATCAATTGAAGTGGTAAGGGGTTGACCATCTATTTTTTCAATAACATTGCCTGCTTTCACCTTGGATGCCGCTTTGTCTAATGGCCCTCCTTTTAGCACTACCGCCACTTTTAATCCATTGCCCACATGGGTGTAATCATAGAGTACGCCGAGTGAAGAAGTTTGATCGCCATTTTCGGGACTATGTCGGTAACCACTTCCTGTATGAGACGCGTTCAATTCCCCTAACAATTCACTTAACATTTCAGTAAAATCATAACTGTTATTTATATGAGGAAGGAACACCTCGTATGCAGTTTTGTAATAATCCCAATCTACTCCTTGCAGGTCTACTACATAAAATTTATCTCTTGCTTGCCTCCAGGCATGATCAAATATATAGGACCTTTCCTCTCCTTTTTTAAGGATCATTTCGCCTTTGGTGCTAATAGGCGTCACTTTTCCCTCTTTAATATCAACCTTCATTGGTTTACCATCAGACAATACGAGAATAAAATCACCTTCTTTCGATAATTCCATACTGGTATTATTGCCATTTATTTTGGCAAATTGCTTGGTCTCTTGAGATCTCAAATCAGTTACCCAAAGGTTATTTTTTCCTTCAAAACTGGTTAGATAATATAGTTTATCCCCTTCTTTGGAAAGAATATAGTCTGAAGCTTGTGAAGTATGCACCGTGAGTTTTTTCTTTCGATCGATCAGGTTATCCCAATCAAATATTAAAGGTGTTAAGGCATTTTCATCTTCATCAGATTTTTTTGCTTTTTTCTTTTTGGAATCATCGTCATCTTCTTCTTTAGCATTCTTTTTTTCCTCTTCTTCTTTCTCTTTTAACAACTCAAAGTCTTCTTTCGATAAATTAAACTTATCAAATGCCTTTTGGGTAAAAAACATTCCAAAGACATCTCCTTCTGCTGTAAATCCATTTTCTGACCTATTGCCTTCTCTGGTGGATCCCCATATTACCATTTTTCCATCCATCTCCCATTTAGGAGAATAATCTTCATAGCCACTTTGGGTTAGGTTTCTCAATGTCCCGGTTCCGGAGGCATCTATTAAACCAACCTCCGGCCAAAACATTCTTTCTTTTGGGCCAAAAGTCACTAAAAACCACTTGCTATCAGGTGACCACTGATACCACATATCCCCATCTGAATAAGAGTAATTGTAATTCGCCGGAAGAATGCTTCTTGTGTTTTTCGATTCTAAGTTTATAACCTTAATTGTAGTGCGGTTTTCAAGATAAGCAACTTCCTTTCCATCCGGAGAAAAGGCCGGTTGGAATTCTTCTTCTGCTGTAGCAATGATAGGCTCTTGCTTTAGTAATGTGGATAGAAAAAAATAGGCTTCATCTTCCCTTACAATAGATGTTTTGTACACGTTCCAGCTATTATCTACCTCGCCAGCATATAATAATGTCTTACCATCTGGGGAAAAACTAACACTTCTCTCTTGGTATGGAGTGTTAGTGATTCGCTTGGTGGTACCATGTTCAATACTACTTACGAATATTTCACCACGAAAAACATAAGCAAACTCCTTCCCGTTGGGCGACAGGCTTGTTTCAGTAAACTCACTATTTACCTTCACTGTTGTATCGAGAGTATGACGCCCATCAAAACCTAATGAAATAGAGACTTTTTCAGGTTGCCCTGAAGTACTCATGATGTAAATCTCTCCGTGGTAACTGAAGCACAAGGTACCGTCATCAGCCTTTGTCAAAAACCTTACTGGATGATATTTAAATTCTGTGATTTGGGTAGTGCTTCCCGGATTACTGAGAGAACTTTTGTGCACATTGAAAGAACCACTTTCTTCAGATAAATAGTAAAAATCTTCTCCATTCGTATCAAAGACAGGGCTCCTGTTTTCTCCTTCCCAGGATGATAATTGAGCATATTCTTTAGTTTCAGTATCATAAACCCAGATATCACGTGTCACGGCTGAGGTATGATGTTTTCTCCATTCATTTTCATATCCTTTGCGATCGTGATAAATTATCTTTTTCCCGTCAGGACTGTATGTTGCATCATGGGCTGGAGATGTAGTGATTTGGTTGACCCTACCCGAAGAAACAGGCACACTGTACAACTCTGCCATCACTGCAGACGGAAATTGAACATTGGTGTAAAGGTCCTGTCTGTTGGTTGAAAAAATAACGTTTTTATTATCCCTACTAAAATCACTTGGCTTTTCAGAATTTGAATGATACGTCAAGCGTGTCGCCTCTCCCCCTTCAAAAGGCATAACGAAAACATCAAAGTTTCCATAACGATCTGAAGCAAAAGCTACTTGATTACCATCATGACTCCACACTGCCGAATACTCGTAGCTGTTACTAAGTGTTAATGGCATTGCGCTGCCTCCTTTAGCGGGGACTTTATAAATATCACCTTGATAATTAAACAAGATCATTTCTCCATTAGGGGAGATGGCAGGATAGCGCAACCATAATGGACTTTCTTGCGCAAATGAACTTAACGAAAGTAATAAAATTATTGAAGAAATAAATGAGATAAATATTTTCATGATTTTAATTTATTGGTGTCTAACGAGTTATACCTGCTCAAATATAATCTATAGCCCTTTAACATATGGAATAAATGTATACTTATAGGCAGGGATGCGATGTGGTTTTTATATGAATAGCATTAAAAAAGGCTGTCTAATTAAAGACAGCCTTTTTAAAAATTCATATAGCTGCTTTTATTAGTCGCCTGCACTTAATGAATAGCTTCCATTTCCATTAAAGGATTCCAAGGTAATAGTAACCGTCCAATTACCAGGTGCGCCAGTGTTGGTAACACCGCCAATAGTATCTGGCTCGGTGGCTCCATTAATGCTCCTGTCAAGTACCACTGTTCCATTAGCATCGGCAACTACTATTTGAAATGTCCCAGAAGACGTACTCGTTATATCAGCGTTATAATCGGCTGTGGTTAAGCTGTTCATCCAGTTAATAGTTCTTGAGCCACTACCTCCATCTCCAGTAAAATCTCCCCCTATATCGCCATCAGGCCCTTCATTGACCGTTATATTCACGGTTGGATCATTGTCATCAGAACAAGATGTAAATGCACCAATGAATAGTGTGATTGCTGTTACAATTGTAAGTAGTTTAAAATTTGAGATTTTCATTTGTTTTAAAATTTTAATTATTAAATCAATTATATAACAACTAAGTCCGTCAAATTCCCGGACTATTATGATATATTTTTATTGATTTAATTTTAGAACTCAGAAAATCAGTTGATTATGTTTTTTTTATTTTAAAATACAACAGTGTTGTATTTGGCTCGTGTTGTTCTCACCACAGCTCTTTGTCCCCCTTAGTTTTTTGTTTGATTTTACTTGACGGTAGTTAAAGGGTTAGCTATTATATCAATTACAAAATTGAGAATAATTTATTAAGGTTGAAGTTTGCAATTGATCCTTAAAAAGGTTCAGGGAGTTTTGATTGTCGTATAAAGTATAGTCTAACCACAGTTTTAAAAAATCAGTAGTTATTTGTTGTTGTTGCTCTCTAGCAATAGAAGGATTTGAACTGCAAAAGGACTCCCCTAGATCGCAACTCAAATTTGAATTTGCAAAATTGCAATGATTTCCATCGATGATTTTTATTTGTGTTTTACATGGAGAAGCTAAGTTGTTATACATAACATCTTGATTTACATCAGCAGGAGCTACACAATCATTCTCGCCAGAGAAAATAAGGGATGGAATGGCAACATTAAAAGCCGAAGATATTGCAGATGGCATTGTTTCAGCTGCGGCAAAATTAACCATTGTATTAATTGTGGAATTATTTTCTGAAGCTAGAAAAGAAGCACCCCCACCCATTGAATGGCCCATTATAGCAGTTTTCGGCAATATGGAATTATGAAATATGGAATTCTCATCTTCACTTTGATCTTGCATTTGAACAGCTAAAGTTTTTAAATCTTTACCAAAATCTTCATGACTAGGAGAAAGGCTCATTTCAGTTGTAGGAAAACAGATGATATAACCTTCAGGGACTAATTCCTCCCAATAATTTTGATAAGATTCCCAGTCCATTAAAAAACCATGACCAAATATGATTACCGGATAGTTTCCTGGTGAAATATTTGTATCATCACCTGGAGTAGCAGAAGGGTAATATATTTGTGTTTCAATATTTCTATCTCTAACATCATCATAAAATACAATCGTTGTATGGCCAATAGTTAAATTCTCCTCTACCATATTTGTATTGGTGTCATCATTACTGCTGCAAGATTGAATTACTATAATTAAAATTATAATTTTGATAATATTAAATATTCTCATAAATAGGGATTTGAATTAATGCTAACTGGTTTTACCCGCTCAATATAACCGAATGCCCATCAACATACAAGATAAAAGCAGGTGGGTATCGCACTTCCAGCACTGTCGCCGGCTGTTGATGCTATTGATAAGGATTTCAAGTATCCGTGGCGCCTTTATATCGCTATAAAATGGAGATTATGGAAGCTCATAGGTTGAATCAAAAACAATTTGACACTCAGGCTGCATTTATAGGCTTCGATACCAATAGGAGCTTTACTAATTTGGATATTCTTAGGTGACCTACAAAATCTCACCATAAAAAGCAGCAAGGCAAATGAGTTCGTAAACACTCCTTCTCTGGAATCCACCAAAGACTTAATTATAAACCGTGTGGCTTATGTCGTTGTTGCTCTTTTCCCCTTTCTCATTCGTTTAGGTCCATACCAAAGCCAAAATCCTGTAATGGTAAACATCAATAAAGAAATACCCATTATAGAAGTATAGAGCAATTTAATCTGATCGCCTGTGGTTCCCAAGTAATAGTCGAGTATGGAACCGTCATGTACTTTTTCAATAAAGTCAGAACGTCTTTCTTCTATATGCAACAGTTTTCCTGTGGTGCCGTCGAGCTGAATGCCCCAAAAATCTTCTACGAAGATAAACTTGATCATTCCCTTATTCTTTTTGATATCAATTCTATCGAGCTCCTGGGATAAGTCTGTTGACACCGAGTCTCTGAGGACATTACAAGCAATAGTATGTAAACTATCTACCGGAAGCCAATGTTTAAAATCTGTAGAAATACCCGCATATGATTTAGCCTGAATGATACCACCGGTATTTTTTTTCCATCCCAATAATATGCCTGTTACAGAAATAAAGAAGAAGAAAATAAATAAAACCGCTCCTAAAGTCCTGTGAATTTTCCGAATGAATCGTAAGAATTTAGCTTGCTTCTTTACTTTAGTATTCTTCTTCATATAATTTTTTATCGTGTTTTATTTAAATTTTCTTAGACCAAATGTATAAGGATCATTCTGCTTGAATCATCCATTTATCTGAGGTAGTGTGCTGCGACTGGCTTCTCAGTACACTTCTTTTTCCAACAGCATTTTTCATCAAACGCATCAGAAGAATGTAATGTACGAGCTACTAGTTGCGCATTAATTTCAAACTTGCGGTGAAATTAATCAGGTAAGACGGAAAACCCCATGACTTCTGAGTTTTTAG
>TARA_R110000751_G_scaffold74682_4_pt1 | contig 18590 bp, 16 predicted proteins | sample TARA_R110000751 | Tara Oceans TARA_R110000751 (sample SAMEA4398001) | marine metagenome | biome: Polar Biome; feature: [MES] marine water layer (ENVO:01000295) within the mesopelagic zone...; material: water (ENVO:00002006), including particulate matter (ENVO:01000060) such as...... | reverse complement strand
AACGTGCTAAGTGTAGGTGCGCACCACCTAAGTGCAACTAAATGATAGTTAGCCTCCGCCGTACGTCGGACATCTCGGCGTTCGGCTTTCCCGTACGCCAGGCCTGCTGCGCTGAGGTCCTGTTCGGCATGCGGCAGCGTAGGCGCGGAGCGCCGTAGCACGGTGAGGATGGGCCGCGCGCCTGCGTTCTGGGGCCGGAGGTGGTAGTGTAGGCAGACCAGGCCCGGATTCCCCTCCCGTAAAGCTGCGGTTAGATGGGTGGAGCCAAGCTGCAGTTAGCAGACAGCTGTGAGCCTGTTGGAGTAGATATGGGTGGTGTAAAGGGAAGAGTGGAGGTAGCTGGAAGGCTCGGTGAACTCCTTATTGCGGGGCTAACTGTACCGGAAGCAGCTGCGATCCTGGACTTGAAGCCGACTACTGCACTTGCTATCTCCAAGGATGCAGCCTGCCAGCACATCCTGGAGGACCACCGTGCCGCGCAGTTAGCAAGTGTGGTGCTTGCAGGTGCAGATGCGGCCAGGCGTGCAGTTACGGTGCTGCTACAGTTAGCGGAAGACCCCGATGTAGCTGGACGTGTGCGGAGGGAGGCTGCGTCGGACCTGCTGGATCGGTTCGGACCTGCCCCCGTGGGTGGTGCGCTGGTAGATGCAGCTGCGGCGGGGGCTACCGTTGGAGCTCTCCTGGCACGCATGGCCTCTGCGCCGACGCCTGCTGCTTCGTTGCGACGTGTTGACCCCCCTATACCGAATCTGAAAGTCTTAGACCTGTGACTCTCCCCCATCTCTACACCGCGCACACTTCCCAGCCTACTTCACACGTCACGTCACACAGGTACACGCCATGGCCTACCCGATCGTAGCTGGAGCCGTGCTCGTCGTCGGATGCACCTGGGGCGTGCTGCTGGCGCTCTTGGGGGTTGCGGTTCTCCGGGACCTGGCGAGCGAGCGTGGTGACTTAGCTGCTCGTCTCGAGGCCTCCCGGGACTCCCGTTCCTCCTAAGTGCGAGTATTCACCCCTGGAGGGGTGGCGGAGCGAGGCACGAGCGGAGGGGGTGAGTGGGTGGTTCTTGAGCGGAGCGAGAGGGCAGCATGAGGGCATAGAAAAAGGACGGCGATTCTCTTAAGGGGCGCCCTTCTACCTGCGATGCAGTCCACAAGCGGCTTATAGGCGAATAGGGGGGTGCAGGTTTCCTTGAAGACCTGCAGGGGTCAAACCCCTGAAATCACGTCCTCCAAATCTGGCCAGATCCCGTTGTACATGAGGATGTGGAGCGGCGGCTTGCCCTCCGGAGACGACGAGTGGAGGACCCTCCGGCGCCGCAGTTCGGCCAGGCCGGTCTGTACTGTCCGGATGCTGCACTTAGCGACTCGGGCGATCTCCGTTGCCGGAGCTGAGACCTGGCCGCTACCTGCATCCAGCTTCTCGAGGGCTCGCCAGACCCGCCTCTGGGTCTTGGACTGCAGCTGCGGCATCTTGGGTCGGCGGTTGTACTTCTCGTAGAGCACGTCATCTCCTGCGTTATGCGAACCTACACCGGCGGCGTGCTACAGTCCAGGCATGCGAACCCACCAGGCCTCGCCGAGCGGTAGACCGATCTGCGGTTCTTCCAGTGCGAAGCTCTCGACCGTCCCCAGCGACATCGACTGCAAGTCCTGCCTGAAGCTCCGGGCTCCTTCGCCCCCGATCGAGCCTTACGACCCGGGCGTCGTCCATCTGTACGCGACGTCTGCAGTTACGGCATGCGGATCTCCAGACGTTGGCTTCACCACCCCGCGTCGCCACAAGGTGACCTGCGAGGACTGTACGTCTTCCTTGACGTGACCCATGGTGTGAAGTAAGGTCGCCGGGACCAACCACCCTGGGATCCTCGTGGCTGAGACCTTCCACGACAACGACGGCATCCACCGCTCGTTCTCCCGCGAGAAGTGCGCGTCCTGTCTGCGGCCTGTCCGCTTGGTCGAGCTCAACGACCAGCAGGTCACTCTCGACGTCACCCCTCGCCGGGGACTGACCGTTCGGTCTGGCGGAAGGGGTGGAGCCGGCAAGCCCGCCCGCGCCATCGTCACCGACGTCTTCCATCTACACCTGTGTCCCCGGAGGTCCTGATGACCGGCACCGATCTCAAGCCCCTGCGCTCCAAGCACAAGCCGCCACTGCTGGCCATAGAGCTGGCTGATCTCCTGGAGATACACCCCGGGTCTCTGAGCCGCATCGAGAACGGGCACTACCCGCTGTCGGACGAGCTGGCGGAGAAGGCCGAGGCGATCTTCAAGACCGGGGCCTGCCCCCGTTGCGGTCGCTGCGGAGAGTGAGCCTCGACCAGGTCCTGCTCGCTGCCCGCGACCCGGAGAAGCTCTCCCGGACGTGGCGGCTCATCCGTGAGGATGCCACCGTCGGGTACTGCGAGCCGAAGACGTTCCAGCAGACGGTGTTCCAGGCGCTGGCCGATCACAAGCACGTCATCGTGACCAAGCCTCGGCAGTCGTACACGACGACATCGGCTGTGATCTGGGCTGCGGCGAAGACCGGGTTCATGCCGGGCATCTGGGGGCTGATCCTGGCGGAGAAGGACGCCACTGCCAAGGAGGCGATGCGACGGCTGCAGTACGGGCTCGACGGTCTGGACCCGCTGATGAGGCCTACCATCTCCAGGCGTGCTGACCACCAGATCCGGTACGCCCACGCCGGTGGCGTCTACGCCATGACGGCGGGGTCTGAGGCGCCGGCCATCGGGCACAGCCCCGACATCATCGTGATGACGGAGTACGGGGAATGGGTCGACCAGGAGATGGCGAACACCCACATCTTCCCGTCGTTCAACAAGCGGCCGAACGCCCGGTCGATCATCGAGTCCACCGCCGGGAAGTCGGGCTCCCTGCACGAGCAGCTGTGGCTGAAGTCGCTCGAGGGCCAGACCCGGTACCACCCGGTGTTCCTGGAGTGGTGGACTGACCCCAGCTACACGAACCACGACATGGTGAAGGCTGGCTGGATGCCGGACGAGGAGTCGTTCCGCTACGCGGAAGGCAAGCAGGGCATCTCCATCGCCCACATGGCCTTCCGGTACGACACGATCAACACGGAGTTCAACGGCGACCCGCTGCTGTACGACGCCAAGTACCCGCCGGACCCCTACCGGGGCTTCTACAGTTCGACGTCGCCGGCCATGCCCTACGACGCCATCGAGGACATGCTGGCCCAGGCGGTCGATGACCCGCAGGAGGGGACTTGGGGCGTCTGCGAGCTCGAGGCCCCGATCCCAGGCGTCCGCTACCTCATCGTGGCGGACCCGAACGGCTACGGTGAGGAGGGCGACCCCAGCGCCATCGAGGTCTTCGACTGCCGGACGGGCAGGGAGGTCGCTGTGTGGGAGGGCCGTGAAGACCCGGGACGCCTGGCCGAGCGCGTAGAGCGCATCCAGACCCGGTACTCCAGCGCCAGCAACCTGGCGGTCATCGTGGTGGAGTCGAACAAGGCCCAGTGCATCCAGACCCTGAAGATGATGGGCGTGAAGGGGCTGTACCACAACAGCGCGAAGCACCCCGGGTACTACACGACGATGCTCGCGAAGGTGCGTGCCTGGGGGATGCTGGTCGACAGCTGCCGTACTGGCGCGATGGAGTTCAGGTCCCTGAAGACGCTGCACCAGCTCCGGGCCTGCCCGCGGCCGGAGGAGTTCAAGAAGGCCAAGCGCACGGGTCACCACTTTGACCGGGCGATCTGCTCGATGATCGCGGCGCACCTGCTGACTACGCGCAAGTGGACGTCAGCCCTGGAGCGTGGTGATAGGGTGTCCGTGCCCGGTGGAGCGACCGTCTCCATCAAGGAGTGGGACGCCCTGGAGTACCGCAAGAAGATGGCGGGCAACTCGCCTTGGAGAGACTGATGGACGTCCCCTACTGGGCCCTGATCGAAGAGCACAAGCGCTACTACACCGACAAGCTGAAGCCGCTGTGGGACACGGGCCTGCAGTACATGAACGGCAACTTCTACGGGGTGGAGAGCTACAAGGAGCGGTCGGTCTTCAAGGCCAGCTTCAATCTGATCTTCCCGATGGTCGAGACCGCGGTCTCGTCGCTGCTGCCTCCGAACCCGCAGGCCTCCGCGACGCCGCGGGGCAGGATGGAGCCCAAGGCCGTCGAGCGTGCCAACACGCTGATGACCTACATCTTCGACACCAGCCGCTTCCGGCGGGAGGCGGCGTTCGCGATCACGGACTCGGTCATCTGCGGCGCCGGAGCGTTCAAGGTGGTCACCCGCGACGGTGTTCCGCGCATCCGCAACCGCAGCCCACGCAGCCTGTGGTGGGATCCGACGGCCAGGCGGGAGGAGGACATCCGGTACTGGATCGACTGCACCCCGGTCTCCGCGGGCCAGATGAAGGCCAAGATCGAGCGAGGCCTGTACGATCCCCGGGGCAAGCTGGAGCCGGACTCCTACCCGAAGTTCCTGCTCGATGACCAGTTCTCGTCTGACGCCAGGCCGATCCGCGACAGCTTCAAGTGGTTCACGGTCTACGAGGTCTACGACGTCATCGCCGGCAAGGTGATGCACGTCACCCAGGACGCCGTGCTGCTTGAGGCGGACCTGGACGAGCAGCCGTTCGGGCTGTTCAACCTGAACTGGAACGGCGAGGACATGCGGGGGCTCTCGGAGCTCCACCTGGTCCTGGCGCAGCAGGAGGAGATCAACGCGCTGCTGTCCCAGCTGATGCGCATCGCCCACCTGCAGGTCCCGAAGTTCCTCTACGACGCGGGCATCATCGATGAGGACGACCTGTCCAAGGCGCTCGAGGGCGCGACGGGCTCGTTCACCGCGATCAACATGAACGCCGATCAGCTGCGGTCGCTCAAGGACGCCTTCTTCGCTGTCCCGACGGCGCAGTTCTCCAGCGAGCAGCTGCTCCTGCTGGACCGTCTGGAGAAGGCGATGGCTGTGATCTCGGCGATGGCCGACGCAGCCCGAGGCCAGGTGTCCGGCGCCAAGACCGCCACCGAGATGGCGTTCATCGATGCGCACCAGCGCACCCGTCTGGTCACCCGGAAGGGGAACTTCGAGGACGCGGTAGACACCATCGCCGGGAAGGCCATGAAGTTCGCCGCCGCCGGCATGAGGCCCATCGAGCTGATGGTGGGCGAGGCCGAGCCGGTGGTCATCGACCCAGCGGAGTTCGGCGACACCGACCTGCAGTGGCGGATGTCGTCCTACTCGCCGATCAAGCAGAACAGCGCGATCTACGCCGAGACGGTCGCGGCCCTGCTGCCCCAGCTCCGGGACTCCGAGACCTTCCGCCAGCGGGACATCGACCTGCTGCTCAACGAGGCCTTCGACCTGGGGCTGATCCCGGTGCCGGAGGAGGAGATCGCAGCTGCCAGGGAGGCAGCCGCAGCATCCGAGCAGGGTGGAGTGGGCCAGCTGCCCGCCCAGCAGGACCTAAACCCGGCCGATGTGTCCGCCATCCCCGAGCAGGTCTCGTCCCAGCTGCCGAGCGCCGACGAACAGCCGAAGGAGGCCTGATGGCTGTCCACGACTACGTCTGCCACGGGTGCGGCGATCACTGGGAGGACTACCTCTCCCGCCCTGTCGACCACGAGTGCGGCGAGCCTGACGTCCGCATCGACTGGTCCCATGGCCAGGCCCCGGGCCTCAGCGGCGCCGAGTTCCACAAGATCGTCCACGACGGTGTGACCTACAGCGACTCCGCGAGCTGGAACGCCTACAAGGGCCGGCTCGCCCGGAACTTGAAGGTCGACCCGAAGCAGCTCAACGTGATCAGCGACACCCCCGCCCAGCGCAAGGTGCTGGCCGAGGAGAAGTTCCACCGTCACAGCCTCCAGCGGAAGAAGGCCGACCAGGCTGTCCGCGAGTTCAAGACCTGACCAACCCGGAGACGAAGATGCCGCTGCCCAAGGGCTACCTGCCCACCGACGATATCGAGAACGACATGCCCACAGAGGGCGCCGACCCGTTCCTCGAAGAGGAAGAGGAGTTCCCAGAGATGGGGCTCGAGGAGGAGTGGCTCGGGATGGACGACGCCTCCAAGGCCGAGGCTGCCCAGGCCGCCGGCATGCCCCCGGAAAACCTGGAGCGCCTCATCACCGAGGCCGCGAAGGTCCCGGAGTACCAGGCCATGCCTGTAGCTGAGTTCGTTGAGGCGATCTCCGCGAACCCGGATCTGATCATCCAGCTGCAGCGCACGGCGGAGGCCCCGCCCCCGCAGACCCGCAGCGAGCAGGCCGAGGCCGGCGACGAGGAGGTGCCCAGTGGATTTGGTCTGTGAAGAGGACCCGGGCACGGAGGACCTGGGCGGAGGTGGCGGCGCCGTCGACACCGTGGCCGACGTCTCCGACAGCGGTGTGGAGTCAGGTGGCGGCGTCCTTTCAGACTGGAACGGCGAGATCGACGCCATCGGCGGACAGGACTGGTACTCCGGGCTCGAGGAAGGCGTCCGCGGCCGGGTCTCCGCAGGCCTAAAGGCCAAGCACGACTCCTGGAACAAGGGGTACAACGCAAAGTTCCAGGCCCTGGCTACCGAGCGCACCACCTTCGAGGAGGGCATGGGGCGGCGGGAGGCCAAGGCCGCGAGCGACCTCGAGCTGGCCAAGAAGTTCTGGTACGGGGACAGCGACGCTGACCCGCGTGTAGCGGAGCTGACCGCTGAGCGGGACGCGCTGATGGCAGAGCGCGACGGCCTGCGCACGAGCTCCAACGACCTGAAGGCCAGCGCATACGAGGCCAAGGTCAAGGCGCAGTGGCCTGGGATCTACGCCAACGACGACGCGCTGAACAAGTTCGCCGACCTGGTCATCGGGGGCCTCTCCGAGGACGACGCGGCCGGGTATGTCCGGCACTCGTTCAGCCTGGGGGGCGGAGATGCAGTAGCGCCAGCTGACCTCCCGGTGTTTGCCCCTACCCGACAGCCGAGCAGGGTGCTCGAGGCGGGTGGAGACGGCAGCGGCGGCAGCCTGACTCGCCCGAACGAGCTCGACGGGATGAGCGTGGACGACGCTTTCCGGCGGGCCCGGCTCAAGGCGCAGCAGGAGGACGAGGCCAACGGGTTGATGTAGGGGGCGACCCCTGCTACGTTGGCGCAGATCGCGGGCTTCGGCGCGTGGTTGGTCGGACCTCGGGGTGTGGTGCCCCGGGGTCATTCACTTCGCGCAGTTGACGCTCAGCGTCACCGCGTGCTACCACAACTGCAACAGCACCGAACTGCAGCCCGGTAACCACGAGCCCGGAACTGCAACGACGGCAGGCACACAGACCTACCCGGCCAAACGAGCCACCCCTGGAGTGCTGCCATGTCTGTTTCGACCGAACTCATCAACACCACGCTGGAAGACCTGCGAGGACCCATGGAGAAGGGGTTCATGCAGTCGATCCCCCTGTGGGCCGCCCTCGAGAAGAAGGGCAAGGTCTCCAAGGACGGCGGGACGTACATCGCCCGCTCCTGGATGAAGGGCGCCTCTGCGAAGGGCACCGGAATGTTCAACGGCGACGAGGCCTTGGACCTGACCCGGTACCAGAAGAGCGAGAAGTACGAGGTGGAACCCCACCGCGTCGTCATCCCTGTGGCGATCCCCAAGAAGGAGCTGCTCCAGAACACCGGCAAGAGCGCCGCGGTTCGCCTCATCGAGGAGTACCCCAAGGCCGCGCTGGAAGGCGCTGCGCTGGACCTGAACTCCTACATGCTGAGTGGCGTGTCGACCGGGATCGTCTTCCCGTCGGCTGAGCTCTCCGGCTTCGTGAGCCTCAACGGTCAGTTCACTGGCGGCGTCGGCCGCGGCGTGACCAATGGCCTGCTCGACTTCCAGACCCCCGCGACCCAGACCGACACGGTCCAGAACGTGGCGAAGGCTGTGGCCGACTGGCACTACAACCAGTACGGAGACATCTCCGCGTTCCTCACCGACGGCATGCAGATCCTGCGCCAGGTCTACCGCAAGGCCGCGCACTTCTGCTCCCCCGGCAAGGGCCCTGACCTGATCGTGATGGACGACGCCACCTTCGGCAACTTCCAGCTCGCCAAGCAGGACATCGTCCGCATCCAGGTTGTCGGCGACAACACCGACAAGGGCAACATGGTCGAGGACGTCCTCGGCATGGGCGGGGTCTACTCCGACCCGACCCTGGACATCGCCAACGACTTCACGGGCGTCGCCGCTGATGGCGTCACCTACATGCTCACCTGCGACTTCATTGAGCTCGTGCTCTTCGAGAAGTTCTCGTTCGGCAAGTTCGCCGAGCCCATCGGCGCTCAGGACGCGATCCTCGCCAAGGCCGCCATGCAGGGCAACCTCATCTGTCGGAAGTTCCCAGCCCAGGGCTGTGTCTCCGGCGGCTCCGTCCAGTAGGAGGACACGAACATGCCTGGAATCGAGAACATGTGGGCCGGACCCGTCACCGAGACTGGCACCACCAAGCAGCACCCGCTGGGCACCCAGCGTTTGGTCAACCACGCCACCTATGGCCTCGGCACTTGGATCTACATCCAGGTCTCGGCAGCCTCCGCCGCCCTGGCCAAGGGCTCCAGTGTCGCGCAGGATGCCGCCAGCGCGGACCCCTTCGTGACGGAACTCACCCCGGCGAACGCAGACCCCACCCGGGTCCGTGGCGTCGCGGACCACGTCATCGCGGCGGCGAGCTACGGCTGGATCATCAAGGAGGGACGGTGCGAGCTGCTCTCCAACGGGACCACGACCGCAGACAACGCCCAGATCCCATCCAGCACTGCTGGCCAGTGGGTCAACACGGGTGGCGTCACCGCGGCGAGCAACGCCTGGGCCTATGAGACGGAGTCCCCCGGTGGCGCCGGCAACCTGGCAGGCGGGTACATTAGCTGCTGAGTGGTGATAGGCTGCCGGCATGAACCGCCAGCAGCTCCGCGACTACTGCTGCCGCCTGAGAGGGTGGGAGCTCACTCACGACGATGACCTCTCGAAGGTCGACGCCCTGATTGACCAAAGCCTCCGGGACATCTCCTCAGATGCACCGGGGGCTTTGCTGCCTTCGGTCGAGCACGTCGTTCTGTGGCCCGACCTGACGAACACGACGGAGGCCTTCACCGTCGATGTCCTCGGCACAGACCGATACGTCCTCGAGTTCAACAACCCGATCGCCTACGCCGGCATGAAGACCACCGGCGAGTGGGACGGCCTGTTCTGGATCGAGGTGAAGGACCCGTCCGGGGTCTGGCACCGTCGCCAGGTGCTGGAGTTCTGGTCCCAGGGCGACCCGATCGTCTTCCGGATCTCCATCCAGAACCCCTGGCCCAACGCCACCGACGCCGCCATGGAGTGGCGCCTCTACCAGCCGTTCACCTACACGCAGGACGACGTCATCGACGTGCTGGGCGGCCGGTCCTACAGCGCCGAGCAGCAGCGGGTCACCCCGTTCCCGATGTCGATGGCGGACTTCCACAACCTCACCGACTACCAGGGCGACAGCAAGGGCCCGCCCGAGCGGCTGATCAGGGAGGGACACTTCCAGATGCCCTCGCCCAGCAACGCCCCCACACTGTCCATTAGCAGCTCCGACTGGACCGGCCCGATGAACCGCGGCACCTTCCGGGTCTGCTACACCTACTGCTGGGGCCGGCGCCCCGACGAGTGGGAGAAGGCCCCGAGCGGAGAACTGGGCGTGAACGACCCCCTGTGGGAGTCAGCGCCGAGCCCGATCGCGACCCTCGACAACACGGGCAACGCCAAGGGCTTCGACTTCACAACGCCGGACCCCGAGCACGAGCTGAACTTCCGCAACAGCGCGTCGGCCGCCCGCGACGGACACAGTGGCTGGTACAAGCGGTTCTACCTGGCCAGGCAGACGGTCGACGCCGTGGCCCCGGGAACCCAGGCTCTGCAGAACCCGCTGGTCGAGACGGCGGACGTCTTCTACTTCCTCGTAGACGTGGCCCCGAGCGACACGATCTATCGCTTCCTGGGCACGCCGGTCTACTCGCACCAGCGCCGCCTGCGCGAGCCCCACGGCTACTGGTCGCTCCGGACGGACCCCCACCAGGACGAGCTGTACGAGTTCGACCTACTGGTCCGCCGCAGGCACCCGAGCCTGCAGAAGGACACCGACGTCCCCCTGATCTCCCCTCACGGGATGAAGGCGCTGATCACCAAGGTCACGATGTACCTGGCGCGACTGGACCAGGACACGGTGGACGCAGCCGAACTCGAGCGTGACTACAAGAAGAGGGTCGCGGAGCTGCGCCGCACCGACTCAGCACCTGCGAAGACCATCGAGCCGGTGGGTTGGGGCAACCGTTCCGAGTACGACCGGCACGGGAATAACTGGGGCTACACGCCCTTCAGCAACGGGTAGGAGCACCACATGCCGATCGTCAAGCAGCCCACCATCAAGGCCCCAGCCGTGGGCGACCTCTGGGTCCGCATCCACTCCGACGGCACGGAGACGGCGCGCATCATGTCGGTCTTCCTGCACAAGAACGAGAAGGACTTCACGGCGGCCATGCTCCCAGCTCGCGCAGCTGCCCAGCGGATCACAGCGAACCACCGCATCGACCGGATCCAGGACTGGCACCCCGCGGACTACTTCGGCGCCCCCGAGGTCGACGCCGCCCCCGCGCAGACCCAGTTTGAGGTGGTCGCCGAGCACCACAGTCTGGTCGGCACGATGTCGGACACGGATCTCGGCAAGCAGATCGGCGTCGCGCGCATCTCCGTAGCGAACTACCGCGGCAAGAAGGGCATCCCCAAGTTCGGGACGGTCCTGTAGCCCATGGCCGGACCTGTCACGAAGAGGACCATCGACGCGCCTCTCGGCGTCGTGGAGTCCGAGCAGACCTTCATGCCTGGCGCCCTCGCCGAGGTTGTGGAGAACCTGGTCCGCACGTCTGAGGGAACCCTCCGTCCAGTCCGTGGCCCGGTGGTCTACGAGGCCAAGGACAACCTGAATGGCGACAGGGTCTACGGGGTCTTCCAGGCTGTCCTCAACGGGCTGCCGACCCTGCTCGTCCGCGCCGGCACGAAGATGTACCGGCACGAGGGGTGGGCACGCAGCTGGGTGGTGGTCCGGTCAGGCCTGACCGAACTGCACGGGTCCAACGCTCCAGACCAATGGGCCGTGGTGAACAGCCGGGTGATCTGGTGCAACGGCACCGACCGCCCCCTGGTCATCGACTCCGACGGTCGGGTCGACTACCTGGGCTTCGCTGTGGCCCCAGGCCAGCCGGTGGTCCATGGCCCCATGCAGCCCCCGAACAGCCAGACCGAGTACCCGAACAGCAACGGCTTCTCCTGGTGGGGCCGCATCGGCACCCTGGCTGACCAGCTGCTCGGCGACGGCGGCTCCCTGCTCTCCGGGGCCAGGCACTACCGGGTGCAGTACGAGAGCAGCCACGGGGACCTGTCCCCCATGTCGCCGCCGGTGGTCCTGTCCTGGGCGGCGCTGTACCCGCAGACCGCCGAGAACGGGCGGCCATGGGTCAACCCGCTCGAGAACTGGACCGACCGCCCCCTGTTCGCCGACGACATGACCATGCAGTTCGTGGTCCAGGCGATCAGCGACGCCCCAGAGCAGGTTGAGGCGATCCGCTTGCTCGCCACCAGGGACGCCAAGCGGAACGACCCCGGGACCTACTACCTGCTGGTCCGGCATCCCAGCCGCCGTGCCTTCATGTACCCGGACAACGTGCGTGACGACGAGCTCGTGGACGTCCAGCCGGAGACCGTGCCGACGCCGCTGTTCCACCTGTGCGTGCCCTACGGTGGCGGTCTGGCTGTCGCTGAGCACAACAGGGTGTGGCTGTCCGACCCGAACTTCGCCGGGACCTACCAGAAGAATCGGTGGATCATCCCAGACGTCCGTGGGGCGAGGGTAACGGCGCTCGCCATCTTCGGGGGCAGCTTGCTGGCGTTCACTCGCTCAAGCGTCTTCCTGCTGATCGATGACCCCGAGGGACTCCGGGCACGGCCGGTCAGCGGTACCATCGGCTGCGTGGCGCCCGACAGCCTGGCCGTCGGCGGCGACGGTGCGCTCATCTGGCTGGCCGCTGACGGCTTCTACGCCATGACCGAGACGCAGGCGGGGCCGAGCATCGAGCGGATCTCCGACCCCATCCAGCGGTCCATCTCCGGGCTGAACCGCGGCGCCATGATCAAGGCGACGGCGGTCTACGACCCGGAGGCCAGGGAGTACCTGTGCTGGGTCACCGACGGCGACGAGAACTTCAACCGTAAGTGCCACGCCTTCGGCGGGCTCGGCTGGCGACGCCTGGACCTGGGCGTCCGTGTGGCCCAGGCCGTGCTGACCGACGACGCCCGGCGCTACGTCCTGCTCGGAGGCGAGAGGGTCCTGGGGCCGAGCAGCCAGGCCGTCGACCAGCGCGTGTTCGTCTACGACCACGAGAACCGGGGCTACGCGGAGCCGCTGCTCACCTACACCTACGAGACCGCGTGGCTGAGGGCCGATGCCGCAGGCCGCCGGGAGTTCACCCTAAAGGGCGTGCTGTTCGGGCTGATCGACGCCTGTGATGTTGCCGTCCGGGTCGACATCTTCAAGAACGGCGTCCTGGACCCCTACCTGTCCTACACCGGCGCCACCGGGCTTATCCCCGCTCCGCCGACCCGCTCCGGGGTCACTGACGAGCAGCACCTGGGCTCCGCCACGGTAAACACAACCAAGGCCCGGCGCCGTCGGCTGTTCTGGCGGAAGCTGAGCGTGGCCGCGTTCAGCTGCAGGAGCTTCAAGGTGCGGATCACAGCCACCAAGCCCAACTACTTCCACCTGGCCCAGCTCGGGTTCGAGGTAGCGACCTCGGACGTCGGCGAGGCGCGGCTCACCCCGCAGAACGCATCATGAGCGGCGACTACATCTTCCCCGAGAAGGAGTTCGACCCGGTCGAGCCCGCGGACCCGGACGAGCTCAACCGCGTGCTCCAGGCTCCGGCGAACCTCATCGGGTCAGGTCTGGGCGCCCACAATCTGAACGACGGGCTGAAGGCCTCGGCGATGGTGGTCGAGCCCTCGGCGTACCACTCCCTGACCTTCGACAACACGGCCAAGGCGACCGGCATCGTGGCCGGTGGTGGATCGAACCCGTCAAAAACGGGGGCAGGTGGCAACTCGGTGTACGAGATCCCCTCCGACTTCGAGTGGCACATCCTTGAGAGCCTGAGCCGCACCATCACGTCCGCAGGCAGCGATGTGCTGATGGTGGTCGGGTGGGCGCAGTACAGCGTCGACAACGGCGCCGGCCACAAGGAGGCCCGCATCCAGCTCGGCATCCGGGTCGATGGGGTGCTGTGGCCAGGCAGCAAGACCGGGCACGACAGGGACGACGAGACCTTCGGCGAGCCCTGGAAGATGCCGGCGGCGAAGGTCGGGCTCGGGGGGAAGGGGTCCTACTCAAGCCGCTCCGCCTACTACGGCTACGGGCAGGTCTCGGGCATCCAGCAGCAGACTGGGGCCCTGCGCACCATGGTTGTCGTGCCGGTGCAGCCCGGGGCCCACACCATCGAGATCGTGGGCAGGCGGGTGTTCACCCCGAACGCCATGATCACGAGCACGGACTGGCTGGTCACCTACAACCGCCAGATGACGGTCCTCTCCCTAAACGGCGGGTCGACCGCGTCCTTCGGCGCCTCCTCGTTGGCTGTCCCGAGCCTCCAGGACCAGGACGTCCTGAGCAACGCCGCGCTGATGACGTCCCGCCTCGACGTGCTCTCCGGCGAGATGAACACCATGGCGGAGTCCAGCGTGGGCCGGGCCGCCCTGCGCAACGTCCACCTGCCCAGCAAGGTGCTCGCCGCTGACCAGCAGTCCCTCACGCCAGCGGGTCCGGTGACGTTCAACAACACCTGGCCCGGGTACGGCAGCTCGGACTTCACCGGCACACCGGGGTGGGCGAAGATCGTGACCGCCAACAACGGCGGCGCCGGCTGGGACCAGTCGGTCTCCTACGGCACGGACATCCTCATCCTGGCCAACGTAGAGATGGCGGAGACCCCCAGCTACGGGTTCGCCTGCCTCTACTACACGACAGGCGGGGCGGACCAGGCCATCGGTGGGACCGAGGCCATCGTCCACCGCCATCCGGACCCCCCGGGGACCTGGGAGGACAGGTTCGACCTGCCTCTGATGTGGGTCATCTCGTCTACCGGGGGCGGGGTGAACTACACTGAGTTTGGCGTCGCGGTCTGCAAGGACGCAGGCGGCGCCCACAAGTACCATCGGGCCTCCATTCAAGTCATCTTCCTGCGGAAGTAGCCATGGCTGACGTCAGCTTCCCGTACACAGCCACCAACGGCTCCGCTCTCGACATCGACGGTCTGAACCGCGACATCGACAGCAACACGAACGGTCACTCGGTCTACGGGGAGCTCCGCGGCAACGTCGAGTTCGCGAACCTGCACTCCACCTTCCAGGCCAGGGCCGAGCACATCGCTCCTGGTGAGACTTCCAGGCACGCCTTCAGTCACGGCCGGGAGCCCCTCGAATACTTCCAGGACGTGTTCAGCCCGGCGGAGGTGGCCGGCACGTTCGTCCCCGTGGCTCAGGCCTCCTGCCGCGTCTACCTGCCCTACGCCGCGTCGGTGGTGCTGTGGTGGGCGCAGACCTTCACGCACTGCTGGCGGCTGAAGGAGCGGATCTCGGACGACCTCACGAACCCGGCGCCGAGCATCCTCATCCGGTGCTACCGCGGCACGACGTCGCAGTCTTTCACGACCAGGCTGCTGCCTGAGACGATCAACGTCGCGTCGAACAACTACGCCAAGTACAACGACGACCTGACCCGTCACTACAGCCTGTGCATGATGGACGAGAACGTCTCCGCCGGATGGCACGACATGACCCTCCGTCTCTACATGGATCCGAACGAGGGCATCGATCTGCTGGATCTGAATCTTTTGGGTGGCAACGTCGCGGTCCCCGCGAACCACAAAGTCGTCTTCGGCACGAGAAATGCCGGAGTTATAGCTCTCCTGTGAGGTGAATATGCAAGGCGGTGGCGGAGCGAGCTCCTATCTGAAGATGTTCGAGGCGCTTGGCGGCGGCACGGCCGACGCTGCCGTCCGTGTCGTTGGCAGCCAGCAGTTCGCGAACCGTAAGTCCCGGCAGAAGCTCAAGGAAGACGAGAAGCGCCGGGAGCAGGGCAAGCTGGGTCTCTCCGACATGGAGAAGGGCCGTCGACTCGCCCAGGTGCAGGACGCAGTTAGCGCCCGTAGCAAGGCAGCCGAGGCCGACCTCGCCAGGCAGGGTGGGCAGCTGGGCCAGGGTGGCGCCATCGCCAACCAGCAGGCTGCGATCATCCAGGGCGAGCAGGCTACGGCAGCCGGCGGGGCCATGGGTATCCAGGAGCAGTCCGACATCGTGGCGGCCTCCGAGAACAAGGCCATCGATAGGTCGATGGAGAACCAGCGGCAGATCAACCTCGCGCAGACCGACAAGATCGCGGCCGTCGCAAAGGAGACCACCGAGGACGCCATCGGCGCCTGGAGCCCCGGGTCCAGCGGTGACATCAGTGAGGCTGGTGTGGACGACGCGAACGCAACCCTCGACGCGCAGGCGGCGGCCAAGAAGGCAGCCGGGGCGGTGGGGGCGTAATGGCCACTCCACTCTTCGGCTTCGGCTACTACCGACCGCCCAACCGCATCCTCAACGAGGCCGAGGAGCGGCGCCTCAAGATCCTCTACGAGCAGCGGTCCCAGCTGATGAAGCAGGAGGCCGACTACATGGCGGGCCTGCGGGCTTCGCTCGAGGAGGAGAAGGCTGGCCGGTTCGACCGGGAGGCCGCGTCCCTGAAGGCGCTCACCGACGTCTACGAGAGCCTGAGCAACATCCAGGCCTCCCGGGTTGCAGGGTCTGACGCTGCCGCCACCCGGGCCTCCGAGGGCCTCGGTGTGGCTCTGATCAACGCCACCAAGGACCTGGACGAACTGGGGCACGACGAAGTTTTCATGCTCGAGGTCGGCAAGCGGTCCCGTGACGCGTCCAAGCTCAACCAGGATGTACCGTCGGCGGTGTGGGACTGGGCGGCCAAGCAGGAGATGCAGAACCCCGGGACCATCGACGCCGGCACCTACTTCAAGCTCGTGGATGCTTACGGCTCCCACGAGGGCGTCCCCGGCATCGCGGCTGGTGGCCTGGCGGCCCTCGACAGCGCGAAGAACAATGGCGAGCTCGACGTCGCGTCCCGCAAGGAGCGGACGGAGGCGATGAAGGACCTCGCCGACAGGTACCTGCGCGTCGGTTCCGGTTCCGACACGGAAGACCTGGACGCGCTCGAGGGGGCCATCGGCGACGAACTCGGCAACCTGAAGCTCCAGGTGGCGGCGATGCGCGCCGACACCACCCACGAGATGCAGCTCGCGATCTACGGGACCGAGGGGGAGATCCGAGACCCGAGCCTCGCCCGCATCGACGACGCGCTGAAGGCTACCCAGCAGGACATCCAGGACTTCAGCGGGAACTCGCTCCAGGTCAAGTACGACGAGATGGTCGCTCGCCCGGAGTTCAAGGCCTTCGCCGAGGAGCACGGGATCGACACCACCACCAGCCGTGGCGAGGCCATGGCAGTGAAGATGCTGGTGCGCACGTCGCGACGGAGCGCCACGCCCCTGGGTCGCAGCCGCCAGAACTTCGTGGACTCAGTCACCACCAGGCCTGTGAAGCGGACCATGGACGAGGCCAGGGCCCGTCGTGCCGCCCGCGACCCCATGAGTGAGCGCACCGTCGGCCAGGACATGGCAGCCAAGATGAAGGAGCGCATCGCCAAGCGCACGGCGCCTGCGGAGCGGTCCACCGCCATCGACACCGATGCTGAGGACGCGGAGCTGAGCGACATGGAGGCCGGCAAGACCGTCGCCCAGCGTGCTGCGATCACCGCTGCAGAGACCGGGCTTCCGGAGGTCGACAAGTCCAAGCCGCTGGAGGCGAGTTCCCTGGACGTTGGCTCGTGGGCCGATGACATCGACATTGAGGGCCGGCTTAACGAGGAGTTCGAGGACGAGATGAAGAAGGGCGACCCGACCGGGCCGGACTTCGACTTCGGCGACGACGACGACCCCAAGCAGGGCGCCTCGCTGATGAAGAAGAAGCGGAAGAAGAAGGGCGGTCGCGATGCCGTCACTGTCTGACTGGGACAGGGTTGTAGGGGGCCGAGCTGAGGCCCCGGCTGAATCCGCGGCCCCCGAGCAGCCGGAGCAGCCCCAGGTCCTCGGGATGGATGAGTCCGAGGACATCTCGTCGCAGAACCCGTTCGCGTTCGAGTCGTCGGCCCCGTTCGAGATGGACCAACTCCCGCGAGAGGAGAGCCTCGAGGCGAAGGGCAAGGCGGAACTGAAGGACCAGCTGAAGGTCTACGCCAAGGACCCGATGTTCGTGAACGCGCTGCACAACTCGAAGACCTCCGAGGTGTTCCTCGAGACCCGCACCGAGCAGCTCTACCTCCAGGACACCCGGCTGGCCGAGCACGAGGGGGAGCCGCCCGACGAGCTCAAGAAGCAGATCCGTGAGGAGACGTTCCAGCGGGCCCTGGCGGAACTCCTGGTGGCGAAGACCAACGGGGCCTGGAACCTGCCTGTCCGCATCCCGTTCGGCCTGCTCGGGGCCCAGGAGCGGATCACGATGAGGGACGCGCTCCGCCAGCAGACCAGCGCCACGCTGGTCCCTGGGTCCAGCAATAGGGTGGGCTTCGGCAGCTCCGAGGTCGCAAGCCAGAAGGTCGGGTCTTCCACGCTGCAGCTGCAGTCGGAGTCCCCGGCGATGATGGGGATTCACTGGCTCATGGCCCCCGAGCTGGCGCTGGTTGCTACCGGGGCTCCCGATGCCCTCGCGCAGGCTCTCGGCGGCCAGGGCGACATGTCGAAGCAGCGCGAGAAGGCTGGGGTCGAGGATCTGTCCGCCGCGGAGAGCGTCGCGGCCAGGCGGGACATGTTCGACGTGGTCCTGTCGACCGAGTTCGCCAAGGAGCATCCCCGCTCAGCCCTGGTGGGTGGGTTGTTCGTTTCGCTGCTCGTCCCAGACCTCGCATCGCCGATCAGGCCCATCTACAAGTTCGGAAAGGCGGTCCTGGCGGGCACCAAGAAGGCTGTGGGGGCCGGCGACGACGTCGCAAAGGCCATGGCGCTGGCCGAGGACCTTGTCGGGGACGGTTCTGCACGGTTTGAGGCCATGGCGGGGTCTTCTCAGTCCGTCGCCAAGGCGTATGGCGAGGCCCTGGCTGTCGCGTCGACCAAGAAGCAGGCTGACACGCTCACGTTGGCCATGAAGGCGGCACAGGACACCCTGGACAAGGCTGCTCTGGAGATCAAGCCCGTCGCTGACCGCCTAAAGAACCTAATACGGGTCCGAGCCGACGGTGCAGCCGACCAGGCAGCCCTGGGGGAGCGCCTGGGGGAGACTTTGGAGCTGATGGCGGCAGCCGGGGTCAGCAAGGCCGACATGAAGCGCCTCGGGGAGCGCGCAGCACGCATCCGGTTCGCCATCGACACCCAGCGGCCCGGCCCGCTCGGCGAGAAGCCGATTCGAGCCCTGCTTGACTTCATCGACGACGCTGCGGCGACAGCGAACACCTTCAACAAGAAGATGCAGGCCGCCGCGAACGACCTGGTCTCCATCCCG
>TARA_R110000751_G_scaffold212397_1_pt1 | contig 18651 bp, 16 predicted proteins | sample TARA_R110000751 | Tara Oceans TARA_R110000751 (sample SAMEA4398001) | marine metagenome | biome: Polar Biome; feature: [MES] marine water layer (ENVO:01000295) within the mesopelagic zone...; material: water (ENVO:00002006), including particulate matter (ENVO:01000060) such... | reverse complement strand
CATTCTAAGAAAGGGCTAACCGAAAGGTTGGCCCTTTTTTTATGCGTTTTTTAACTTGAGTCTAATGTCACAAGTGAGGTTATATTTAGTTTTTATCTGGCGACAATAGCGATGTGGGACATCCCATGTGGCCCCACCTGACTGGAAGTCCAGCCCCGCATTCGATGCCCGGCCCATTCCGAACTCAGACCAGTAACTGGAAAGATAAAACACATCGGATGCCGCGCATTAGCGGCGACCGGTGACCGGCACAGGGATAGTTTGGGGTTCCGGTGACCGGCACAGCCCCATGCGAGAGTAGCACGGGGACGCCCGGTTAGGGTGCCCCGCACATTGCTGGAAGGCCAGCCCCGTATTCGATACCCGGCAGACTCCCATTCTAAGAAAGGACTATCCGTAAGGGTGGCTCTTATTTTATGTTTGAAATTTAGTGAGTGTGTCAATCCATTTGCCTTGGAAGCTGGTTACGCCCGATCCTCAGATAAGGTTGGTCATTAAGTATTAAAATATTACTGTTTTAGCCAATAAACATGCAAAGCAATCCACTAAGGTGTAACATAGTTTCATGAACTAATGTATTGATATGCATGAAGTTTTTATATTCGAACTAATACTAAAGGATAATAGGTATTGTTCTAAAGTGTATATATACTTTTCTAAATTTATTTATAAGGTCATCCGAGTGTTAAACAAAGGTTTTGTGTTGCTTTTCTTTTTGCTGTTTTTTTCAAATCGCCTTTATGCAGAACTTATACAGTGGGATGCGTTTGCTGTTGGAGATGAGTTAGCCGTTAAAGATGAGTCGACTGGTTTAGTTTGGTTAGATTTTGAGCTAACAGCAGGTGTTCACTATGATGATGCCGCGGCACTTTTTACGGGGTGGGAATATGCAAGTTACAGCGATGTGGTGTCTCTTTTAGAAGGTACCTTTTTTGATCTAAATATTTCGGGTGACTTGGGACTGACTAATTTATTTGAACAAAGGTGTGCAAATACGACTAGTTGTTATCGCTCTGCTGTAAATTGGCAAGAGCTTTTTGGTGCAACTGAAGGTGTTAGGGATTACCAAACACATTCATTCGGCCTGTATTTAGATGAACTTGGTATCCTAAGAATGGGAGGCACATATTTAAACGGTACTGGCAGTGCAAACCGGTATGGTGTTGATTTTAATGTTAACTACTCATCAGGTTATGATGAAAAATATGCTGACAATCAATTTTATAACTACAGTACATTCTTAATAAAGAGCGATTCTTTGCCAAAAGTTTACCTACAAATACCGGTTAGCGAGCCCAGTAATAACTATCTTTTTGCCTTAGTGCTTTGTTGTGCAATGTGGATTAAACGAAGACCTGTTTATTAAATAAAGGATAAGGTAATTTAGGAGACAGGTTCCTGATGTATTTTAGTCGAATAATCAATGTTATAGTGTGAATATAATACAGCTCAAATGAACTAATGTGGCCGGGTCTTTAGCCAAAAATTCCTTACTAACACTAATAGCCAATGTTTTGCTAGCCAGTAGCAATTGGTTATTGTTAATTATAATTGCTAAGCAGTTTACTGAAGATTCCTTGGGATCATTTGTGTTGGCTCTTTCTATTTGCTCCCCAGCTTTTTTGTTTGCTAGCTTTAAAATTAGAACGTTATTGGTCGTGGATTTAAACTGGCGTTTTACGTTAGCCGAATATGCAACAGCGCGAGTACTAGCAAATTGCTTTATTACTATTGCCATATTGGGGTTAGTTTTAATCAATGTGGTAACGCTTTCTCATATGACCGTCATTGTGGTACTTGCCTACAAATGGTGTGATTCATGGTCAGAGTTCTGTCAGAGCTACATGCGAAGAGTCCACAGATTTGAATTGTCCAGTGGTATGTTAGCCTCTCGTTCGATTGTTACTGTTTTACTGGTAATTTCAGGTGTATTAATCTTTAACTCTTTTACTTGGATTTTGTTGCTATGGCTTTTAGCGGCGATATGTTTTGCTGTTTTAGATACGATACTCTTAAGGCGCTTAGCCTTGTCTTATGAAATAAGCGCTTTTTCAGTGCGAAGTATAATGAAGTTACAGTCGATTAGAAGAGCGTTTTTCCTATATAGAGAATATCTTACCGTTGCCGCTGCTTTGGCAATTAGTTCATTGTTTGTACATTTACCGAATATATTGATTGGGCATCAATTGGATATTGCTTCTGCGGGTATATTTGCGACTATCAGTTATTTTCTGGTGGCGGGAGGGATTCTAGTGAACAGTGTCTCACAGGCAAGTACGCCAAGACTAGCGTCATTTTTACGAGAAGGTAAGTATGATGCGTTCATCAAATTAGTACAAAAAATGTGTATGCTCGGCATATTTATTGGTGGAAGTGGGCTGTTGGTTGCCATTTTTGCTGGCGAGTATTTTTTAGAATTATTCTATACACCTGAAATTGCTCAATACAGTGATACGCTGAATTGGGTAATGGCAGCCGCAGCGGTTAGATATGTTTATATATTTCTAGGCACATCGTTAGCAGCAGTTCAACAATTTCATATTCAAACTAAGATATACGGCGTGGGATTATTGACAATGTTATGCAGTGGTTATTTGTTAATAAGTGCAAATGGTCTGATTGGTGCTGCTCAGGCGATGCTGGCTGCTACATTGATTGAATTTACTTTATTCATCTGGGTGATAAAACCCAGCTTGCGCTCCGCATTTATTCAGGTTAAAGCATAGTTATGAGCGTAAGAGTATTGCATATATTCGGGGCTATGAATCGTGGTGGTGCTGAGATGCGCACAGTTAGTTTGATGTCTGAAATGAACAAACAAAATGTGCAATTTAATTACTGTGTTTTAAGTGGCGAAGAGGGGGTGCTGGACGAGGAAATTAGACTTTTAGGTGGAGAAGTTTTTTACTGTAAGTTAGGTCCAGCATTTGTGTTTAGGTTTATGAGACTGTTAATCAAACACAATTTCTCTGTGGTGCATTCTCATGTTGCTTATGTAAGTGGCTTCATTTTGCTATTGGCAAAATTATGCGGTGTAAAAAAACGCATTGGCCATTTTAGAAATACGACAGCTGGTAGTTCAAGGTCTTTTATTCGATTGACTAGAGACAAATTTCTTAAATTTCTGATTGATTTCAGTGCGACTAATATTTTGGCTGTCTGTGATGGTGCTATGGTTGGCTTTTGGGGCGATGATTGGCGAAAAGAAAAACGCTGTAAAGTTATTTATAACGGTTTTGAGCTTAAGGAAAGACAAATAGAATCTGGATTCTGGTCGAATTATATTACTAGTTATCAAAACCAAAAAATAGTTATTAACGTTGCTCGTATGGATGTTCAGAAGAACCATATTCGGCAATGCGATATTTTCAACGAGCTACACAAGCTAGACCCAAATACACTAATGGTGTTTATTGGCAAAGAAAACCATCAACGAAAATCTTTTATGCTGGCAAAAATTAGCGAATACCGACTGCAAGACAAAGTGCTATTTTTAGGATTGCAAAGTGATGTTTTACGTTTTCTAACTCATGCTGATGCCATGTTATTCCCATCTGAATGGGAGGGCTTGCCTGGTGTTGTGTTAGAGGCCGCGAGTGTGGGATTGCCAGTTGTCGCCTCAGACTTACCTGGAGTTAAGGAAATTGCAGAGCAGTTACCCTTTATTTCTAGATTGCAATTACAAGATAGTAATGCCAATTGGGCCGCTAAACTTAATAGTGTGCTTAAACAAGATATCGAACCTCATAAAATGATTGAAGCCTTCAAAGGAAGTGACTTCTTAATCGACAGTAATGTCAAACAGCTCCATGCAATTTACACACAATAAAACCCTAGTACAAAAAATTTTCGGAATCTGGGTAATTGCGCTTGTCGGAGTCTGGATTTTTGCCGCCTATTTTAACGTTTTTGAAGCACCAAGAGAGTTGCTTGAGGGGATCACAGCACTAAATTGGATAATACTATCAGTTATTTTATATGTGACCTTACCAAAAGGAATGTGGTCAATTTGTTTTATTTTCTTTTCTGTTGTGGGGGTTTTTCATATTGGATTAGTATTGGCAAACGCGGTGAATGGGATCACTGACGAAGATACTTTATATCAAATTAGTCGGTGGTTTTATAACCTTGAAACTGAAAATGCTATTCATGTAGTCAATCTAGCAATGATTGGTTTCGCGCTCAGTGCTATTTTATTTTCTAAAAAAGCCAATGATCACAATAGTTCAAATGGGCAATCCCAAGTTGCCTATCGTAAGCGCCTTTTTCATACAGGTGGTATTTTACTTGGAGTGTTTGTAGCCATATTTTTTGCGTTGACTATCGCGACTGGGGCAATTAGTTCGTATGGTGCTTACCTTGCCGTTATGAACAGTAATCCATTGATAGCTATGATCTTTTCTTATCTCTATTTTTTTATTGGGGTGGCATTTGTATTTATTTGTGTGTCATACAGTAAAGGTTTTGGGTATCTCTATTTTGGCCTTTTTGCCATCTGGGCATTATTTGCATTCAAGATTGGTTTGCGCGGAGAAGTTATGTTTCCAAGTGCAGTGGCAGGCTGTATGTTGGGAAGAAAAGGCGCCCCAATTAAGGGGTATATATTAGCAATCGGAATTATAGTATTTCTTATAATAACGGGAATCGTCAAAAATGCACGAGTATCTGGCGACTATTCAGGGGATGTAGGGATAAACCCACTTAATGCAATTGCGGAAATGGGATCTAGCCTAAGAGCGGTTCAAGAAACGATTAAATGGCGAAAAAATGACAATTTTGAGCTGTTGTTAGGCGCCAGTTATTGGGCGCCTTTTGAGAGACAGTTTGCATTATTTATTCCTCAACTCGAGCGCGTTAATGTTGAAGACGACGGTCGTCTACTCAATATTGTGGTGCAGAAAAAAGCCGGTCCAATAGGTTTTTCAGCCATAGCTGAGGCCTATATAAATTTTGGGGAAAAAGGGGTGATAATGGTCTTTTTTCTGCTTGGATGGGCTATGGCTAAGCTCGATTCATCGACCTCAAGTATTCGCAATGATATTCTAATCGGGGTTGCGTTGTTACCTATTTTTGTGACGATACGAAACAGTTTCATTCACGTACCTGTACAAATAATATTGGGGTTGATTTTAGCAAGTCTGTTAATGTACATCGGCTATAAAAAAGAAGAACGCTTTGCAGATAAAAAAGTGTAAAAGAGCAGGTATATGCAAGTAGATGTAGTAATTGAGCAGCGCTTTTATCGTTGCCAGCAAAACAAGCTTTGGACAGACAATGCCTTTCCCTATATTTTTTGGACAAGATATTTAGATGTGTTTAGCTGCGTGAATATTGTTGCTAGAGTATCGGATGTGGTAAATCCTAAGTCTGACTGGAAAAGAGTGGATGGGGAAAAGGTAAATTATGTACCTTTACCTTCGTATATTGGCCCAGTAGGTTTTGTTAAAAGTATACCTAAACTCATTAGAATTTTACGTAGGCGAAAACAAGTTGAGCGTAAGGTTATATTTAGAGTACCAGGTATTTTGTCATCGTTTTATAGCTATTTTTCCTTAGTTTCGGGCCAGAGTTACGGAGCTGAAGTGGTCGGCGATCCTGCTGATGTATTTGCCGTTGGCGCCAGTAAAAGTATGTTTCGGCCATTTTTCAAATGGCTTTTTGTCAAAATGTTAAAAAAACAATGTCAGGGAGCGGTGTCTCTGTCATACGTAACTGAGTTTAGCCTGCAGCAACGTTACCCTCCAAGTCCTTCTTCGTTTGATACCCATTATTCGTCTATCCAGTTAGAGGAGGCTGATTTTAAAGCTAGGTCAGAGTATTTGTGTAAGCTCCCCATTAAAATTGTGTGTATTGGTAATTTAACTCAGCCCTACAAAGGGTGTGATTTTATGTTAGAAACGTTAGCCCAACTTAAGTTACGACAGATTGATTGCCATGTGTCTTGGATTGGTGGAGGTTATCTACAAGAAGATATGCAAATGCTTGCTAAAGAGCTAGGGGTAGAAAGTAACATTGAGTTTGTAGGTAATTTGGCCAGCCGACAATTAATCCGAGAGCAACTTGATCAGGCGGATTTATTTGTTTTGACCTCCCGTCAAGAAGGTTTACCAAGAGTACTTATAGAGGCAATGGCGCGGTCCTTAGTTTGTATCGCTACAAATGTAGGTGGGGTCAAAGAATTAATTTCTGAGTCCTTAATTGTAGAGCGCGATAACCAGAGCCAACTAGTTGAAGTCATTGAACGAGCTAGAGTGCTTTCTGAGCAGCAGCTATTAGATATTGGCGCGGTTAATTACAGCAAGGCACAAGAATATAAAGAGTCTGCTCTAGCTAAGCGTCGAATAGCAATGTATCAACATTTAGTTGAGGCGAAGTAATGAAGACGCTCCACCTTTTAAAAACTGCAGTGGGAGCCAGTTGGGCCCTGCGTCAGACGTCTGAGTTAGTTAAACTAGGAATTGAAGTACACCTAGTGCTACCAGATGGCCCTATGGTTGAGAAATACCGTCATGCTGGTGTTAAGGTGCATATCTTTGACCCCAGTATCAACATTCGACGGCCATTTGCTAACATTCAACAAATAAAACGCCTTAGAGAAATAGTGGAAAGTGTGCGTCCGGATATTATTCATAGCCACTTTGTGGCTACCACATTATTAATGCGTATCGCACTTCGAAAAAGCCAGATCCCGCGAATTTTTCATGTCCCAGGGCCATTGCATCTCGAACATTTTATATTTAGAAAAATTGAACTCCTGCTAGCGAATGGGCAAGATTATTGGTTAGCGTCTTGTCTTTGGACCCAAAAAAAATACATTGAGTGTGGTGTGCCGGCAGAAAACGTTGGCCTAGCTTACTATGGCGTTAACGCCGATGACTTTTTGTTTAACACCGCACCTAGCGAAGGATTAAAAGATAAACTTGGTTTATCAAAAGAGAGCTTTTTAGTGGGCATGGTGGCTTATTTTTATGCTCCGAAGAAATACTTAGGTCAAAGCCGAGGATTAAAAGGGCACGAAGACTTAATCGACGCTATGGCCATAGTCAATAAACACTATCCCAAAGTGAAATGTGTTTTTGTGGGGGGGCCTTGGGGAAATACCCATAGTTATTTTAATCGAGTGAAAGCCTACGCTAAACTTAAAACCGCAGATAATTGTGTGTTTCTTGGCCAAAGAAATGATGTCCCACAGCTCTATCCTCAGTTTGATTTAGCGGTTCACCCCTCTCATTCAGAAAATGTAGGTGGGGCTGTCGAGTCCATGTATGCCCAAGTGGCGACATTAACCACTGATGTAGGTGGTTTTCCAGATTTAGTTATCGATGGAGAAACAGGTTACATGGTACCAGCAAGATCTCCAGAAAAGCTGGCTGCGAAAATTATAGATGCTATCGAAGACCCATTAAAAAAAGAGATGATGATTGCAAAAGGTCTGCATAAGGTGACTCAGGTAATGAATGTTCAGCATAATGCTCAGCAAGTGTATGATTTTTATAATCAAGTTTTAGAGCAGGCGAATAAAAATGCTTAAGCGGTTATTAGATATTGTGATGTCTGTAATAGCACTCGTGGTTTTTAGCCCTTTCTTATTGATCCTTGCGTTTTTAGTGCGGATAAAACTGGGTGCTCCAATTTTATATAGTCAGGCAAGACCGGGTATGAATAACCGGATTTTTACTATGTTGAAATTTCGTTCAATGACAGATGACAAGGACGATCAAGGGAACCTATTACCTGACGCTGAGCGGTTACCTGCTTTTGGTCGATTACTGCGGTCATCTAGTCTCGACGAATTACCGGGATTATTAAATGTATTGAGGGGAGATATGAGTATTGTGGGCCCTCGTCCATTATTAGTTGAATATCTCAGTTTGTATAATGATCAGCAAATTCGTCGTCACGAAATGCGCCCAGGTATTACTGGTTGGGCCCAAGTGAACGGCAGAAATGCGTTGTCCTGGGAGCAAAAATTTAAATATGATCTGTGGTATGTGGATAATCAATCAATTTGGCTAGATCTAAAGATTATCTGTATGACTGTGATTAAAGTATTTCGGCGTGACGGTATTAACCAAGATGGCCAAGCGACGGTGGATAAATTCACTGGTACAACTTCAGGAGAGCAATAGTTTGAAAAGACAATTGGTTATTCTTGGAGCCGGAGGTCATGGACAAGTTGCAGCTGACTGTGCCGAGACGATGGATATTTTTAGTCGTATCGTATTTTTAGATGACGCCTACCCAGATAAAACACAGGCAGGTTGTTGGCCTATTGTGGGGAAAAATGAGAGTGTTATTAATTTTGACGAGCAAACTACCTGTTTCTTTGTGGCTATTGGTGATAATTCTATTCGACAGAAGGTTTTAGAAGATCTAGTCCAAGAAAATTTGCAAATTATATCCCTTATACACCCATCGGCTGTTATTAGTACCTATGCAAATATTGAAAAAGGGGTATTGGTATGTGCAAACGCAACCATCAATCATAAAGCGGTTGTGGGTATTGGCAGCATTATCAATACCGCGGCAAGTGTTGATCATGATTGTATGATAGGCAATTATGTTCATATCTCTGTTGGCGTTCGACTGGCAGGGGCCATAAAGGTTGATGACAGAAGTTTTCTTGGTATCAATAGTTGTGTTATTCAGGGAGTTAACATAGGAACGGATTGTATCTTAGGTGCGGGTGCAACACTTATTAGAGATCTTCCATCAAATACAACAGCAGTAGGCACACCTGCGAAGGTAATATAATAATAAAATTAATAAATTTACTTTGAGAGGTTTACCTATATGTTAAATGGCCCATTTTCACCTTGGCCAGATTTCGACGCCGAAGAAAAACAAGCGGTGTTAGAAGTGTTAGATTCTAATAAGGTCAATTATTGGACTGGCCAAAAAGGCCGAGAGTTTGAAAAACAGTTTGCGGCGTACTTTGATACCAAATATGCGGTAGCTGTGGCAAATGGCACTGTGGCGTTGGATTTGGCTTGGCAGGCATTAGCGTTACCAAAAGGAAGTGAGGTCATAGTCACATCCCGGACTTTTATTGCTTCAATATCTTCTATTGTATTAGCTGGCTTAACGCCTGTTTTTGCGGACATTGATCTGGATACGCAAAATATCACCGCTGCAACAATCAAACCTCTTATCAATGCTAAAACTTCCGCCATTTTATGTGTGCACCTTGCTGGTTGGCCATGTGAGATGGACGATATTGTTACTTTAGCCAAAAAACATGATTTATTTGTAGTGGAAGATTGTGCTCAGGCCCATGGCGCCAAATACAAAGGTAAACATGTAGGAGGATTAGGCGATATTGCTGCTTGGTCGTTTTGTCAGGATAAAATCATGACTACCGCTGGTGAAGGGGGCATGGTTACTACAAACAATAAACTGTTATGGGAAAAAGTATGGTCTTTTAAGGACCACGGTAAGTCATGGGCTGCGATTTATGAAAAACAGCATCCTCCTGGTTTTAGATGGTTGCATGAATCTTTTGGCACCAATTGGCGGATGATGGAAATACAGTCTGCGGTGGGTCTTAAACAACTCGAAAAAATGCCAGCTTGGACTGAGCAACGTAGTCAATACTCACAACAAATATTGGCTACTGCTCGAGGTTTTTCTGCACTGCGTGTACCTGAAGTGCCAGAGCATATCGAGCATGCGTTTTACAAATGTTATGTTTTTGTTGAGCCCGATAAATTGAACGCTGGTTGGGACAGAGATAGAATAATTGCTGAGCTTGTAAAGCTAGAAGTGCCTTGCTTCTCTGGTTCTTGTTCTGAGGTGTATAACGAAAAAGCATTTGAGAGCACAGACTATCGTCCTAAAAAGCCGTTGTGCAATGCCATTGAGCTTGGCACAACGTCATTGATGTTCTTGGTGCACCCAACATTAAAGCAAGCTGAAATTGATAAGTGCTGTATGGCGCTTTCACAAGTAATGAACCTTGCATCCAATGAGGTTATTCAGTAATGCAGTTCAACCAATTGTTTGAACTCAGCTCAAAGAATAAACTCGTCATAGCAGTATTGTGGGATGTCATGGCGTTGTTAGCTGCCACTATCATTGCATTTTGGATAAGGCTTGGCATCGCCAGTTGGAATTTTTCCAATGTTGATGCTGTGGTCATCATATTGAACGTCGCTTTTGCATTGATGTTGTTATCAATGTTTGGACACTATCGACAGATGATCCGCTACATTGGGCGGATCGCAATCCTAAAGGCACTGTTAGTCTTAGTGATTTCAGCCTTGTTTCTACTCGCATCGAAATTTGTCTTTGAGGTGATGATCCCTGTATCCGTTCCTATTATTTATTGGTCACTAGCGTCAATTTTGGTGATCGCGCCTCGATTTTTAATTCAAGCATCAGCCCAGTCTCAGAATTTCAAAATGCGCGAAAAATGTTTGATCTTTGGCGCAGCGGAAGCAGGCCGTTCGTTAGTTCAAACCTTAAAAATAGGCAATGATTTGCAGCCTATTGCTTTTATCGATGATAAAAAACAGTATCACAATAAACAAATTTTAGGTTTGCCTGTTGGGCGTCGTGAAGATATTCCTTTTTACGTCAAGCGGTTTGGTGTCACTAAGATGTTATTGGCAGTTCATAATACTTCAGCTGATCGTCGTAAAGAGTTGATTGTGGAACTGGAGCCTTACGCTATTGAGTTATTGAGTATCCCAAATATCCAAGATTTGTTGTCTGGGAAAAGTAAGATTGATGAACTCCGTGAAATTCGCATTGAAGAGTTATTAGGTAGGGAGCCTGTTCCCCCTATTACTCGATTGTTAGATATCAATATTCGTGGCAAAAATGTCATGGTCACGGGTGCCGGTGGATCCATCGGCAGTGAATTATGTCGGCAAATTGTTAAATCTGGCCCTACTAAATTAGTACTTTTTGAATTGTCAGAATTTAACTTATACCAAATTGAAAATGAATTAAAACAGCACAATCTTGATATTCCTATGGTGCCTGTTCTCTCAAGTATTCAAGATACTGAAGTGTTGAGAAGTGTGATAGAAAAACACAAAATTCAAACTATTTATCATGCTGCTGCCTATAAACACGTGCCTATGGTGGAATCAAATCCATTAGCAGGTATTCGTAATAATGTTTTTGGCACCTCGAATGTTGCACTCGTGGCTGCAGAATATGACGTGGAAAAATTTGTTTTAATCTCTACTGATAAAGCGGTGAGACCCACCAATATCATGGGGGCGACAAAACGTTTCGCCGAGCTGTATATTCAAGGCATTGCGGAATTGGGACCCAGTACCGAATATTCAATTGTACGTTTTGGTAATGTGTTAGGTTCGTCTGGCTCAGTGGTGCCATTATTTACCAAGCAGATTAAAGCGGGTGGCCCGATTACAGTGACTCATCCAGATATCACCCGTTTTTTTATGACAATCCCCGAAGCAGCACAATTAGTAATACAGGCAGGGGCTATGGGAAGTAAAGGGGAGGTGTTTGTATTGGATATGGGGGAGTCGGTGAAAATTGTGGATTTGGCGAGTAAAATGGCACATCTTATGGGGCACAGTCTAAAGACATCTGAAACACCTAATGGTGACATTGAGTTAAAATTTTCAGGATTGCGACCCGGTGAAAAGTTATATGAAGAGTTACTCATTGATGATGCTGATACTACAACTGAACACCCAAGGATCATGGGGGCTGACGAAACCAAATTGCCCTTTGAAGATGTAATTTTATTGTTTGATGAGTTGAATAGACTATTACTCGAACACAATGCTGTCGGCGCAAAGGCCCTTCTTTGTAAAGCACCTCTAGCTTATACCCCTGCTACACATTAAACGAACTCTTATGTATTTATAAATGAGGTCGATATTTATAATTCGCAGCGTGTCTTTTAAATTGTAGTTAATTAATAGTGACCCGAATGAAAATAGCGTTTTTTGTCTTTGTTATATATGGTTTTATGTCGCTGTTTTCATCGGTTGTCGCAGCCGTCAATGAAAATACTATTAACTTTGACCCCGAAAAAATAGTACTGAATAGCTCGATTGGCTATTTTGATAATTATCACCCACGTCTTAGTAATGGTATAAGTGCAGCGGCTATATCTGTTGGCATAAATGGCCAATTGCTTTCAATTCACGAGAGTGCTTGGTTGCAGGCAACTTACTCCGCAGCTCATACTCAATTTAACCTAGATGAAAATGAATTAGCGCTAGAGGATAAGTTTAATCAATACAATATAGGATTGTTAAGTCGCTTTTTTGTGGGCAATAAATGGTATCTTGACCTTCAAGGAATACATCTTAACGAAGAGTATTTATTGGGCAGTAATATCGCCAAATTTCGCCCCGCAACCATGATTGGAGATAGTGTTACTAGAAATGAAATAGCGGCTTCAGTTGTTTACGGCGGCAGTAAAAAGCACTCGGATAATCGTGATATTAGTCGATTTCTAAAATTCGCTTTCTCTCATTTAGATCAAGATTACGAAGATAATAACCCTTATTCCAATTTATTTGACCTGACACGAGATATCGCAGAGATAGGACTTAATTTCAAACTGTCTGAGATTACTCAGTTTGAAACAAGTTTTCAATTTGAAAAAGTGGATTTTGTGGATGAGTTACAACTAGATAGTGATGTCTATAGACTTCTTTTAGGGTTCGAGTGGCAAGGTACAGGACAAACGCATTTGAAATTATTAGTGGGTGGGTACAAACGAGTTTATCAATCAACGTCCGACAGGCAAGGATTTCTCGTGGAGTTAGATGCTGAATATACGCCTTTAGACTATTTAACTATTGTACTAAAAGGCTCGCAAACCACAACTACAGGGGAAATTGAAGGAGCGCTTGATACCCTAACCAAAAGTGCCAGTTTTGCGATTAGTTATCATTATAAAGAACATATTAGGTTGATTGTTGATGCACATATGAATAGAGCCCAATTTGAACAAATTGCAGAGCAGCAAACCAGTGACGATAGTGCGCTAGGTATTGGCAGCGAATTATTAGTTAATGATCGGTCTACAGTTAGTCTTAAATTGCAAAGGGAGTCGTTGGAGTATGAGTTGCTGGACTTAGATTATGTACAAAATAAGGTGGAATTAAGTTGCCGTTACGCGTTCTAGTCATCATTTTTTTAAGTTTATATACATCGCAAATACAGGCTGTGGAAGAGCAATTTGTTATTGGTGTCGGTGATCGGATAATGGTGACAGTTTATAACGAACCAGATCTAACCTTACGCGCTAGGATAGACAAATCTGGGATGGTGAACTTTCCTTTGTTGGGACCATTATCCGTTTCAAATAAAACCCCAAAACAACTTGCCAATGAGTTAGAGCAAAAACTGTTAGATGGCTATATGGTGACCCCCTTGGTTTCTGTCTTAATAGAAGAGTATCGACCATTTTACGTTAATGGAGAAGTGCGATCGCCAGGAGGATACCCATTCTCGTTAGAATTGACTGTAGATCAAGCCATTGCAATTGCTGGTGGACTTAAAGATCGAGCGTCTAGCTCAGGTTGGTACATTATTCGAGGAGAAGACAAGACTAGACTTGAGGTTCAAAAAGACACAAAAATACTGCCTGGTGACATCATAACGATCAAAGCGAGTTTATTTTAACTATGTACAAGTCTAGTACTGACTCTGGTGGTTTTGATCTAACCGATCTTCTCGGATTTCTGTGGCAGAAAAAAGTACGTATTATTATGACAATTTTAATATTAACGGCTTTGGGGACAAGTTATGTAAAAAAGCAGCCCAAAATATATTCTGCCAGCAGTACGTTATTATTTTCACAAGAATCTGACACTTTTTCTATTAGCAGTAATTTCAGTGCATTATCCAGTAGTGGTAACAACAAAATAGACACCTATATTGAGTTAATACGCTCAAGACAATTCGCCTTACAAATCGTTGAAAACCTAGAATTACAAACAAGAGAAGAATTTAAGAAAATAGCCTTGGATGGAACTAGGGTTATAGATGTTCAAAATGCGATCAGTAAGCTGCTAAAACATCTTCAATTATCCAAGGTATCTAATACTGATATGCTCAAAGTAACCTACGAGTCTACTTTGGCCTATACCGCTGCAGAAGTTGTTAACGCTGTAGGGCCAACTTTCTTTGAATATCAAACACAAGCCCAAAAGAAGAAATCTGATGAAACATCACAGTGGTTGGATGGACAACTGCTTACTTTGAGTAGCGAGCTAGAGAGCGCACAATCAGAGCTAGAGCAATTTATGCAAGCAAACGGTCTGATTGACTTAAAGAGTCAAGTAGAACTCGCTAAAGCTGAGATCTCAAAGTTAATCGAACATAGATTATCTGCCGAAAAAATGATGTCTAATGCAGCGGCCAGTATGTCTCAAATTGATGCCGCGAATGGAGAAACAGAGGTGCTATTGCAAGTTCCGGTTATTTGGGGTGATGTATTAATACGCACCTTAAGTGCTGATCTGTTCAAAAAGCAACTTGAGCTGCAAGAGTTATCAAAACGTTACAAATATAAACACCATAAGTTTATTGCTGCAAAAGTGGCAGTAGATGCCCTTGAAGATAATCTTGAACAGACACTCAAAAAAGTGATTGTTAGCTTCAAACAAGAAAATGAGGCTATTAAACAACGTTATTTGGAAGTGGACAAGCAGTTAGCAGACGCAAAAAGTAAACATGCGGAATTGGGAGCTCACGAGTTTAAGTTGGCATCTTTGATACGTAAAACCCAAGCCACTCAGAAGCTTTATGACGTGTTTTTATCTCGTTTGCAGGAAACTGAAATATTACAAGATCTAGGTGCTGGAAATGATTTTGCTGTTGTGGACTTCGCACAGATCCCAAATAACCACATTAAACCCAGAGTATTTTTAGGGGCGACCTTTTCTCTTATTTTATCGAGCATTTTTAGTGTAGGTTTTTGGCTGATTATTCATTTAGTTGCCGATAAAAAATCTCGGTTTATTTCTTTGTTACGAAATCATGATATCGCGCTTTTGGGAGAGTTACCCAAACCTGCAAAAATTAAACATGGGCAGGATAAAGCATCAGCAAAAAACAAGACGCCATCAAAGGCTCAGCTCATATATTCTGAATGTGTTAGAGCATTGCGTTCGGATCTTATGGTTCGCTCTGACGACACCCCAATTAGAACGTTAGTGTTAGCCAGTGTGCAGCCTGGTAAAAGGCGTTCAAAATTGGCGATTGAATTGGCCAAGTCTTTTGCAAGTTTAGAAAAATCGATTATTGTAGATGCCGACTTACGCCAGCCTCAAATTGGAATTGAATATGGCCTAGAGCAACTGACCCCTGGCTTAACCAATTTTATTAGCCGTAGAAGCTCGTTTAGCGACTCTAACTTTCGGGAAAAAGGGAGTCAGCTGTCGGTCATGCCTAGCGGCTCCATTCCTAGTGATCCCTTAGTGTATTTAACCAAACCACGTTTTGGTGAATTTATCAAAAGGCTAGGGGTTTTGTTTGAGCGAGTCGTAATCGAGACGCCACCTGTTAACGCCTTTGGTGACGCGTTAGTCGTATCCAAAGTAGTGGATGGGGTGGTTTTGTTATGTGATCTGGAAGTGACCGAGAGTGCAGATTTACTAGAAGCCATTCAACGCTTACAGGATTCTGGTGCGCCTTTATTAGGCGTTGTCTTCGAAAATGCTAAAAATACTAAAAGTAAGATCCCAATCCGTAGTAGTCATAGAAATCTAGTGAAAGCAGTGATTAACAATTAACTTGGTGTTCTAGTTAGGGTATTTTCTGGTATTCGCTCTGATCTTGATTAAAATAGTGACAAATTCATTTAGGCATTTTGTGTGTATTCTTTAGCTCCCCATCATACTTTCGGTTTTCCCTCGTTCGCTCATGCATTCTTAGCAGTCAACTTACCCGTCGACTTGCACGTTCAATTAAGGGATTTAAATAACACACCCTATTACTTTTTAGGTGAAGGGAGTAATACCGTATTTTTAGAAGATTATCAGGGTACGGTAATTAAACCAGCTTTTATGGGCATTGACCTTAAACATAATAAAACTCACTATCTGCTGAAAGTAGGTGCTGGTGAGAATTGGCATAAGTTAGTGTTGTGGTGTATGCAGCAGCAAATTTATGGCTTGGAGAATTTAGCATTGATTCCAGGCTCAGTGGGCGCTGCGCCGATTCAAAATATTGGTGCTTATGGCGTTGAGATTGAGCAATTTATTGATCAAGTTGACTATTATGATCTACAGGAAAAAAGTCACAAAAGTTTAAATGCTGAAGCGTGTGAATTTGGCTACCGTGATAGTGTCTTTAAACAACGCTTGTCAGGCCAAGTGGTGATTACCAGTGTGACTTTGGCAATTCCTAAGTGTTGGAAGGGAGTGACTCATTACGGTGAATTGAAACAATTAGCGGCACCTAGTGCCATGGATATATTTAATAAAGTGGTAGACGTGCGTCAAAGTAAACTGCCAGATCCTGTTAAAATTGGTAACGCAGGCAGTTTTTTCAAAAACCCAATAGTGAACAAAGCGCTTTTTGAACAGTTGCAACACACTTGGCCATCTATTCCTAGTTATCCCGTGGATACCGATAAGGTAAAAGTACCAGCAGCTTGGCTGATTGATCAGTTGGGGTTTAAAGGTAAAAAAATAGGAGGTATTGGTTGCCATCCTAATCACGCTTTGGTTTTAACCAACGACGGTTCTGGTACGGGTGAACAATTACTGCAGCTTGCTAGAGGGATTAAAGAGGCTGTTTTAAAGACGTTTTCTATTGAGCTAGAAAATGAAGTCAGACTAATAGGTAAAAATGGGCCAGTTGTTTTATGAGTAAATCTTCAGAATTAATACGCGGTAATTTGCTCTCTATTTTAGCGGACAATACATTTCATTCAGGTGAAACACTAGGAGCAAGATTAGGAATAAGCCGCGCTGCAATTTCTAATCATATCAAAGTACTCAGCTCTTTAGGGTTAGATATCTTTAGTGTTACTGGCAAAGGTTATAGCTTAGCTCAGCCATTAACGTTATTGGAAACGCATAAAATTAGAGAACAACTTGCCTCCACTCACACTGCTGATATTGAGGTATTGAATGTCATTGGCTCTACAAATCAATATTTAAAAGATAAATCCATAGACATCAACAATGGACATACTTGTTTAGCAGAGGCTCAAACCGCGGGCAGAGGTCGTCATGGACGTAAATGGGTTTCGCCCTATGCCGCCAGCCTTTACTTGTCAATGCATTGGTCATTTGCTGGTGGATATTCTGTATTGGGCGGACTGAGTTTGGCCGTAGGCGTGGCAATTGTTGAAGCGCTAAATCAATGTGGTGTGCAAGGCCTACAATTAAAATGGCCGAATGACATCTATGCCCAAGGTAAAAAATTGGCAGGTGTATTAATTGAGGTTGAAGGACAAATTGGAAGCGAATGCCAAGCGATAATAGGCATTGGTCTTAACGTTGCACTGCCAAAAAACATTCAAGAAATAGGTCAGCCTTGGATAGATCTTTCTCATCTAAGTGACCCTTTAATTGACAGGAATATATTGGCAGGGACCTTAATAAGTGAATTAACAAACACTCTATCTTTGTTTGAAAGCAGTGGACTTGAACCCTTTATTAATAAATGGCGAGAATTAGATATCTATGCAAATCAAGCTATTAAGTTAGTTATTGGACAAAACACTGTCTCAGGAATCGGCAGAGGCATAGATACCAGTGGTGCCATTCTGTTGGAAACCCAACAAGGTATTAAGGCATACCATGGAGGTGAAATAAGTGTCAGAGCCATTTAAAGCATTATTAGTTGATATTGGTAACACCCAAATTAAATATGCTCTGGTGAATGCAGCATCGGATTTATCTGAAGTGAAACGTTGTCTACATATAAAGGATCTCGTCCCATGCTTGAGTTCAGTTAATCAAGTGGTGGTATCTTCAGTAGGGCATACCAGTCTCGTAGATGAATTAGAGATTGGGTGCCAACGTTCCTCCGTAGCTTTTAAGAAAATTAATACTGAAGCAAGCACTTTAGGTATTCAGTGCGCCTATCAAAAATTTCAAACTTTGGGGGTGGATAGATGGCTAGCAATTCTGGCTGCACGAGAAATCACGCAACTACCAGTGGCAGTAGTGGATTTAGGTACAGCGAATACTTGTGACATAGTAGTGAATAATAAGCATCTCGGTGGATGGATCAGTCCAGGTTTTTCGATAATGCGTGAAAGTTTATTAAAAAACACCCAACAAGTTTTTGCTGATGCGAACATGCCTAAGGTATTAGGCATAGGTGAGACAACCGAAGACTGTGTCAGTTTTGGTTGCTTAGCGTCGCAAAGCGGATTTGTGATGATGGCTGAACAATATTTAAGCAATCAATACGATGACTATTTTGTGTTAGTCACAGGTGGTGGACAAAAATCACTCAATTTGGAGGAAAATAAGAAAATATTATTTTTTCCCAATTTAGTTCTAAGAGGACTTTTTCGCTTAATTTAGATTTTGAGGTAAATAATAGGCGGTGAATTTATGCTCGCAATGCATGAAAAGCGTTCATTCAGTCGTAAATTTATACAAACAGTATAAAAAAAACAATTTTTTATAAATTCCCTCTTGCACGACCCCAATCATTACTCTAATATGCGCTCCCACTTGATGC